>SESF01015628.1_pt1 | contig 28964 bp, 23 predicted proteins | sample 3171521 | NCBI WGS metagenome assembly SESF01 (sample SAMN10866945, study PRJNA518727) | freshwater metagenome | biome: subpolar coniferous forest; feature: holomictic lake; material: water; isolation source: holomictic Lake 227, 6 m and 8 m depth | place: Canada: near Kenora, Ontario | collected...
GGACTCGGTCTGCTTCAGGCGCGAGATGTCGTGAATCCAGCCGAGATAGCCCCGTTCGCCGGCAAAGCCGCGGGGGTCGCCCGAGAGCAGCGCCCAGAAGCTCGAGCCGTCGGCCCGGCGCAGCCGCAATTCGGTGTCGCGCATCGCCTCGCCGCGGGCGATCCGCCCGGCGTAGCGGCTGCGCTCCTCGGCTTCGACCAGCAGATCGGGCATGGCGGTGCCGATCAGGCTCTCCTGATCGCGGCCGAACAGCTCGGCGAAGCGACGGTTGGCGAAGGTCAGGCCGCCATCACTGGTCATGGCGCCGACGCCGACCGGGCTGCTCTCGAGAATCGCCCTCAGGTGCTCGCGGCTGTCGAGCAACTCGCGGGTGCGCTCGGCGACCTTGGTCTCGATCGAGACAATGTGCTCATAGGAGCGCAGAGCGGCGATAATCGAGATCACCAGATCGTCGGCGGTGAGTTCGGCCTTGGAGCGGTAATCGTTGATGTCGTAGTCGAGCACGACCTGCCGCTGCGGCGCCTGTCCCGGCTGGCCGGTGCGCAGGATCAGGCGGATATCGCTGTTGTGCAGTTCGCGCCGGATGTCACGCACCAGATGCAGGCCGGCGTAGTCATCCTCCATCACGACATCGATCAGGGCGACGGCGATGCCGGGGTCATGCTCCAGGTACTGGATCGCCTCGGCGGCGGAATAGGCACTGAGCAAGGTCAGCGGCCGGTTGCGATAGTGCAGGTCCGAGAGGATCAGCGCCGTCATCGAGTGGACGTCGGGCTCGTCGTCCACCACCAGAATCTCCCACGCTTTCTCACGGCCGCGACCGCGGCCGGAGTCGGTCTCGTCGGCGAACTGGATTTCCTCGTCGGTGTCCGGATTCCCCTCGGGGCTGCCGGGCTGGTCTCGGGTCATTCTTCAGGCGTCTCCCCTGACTTGCCCTCGTTCATCTCCTGATCCTCGCCGGCACGAGGCGGTGCCTCGCGGGGAAAGCGGATATGGAAGGTGGTGCCTTCACCCTCCACGCTGTCAACGGTTATTCGGCCCCCCAGCGACTGGGTGACGAGGTTGAAGACGATGTGCAGACCGAGGCCGCTGCCGCCCGAGCCGCGCCGGGTGGTGAAGAAGGGCTCGAAGATGCGGTCACGCGCCGTCGCCGGGATGCCCTTGCCGTCATCGCTGAAGGCGAGGTCGATTTCGCCGCCCCCGGCTTCGGCCGCGACCCTGATCGTGATCGTGCCCGTGGGCTTGGCCTCGAAGGCGTGGTCGAGGGCATTCATCACCAGATTGGTCACGACCTGGGAAAAGGCGCCGGGATAGCCGTTGATGGCGATGCCGTCGGGGCAGATGACGATGACCCGGTGCGGCGTCGTGCGCAAGCGCGGCCCGAGGCTGGTCACGACTTCGGTAAGATAGGTCTTGAGGTCGAACCGGCGCAGCTCGGCGCTGGCCTGATCGACCGCCACGTGTTTGAAACTGCGGATCAGCTCGGCGGCCCGGCTGAGATTGCCCGACATCAGGCGCGTCGACTCAACGGCGGCGGCGCCATAGGCCAGCAGTTCGGACTTCTTGAGGGCGCCGCCCTCCAGCGCCTTGACCAGTTCGCGGGTGCGGGTGGTCAGGTGGCTGGCGCAGCTGTAGGCGATGCCGACCGGGGTGTTGATCTCGTGGGCGATGCCGGCGACCAGCAGGCCGAGAGAGGCCATCTTCTCGGCCTGAACCAGACTGGCCTGGGTTTCCTTCAACTCGGCGTAGGCGCGCTCGGTGGCCTGCATCGCGGCCAGGGTTTCCTCGGTGGCCCGGGTCTCGGCGGTGACGTCGGTGTAGGTGCAGACGAAGCCGCCCATGAACAGCGGGTTCGAGCAAATCTTGATCACGGTGCCGTCGGGCCGGCGGTGGTTGAAGATAAAGTAGTCGTTGGGCAGCCGGTCCCAGAGGTGAGCCAACTCGTTGGCCCCGGTGGCGCCGTTGAACTCGCCGCGTTCGATCTGGCACTGGGTCATCTCGTCGAAGGTCGGGCGCTTGACCAGGACCTTGAGCGGCACGTTGAGCAGGTCGGCGGCCCGCCGGTTGAAGGTGACCAGCCGCAGGTCCTTGTCGAACATCACGATGCCCTGGTCGACGTTCTCCAAGGTCGCCTGAAGGATCGCGCGCTCGGCGGCGAGGTCCAGTTCGGCCTGCTTGCGTTCGGTGACGTCGGCGATGATGCCGGTCAGGCGGAGGGCGATACCACGCTCGTCCCGGAGCGCGGTCGCCCGGTCCTCGACCCAGAGACTGCGGCCGTCCTTGGCGCACAGGCGGTAGACATTGCTGTAGGTCCGGCTTTCCCCGGCGATGTGGCGCTGCGACTCGGCCAGCACCCGTTCGCGGTCCTCGGGATGGATCAGCCGTTCGAGGGTAGCGGCCGACATCGGCAACTCATCGCCGGCATAGCCGAGGATCGCCGGGAACTCGGCCGACCACCAGACTTGACCGCTGGTCAAATCCATGTCCCACACCGAGGAGCGGGTGGCGGCGATGGCGAGGCTCAGCCGCTCCTCGCTTTTCCGCAGCGAGACCTCTTCGTAGGCCAGCTTGACCAGGAGGCGGTTGTAGGCGGCGATGACGTTGCCGAGTTCGTCATTGGACTGCCACTCCACCAGCTCGCGCCGGCCCTTTTGTTCGGCGGCCCGGATCGAGGCGATCAGCCGCGCCAGCGGAATGCCGATCGTGAGGCGGAAGGCCAGCAGCGCCGTCACCACGGTTACCACCAGCAGCATCACCAGCAGCCAGACCGCGGTGACGATATCGTCGCGCAGCAGGCCATCAGCGGCTTCGAAGCCATAGCGCAGGGTCAGGCGGCCGAGTGGCTGCTGGTCGTCGCCGACAATCTGCCGGGTCACCCGGGGTGCGGTCTCGGGCAGGGTGCAGCCGGCGCGTGGCCAGGACTGGGTACTGTGGGCGCGGTCGTCGCTGATCTCAATACAGCGGATGTCGCGGTTGACCGCCATCGCGGACAGGATCGAGCGGGTATTATGGCTGTCGGTGGCCCGGAGGCTGCGCTCCAGCGCGATGGCGTTGATCTCGGCGATCGCCGTCACCCGGTCGGTGATGCCTTTGCGCAACTCGGTCGATTTGGTGAAAAAGAATACCGTCGCGAACGCCAGTGTCGATACCGCGAGAATCGGGATCAGAATCAGCAGGAATTTGGCCCAGGCCGCCGGAATCCGCGTCCACATGGCGCTGCCGATCGTCGCCACCACCGGTGTCTCCTCTGGTCTCGGGGGCGGCGGACCCCATCGGCCCGCCGGCCCGCGCAGGCGCAGCCTGAGCTGAACTCCAAGAGACGCTATATCAGATAGCGTGCCGGCTGTCGCGGGCCGGCGCTGCCCGCTGCCGCTTTGTTCTCTTTCCGACCTTAGATTGTGTCTTACACCATTTTTGGAGTCGCAATTGACTGCCGGCTGGCTTATAAGCGTGTGGTAATATTTTAAAAGCTGTGAAATCTGACCTCTATCACTTCACAACACTGTAAAATTATCCGCAACGACGCGGGCCGATCTCGGTGACCGAGGCCGGAAGTCTCTGGAGGCTGAAATGGCGGTGCGTTTGACGATCGGGAAGAAACTGTCCCTGATATTCGTGTTGTTTCTGGTGCCCCTCGGCTATCTGCTCTACAGCCTGATCGCGGAGAAAGATATTTCGATCGATTTCGCCCGCAAGGAAGTTATTGGCGACCACTATATCGACGTGCTGCGCGACCTCGAACTGGCGCTGCACCGGCTGGCGCCGGGGCCGGCGACCGAGCGCTTGCGCCGGGCGCTGGCGGCGGCGGCCGAGGCCGAGCGCAGCCTGGGCGAGGGCATGGACAGTGCCACCTTGGCGGCGACCCTGCAAAAAGAGGGCAAAGCGGTGACCGCCGGGGCCGGCGCCAGCGACGGCGAAGCGGCGCGCAAGGTGCTGCGCGATCTGATCGGCCGGGTTGGTGATCAGTCGAATCTGATCCTCGATCCCGACCTCGACAGCTTTTATGTCATGGATGCGGTGGTGGTGAAACTGCCCGATCTCGCCGACCGGGTGGCCGGGTTGATCCGGCTCGGTCTGACGATCCAGGCCAAGGGGCAACTCGATGCCGACGACCGCACCGAATTCCTGATTCAGCGCGGCGGCCTCGAATCGACTATCGAGGGGCTGGAGAGTTCGGTGTCGGCGGCCTATCGCGGCAATGCCGACGGCAGCCTCAAGACTGCGCTCGACCCCGACTATCATGCCGCCAAGCGGGCGCTCGACGGCGTCGTGCCGGTGATCAGCGCCGCCGTGATCACCTCGGGCGGGAAGGGCATCGACGCTGCCGCGCTCAGGGGGCTCGAAGAGCAGACCCTGGCCGCGGTGGAACAGCTGTGGAAGACCGCCTCGATGCAGCTGGAACGGCTGCTGGTGGCGCGGATCGACGGCTTTTACGCCAAGATGGCAACGACGCTGGGCGTCGCGGCCCTGCTGTTTCTGCTGGCCTGGGGGATTGGCTTCGGAGTGGTGGTGACCGATGTCACCCGGCCGGTGCGGGCGATCACCGCCGCGATGCGCCGGCTCGCCGCGGGCGATCTTGATGTTGCCATTCCGGGCGCCGGCCGGCGCGACGAACTCGGCGAGATGGCTTCGGCGGTGGCGGTGTTCAAGGAGAACGCCGCCGAGGTCGCGCGCTTGTCGGCCGAGGGTGAGGCGTTGCGCCGGCGGGCGCAAGACGAGAAGCAGACCATGGTGCTGCAGCTCGCCGATTCGTTTGAGGGCAAAGTGCTGGGCGCGACCGATGCCTTCCGCACCAGCGCCGCCCGGATCATCGAGGCGGCCAAGACCATGGGCCAGCGCTTGGGGCGGGCCGGCAACAGCTCGCTCCAGGCCTCGGCGACCACCGAGCGGACCACCCGCAACGCGGCCGAACTCGGTGAGGCGGTTCAGGGGCTGGCGGCCATGGTCGCCGAGGTGCGCGACCGCTTCAAGGAATCGCTCGAGATTGCAAACCGCGCGCTGGCAGAAGCCGAATCCGCGAGAGCCACCGTCGGCGGGCTGTCGGTGGCCGGCGACCGAATCGGCGAGGTCGTGACGCTGATTTCCAATATCGCCAGCCAGACCAACCTCTTGGCCCTCAATGCCACCATCGAGGCCGCCCGGGCCGGCGACGCCGGCAAGGGCTTTGCGGTGGTCGCGACCGAGGTCAAGAATCTGGCCGGGCAAACCGCTCGCGCCACCGGTGAGATCTCGTCCCAGGTCGCCGACATCCAGGTGTCGACCCGCAGCGCTGTCACCGCGATCAGTGAAATCGGCCAGACCATCGACACCATCGGCCGCATTGCCGGTGCCGTCGCGGAGGCGGTCGAGCGCCAGGACGAGGCGACGCGGGAGATCATCGGCATCGTTGCCCAGGTTGCGGTCGATGCCGAGGACTTCAGTCAGCGTTTCTCCGAACTTGCCAAAAATTCGGCGGCCTCCTACGGTTCGGCGATCCGGGTGATCTGGGCGGCCAAGGATCTCAGCCAACCGACCGACATGGTGGTCGAGGACCTGGGCGAACTGCTGACCACCCTCAGAGCGGGCTGACCGCCGAGGGATGAATCGACGCAGCGGGCTTGAGGGGCAGGCTGGCTTAGGCTAGTGTGTCCGGGATCAAGGTAAACGGGGGAGAGAGAGTCTTTCCCCAGGGACTATTGAACGGGGAATACAGGACCTCGTCGGAAACAAGGGCTCGGCGGCCGGAGGGTCCGGTGGTCGGAACGATCCGGACGGCGACGGCGATGTGGCGAAAGTGAGGACACGATGGAGTTTCAAGCGCGCAACCTGCCAGATGCAATAGAAGCGCGTCTTACCGGGCGGCTGGAGTTCACCGACCATGACCGCCTGCGTGACATCGTGGCGTTGTTGGACGGCCCCAACCTGCGACGGTTCGTGGTCGATGTTTCAGGGCTGGATTTCATCGATTCCGCGGGACTGGGGATGATCCTGATCCTCCAGGAAGAGGCGGAGCAAAAGAATATCATACTGGTCGTGCGCGGGCCGCGCGACGACGTCAAGCGCTCGATCGATCTCGCGAAGATCGGCGAAATCGTGACCATCGAGTATTAGTGAGGCGGGAATCATCACCACCCCATTCTGCGTCGTTCCCGACCTGATCCCGGCCGATTCGGGAGGGCGGTGCGCCGCGCGTTACAGCGCGTTCGGCGAGGGTGACGACGTGTTGCCGGAGGAGGGCCGGTTCCGCCGGATCCTCCTGGTGTCTGATGTCGACCGCGACGAGCTGGCGGCAAGTCTCGGCAGCCCGGGCGCGGTGGTGGTTGAAGCCGAGGACGGCGAACCGCCCGCCGGCGATTGGGCGGCGGTCGTCGTTCCGGCCGACGGTTTCTATCTCTCTCTCAGCACCGCGACGGCCTTTTCGCTGCAGGTTGCGCTGCTGGTCGGGGCGGTGCTGGCCGCCCGCACCGCGCTGACCGCCGAAAAGCGCTCCGTGGTCGAGCTTTGCCTCCAGGAGGCGATGGCGAACGCCGTGATTCATGGCAACCTTGGCATCTCAAGCACGGCCAAAGACCACCCGGAAGGCTACCGGGTGTTCAGCCAACTGGTCAACGGCCGGCTCAGCGACCCGGCGCGGCGCGGCCGGCGCATCGAGGTTTTCGTGCGCTGGAGCAGTCTCGCTCTCGACATCAGCGTCGTTGATCAGGGCTCCGGGTTTGATGTCGCGAGACTGCCCCCGGAAACCGTCAGCGCCAGCCGTTCGGGCCGGGGCTTCGTGTTCATGCGGGCGCTGGCCAACCGGGTCGCGGTTACCGATGGCGGGCGTTGCACCTCCTTGCGCTTTGAACTCTGACCGGAGGTGCGGCATGACCATTTCCCTCGACAACAGCCGCGTATTGATTGTTGACGATAATGAGTTCAACCGGAAGTCGCTTTCGCTGCTGCTGTTACGCAGTGGCATCCGCAATCTTGAGTTTGCGGTTGACGGCGTCGACGGCCTCGCCAAGACCGACAGCTTCCGGCCCGACCTGATCCTGCTCGACGTGGCCATGCCCCGGATGGATGGGCTGGAGATGTGCCGGCAGCTGCGCGCCAGCGCCCGCCATTCCGACCTGCCGATCCTGTTTCAGACCGCGCTCGACAGCGACGAGGAGCAGGTGGCCTGCTTCAAGGCCGGGGGCAACGATTTCATCAGCAAGCCGATCAAACCGGGCGAATGCGTCGCCCGGGTCCGCCATCAGCTGGAGCGGCGCAAGCTCTTCAACGACCTCACCGCCTTTCGCGAGCGGGTGCAAAAGGAGTTGCAGCACGCACACGCCATGCAGATGTCGCTGCTGCCCGAGCCGCGCCGGGTCGCCTCGATCGGTGCCGGCTATGGCCTGGGCATTTCCAGCCATTTCGAAACCTCGTCGGAGCTGGGGGGCGATCTTTGGAGCGTCTTTGAGCTTGATCAGCACCGGGTCGGCTTCATGATCGTCGACTTCGCCGGCCATGGCATCACCGCCGCCATCAACACCTTCCGTCTTCACACCCTCTTTGAGCGGATTCCCGCCCGCGATCTCGAACCGGCCGAGTGGCTGACCGAACTCAACGCCTCGCTCAAGGACGTGTTGCCGACCGGCCAGTTCGCCACCGCTTTCTATTGCATCCTCGACAAGCGCAGCAACGTGCTGACCTTCGCCGGCGCCGGCGCGCCCAACCCGATCCTCTGCGTTGATGGCGAGTTGACCCTGCTCGATTCGGCGGGGATGCTGCTCGGCATCTCCCGGCGCGCCAAGTACCGCAATCAGGAGGCGATCCTGCCTCCGGGCGGCGCGCTGCTGCTCTATAGCGATGCTCTGATCGAATGCCGGGATGCCGATGGCATTCCCTTCGGCCAGGACGCGGTGCTGGAGGTGGTCGGCGCCATCGCCGCGCGCCGGCCCGCCGATCCGGTGGAGGCGCTGCTCCAGCCCTTCCTCGCCCGCATCTCCCGGCCGCTCCGCGACGATCTGACCCTGATCTGGATCAACCGGCGATAGGGACGGTTTTGCCCCGGTATTGGGATCGCCGCTGAGGTCGCGGTACCGGTGTCCCACGGTCTCCGCGAGCCTACTCGCTTTCGGCCAGTTCCTCGACGGCGGCGCGAATCGCGCGCAGCAGATGCGGGTTGGGTTCGGCCGGTTCATCGAACTCCGGGTCGTCGGGGACAAGGCGGCGCTTGGCTTCGCGGGCGGCTTCGATCAGCAGGAAGCCAAGGCTGGGTTCGCCGAGGTCGCGCACGAGATCGCAGAGATCGGGGCGGCTGAGCGCGGCGGCATCGATCCGCACCATGATCGGCATCGCCGGTCTCGCCGGTATTGCCGGCGGTGGTGGGAGAGGCGTTGGCGCCGACTCGGGACTTCCCGCCGTCGCGGCCTCCGGTTCCGGCGGCGGCTGTGCCCGGCCGCGGCGGCGGCGGCGGGGTTCGGTGGCCGGCAGGGCATCGAACAGGCAGGCCTGACGGTCGGGGGGCGCGGCAGCGGCCATCATCTCGGGACTCCTTCTCTGTTCATGTTTTATTCTAAACGGCGCGCCGGATTTGTCGAGTCCGATTGACAGCGGCCGTTGCCGGCAGTCAGGCTCGGGTCGGGCTCGAAGGGGGAAAGCGGCATGGCGGTGACCGGCGTTGTGGTCGGCATGAAGACCGAGGCGGCCTGTCTCGCGCCGCTGGGCGCGGCCGTCAGCGTCGTTTGCTCCGGTGCGCGCTCGGAGTTCGCACGGGCGCGGGCCGAGGCGCTGGTGGCGGCCGGGGTGACCGGACTGCTCAGCTTCGGCATTGCCGGGGCGCTGGTGGCGGGACTAGCCCCGGGGACGCTGCTGCTGCCGCGGGCGGTGGTGGTGCCGGGGCAGGGCGGCGGTGAAGGTGCCGGGCGTGCGGTGTCCGCCTCCTGGCACCGGCGGGTCGCGGGCCTCGCAGCGGCGGCCGGCCTGCCGCTGCTGACCGATGTCACCCTTGCCGGCAGCGACGGTGCGGTCACCGGGGCCGGCGCCAAGGCGACGCTGGCCCGGACCAGCGGCGCCGCGGCGGTGGACATGGAAAGCCACAGTGCCGCCGAGGTCGCGGCCCGGCATGGTTTGCCGTTTCTGATCCTGCGGGCGATTGCCGATCCCGCCGACCGTGGGATTCCCGCCCCGGCGCTGGCTGGCCTCGGACCCGACGGCGAGACCCGGCCGGGTGCGGTGGCGCTCAGGCTGCTGGCGGCGCCGTGGACGCTGCCGGCGCTGCTTCGGCTCGCTGCCGACAGCCGGTCCGGCCTCGCCGCCCTCAGCGCCGCGGTATCAGCCCTTGGCCCGGCGGGCTTCCGGGCCCTTTGAGTCGGCAATCGCCTCGGAGACCACCTTGTCAAAGAGGTATTCGGCCGGGCGCTGGTTTTCGAGCGGGATTTCCGGCGCCATCTCGCCCGCGGTGCGCACGCCGCGCAGCGCGACCAGCGCCGCTTTCAGAGGATGGGCGGCGGCATCGGCGGCGGCGGTGGGCTCGTAGCCGCAGTGGGCCATGCAGTCGGCGCATTTTTCGTAACGGCCGGTGCCGAAGCTGTCCCAGTCGGTGGTTGCCATCAGCTCGGCGAAGCTCCTGGTCGTGCCCTCGTTGATCAGATAGCAGGGGCGCTGCCAGCCGAAGACGTTGCGGGTCGGATTGCCCCAGGGGGTGCAGAGATAGTCCTGGTTGCCGGCCAGAAAGTCGAGATAGAGGCTGGAATGGGTGATGTTCCAGCGGCGGTCCCTGCCGATGCGGAAGACTTCGCGGAACAGCTCCTTGGTCTTGCGCCGGTTGAGGAAATGCTGCTGGTTGGGCGCGCGCTCATAGGCATAGCCGGGCGCGATCGTCGTGCCCTCGACCCCGAGGTCGCGCACGAAATCGAGGAAGGCCGCAATGTCGGCGGCGGGCACGCCATCGTAGAAGGTGGCGGCGCAGTTGACCCGAAAGCCCCGGGCCAGCGCCGCCTTGATGCCGCTGACCGCGCGCTCGAAGGTGCCGGGCTGGCAGACCGAGCGGTCGTGATGCTCTTCGAGGCCGTCGAGATGGACCGAGAACGAGAGGTAGGGGCTGGGGGTGAAGAGGTCGAGCCGCTTTTCCAGCAGGAGCGCGTTGGTGCAGAGATAGACGTATTTGCGCTTGGCCACGATTCCGGCGACGATCTCACCGATCTCCTTGTGCAGCAGCGGCTCGCCGCCGGGGATCGAGACCACCGGGGCGCCGCATTCGTCCACCGCCGCCAGGCACTCGGCGACGCTGAGCCGCTTGTTGAGCACGCTGTCGGGATAATCGATCTTGCCGCAGCCGGCGCAGGCGAGGTTGCAGCGAAAGAGCGGCTCCAGCATCAGCACGAGCGGGTAGCGCTTGCGGCCCATCAGGCGCTGCTTGACGATATAGGCGCCGATAGCGGCCTGTTGCCTGAATGGAACGCCCATCGGAGCCTCCTTGCCTTGCGGTATGTGCCGTGATGGCGGTGATGTTGGGCCGGTCCCGGAGTTACCGGTCGGCCGCGGTGACCAGTTCGTCGGGCAGCTTGAAGTGGATGTTTTCCTCGATGCCCGAGAGGAATTCGACGGTGATCGGGCGCAACTCGGCCAAGCGGCTGACCAGTTCCTGGACCAGATCCTCGGGCGCCGAGGCCCCGGCGGAAATGCCGACGGTCTTGACGCCGTCCAGCCACTCGGGCTTCAGCGCCGTGGCGTCCTCGACGAGATAGCTCGGCTTGGCCATATCCGCGCCGATTTCGCGCAGCCGGTTGGAATTGGAGCTGTTGTGGGCGCCGACGACCAGGATCAGATCGACCAGCCCGACCAGATCGCGCACCGCGCTCTGACGGTTCTGGGTCGCGTAGCAGATGTCCTTGACGTCCGGGCCGACGATGTGGGGAAAACGCTGCTTGAGCGCCGCGATGATGTCGCGGGTGTCGTCAACGCTGAGGGTGGTCTGGGTGACGTAGGCGATGCGCTCGGGGTGGGCGGGCTGGATGCGGTCGACATCCTTGACCCCCGAGACCAGATGCACGGTGCCGTCGATCTGGCCCATCGTGCCCTCGACCTCGGGATGGCCGGGATGGCCGATCAGCACGATGTCGTAGCCGCGGCCGGCGTAACGCTGGCCTTCCTTGTGGACCTTGGTCACCAGCGGACAGGTGGCGTCGATGACGTGGAGCAGCCGCCCCGCGGCATCGGTCTCGACGGTACGGGCGACTCCGTGGGCGGAAAAGATGGTGACCGCACCCTCGGGGATATCGTCGACATCCTCGACAAAGAGTGCGCCGCGCCCCTTGAGACTTTCGACCACCCGCTTGTTGTGAACGATCTCGTGACGGACATAGACCGGCTTGCCGTACTTTTTGAGCGCCCGCTCGACGATCTCGATCGCCCGCTCGACTCCGGCGCAAAAGCCGCGCGGCTGGGCCAGGATGACGTGCAGCGGCTCGGCGCCGTTGGGGTGGGTGGCCATGGTGCGTAGGTCTCCTGTCCGCGACTCCCGGTGCCGGCTGGTGCGGCGGAAAGGTAGGTAGCATAGCCATTGGGCCAACGCCAGCCGGGGTGTCGCGATGGCTGGCCTGTTTCACGGCCGGGGGTCACCTTGGTGACGGCGGCGTTTTCGTGACCGAAACGTCACGGCGGGCGGCAGAGGTGCCGCCGGGCGCGACATGCCTTGACGCCACCGGTCCCAGCGTGATTTTTTGCTTCCCCACCGCGCCGGAGTGCCGGCCCCGCCCGGTTCTGCCGGGTCCGGCCGGGTCCGCAGCATCGGGATTGCGCGATCCGGTCGGCCGCGGAAATGGCGGGGTCGGAGGACTCTTCGTAACAGAAACCTCAACCGTATCGAGGCATAGGGTGGCTTCAGCGTTGGAACAGGCGATGGCGCGGGCGGCGTCACTGGTCGAGTCGGCGATCGACCGGCTGCTGGTGCCGACCGTGCGCTCCGAGGCGCCGTTATGGGATGCCATGCGCTACGGCTCTCTGGCCGGCGGCAAGCGGCTGCGGCCGTTTCTGGTGCTGGAGAGCGCGCGGCTGTTCGCGGTCGCTGAGGAGCACGCGCTGCGCACCGGCCTCGCGGTCGAGTTGATCCATTGCTACTCGCTGATCCACGATGATCTGCCGGCGATGGACAACAGCGATCTGCGCCGCGGCCGCCCGACCGTGCACAAAAAATTCAACGAGGCCGTGGCGGTGCTGGCCGGCGACGGCCTGCTCACGCTGGCTTTCGAGGTGCTGGCTCATCCGGCGACCCATCCCGACCCCGCGGTGCGGGTGGCGCTGGTGGCGGCGCTGGCGGCCGCGGCCGGGCCGGCGGGCACCGGCATGGTCGGCGGCCAGATGATCGATCTCGTGGCCGAGACCACCCGCTTCGATCTGGCCGAGACCACGCGCCTGCAGGAAGGCAAGACCGGGGCGCTGATCAGCTTCTCGTCGGAAGCCGGGGCGATTCTCGCCGGCGCCGGGGCGTCCGAGCGCGGGGCTCTGCGTGCTTATGCCCGCGACATCGGGCTCGCCTTCCAGATCGCCGACGACCTGCTCGACGTCGAGGGCTCGGCCGAGGTGGTGGGCAAGCCGGTCGGGGCCGATGCCGCCGCCGGCAAGGCGACGTTCGTTTCACTGCTCGGCGTCGATGGCGCCCGGCGGGAGGCACATCTGCTGGCGGACCGTGCCGCCGCCAGCCTCGACATCTTTGGCGCGCGGGCGGATACTCTTAAGGCGGTTGCCCGCTTCATCGTGACCAGGAACGCCTGAGGTTTCGGCAGGCCAGGGACTTGGGGAGAGACACTTGAACTCAACCAGCAAAACCCCGCTGCTCGACCGGGTTCGTCTGCCGGCGGATCTTCGCCGTCTGGCGCCGGAGCAACTGCCGCAACTGGTGCAGGAACTGCGAAGCGAGACCATCGATGCCGTATCGGTGACCGGCGGCCACCTCGGCGCCGGCCTTGGTGTTGTCGAATTGACCGTCGCCTTGCATTACGTCTTCAATACGCCCGCCGACCGCATCATCTGGGACGTCGGCCATCAGGCCTATCCTCACAAGATTCTGACCGGCCGGCGCGACCGCATCCGTACCCTGCGCACCGGCGGCGGGCTCTCCGGCTTCACCAAGCGCACCGAGTCCGAGTACGATCCGTTCGGCGCCGGCCACAGCTCGACCTCGATTTCGGCCGGGCTGGGCATGGCGGTCGGCCGCGACATCGCGGGCGGCAACAATCAGGTGGTGTGCGTGATCGGCGACGGCTCGATGAGCGCCGGCATGGCCTTCGAGGCGCTGAACAACGCCGCCTCAGCCAAGAGCCGCCTGATCGTGATCCTCAACGACAACGACATGTCGATCGCGCCGCCGGTCGGAGCGATGAGCGCCTATCTGTCGCGGCTGATCTCGTCGAAGCCCTATCTCAGCTTCCGCCATCTGGCCAAGGACATCGCGGACCATCTGCCCAGCCCGCTGCGCAATGCCGCCAAACGGGCCGAAGAGTTCACCCGCGGTCTGGTCACCGGGGGTACTCTGTTTGAGGAGCTGGGGTTCTATTACGTCGGCCCGATCGACGGCCACAACCTCGACCATCTGCTGCCGGTGCTGCAGAACGTCCGCGACGCCGAGGGGCGCGAGGGCGACGCCGGGCCGGTGCTGATCCATATCGTGACCCAGAAGGGCCACGGCTATCCGCCGGCCGAGCAGGCCAACGACAAGATGCACGGCGTCCAGCGTTTTGACGTCGTCACTGGCACCCAGGCCAAGGTCAAGACCAACGCTCCGAGCTATACCCGGGTGTTCGCCGATGCCCTGATCGCCGAGGCTGAGCGCGACTCCAAGATCGTGGCCATTACCGCCGCGATGCCCTCGGGCACCGGTCTCGATCTCTTCGAGCAGCGTTTTCCGGCCCGGACCTTCGATGTCGGTATCGCCGAGCAGCACGCCGCGACCTTTGCCGCCGGGTTGGCCTGCGAAGGGCTGAAGCCGTTCGTGGCGATCTATTCCAGCTTCATGCAGCGGGCCTACGATCAGGTCGCTCACGACATCATTTTGCAAAAGCTGCCGGTCCGCCTGATCATGGACCGCGCCGGTCTGGTCGGCGCCGATGGCCCAACCCACGCCGGAACCTTTGATCTCGCCTTCCTCGGCTGCATTCCCGGCATCGTGCTGATGGCGCCGGCCGACGAGGCCGAACTGATGCACATGGTGGCCACCGCAGCCGCCTATGACTGCGGCCCGAGCGGCATCCGCTTTCCCCGCGGCGAGGGCGTCGGCATCGAGCGTCCGGAGCGTGGCTCGGTGCTGCCGATCGGCAAGGGCCGGATCATCCAGGAAGGCACCAAGATCGCGCTCTTCAGCATCGGCACCCGTCTCGGCGAATGTCTCAAGGCGGCACAGGAACTGGCGGCGCGCGGTCTTTCGACCACCGTCGCCGACGCCCGCTTCGCCAAGCCGCTCGACACCGATCTGCTGCATCGCCTGGCCCGCGAGCACGAGGTGCTGATCACGATCGAGGAAGGCGCGGTCGGCGGCTTCGGCAGCTTCGTCCTGCACGATCTCGCCCAGGCCGGCCTGCTCGACGGCGGCCTCAAGATCCGCCCGATCACGCTGCCTGACCGCTTCATCGATCACGACACCCCGGCCAGGCAGTATGAAGATGCCGGCCTGACCGCCCGCCACATCGTGGCCACCGCTCTTGCCGCGCTCGGGGTCTCCGAAACCGCCGGTTCGGCCCGGGCGTAACATCAGGGGCCGGCGGGATGGCGGCACCCCGGCCGCCGACCCCGCCGGCCGATTATCCTATCCCACCGGATTGAACATCACCACCTCGGCCGGGGCTCCGGCGCCGGAGATGACGGCCTGCTCGTCGCGGATCCGGACCCGGCCTTCTGCGATCAACTGCACCGCCAGCGGATAACACCGGTGTTCGGCCCCGAGGACGCGGGCGGCCAGGATCTCCTGGGTGTCGCCGGGCATCACCGGCACCACCGCCTGGACGATGATCGGTCCGTCGTCGACATCGGGACGAACGAAATGGACGGTGCAACCGGTGAAGCGGGCGCCGGCGGCCAGCACCCGCTGATGGGTGTCGAGGCCCTTGAACGCCGGCAACAGCGAGGGGTGGATGTTGATCAGGCGGTCGCGCCAGCGCTCGACGAACCAGGGCGACAGGATGCGCATGAAGCCGGCCAGGCAGATCAGGTCGATCTGTGCGCCGCGCAGGGTGGCGTCGATCGAGGCTTCAAAACCCTGCTTGGCGTTGAAGGCGCGATGATTGATGATTTCGGTCCGAATGCCGACCGCGCGGGCGCGCGCCAACCCCCCGGCATCGCCCTGGTTCGCCACCACCAGCACGATCTCGGCGGGAAAGGCGGGATCGGCGGCAGCATCGATCAGGGCCTGGAGGTTGCTGCCGCGACCGGAAATCAGGACTCCAACCCTCAGACGCGCCATGTCGACTCCATCGCGGTAACGGTCACGCGCGGTCCGTCCTGCGGGACGGCGACGACGCGGCCGATGGTGGTGACGGTTTCCCCGGCCGCGGTCAGGCGGGCCGAGAGGTCTTCGGCCTGCCCGGGGGCCACGACTGCGACCATGCCGATGCCGCAGTTGAAGGTGCGGGCGAGTTCGGCCGGGGCGACCCGGCCTTCGCGGCCAAGCCAGCGGAACACCGGCGGCAGGTCCCAGGCGCCGGCATCGAGAGTGACGCCGAGGCCGGCGGGCAGCACGCGCGGAATGTTTTCAAGCAGGCCGCCGCCGGTGATATGGGCCAGCGCCTTGACCAGCCGGTCCCGGATCGCCGGCAGCAGGCTGCGGACATAGATACGGGTCGGGGTCAGCAGCGCCTCGGCCAGACTGTGCCCGGGGGCGAAGGGCGCGGCGGCATCCCAGCCGAGCCCCGCCGAGTCGACGATCCGGCGGACCAGGGAATAGCCGTTGGAATGGACGCCGCTCGAGGCCAAGCCGAGCACGAGATCGCCGGCGGCGACACCGGCGCCGGTCAGCACCCGGTCGCGTTCGACCGCTCCCAGGGAAAAGCCGGCAAGATCATAGTCGCCGCCGCTGTACATCCCCGGCAACTCGGCGGTTTCGCCGCCGACCAGGGCACAGCCGGCCTGCCGGCAGCCCTCGGCGATGCCGGCGACGATGGCGCGGCCGTGGGCGACCTCGAGCTTGCCGGTGGCGTAATAATCGAGGAACAGCAACGGCTCGGCACCCTGAACGATCAGGTCGTTGACGCACATCGCCACCAGATCGATGCCGACGGTGTCGTGGCGGCCGGTGGCGATGGCGATCTTCAGCTTGGTTCCGACGCCATCGGTGGTGGCCACCAGGAGCGGGTCGTGAAAGCCGGCGGCGCGGAGATCGAAGAGGGCGCCAAAGCCACCGAGCCCGGCCTCGGAGCCGGCGCGGGCGGTGCTTCGGGCCAGCGGCTTGATCGCTTCGACCAGGGCGTTCCCGGCGTCGATGTCGACGCCGGCCTCGCGATAGGCCGATGACGGCGGAAAAGCCGGGGAGGAAAGATGTGTGCCGATGGTATCCTCGCTCACGCTAAGCTATAGTCGGCGCCCGGAACACCGGCCGGTCCGCCGTGCCGAAAACATACTCGAAACCGAAGGCTTTGCAATGCTCGACAGGCTTGGCCAGGCGGCCCTCGCCGCTCTGCTGCTTTTCGTTGCCGTTTCCGGCATGACCGCGCAGCCCGCAAGGGCGCAGGCTCCGTTGACGGTGGGGTCGTCCTCGTCGGCCGATGACCCGTTTTCGGTCACCGGCGTCGCCGTCGATGTGACCGCCGCCAGCGCCGCCGAGGCGCGGGACAAGGCGATTTCCGAGGCTCAGCGCAAGGCGTTCGCGGTGCTGTTCAAGCGGCTGGTGCCCGACAGCGCCACCCGGGTGGTCCCCGCGGTCGCCGAGTCCGACCTTCAGCGCATGATCCAGGGCTTCGAGATCGAACAGGAGCGTGGCTCTGCGGTGCGCTATGTCGCGTCGATGGCTTTCAAGTTCCGGCGCAAGGCGGTCGGCACCTATCTGACCAGCCTCGGCCTCAAGATCAACGAGCCGGCGCAGCCGGCCTCGGCGTCCGCGCCGGCAGCACCCGCCGCGCCGGTTGCGCCTGTGGCCGTGCTCACGGCGCCGGCCCGGCCGTCGCTGGTGCTGCCGCTGGCCCAGGGTGCCGCCTCGTCGGTGCTGTGGGAGGAGCGCACCCCCTGGCGCAGCGCCTGGGAGGATTTTGCCGCCACCTCGGGGGCCGGCAAGCTGGTGGTGCCGGCGGGTGAACTCACCGACATCGCCGACATCGGCGCCCGCGAGGCCGTGATCGGCGATCCGGCCTCGATCGCCAAGATCGCCGGCCATTATGGTGTCGGGCAGGTGGTGGTGGTCGCGCTGACCGGGGCCGACCGACTCGACCCCGGCGCCGGCGCCCAGGTGGTGATCAGCCGCTACGGCGCCGATGGCCGGCCGGCCGGGCCGGCCGAAACCGCTCAGGTCCCGGGTACCCTTGGCGAGCCGGTTCCGTCCTTTCTCGGCCGGGTGGCCGCGGCGGTGTCGGAGAGGCTGGCGGCATCCTCCGTCGCAGTCGCGCCCGCGGCAGCGGTCGACGCGCCGGTGCTGGCCGGAGTGCCGATCACCGGCATGCTCGACTGGCTGGAGGTGCGGCGGCGTCTGACCAGCGACCCGATGGTGAGTTCGGTCGATATGCTGGCGATGAGCCGGACCAGAGTCGACGTTGCGATCCATTACCGCGGTGAGGTCGACGGCCTTCGGGCGATGCTCGACCGCGACGGCCTGACTCTGGTGCCGACCCCGGGCGGCTGGTCGCTCTATATCAAGGCCTCGGTGGCGCCGGGAGCGGCAGCGCCGGCCGTGCCCAAGCTGTGACTGCGCGCCGGGACAGACCGTCGGTCCGGGAATGAGGTCTCTCATGAGGCTGATTCCCAATATCATCACCATCGGCCGCCTGATCATGGTGCCGCTGACGGTGTATTGCATCCTGTCGGGCGCCTTGGAGACGGCGTTCTGGCTCTTCGTTGCCGCCGGGGTTTCGGACGCCGTCGATGGCGCCATCGCGCGCCTGTTCGACGCCCGGACCGTGCTCGGCGGCTTTCTCGACCCGCTGGCCGACAAGGCGCTGCTGGTCAGCGTCTATCTCACCCTCTGCAATGTCGGGCTGATGCCGTTGTGGCTGGTGATTCTGGTGGTGTTCCGGGATCTGCTGATCATCGGCTGGGTGCTGCTGTCGTACACCGTCCGCCAGCCCGAAGCGATGAAGCCGCTGCTGATCAGCAAGGTCAACACCCTGACTCAGTTGATGCTGGCGGCGCTGGTGCTGGGGGTCAACGGCCTCCGGCTCGCCGACCCGGTGGTACTGGGGGTGCCGCTGGGGCCGCTGTTCCAGGGCCTGGTCGCGACCACCACCGTGCTGTCGGGGTTGAGCTACCTCTTGACCAGCAAGCTCTTGTTCGGCAACGGGGGCCGGGCGTGAAAGCGGTGCAGCTGCCCTTCGAGTTCGGGCACCGGCCCGGACTCGAAGGCGCTGACTTCCTGACCGCGCCCTGCAATGCCGAGGCGGTGGCATGGCTGGCGGCGGGGCGCCTCTGGCCGGCGCCGGCGCTGGTGCTCCATGGCCCGGCCGGCAGCGGCAAGAGCCATCTGGCCCGGCTGTGGTGCCGGCGCGAGGGCGGGATGACGGTGGCGGCCGGGGCGCTTGCCGCCGCCGCGGTGCCGTCCCTGGCCGGGGCCGGCGCCGCCGTTGTTATCGACGGAGCGGGGGCGGTGGCCGGCGATGCCGGGCGCGAGCGGGCGCTGTTTCATCTCTATAACCTGATTGCCGAGCGCCAGGGCCGGTTGTTGCTGGTGGCGCACGAGCCGGTGGCCGGCTGGCGACTGGGGCTGGCGGATCTGGCCTCGCGGCTGCGGGCGGCGCCCTCGGTGGGGATCGGTGCCCCCGACGACGCGGTGCTGGCCGCCCTGCTGGTCAAGCTGCTTGCCGACCGCCAGATGCCGCCGCCGGCCGAGGTGGTGGCGTTTCTGGTGCCGCGCATGGAGCGCTCGTTCGAAGCGGTGCGGCGGCTGGCCGACGCCCTCGACCGGGCGGCGCTGTCGGCGCACCGGCCGATCACCCTGCCGCTGGCGCGCGACGTGCTGGCCGCCCTTACCTGACCCAGGTCCCGGCATAAAGCCGGCTGAAGAGACGCAGCAGGCCGCGGCCGGGGCGGGCGATAGCGTTGGGCAGCGGCGAAAGGCCGCTCTCGGAGAGACGGCGGCAGCGCCGGTCCAGTTCGCGGCGGATCAACAGCGAGGCCAGCGGCCGGTAGGGGCCGAAATTCGGCACCTGCCCGCGCCAGACGCTGCGGAAATAGAACAGCCCGAACCACGACAGGAGATTGCGCACGCTGACCACCACCCGGCCACCCGGACGCAGCACCCGCACCACCTCGTCGAGGAAGGCGGCGCGGTCGGGCACCGCTTCCAGAATCTGGGGCAGAAAGACGACGTCGACCGAGCCGTCGGGGTAGGGCAGGCGGCCGGCGCTCATCAGGTCATAATGGATGCCGGCGTCGGTCCCGGTCTCCCGGCGCACCCGTTCGCGCACGAAGTCAAGGTTCCGCGTCGAGAGTTCCAGGCAATGCAGCTCGATGGTGTCGCCGTAGCGCTGGCGCAGCCGCACGGTGTAGCTGCCACCGTAGGGCAGCAGTTCGACCAGCCGGGCGCCGGGGGCGAGCGGCCCGATCAGCCCGACTTCGGCCTCCAGCTCGGCACCCAGCCGGCGCGAGACGTAAACGCCGGGCAGCGGCGATTTGGCGTAGACGGCATAGCTGCGGAAATTGGCGATCCGGTCCCAGCCCCAGCGGTCGGGGTCGAACACCGAGTATTTGTTGCGGTGATTCATCAGGTCGGTATAGCGATAGGCGCCCGAAGGCGGGGCCAGCGGATAGCGGTCGGCCTCGGGGCGGGCGAAGCGCTCATAGGAGCGCACGGCTTCGAGCGGCCGGCGCGGCGGCTTGAGGTCGGGCGCCTCGGGGGCGGGCCAGCCCAGGCAGAGGGTGCCGATGACCTCGAAGTCGGCGGGCAGGCCGACCAGCGCCCGGATTTTCTCGCCGTTGCCGATGCCGGCGTTCCAGGTCGCGCCAAGACCGCGCAGATGGGCCGAGAGCGACATATGGTAGGTGGCGGCGGCGACGCTCTGGACCACGGCGAACTTGTTGTGATTCCAGCCCATGTGGAAGCAGAGCAGAATGATCGCGCCGCAGCTGGAAAAGTGCTCGTTGGACCCGGAGATGGCCTGAAGCCGGTCCTTGGTCGCCTGATCGCGCACCACCACGAAGTGCCACATCTGGTGATTGCAGGCGCTCGGGGCTTCCAGCCCGTCCCCGATGATGGCGTCGATCAGGTCGGCGTCGAGCGGACGAGGCAGAAAATCGCGGATCGAATGCCGGGCGGCGAGCCGGGCCAAAATCGTCTGCGGATCGTCGGAGGGGGGGGGTGAGGGGAACGGGACGGCGGGGCGGTCGGTCCGATGATCCATCACGGGCACTCCTCTGACGCCGGCAGGGCGCCGCCGGGCGGGGGCGGTGTGAAGCGATAGTGAATGTCGGCGGCGCGGCCGACGGCGGTGAGAGACAGCAGCGTGCCCGGCCCCTGGGGATTGACCGCCACCGGGGTCAGGGTTGCGGCAAGGCCGCCAGCGGAGCGCGCGGTGATCGAGAATCCGGCCTCCGAGACCAGTCGAAGCCGGTCAACGCCGGTCTCTGCGAGCCGCCAGTGTCCGGCCAGGGCCAGGGCATGGCCGGCGACGGTTCCGGTCAGCACCGAGACCGTGAGGCCGTCCGGTGTCAGCCGGTAACTGAAGCGGCCGCGTTGCTCCGGCCCCGAGATCATCAGGGTTGCCGCCACCGGGCCGTCGCGGCTGAGACGGCGCCGGTCGAGCGGAGTCTGGCCTTGAAGGTCGGCGACCAGCAGGGGCGGTTGTCCCCATGGGGTCAGCCCGTCATTGGCCAGCAGCAGGTTACGGCCGCCGGCGACCAGCGCGGTCATGCCGGCGAAGCCGGCGCCATGAAGGCCCTGGCTCCAGGGGATCGGTCCGCCGCCGGCGCTGAGCGCCAGTTCGAGGCCGTGGCCGCGCAGCACCAGCTGGCCCGGGGTGCGGTGACCGTCGAGGGCGGGCAGCGGCCGGGCCGGAGCGGCGCCCTCGCCGGCGGTGGCCAGCAGGGCCGCGCCCTCGAAGAGCAGGAAGGCCGAGAGGGCGCCGTACTGGCTGTTTGAGCCGTGCCAGCCGATCATCAAGGCCGGCGGGGCATGATTCATCGCGGTCGGCCAGAGCCCGCCCTCGGTCTGAAAGGCTTCGAGCCGCGCCGCCACCCGCGCCAGCGCGGCGGCGGTGTCGAGCCCGAGCCGGGCGGCGCCGTAGCAGAGGGCAGTGGCCAGCGAGGCCAGATGATAGACGTTGTTGGCGCCGCGGCCGTAATAGGTCCCCTCACCGGTTTCGAGCAGCTGCGCCACCGAGCAGGCCAGGGCCTTTTCGATGATGCGGTCGGCGCGGGAGTCGCCGACCCGGGCGTTGCCGAGGCAGAGCATGGCCAGGGCGTATTGGTGATAGGTCAGATCGGCCGAGGCGACGGCGTTGCCGGCGAAATTGTCGCGCAGCAGGCCGTCGCGGCTCTGGTTGTGTTCCAGCACGCCGAGGATGAGGTTGCGCCGGCTGGCGTCGCCGGTCAGGGAGTCGTTGAAGTAGCGCAGGCCATAGACATTGACCGGATCGTAGTTGGTCCAGCCGAGCGAGGGCGCGGCGGCGTCGGCGCCGAGGGCGAGGCGCAGCGGCCCGTAATCAAACTCCCGATGGTCGGACTCCAGGCGCTGGCGCGGATGCCGGCGCAGGCCGGTGAAATAGGCCAGGCTGGCCGCCAGCGCCTCCCGCCACGCCGGCTCGCCGCTGCGGTCGGCCATGATCCGGAACAGCGCCGCGGCGCAGGAGTTGGTGTAAAGATCGGTGCCGACCTGGGACGGGTAGCGCACGGCGTGGGAGGTCAGCAGCAACTCATAAACCGCGCCATGGTCGGTGCAGCGCCAGCGGCCATCATCGCCCTGCCAGAAATTGACCCCGGGCACCAGCGCCCAGCCCTTGTCGGAGCCGGCGGCCGGGGCGCCGAAGGGCGGAGCCCGCCGCGCCCGCAGCCGCGAGCCGAAATAGCCCCGGATCCGCGCCAGCTTGTACCGGTCGGGAGCGACGAGATAGCGGCGGAGCTTGCTGACGAGATCGTTCTTGGCCCGCTGGCCCTTGAGGCGGGCGCTGGTCTCGGCCAGCGCCGCCGGGTCGGGCACAATGTCGCCCGCGAGGCCGATCTTGACCAGCCGCGGCTGTCCGGGATGGCGGGTCAGACGCGCCGGCTCCAGGCAGCGGCCGCCGGCGGTCGCCTGCAGCGGCCCGATCTCGTCGAGGCCGGCAAAGCTGCCCTCGAGCCGCACCTGCTCCCGGCACAGCGCCCCGGCGACCCGTGCGGCCATCGCTTCCAGTCGGGCGCGGCTCGAGGCCAGCGTCTCCGCGGCCCCGGGCGGCGGGGCGGACGGGTGGATCGGCGAAGGGGGGCAATCGGCGGCGGGCATAGGTGATGTGCCTTATAGGACGAAACATCGGGCCGCACCAGTCCGGGCTCACGGCCCCTGACGCTCCCCGCTTTGGCAATCAATAAAGGGTGTCGGCCGGCTTGAACAGTCCCGGCGAGCCCGAGCGGCGCCGTCCGGGGTTTCCGGGAGCTTCTGCAATCTTTGGTGTGCATTGCCGGTCCTGCCATCGTATGTTAGGGTCATCCGGTGTTCTGATGTGCGAGGGATGAGTGGCGACCCGGGCCGGAGCAAGGACCGTTGCGATGATCGTGATCGGGATGCTGGCGCTTTTTACAGGCTCCGGCTGTACCCTGGTGGATCCGCAGCTCAAAGGCGACAGCGCCGGGGTGGCGGCGCCGCCGGTCGGGACGCGGGCGGCGCCGGTCCGCTTCGGCGTACTGGAGGGCCGGCTGCGCCACGGCGCCGAGATCGGCCGCTACACCTGGGGCCTCTTGTGTAAGCCGCCCTATCGCAGCATCACCTGGGAGACCGGGCGCCGGCTGGTCAGCAATCGTGACTATCGCGACCTCTTTCATGATGCGCTGACCCATCTCGGCTATGACGTCGCCGGGGATCCCTCGCGCCTTTACGATCTCGAAGAGGACGAGGCGCGGGCGGAGCTGCTGATTTCGGGGCAGGTCGACGAGATCGCGCTCGACTTGTGCCGGCGCTACAGCTGGTGGTACGGCGGCTTTACCGGCTACACCGGTGCCGGGCTGATCCGGGTGCTGTGGACGGTATACGATCCGCTGCGCCGCCGGGTGGTCTATCAGACCACCTCGACCGGCTTCGGCCAGGAGGATGTCACCCATCCCGATGCCCGGGAGATCATCCTTGAACGCGCCTTCACTGACGCCGCCGCCGCGCTCGGGCTCGATGACGGGTTCCGCCGGCTGGTGTTCCAGCCGCTGGGCCGGACCGGGACGCCGGGGCCGGTGCCGCCCGGCCCGACACCGCTGACCGTGCCCCGGCCGGCCGAGCCCCGGCCCGATCCGGACTATCCGCCGGGGCCGGGACCGGTCTCGGCGTTCCCCGACCCGGGTGACCGGCCTCGGGGCGGAACCCGGCAGGCCAGGCAGCCCTGGGAGTATCAGGAGCCCGGCCTCAGGGTAAGCGGCGATCGCCTCGCCGCCGAGTCGGATCATCCCGCCCTCGGCGCCGTGCCCGAGATGGACATTCCGCGCCGCCGCCGCCGCGCCGGTCCGATTGCCGCCAACGCCCCTGATCTGGTCCGGGCGACGGTGGTGATCAGCACCGCCGTGGCGCTCGGCTCGGGCTTCTTCATTGCCACCGACCCGGCCGGCGGCGGCTGGATTTTGACCAGCGCCCGTGTCGTCGGCGATGCCGGGCGGGTGCGGATCACGACCTCGAACCGCCGGGCCGCGATCGGCACCGTGGTCCGCCGTCACCGGGCGCGGGATGCCGCGTTGATCCATGTCGAGGGCGAGGTGCCGGCGGTGGTCAGCATCCGGGAGTCCCCGGTGACGGTAGGTGAGGAGGTGTTCGCCATGGGCGCGCCGCTTGGCCGCGCCTACCGCGACACTCTCAGCCACGGCGTGGTCAGCCGCTTCGCCCGCATTCCGGGGACCAGACAGCCGGTGATCCAGTCGGACGTCATGACCCGCCACGGCAGCAGCTGCGGGCCGCTGACCGACGCCTCGGGTAACGTCGTCGGCTTCTGTGTCGGCGGCGAGCCGTCGCCGGCCGACCGCTCCGAGGGCATTGAATGGTTCATCCCGATCGCCGACGCCTTCGACAAGTTGAAGCTGGTGCTCTCAGGCAAGGCTTGACCGGGAGCGGGGTTTCGCCCATAGCCATGGGCAGTGCCAGCTTTCCGAAAGCGCCAGAGTCCTCCCATGAGCAGCGATCCCCAAGCCTCCGGAAGCCCCGTGATCTGGCATGGCACCACCATTCTGTCCGTCCGCAGGGGCGGCGACGTGGTGATTGCCGGCGATGGCCAGGTCTCGTTCGGCCAGACCGTGATGAAGTCCAACGCGCGCAAGGTGCGCCGGCTCGGCGGCGGCAAGGTCATTGCCGGCTTCGCTGGCGCCACGGCCGATGCCCTGGCCCTCTTTGAGCGCCTCGAAGCCAAGCTGGAGCAGCATCCCGGGCAGCTTGCCCGCGCCTGCGTCGAGATGGCCAAGGACTGGCGCACCGATCGCTATCTGAGGCGCCTGGAGGCGATGATGGCGGTGGCCGATCACTCGGTCAGTCTGGTTATTACCGGCACCGGTGACGTGCTCGAGCCCGAGGACGGGCTGATCGGCATCGGCTCGGGCGGCCCCTATGCCCTGGCTGCCGCCCGCGCCCTGATCGATATCGAGGGGCTGGACGCCGAAACCATCGCGCGGAAGGCGATCGGCATCGCCGCCGGCATCTGCGTCTATACCAATCATAGCATCACCGTGGAAAAGGTGCCGGCCCCGTGACCCGAATCAACGCCTTCAGCCCGCGCGAGATCGTCTCCGAACTCGACCGCTTCATCATCGGCCAGAACGACGCCAAGCGCGCGGTGGCCATCGCGCTGCGCAACCGCTGGCGCCGGCTCCAGTTGCCGGAGGCGTTGCGCGAGGAGGTGTTGCCCAAGAACATCCTGATGATCGGTCCGACCGGCGTCGGCAAGACCGAGATTGCGCGCCGCCTCGCCAAGCTGGCCCAGGCGCCCTTCATCAAGGTCGAGGCGACCAAGTTCACCGAGGTCGGCTATGTCGGGCGCGACGTCGAGCAGATCGTCCGCGACCTGCTGGAGATTTCGATCGCGATGACCAAGGAGCGGCTGCGCAAGGAGGTCGAGGCCAAGGCGGACCTGCGCGCCGAGGAGCGGGTGCTCAACGCCCTGGTCGGCGAGCATGCCAGCCCGGAAACCCGCCAGAAGTTCCGCAAGAAGCTGCGTGAGGGCGCGATCGACGATCAGGAGATCGAAGTTCAGGTCGCCGATAGCGGTGGCGGCATGATGCCGACCTTCGATATTCCCGGCATGCCCGGGGCCCAGATGGGCATGCTCAATCTCAACGAGATGCTGTCCAAGGCGCTGGGCGGCGGACGGACCAAGACCCGGCGCATGAGCGTGCGCGAGTCTTACCATGTGCTGATCGCCGAAGAATCGGAAAAGCTGCTCGATCAGGAGAAGGTCACGGCGGAGGCGATCACCAACGCCGAGCAGAACGGCATCGTCTTCCTCGATGAGATCGACAAGATCACCGCCCGCTCGGAGCTGCGCGGCGGCGGCGACGTCAGCCGCGAGGGCGTGCAGCGCGACCTGCTGCCGCTGATCGAAGGCACGATCGTGGCCACCAAGCACGGCGCCGTCCGTACCGACCATATTCTTTTCATCGCCTCGGGCGCCTTCCATCAGGCCAAGCCCTCGGACCTGCTGCCTGAATTGCAGGGCCGGCTGCCGATCCGGGTCGAACTCAAGGCGCTGACCCGCGACGATTTCAAGCGCATCCTGACCGAACCCGAGCACAGCCTGATCAAACAATACAAGGCCCTGCTCGGCACTGAGGAGGTGACCCTCGACTTCGACGAGGCGGCGATCGACGAGCTGGCCACCCTGGCCGCCGAAATCAACACCAACGTCGAAAACATCGGCGCCCGCCGGCTCCATACCGTGATGGAGCGCCTGCTCGAAGACATCAGCTTCAACGCCAGCGACCGTCCGAGCACTACGGTGCTGATCGACGCCGCCTATGTCCGCGAACAGGTCAGCGCCCTGGCCAAGAACGCCGATTTGTCGAAATTCATTTTGTAAATTGCCACTCCCAGCGGCCGCCCATATGAAGCCGACGTTCGATGCCGTCCAGGCAGCGGCAAGCGACGGGTCGGCGGGACGGGCGTAACAGTTGCGCGCGAAGCGGGAAATGCGGCGGCCGGTCATCACACCCCTCATCGCCAAACCCGTCGGAAAAGTAACGCGCGCGTTCGCGGGTGTCGACGCGGCATCATCTCATCAAAGGGACCGTGACGGCTGCTTTAGCGAGGGCTATGGTCTTTCAGGTTCCCTTTGATTGTTCCCGACCATGGCTGACGACCAACCCGGGCTGGCCTATGCGCTGACGAGGCTGCGCGGCATCCTCAAGCCCCCGGTCCGCATCCTGCCGCCGCCTGACGGCGTGGTGTTCGAGCGCGACGTCGCCGTGCCGATGGCCGACGGCACCCTCCTGCGGGTGAACGTCTTCCGCCCGGAAGCCGAGGGACGTTTCCCGGTCTTGCTCTGTGCTCATCCCTACGGCAAGGACCGCCTGCCGGTGCGGGGGCTGTTCGGCTATCGTATTCCGTTCCAATACCGGGTCATCCGCCAGCCGGCGCCGGTGGCGTTCTCGGCCTGGACCTCGTGGGAGGCGCCCGACCCGTCCTTCTGGGTGCCGCGCGGTTACGTCCTGGTCAATTGCGACCTCCGGGGTTTCAACAGGTCGGAGGGCATCGGCGACCCGTTCTCCGACGCCGAGGCCGGCGACATCGCCGAAGTCATCGCTTGGTGCGCCGCGCAGCCCTGGTCCACGGGGCGCGTCGGCATGAACGGCGTCTCCTACCTCGCGATTTCCCAATGGAAGGTGGCGGCGCTGGGACCGCCGGCGCTCAAGGCGATCTGCCCGTGGGAGGGCTTCACCGACCTTTACCGCGATCTCGCCTATCCGGGCGGCGTGCGTGAGGACGGCTTCGTGCCGTTCTGGGCCAAGGGCGTCGCGCGCTGCGGCCGCGCCGCCTTCGACGTTAGGGCCGAGCAGCTTGAGCATCCCCTTCTCGACGCGTTCTGGCGGAGCCGAACCCCGGAGCTGGAGGCGATCCAGGTTCCCGCCCTGATTTGCGCCAGCTTTTCCGATCAAGGGCTACACAGCCGGGGTAGCTTCGCCGCCTTCCGGCGGCTGGGGTCGAAGCTGAAGTGGCTCTACACCCACCGTGGCGGCAAGTGGGCGACCTACTATTCGCCCGAGGCGCTGGCGGTGCAGGCCCGCTTCTTCGACACCTTCCTCAAGGACGCCGACACCGGCTTCCTGGCCGAGCCGCCGGTGCGGCTGGAAATCCGCGAGTCCGGGAACACTGTTGTCGAGGTCCGGCCCGCGTCGGAGTGGCCTCCGCCAGAGACCGCGTTCTCGGAGTGGCTTCTCGCCGCCGATGGCCGCCTCGCCGACGACACCGACAGTGTCGAGACGGCCCTGCCGTTTCGGACCGATGGACCGGGCCTGCGCTTCGAGCGGCGCATCACCGAGGACACGGACATTTGCGGGCCGATGGCGCTTACCATCGACCTTGCCGCCGACGATCTCGACGACCTCAACCTGTTCACGGGCGTGCGCCTGATCCGGGACGGACGTCACGTCGGGTTCGAGGGCGCCTTCGGGTTCGGCCTGGACATGGTGGCGCGCGGCTGCCTGAAAGCGTCGATGCGCGCCCTGGATGCCGAGCACTCCTCACCCGGGCAACCTGTCTACCCTTTTACAACCCGGGAGCCGCTGATTCCGGGCCAACCGGTGACGCTGGCCATCGAGTTGCTGCCATCGGCGACGCGGTTCCGGGCCGGAGACACCGTCCGTCTCGACATCCGCGGTACCCCGTTCTTTCGCCGCCACCCGCTGCTCGGCCAGTTTCCCTTCGGCTACGAGCCGTCGCGTCCCGGAACGGTCCGTCTGCTTGTCGGCGGCCGGCGCCAAGCCAAGTTGATTGTTCCAGTGCTCACCGGGAGTGCGTCCGGAGGGGGCGGAGTGGATGTCCGCGACGATTGCCGATCCCGGCAATCCGACCGATAAGGGACCGTGGGGAACCCGTCATGTCAGGAAAAATTTTCGCCGCCGGTATACTCGGCCTGAGTCTTCTGCTCGCCGGATCGGAAGCCGCGGCGGACGAACCGCTGGCGGCAATCGCCAAGCTGGACCTGCCCCGCTACCTGGGCACCTGGCACGAGATCACCAAGTACCCGAACCGGTTCCAGAAGAAATGCGTCTCGGACACCAGCGCCGACTACAGCCTCCAGTCCGACGGGAGCGTCAGGGTCGTCAACCGCTGCAAGATGGCCGACGGCGCCGCGGCCGAGGCCATCGGTCAGGCGGTGCAGACCGGCGGGCCGGACTCGCCGAAGCTCCAGGTGCGGTTCGCGCCGTGGTGGCTGTCGTTCCTGCCGATGGTTTGGGGCGACTACTGGGTGGTCGACCTCGACGAGACCTACCGGCTGGCCGCGGTCAGCGAGCCGTCGCGGAAATACCTCTGGGTCCTGTCCCGGACGTCAACCGTCGATGCCGCGGCCTACCGCGACCTCCTCAAGCGCCTGGAGTCCAAGGGGTTCGATCTGACGAAACTGGAGCCGCCGGTCGGCCTGCGGTAACCGACGGCGGGGCTGCCGAGGACATGGTCGGTACACCGGGAGGTCGCGCTTCAGCCTGATGGCCTGGTCGTCCGGCCCGCGTGGCAGGTGGTGCTGGGT
>SESF01031654.1_pt1 | contig 28921 bp, 20 predicted proteins | sample 3171521 | NCBI WGS metagenome assembly SESF01 (sample SAMN10866945, study PRJNA518727) | freshwater metagenome | biome: subpolar coniferous forest; feature: holomictic lake; material: water; isolation source: holomictic Lake 227, 6 m and 8 m depth | place: Canada: near Kenora, Ontario | collected...
CACCAGCAAGGCCAACTAATCCTATGTTTTCATTGTTTAGATGATTGATTACTTTCAATCCCCATTCCGGAGTATTGAACTTTACATCATCATGTACAAAGCACAAAAATGGAAACCGACTCTTGTCAATTCCCTCATTATATGCCGAAAAAATACTGTATGTATTTTTAGAGTTATCAATGAAAATCAATTCATATTCCACACCAATAGTTAGCTCAATGTTTGTTGAAAGCAATTTATCCAGCAACGGTTTTCGCGAACAGATTATGATTGAAAGCATAGTAAAATCAGTATTTCAATTATTGGTATTTCCAGAATACTTTCAAGCAAAAAAGCATTTTGCGTATGCTGTTTCTTTTCTTGAAAAGCAATAAATCATTTCTATTTTCCCAAAACAGACCAATTCTTCCAAATCTTGAGAAGATAGTACGGTTCGAATAAGTTTTAGCAAGTTTTTCGAGAACTTTTCTTTCTCTGATTAAATGCGGTACAATGATTTTGCTGAAAATTTCTACTCGTGTTTGTGATTTTTTCATTCGGCTAAGTTCACTGTCACCCTTTTCGCTGCTGTAGCCAATGGCACCTAATGCATTGTTTTGATGCTGACGATAACCCACTAAAGGTTCGTCAACATATTGAATTTCGCCGAATTGAGCAGCATGAAATCCCAGCCAAAAATCATAAGGAATATCTTCATTAAAAGGCAATGCAAATTGTAACAAATCTCTATTAATGAGCATAGTATGACCGGATATAGCATTAAATAATGCAAAATTTAAACAACTTGTTGATTTTTGCAAATTGATAAAATCAGAAAACTGTTTATCGAGCTTATTTCCATTTCCATCAATATACTGATTATCGGAGTAAACTATTAAGCTATCACCAATTGTCTCAATAAGTTTCGAAATTTTAGTAGGGTACCACACATCGTCCTGGTCGGAAATGGCAATATATTTGTTAGATGTCTTCGATAATGCTTTCTCAAAATTCCGGATATAACCTTCATTGGATTGATTTCTGAAAATCCTGAACTGTTTGTATTTTGCAGCATATTCCTCGAGTATAGCCCATGTTTTATCAGTAGAATTATCGTCAACACAAACGATTTCAGAAATCTGCCTGTAATCCTGATTCAGTATACTGTTCAATTGCTCCCGTAAGTATTGCTCGCCATTATAGGTACAAAGGGCAACTGAAACGTCAGAGGTTTTATCCGACTTAATTTCTGAAACAAGTGATTTATTGTGAATTGAACCCGATTTGTTTAATTTGAAATCGACTAATCCATTGAGTATAAAACCGAGTTTTCGAAGTTTTCGGTTGTTATCATACATAATGGTTTTCCGTACCAATCTTTTCCATCGGGTTTTAATGTTTTTTGCTTCCTTTGGATATAATTTGCTAACATATAGGGCATTACGTGTAATATAATAATACCGAACCGGCGAATAGTCATCAAAAGTCTTTTCAACACCAAAGAAATTTATTTTTCTCGTTCCGTTGCCAACGAAGTGATTGAGAATAAATGGATTAACACGAACTATATTCAATCCATTCAATCGGATACGAATGCACAATTCTTCATCAACCCAATCAATAAAAAGCTTTTCATTGAAATATCCTGTTTTGAGCAATGCATTGATTGAAAGCAAATTGCCCGAAGTCATTGTGTAAGCAATACGGGTGAATTTTTCCGTTGGCAGAAAATTATGAAAATCAGTGCGTGAATCATAATATGTTGGTGAGAAAATAGCAACATTTTCAATCTTGCTATATTCGTTGGCAGCCTGAATATATTGCTTCAAATCGCGGTTAATAAATGAACTATCCTGATCCATTGTCAGAATCCACTCTGCATTATTATCTCGCGCAGTTCTAACTCCCTGATTCAACGCTTTAGCAATTCCATTATTTTGAAAATTAGGAATGTATTTAACCTTTGATTGTTCAAATTCCAGCAAGAGATTTGAATTATCAATATTTGAATTGTCAACAATGACCAATAATTTAATATCTTGCAGATAAGTGTTAATATTTTGTATATTTTCCAGATCTGGAAAATACCATATTACCACTCCAACCAAATTTTGTTCAGTTATTCTGCTGTTCATACCTCTTGCTTATAAATACCATGAGGCGTGTAAGTCACTTTGTTACGGTTATTTTCTTCGTAAAGTTTTTTATTGGGCTTATTTTCTGTATCAAAATGAACATGATAGTAATGAAAAATGGTTATTAAATGCTTTTTAGAAATGCAAAAAACAGCAATTCTTGCCAACCGTTCTTCTAAATCAGTGTCTTCGCCGGTTCCGGGATGCACAAAACGTTCATCAAATCCGTTTACTTTCAATAAATCATTTTTCCAAATGGAATAATTACAACCCAACAGATATCGACGTCGGTCCTTTAATATCAACCTGCGCAAAAATGGATTCCTGATACGAATCATATCCTCCATAAAAGTTTTTTTAGCACCGAAAACAGTCTGGAAAAAAAGTGGAAATCCAACTAAAAAATCAAGATAACCGTTTTGTATCTTCTTTAAATCGAGAGATTTCGATATTTTTTCGGTTAGCAAAATACGACGACCACTTATTGCCTGATTTTCAGCCCGATTCTCCATATGTTCCTGTATAAATCGAGGGTGTGGAATACAATCTCCATCAATAAAAATCAGATAATCTCCTTCTGATGCGAGTATAGCTTTGTTCAAGATTTTATTCTTTTGCCAGCCGTTGTCTTCGTTCCAAACATGCTTAATAGGGAAAAAATAATTTGATTTTATGTGATCAATTTCAGCTAAAATTTCGGGTTTAGAACCATCGTCAGCAATAATTACTTCAAAATTCCGATAAGTTTGACGTTCGAGTGCAGCAAAAATGAATTTCAGGAGTTCAATTTTATTGTAAAATGAAATAATAAGACTAACTGGATGAATCATATCACTTTAAGTCTGTTTTGATTAAACCGTTTTTACACACAAATTTATTCTCTTTTTGTTTCCTACGGCAAATTTCCATGTTTCCCTCTTGCTCAATCCAGTTTTCATGATGTTGTAAGTGGTACTGAACAGCCAGATTCCGAAGGGAAACATGTTTGTAGCCTGCTGCATTAAATCTCCAGGTTAAGTCAAAATCTTCACCTACCGCTGGCAACTGATAATCTTCATCAAAACCATTAATATCATAAATCGCTTTTTTTGAAAAAGACATATTGCTACCGACTAACTTGTTGTTTTTTCGCAATTTAGTGATAAATGCAAGCAGTCCATCGGGTGAAATATAGAAACCTTCTTCAATAAATTTAATACTCCCTTTTCCGAAGATAAGTTTTTGGAAAAGTTTTTGCTGTAAATCCTTAATTTGAAGACTTTCATTGAGTAATTTGGCTGTAATACTTTTATCTAATTTTACACGTTTACCTGCTAAAATGTTCTGTTCGCCTGAATAACGAAGATGCATTTCAATGAAACGGGGATGTGGTATGCAATCACCGTCAATAAAAATCAACCATTCCGCTTTTGCAGCTCTGATTGCGCTATTCATAGCTTGATTTTTACGCCAACCTTCGTCTTTTTGAGTTAGATGCTGCCAGGGTTGCACAAAGTGATAAGCAGCTATAAACTCCTTAACAGCAGGTGTTTCACCATCTTCGGCAATAATAATCTCGAAATCTTTTTCGGTTTGAAGTTGAAGTGAATCAAGTACAGCCTTTAAAAACCGAATATTGTTGTAAATTGCAATAATCAATGAGGCTTTCATGCTTTTGTAACTTTTTCAGATAATAACTTAGGAACCACAAAAATACAATTATTAGGGGAATAAACAGAATCTGTTAATATCAGCGAGATTTAAAAGTCGCCTTTTGAGCTAATCGATTTAACCAATTAAGGGTTTTTGACCATGTTCTCTGATAGTGAAGTTTTCCGCCTAATTCTCTGTAAAAGAATGATTCATGATGTGAATTAAGTATGTCAATCATTTTCTTTTTGAGGTTTCGTGTGGCAATCCGACTTGATTTTTTGTGAACTCTGTAATAGAAACATTTTTCTGACAAACATACAACTTCAGCTCCATTTTTGAGAAGCGAAATCCAGATATCCCAGTCTTCAAGGCTGGGCATTTCAGTACAAAAGCCTGCTGTTTTATCAAAGTCAGCTTTGCGGAAAAGAGCGCTGACATATATCAGATTTTTGCGGGCCAGCAAATGAATATTAAATTCCGGTAAGTTCCAGTCGCCTGTACGGTCGCCTATAAATCCCGCTTTACCGTATACGACTTTCACATTTTCTTCTTTTGATAGAACGCCAACTGCTTTTTCAATGTAATCAGCTGATATTAAATCATCTGCATCTAAAGGAAGAATGTATTTACCCGAAGATTGCGAAATACAATAGTTGCGGGTAGCCGAAACACCCTGGTTTTTCTGATGAAACGCTTTTATTTCGGGATGTTTAGATACAATTTGCTCAATAACTTCGGCTGTTGAATCAATTGAGCCGTCGTTGGTAATAATGATTTCTATGTGTGGGTAAGTTGAAGCCAGAGCAGATGCGACTGTCTCTTCGATATATTCGGCACAATTATATGCCGGAATAATAATACTAACTAGTTCATTGTCAGTTTTAGGCATTAAATCTTGTCGCGTTTTTGGGTTATTTTCAACCAGTAATATTTCAACGGATTACTGTATTTCAGAAGTTTCCAGGGCCGGCTGCTGTGAGGCAAATGCAAAACCGGCACGGAAGTCAGTAAATAATTAGAAAACCCAAGTTCAACCGATTTGTGCGAAATAAATACATCGTACCAACTTTTTTGGGGATTCAGCAACTTGTAATCAAATGATTTTAAAAATTTTACATTCAGTATAGTACAACAAAAACTGAGTCGTTTTTTTGTTTCATATATTCCTGATTTGAATTTCTCAGCATATAAATACGGAAAGTTTATTTTTCCGTTTATATCCGTAGTAACGGCAGCCACCATCCCGACTTTATCATGCATGCTAACGTTTTCGACCATTTTTTGAAGTGTATTCGTACCTAAAATCACGTCCGATTCAACAATAAGCAAATGAGCATCTTCCGCAATTGCTTTTTGCTGAGCTAATTGCAAAACTAACAAATAATTTGGTGAAGGATGGTCGGTCAGATCTTTCAGATTCACAAGCGTAAAACCACGTTTTACAGATTCATCTTGCAATGCTTGAGTGGTTTCATCCGAACTGTAGTCGTTGTAAATAGTATATGAAAAATCTATACTACATTCTGAACTCATAATGCTTTCGATGGTAACGAGAGTCGTTTCGAGAGAATCTTTTACAGGAGTAATGACATGCAGTTTATCCATTTTCATTTAAAAAATTTATTTATTAGCGGGATTGTTCTCAATGGAAAATCCCGTTTTATCATCAATATCAGATACAATAACATTAAGATAGTTTTGAGACCAACATTTACAGATTTATATGGAGTGTCGATAAAAGTGCTGATTGTGTACAACATAATTGTAACAGCGGTATAAAGTCCGATTGTTTTCAAATCGTATTTGATTGGCATGTTTTTTTGTCCGAAATAATATGAAACAACCATGATTACAAAATAGCAAACAAAAGCCGCCCAAGCACAGCCCATATAACTGAAATATGGCACTAAAACGATATTCAAAACAATGATTATAATAGTTCCCAGTAAAGAAAACCAAGCTCCATACATAGTTTTATCAGTTAATTTATACCAGAGTGAAAGGTTGAAAAAGACCCCCTGAAATATAAAGGAAAACATTACGACAGGAACAACTTTAAGTCCAATCCAGTAGTCGTGGCGAATAATATATTTAAAAATATCGATATAAAGCACCATTCCGAGGAAAACAAACAAGGCAATCATAATATAGAACTTCATGGCATCGGCATAGGCCTCAAGACTGTTTTTATCTTTTTTCTGGGCAAAAATAAATGGTTCGTACGAATACCGGAATGCCTGGGTAAACATCATAATAACCAAGGCAATTTTAGAAGTTGCACCGTAAATTCCAAGGTCTGAAGCTCCGTTTTGGCCATGCATTAAAAAGGGAAAAAGTATTTTATCGAGCGTTTGATTCATAATACCAGCTATTCCTAAAACAACCAGTGGTAATGAATATTTAAGCATCTGTTTGAGTAACACTTTGTCAAATTCAAACTTTACAACAAATACATCAAACAATAAAGCTATTGTTACCAGTACTGTAGAAAATATATTGGCAATAAATACATAACCAACTCCATAAGTTGGGTTATAAAACCAGTTAATCAGATTGGGTGCTTTAACTGCCAACCACGGACAGATTACGAGGAAAAATATATTGAAAAATATATTGACGAAAATGGCAAACAAATTCAGTCCCACAAAGCGAATAGGACGATTTTTAAATCGTAAGTAAACATAAGGAATACAGCCAAATGCATCCAATGCCACCACTGTACCCAACATGGCAATAAATTCGGAATGGTTCGAATAACCCATTACATTAGCTATTGGGTGTGAGAAAATGATACATATTAATGCGAAAATAGTGGAAGTTATTCCAACAGTAATAAGGGTAGTGCTATATACTTTTCCGGATTCTTCTTTGTTTTTATTAGCAAACCGAAGAAAACCTGTTTCCATACCATAAGTTAGCATAACCAACAATAGGGCAGTCCAGGCATATAAGTTGGTAACAATTCCATAGTCAGCTGAACTTTTAAGAACATAAGTATAAAGCGGAACCATCATCCAGTTTAGGAATTTTCCTAAAATGCTGCTTACTCCATACATGGCGGTTTCCTTCGCCAGTTTTTTCATTTGTTCAGCCATTCTTTTTATTTTCTTCTAAAAAAATTCAACATTTTCTCCATCCATTTCATTTCGGGAGATGACTCGAAATCTTCTTTTTTCAAGTAACCAGCTTCGAGTAGCAATTTGATAGCCTCCTCTGCCTGATTGTCACTGACTTCTAGTTTTACACCGCCATTCACATTGCCCAAATATACCCAGTTAATAAACTCATCTTTTCCGTAACATTCTATTCCTAATGATTCCAGGTAAGATTTAGCTAACTCATATTCTGTTGCATTATTAAATGATCTAAGAGTAACTAATTTGTTCATAGGTTTTTTGGATTAAGGACCTGAAATTCTTACTGTTTACTGCTTGCCAATTACCGCTAAAACAGCGTTCCTGTCTCGCCCAGTTTTATTTTTCCTAAATGTTTGTATGCCAATTCTGTAACTTCCCGACCTCTTGGTGTACGTTTCATAAATCCTTCTTTAATTAGAAATGGTTCATAAACCTCTTCTAATGTTCCAGCATCTTCTCCCAGGGCAGTAGCAATAGTTGTCAACCCAACGGGGCCACCACTGAATTTATCAATAATCGTATTCAGTATTTTATTGTCAATCTCATCGAGCCCAAATTTATCTATATTCAGTGCTTCAAGCGCATAACAGGCAATTTCCCAATCAATTTTTCCGTTGCCTTTCACTTGTGCAAAGTCACGAACCCGGCGCAGTAAGGCATTGGCAATACGTGGTGTTCCACGACTACGACCGCCAATTTCAACGGCGGCCTTATCATCAATTTTTACGTTAAGCAAACGTGCCGAACGTTTAATAATTCCGGTAATTACCTCAATGTCATAATATTCAAAGTGACAATTTATTCCAAAACGAGCACGTAATGGAGCAGTGAGCAGGCCGCTTCGAGTGGTGGCACCAATCAGTGTAAACGGGTTTAATTCCAACTGAATAGAACGAGCACTAGGTCCCTTATCTATCATAATATCAATGCGATAGTCTTCCATTGCCGAATACAGGTATTCTTCAACTATCGGGCTGAGGCGATGAATTTCGTCAATAAAAAGCACGTCATTGGGTTCAAGACTGGTAAGCAAACCTGCCAAATCGCCCGGTTTATCAAGTACCGGACCCGAAGTGATTTTGAAACCCACATTCAGTTCATTGGCAATGATGTTCGAAAGCGTGGTTTTGCCAAGTCCGGGAGGTCCGTGTAGCAATACATGGTCAAGCGATTCGGTACGCATACGGGCAGCCTGAACGAAAATCTTCAGATTCTCGACAATCTTGTTTTGTCCGGCAAAGTCCGAAAAACTCAGCGGTCGCAGGGCATTTTCGAATTCTTTTTCGCCGTTACGGTTGTTTCGTATGTCAAAGTTTTCTTCCATTTTAATTTCACTCAAAGTTGCGAAGACGCTAATTTATAAGTTGTTTACAATTCTATGAATACCATCTTTGATTAAATTCTCGTTGAAATTTATTAAAAGTCCAAGTTTTTGAGTCAGTCAGTTTCAAATAAGTAAGTACTTGCTTTGAATGAACCGGAGCTAAAGATTCAACAGACTTCAATTCTATAATTACTTTATTTTCAACAATTAAATCAGCTCAGAATCCAATAGCCATTTTGATTCCATTCCAAACCACAGGAATAGCTTTTTGTCTTTCAACCTTCAAACCAAAATTAATCAGTTCAAATTACATAATCTCCTCATAAACAGATTCTAAAAGTCCAGATCGAAGTTTGCTGTGAATTTGATAAGCAGTATTCACTATAATTCTTGCGAGTTCGTTTTCTGTCATAGTATATTTGTTTGTAACGCAAAGACGCGAAGTCGCAAATCTATTTTTTTAATTTTTTATTTCTTTTTAGCGTCTTTGCGCTTTCGCGTGAAACTCATCTTGTCAATTCCCTGAACACATCCTCCATACTCCGTTCCACCGCTTTCATTGTCAGAATTTTATTGTTGGTTTTTACCGCAAAATCAAATATTTCTGAACGTATATCTGAAGTTGCCATTACTGAAAATGATTTATCACTCAATACATTTATTGCAGAAACGAGTTTCAGTTTTTCAAGCTCTTGTATGTTGACTTCATTCAGAAATTCTACTTCAAACTGCAAGATATTTTCATCAAAAGCTGAGATCTTTGATAAATCAGAATAATCAGCCACAATGTCGCCTTTGTTTATAATGATTACCCGATTGCATATAGCTTTGATTTCCTGCATAATATGCGTACTGAGTAATACCGTCTTATTTTTCCCGATTTCCCGAATCAGGTTTCGGATTTCTTCCAGTTGGTTGGGGTCAAGTCCGGTTGTTGGTTCGTCCAGAATCAGCACTTTTGGGTTAGGAATCAAGGCCTGAGCCAATCCCACTCGTTGGCGATACCCTTTGGAAAGTTGACCCATTTTTTTTTTAAATTCAGGTCGAAGTCCAACTAAATCTATTAGTTCATTGACCCGTTGTTCTTTATCTTTACCCAATTTGTATGTTTCGGCCACAAAAAGCAGGTATTCTTTTACATACATGTCGCTGTATTGCGGATTTTGCTCCGGCAGATAACCAACCAATGCACTTGTTTTCAGTTGATTTTCAGTTACTTCCATGCCACAAATCTTTGCCGAACCGCTTTCATAAGCCAATGCTCCGGCCAAAATCTTCATCGTGGTAGTTTTACCAGCACCATTTGGTCCAAGAAATCCAACAACCTCTCCTTCAGCGATTTCGAAGCTGATATTATTGAGCACGGTTTGATTGCCGTATTTTTTGAAAAGATTTGATATAGTGATCGACACCTTAGAATTGACAATTTTAGATGTTAGATTTACGATTTCTGCCTTTGGGCTGGAAAAGCGCACTGATAATCGAAAGTAAAATATACCAAGCTATTATTGGTGCAAAAGCATTAAATTGTAATGCAGCCAAAATAAGTATGGCCCCGAATAAAAAAATGTACTGAATTCGGTTTTCTTTCCATGCCAAACTTTTCAGTTTTAAAGCAAACATAGGTATCTCTGCCACTAATAAATAGCTAAAAAACAAGGTTATTGCAACTAACAACCATAAATTGATTACTAAAAAATCGGAATAAGAGAATGCCAGACCTGAGAGAAAAATGGCATTTGCAGGCGTTGGAAGTCCTATAAATGAAGACGTCTGTCGGTCATCTATGTTGAATTTTGCTAACCGAAGAGCAGAGAACACCGGTATCAGAAATGCCAGATAAGGCAGATATTCGTTTATTCCTGTTTCTGAAAGTAATGAAAAGATGATTGCTCCGGGTGCAAGTCCAAAGCTTATCATATCGGCCAGTGAATCAAGTTCTTTGCCCATAGCTGAATATGCTTTCAGAAGTCGGGCTGCAAAGCCGTCGAAAAAATCGAATACCGCCGAAAGCAAAATGGCGATGAAGGCACCTTCTAAATTTCCATTAAAGGCAAGCAACACTGCTACAGAACCTGAAAACAGATTGAGGCAGGTTATAAAATTAGGAATATGCTTTTTCATAATATTTTTTAAAAAAGTAATTTTCAAATTTATAAAACGAACTGTGTGAGCGAATAACACATAGTAAATATCGCCGGAGGCAACTTATTCTTTGTTTTTTGAATCCATCCAAATGGTTACCGGTCCATTATTTACAAGTGCCACTTTCATATCAGCAGCAAAAGTCCCGGTTTCAACCTGTTTTCCCAGTTTCCCGCTTACCGACCTGCAAAAATGCTCGTAAAGCGGAATCGCAATTTCGTTCTTAGCTGCCCGAATATAAGACGGTCGGTTACCCTTTCTTGTCATGGCATGCAGTGTAAACTGACTGACAATCAATACCTCACCATCAATATCTGTCACCGAGCGGTTCATCACTCCATTTTCGTCGTCAAAAATACGCAAACCAATTACTTTTGTGGCAAGCCACTCACTATCTTGAGTACTATCATCATTCTCAATTCCGACTAAAACTAACAAGCCCGCATTGATTCTGGCAGTTACTTTATTGCTAATTTCTACTGATGCTTCAGTTACTCGTTGAATTAAAATGCGCATTCTTTCTCTATTTTCAACTGACAAAATTACAAAAAAATGTTGACAGTCAATTTTAATGTGTTTTAAGATGTCATTTAGTAGTATATTTTATACAATCTGATAAAAACCAGATTGGGGAAACCGAATTTATTTAATTAATATTAAATTATATTTTTCTCAGAATCTCCAACTAGTTTACCGATTTATGCACATTTTTTATTTAATAAAGAATTTTCTTTGTATCGTGAAATTATATATTACAATTTATCAACATTGAAGTATTATGAAAAAATCAAAAATCTTCCTTCCGTTATTATGTTTGGGAGTTGTATTTATCTTCTACGGTTGTTCCGGGACAGTGGAAAGTTATTCAGCGATTACTGATAAAATTGATCCCGCATCAATTAATAAGTCATATTTTCAGGCTTATCTTCCTTTTGAGTCAGGTCAATTCGCCATAATTAAAGGTAAAGGAATTGACTCAATAAATGTTAGTGTAGGAACAAAAGTAAAATTTGTAGCCGGGCAAAGAGGATATGCATTTCAGGGCAAAGATTCTGTCAGTTCTTACATTCAACTTCCATTATTAAGTAGTAATCTCTTTAGATCTTTTAGTTCATTTACAATTACAAGCTGGATAAAAACAGTAATTCCGGTTAACAATAAAACTGCTCAGATATATCTTGTAAATGGAGGTGATATAATAAATGGAAATTTGTCATTATCAATTGATTCATTGTATTTAAATGGTTATATATACAATTCAGCAACAAGTTTAAAACCTCATACAATAAAATTAGATCGTTCAAAAATCAAGAATGACGAATGGACTCATGTAGCTTTTTCGTATAATGATTCCACATCCAAAATGACGGTGTATTTTAATGGAAATTTTGCTCAGGAAAATATCTGTTATGCCGATTCAGCCTCTACAACAAAAATGGGAAATCTTGTATTGGGAGTTGATATGACAAAGCTTATTATTGGAGCCTGGCCTCAACAAATAGCAGGAAAACCAACTAACACAATGAGCTACTTCGGAGGAATGATAGATGAATTACGAATCTGGAACAAGGCTTTGACAACTTCACAGGTTACACAAGTTTATAATGCCGAATTGGGACTAAAAAACAAATAATACAAATCAAATATACTTAAATCAATATGAGCAAAAAAATCAGATTACTACTGGCATTCATATTATTTGCCGGAATATCATTTGCCCAAACTACTTTATCAGGAGTTGTAAAAGATGAGAATGGTGAGGTGCTTCCAGGTGCTTCAGTAATTGTAAAAGGGTTGAAAAATGGTACCATAACAGATGTGAATGGTAAATTTTCAATCAATATTTCTACTCCGGCAACTGCGATATTAAAGGTAACATATATAGGTATGAAGGAAGCTCTTTTACCACTAAAGGGTATTAAACTTTCGGGGATTGAAATTAAACTGGAATCAAATTCAAAAGAGCTTGAAGGGCTTGTTGTTGTTGGATACGGTACAATGAAGAAAAAAGACCTCACAGGTGCTGTCTCATCGGTTTCAGAAAAAGACCTCAAAGATATCCCTGTTTCATCTGCGGCTCAGGCAATTACAGGCAAACTGGCAGGTGTAAATGTTACGACAACCGAAGGATCGCCGGATGCCGATATCATGATTCGGGTACGTGGTGGAGGTTCTATTACACAAGATAACTCACCATTGTATGTTGTCGATGGTGTGGTTGTTAGTAGCATTTCAGATGTTCCACCATCGGACATAGCCTCAATAGACGTTTTGAAAGATGCGGCTTCGACAGCTATTTATGGAGCACGTGGTGCAAACGGTGTGATTTCAATTACAACCAAAAGTGCAAAAGAAGGAAAAATAACTTTAAACTTTAATTCGTATGTGGGGATTAGAAAAACTGCCAATCAGATTAAAGTATTAAGCCCTTATGATTTTATTTATTACCAATATGAAATTGATCCTCAAACCAGTCCAACTTCGTCCACGACGTTCAATAGTTATTATGGTCTTTATCATGATATTGACATATACAAATCTGATCCTGGCACCAATTGGCAATCTATAGTTTTCGGAAATACAGGAGTCTCTCAGAATTACAATCTTAGCTTGATGGGTGGTTCTAAAGATACCAAGTTTAATCTTAGTTTAAATCAAACAGATGAAACTTATACAATGATAGGGTCGGCTTACAATAGAACGAACGTAAACTTTAAAGTTACAACCAAATTGAATAACAGTTTTGATTTTGCATTTAACACCCGTTTGGCTTATACAGTAGTTGATGGAACAAGTGTTTCGGACGGTTCCGGAGCAAACACCCAGCTTCGAAATGCAGTGAAATTTGCACCAACTAAAGGATTGAAAGGACTTGACCCTACCATACAGGACAATTATGATATGACCAATGACCCGAATTCGGCAGAATCATCAAGTTTGCTTTATAATCCGTTGTACTCCATCAATAATTCGTACAAAGAACAGTACAAGTTTACCAACCTGTACAATGCAATTGTAAACTGGAATATTACTAACTCTTTGAAATTTACTTCTAATTTAAATTACAGCTTTATAAATAATAAAACTGATCAGATATGGACTAATGGAACCGGAACATCAAGAACAAATGGTAATCAACCGGTTTTTCAAAGAGATACACAAGATGGATACTCAATGGGTGTAACAAATACCTTAAATTATATTTTTAATTTAAGTGGCAATCAAAAGTTTAATATTCTTTTGGGACAAGAAATTTATGACTCAAATACCAATTTGTCAACAATTGCGGCCAAATTCTTCCCTGCAACTATGACTGCCAGTGAAGTACTTTCAGCAGCGGGTATGGGCACTGCTCAACCCTTATACACCTATTTAGGTGAACCAAATAGATTATCATCATTCTTTGGTAGAATAAATTACTCACTGAAAGAAAAATATCTTTTAACTATTACAGCTCGTGAAGATGGAGCCAGTGTATTTTCTCCTGAAAAGAAATGGGGATTTTTCCCCGGTATTGCAGCAGCATGGCGAATTTCAGAAGAGCCATTTATGAGATTTTCTCAAGATTGGTTATCTAATTTGAAATTACGACTAAGTTACGGTGAAGTTGGAAATAACCGTGTAGGTGAATATTGGCGTCAGAATTACTCTTTTACCAATACTTCAACATCTTCTACTTATTATCTGAATGAGGCTGTTCAAAGCGCACTTGCCCCCAGCTCTGTTTTAAGAAATGACAAACTCACATGGGAAACAACTGTAACACAAAATCTTGGGTTTGATTTTGGACTATTTAACAACATAATTTCAGGAACACTGGAAGCGTATTGGAACAAAACCCGAAATTTGATTGTCGCGGAACCTATACCAACTGCTTCCGGTTACTCTACTCAATATCAGAACGTCGGAGAAACTTCAAATAAAGGTGTTGAACTCTCACTTAATGCCTATTTGATTAAACAAAAAGATTTTACATTGTCTGCCAATATGAATATATCGTTCAACCAAAATAATGTTGATAAATTCTCAAATGGTAGTAGCTTTTATAAACTTTATGGTTCAGGCTGGAATGGTTCAGCCGAGCCAACCACTGACTTTATTGTGAAACAAGGAGCTCCTCTTGGTGAAATGTATGGTTATGTAACGGACGGGATGTATACTTTTGACGATTTCTTCTGGAATACAAAAACTAAAACTTGGCAACTTTATAGTGGAGTTCCCAGTGATGCAGGTATAATAAGTGCAGGCAACTATTTCGGACCGGGAACACTCAAATTAAAAGATTTGAACGGTGATGGAAAGATCGATGAAAATGATAAAACAGTAATTGGTCATGCATTGCCTGTACATACAGGAGGTTTTGGAATAAATACAACCTTCCACGGATTTGATGCGGCAATATTCTTTAACTGGTCTTATGGTAATAATATCTATAATGCCAATAAGCTTGATAACACGGCTATGTTATTATCGCGTAAGTATCAGAATTTAAGCTCTGAAATGAGTCTGTCTAATCGCTTTACAACCATTGACCCGACAACAGGCTATAATGTCTTTTATGGCGCTAATGGTGATCCAGCCAAATTACAACAGCTAAACCAAAACGCATCTATCTGGATGCCTCTCTTTACACAAACAGTTTTGCATTCATGGGCTATTGAAGATGGTTCATTCCTTCGCCTTAACAACCTTTCCATCGGTTATACTTTACCAACTAAAATAGCCAAATCACTACGAATGGGAAATTTGAGAATTTATGTTACCGGAAACAATCTTTATTGCTGGACAAAATATACCGGTGTAGACCCTGAAGTAAGCACACGCAGATCAACACCATTAACTCCCGGGGTAGATTATTCTGCTTATCCAAAATCGCGTTCTTTTGTAGCTGGTATTAATGTAACATTCTAAAAACTAATACAATGAAAAAAAATATATATATTATATCAATTGCATTATTGATGGTTTTAACCTCATGTCAGGACTTTTTAAACACATCGACACCATCTCAATTGGACAATGCCACTGTGTTTAATTCTGTAACATACACGCAAACGGAAATTATGGGAGTTTATAGCTATCTTGCCAGTGGCACTGTATATGGTGCCAGAGTTCCACTTAACTGGGCCTCAAATACCGACATAGAATATGTAGGTGCTGACGCTAATAGCTATATCGAAAACACGAATCGCGGTCTGTCCAATTATTATGCTACAACCGGTAATACTGTATTGAATTGGACCAATATTTATACAATGATTGAGCGGGCAAACCTGTGCATAGATGGAATAAGAAGCAGTTCGCTACTAACAACATCGGATTCAACAAAGATGAAAATATACCTGGGTGAAGCACTTACATTGCGCGCTATGGGATATTTTGATCTGGTAAGGAATTTTGGTGATGTTCCATTTAAAGATGAATCCACAAAACCGGATTTATCAAACGTTTTTCTCGGAAAAACTGACAGGGATACAATCTATAATCACATAATCAGGGATTTATTAACAGCAGAAAAGTATGTACCCTGGTTAAATCAATCGACATATACCTGCGAAAGAATTACTAAAGGATTTATAAAAGGATTGACAGCGCGCATTTGTCTTTCGGCTGGTGGATACTCCTTGCGTGACAAACCAGATTTAGGATATCCAATGGAACGCCCAACTAATTGGATGGACTATTATAAACTGGCAAATAAAGAATGTAAAGAAATAATTGAAAACGGTACTCATAATCTAAATCCTTCATATGTAGGTATATGGAAAACAGTAAATTCTTTAAAACTTGAAACGAGTTATAATGAAAATCTTTTTGAGGTGGCATTTGGTTTAGGTCAAAATGGAGAAATGGGTTATAGCATCGGAGTTCGTTTCTATACAAATACGAAATACGGTTATGGAAATAATGCCAATGTTGTAAATACAAGTGTTTACTATCTCTATTCCTTCGATAAAAGTGATTTACGCAAAGACGTTACCATTGCTCAAGAAACATACAGTAACTCATTAGGCGATTTGAAAGAAGTATATACAACAAAACCATATTCTTACAATATTGGGAAATGGGATCAGCGTTGGATGAGCGATGCCTGGAAAGCTCAGAATATTGCAGCCAAAGGAAAAATCGGATATGGTATTAACTGGATTGTGATGCGTTATGCAGATGTTTTGCTGATGTTTGCCGAAACAGAGAATGAAATCAATGGAGGACCGACAGATGCTGCTAAAAATGCATTGAAACAAGTTCGTGCACGTTCATTTGCAGCAACAGACTACACAACTAAAGTGGAAAATTACGTGAATGCACTCAGTAATCATGATACATTCTTTGATGCCATTACCAACGAACGTGCCTGGGAATTTGGGGGTGAAGCTATCAGAAAATATGATCTTATACGATGGAATCTGTTTGAGAAAAAAATTCAGGATCAACGTGATGGCTTTGCAGCATTATTAAACGGAGGTAGCGTAACAATTTTTGGAAACACCTACTCAACTATTCCTACAAAACTTTACTACAGATATACTGCAAATAAAGAAAATATCGATTGGGCAAATATAAACTATTATGCTCCTGTCGATTCTTTGGATGCTCTGGCAACTACCACCTTAACTGCTCATGGTTGGACTAAGGTTACCTGGTTATCAGGAAATACTCAGGCCACTAAGGATACTTATAATAACCTGCTAAAGTTATTTAGTTCAGGGTCGCAAAAAGCGTATAACGGAGTTTGCGACAACAGATATTTATTACCTATTCAAAGTCAGGCTATTACTGATTCGAATGGCAAGTTAACTAATTCATACGGATTCTAATTATTAAATATTATGGCTTCAACTCAGAAAATCAACTATTCAATTCATATTATTATTGCATTGATTATGCTTTCTATTATGGGTGCTTGCACCGATTTTAGTTCTACATTTCCGGTAGATAATAGTCATAAAAGGATGTTTTCTCCGGTAACATTTACAACTGATTCAATAACAGCGACTTCCGTAAATCTGGATTATACAAGAAATCCACTTACTGCAAAATATGTAATGGATATCAGCAAACAAGACAGTATGAAATTTGACTCAATTGTAATTCATAAGGAAATCATCCCTGCTGATTCTGTATCATATCCAACGGGTGCAACAATAATTTTTTACACAAAATTCAATAATCTGATTCCTGCCACAAGGTATTCGGCAAGAATAAAATTGGTTGCTAAAGATCCCGCTACTGCTGATTCAAAATATGATTATGTAGTTTTCGATACAAAAGCTCAGTAAACTTATAGTCAATACTTCCCGTGCTAACTCTATACCATGGAGGTCATACAATTAATCTGACCAAAAGTACTGGAACAACAACACTCAGGATGCCGGTTATGGAAGTGTGGCTGAAAGAAACAGGATTTTAGAACAAAAATGACAAGGAGATTTTGATTCACTGTAGAGTAAATCGTCAAAAAATCCAACATTATTACCAATTTTTAATCTATCCTTATTCGCTTTCAGCCCTATCTTTGTTTCAATTAAAATTCAAACTAAGTATTAATATCAAATTCGAATCATCATGAAAAAATTAACTACTATTCTTTTAATTATTATGTGCTTGTCCGGCTTTCAAAAAACAGTTGCTCAGGATATTATTACTCTGGGAGTAAGTGATAGTATAGCTTTTACACTTAAAAACTATACCGGTACGTCATCTAATGTGACAGTTGTAATACCCGCCGGATATACAAGTCCAGAGTATTCAAAAGGGAAAAGCATTGATTTATCAGCTATACCTGCTGGAATATCAGATTTGACAATTCAGGGAGCAGGAGCAACAAAAGATACTTTGTTGATGAAAGTTTTTGTTTTACCTTCCAGAGCATTGAATTCATTTACGGTAAAAAACCTTTATATGAGTGGAGTTAATGAATTGACAGCCGGAACAAATTATACAACATCAATGGGTAACTACTTTATGAATGTAACAACGGCTATCAATGTTAGCAATTTATCAGTCATTGGTTGTTCTCTTGCAAATTATCGTGGTATTATTCGCCTTCAAACCGGTAGTTCTACGGTTTCAAATATCTCCTTTGATAAATGTGTTATTCGTAATATCGGATATGCTGGAGGTAGTTATAACCTTGTGAATCCAAATGCTGGCTCTACAGTAAATTCTATTTCGCTTACAAACTCCTATGTTTATGGTTTCAATGGAAATTTTCTCCCTTTGACAACAATTGCAGCACTAACTTCTACTGTGACAATTGACAGGTGTGTATTTGATCTAATGGCTGAAGGAAAGGCAGGATTATATCTGATTGATTATGGAAGTACAGCAGTAACCACCGGGTCTCAAGCTGTAACAGTGACAAATTCGATTTTTGGACGGGCATATTCAGGAAGTAAAGGAGTGCGCACTTCAAATAGTGCTGCAATAACGAACTATTCAGGAAATTATGCAACAAAAGACTGGTATGCAAATATCGTTTCAAACAAATTCACAGTGTCACCTTATTTGAAAGCAGCAGCTGTGGCTGACACAGGTTATGTCGCTAATTTGTTTAAATCACCTGCAGTATATGATGCAACTAACTATACTACAACAGTTGGAAATTATTCTATAATTGATGCTACATTTACTAATGGTTCAGGTCCAAGTGCAGTATATAATCCAGGTGTATCTTCAGCTATTATTTTCAATGGTTCAATGATTAAACTGGAAAATGTTGTGGATATAAGAATATTTAGTATAAATGGTTTGCTGGTTAAATATGCTAAACAAGTAAATAATATCTACGTTGCTGATCTTCTAAAAGGGATTTATATTGTGAAAGCAGGAAACACCGTTCAGAAATTTATAAAAGATTAATGAAGAACTATATCTGATAAGTCTGACCGAAACGAGGTCAGACTTATTTTTTATGTATATTTTCACACAAATGATACCTCCTCTATGAAACCCTCCAAACCAATTCTTTGTGCTGTTATTTTACTTTGCCTGAGCTTTAGTGCTACTGGAATAACTTTGCCAATTATTCCTGCAAAACAAGTAGTTATTACTGATTTTTGTGCTTCAACAGCCTCATTAGATAATGCTCCGTCTATCCAGAAAGCAATTGATGATTGTGCAGCCTCAGGTGGTGGAAGAATTATTATCCCGAAAGGCGTTTTTCTAAGTGGTCCACTTTGGATGAAGGATCATACTGAACTATATCTTGTAGCCGGTTCAGTATTGAAAATGCTTCCCTGTGGCGAAGGAAACGGTATACTCCCAAATACTTTTCCAAACAATGGTACTACCGATATTTATCCACATTTTATTTCTGCCAAAAAATTGACAAGCCATGTGAAAATAAGTGGTTCGGGAACCATTGACGGCGATGGATTAAAGTGGTGGAGTCTATATCGTGGCGGTACAAAAATGAAAAGAGGTTGCCTGATACGTTTCGATGACTGTAAATACATTGAAATAAACGGAATTACCCTAAAAAATGCACCCAATGTTCATATTACCATTGGACGTGGATGCTCCGATGCAACCATAAAAGGTATCACAATCAGTACACCCGATGATTCGCCCAATACAGATGGTATTGACACCTGGTCGGGAAACATTCAAATACTGAACTGTAATATCTCATGTGGAGATGATAATGTGGCGATGGACTCCGACTCACAGAATATCACGATAAAACATTGCAGTTTTGGAAGTGGCCACGGTTGTTCGATAGGTAGTTTCACGAAAAATGTTCAGAATGTTCTGGTTGACAGTTGTACTTTCGAAGGAACAACATCGGCTATTCGTATGAAAAGTAACAGAGACAGAGGAGGAGAACAAAGTAATATAACCTATTCAAATCTGAGAATATCAGATGTGGAAACTCCCATTTCGATTACAAGTTACTACCCTAAAACTCCGAAACGTCCCGAAGATGATCAGTCGCAGCCGATAACACCTACAACTCCTACCTGGAAAAACATTCTGATTAAAAATGTAAGAATTGATGGCAGTAAGAAACCCTGTGTTATCTGGGGATTGCCCGAAATGCCAATAGGCAAAGTAGTGCTGGACAATGTGTCCATTAAATCAGATAAAACAATGCTTATAAATTATGTATCAGAGGTTTCGTTTATAAATAAATCAAGAATTGTTGTATCAAAGGGCGATGCAATTTCTTGTTATGAGTCGTCTGTAATCGGAATTGATTTGGCAACAGGAAACCCTGTTTTGACTAAATAAAAATTCCAACCATAAAATCTATTCCGGGTGGTTATAAACATGTCACCAATCAGTTGATTTCAGAAAGTATTTTGGAAAAAGCCGTATAGAGTTAGAAATTATTTTTATTTGTTTGATATTTAAAAACATAGTATATGAACACCAAATTAATTCTGATATTTATTTTTATTTTAGGAACCGTGACAATGCTGGATGCTTCCACTAATATACCCCTTCCGGTAATTCCATCCTCACAGTTTCTGATTACAGACTACGGTGCAACGACCACCAGTGAGAACAATGCTGCTGCGATAAATGCGGCAATTACTGCTGCCAACTCAGCTGGTGGAGGAACAGTTGTGTTGCCAGCAGGAACTTTCCTGAGTGGTATAATAACCATGAAAAGCAATGTCCGTTTACTACTTCAATCAGGTGATACTCTTCGGATTTTACCCTATGGTAGTGGTAATGGTACGTTGCCTAATACTTACCCGAATAATGGCACAACCGACCAGTATAATCCTTTTATTTTTGGTGCCAGTCTTTCCAATATTGAGGTTTCGGGCTCAGGAGTGATTGATGGTCAGGGGCAAGCCTGGTGGACAGCATATCAAAGTAATTCGAATATGAAAAGACCATCTCTTATCCGGTTTAAATCCTGCAACACAGTTCTGGTTACAGGAATTACTTTAATGAATTCGCCCGGAGTACATCTAACTATGGGACAAAGCAGTAGTGTTTTAGGTACAAATGCAACTATTTCGCATCTTACTATCAAAGCACCTTCTACCTCACCAAACACTGATGCCATTGATACCTGGTACTGGAATGGAATTTATATTCATGATTGTTACCTGTCAGTAGGTGATGATGATGTTGCTATGGATTCCTACACTCAGAATATCACCATCAAACATTTAACGTGTACGAGTGGTCACGGAATATCAGTAGGAAGTTATGCAACAGGAGTAAATACTATTACGGTTGACAGCTGTAGTTTAACCACAACAGACAATGGCTTACGTTTAAAAGCAGCACGTGACAGAGGAGGAAGCGAATCATTAGCTTGTACAAATGTCTCATATTCCAATATAACTATGAAAAATGTCACCAATCCTATTTATGTAACAAGTTATTATTTCCAAACTGGAGATACCCTGAAAGATCCGGCACAAGCTGTAACATCAACCACTCCTACATGGAAAAATATTAGCTATAAAAATATAACAATAACCGGTTCACCTACTGCGGGTTATATTTGGGGATTGCCTGAATCTCCGGTGAAAAACCTCACCTTTGACAATGTAAAAATAAGTGCAACAACACAAGGTATTACTATAATTCACGCAGATTCAGTCGTATTTAAAAATTGCTCATCTATAACAATACCATCAGGGAAAGGAAATGCGATTTATAAACAATATGACTTGCTCAGATTTTCAGGTATAAATTCAACCACAGGAAAGTCTACTTCTTGCACTACTGAGGTTGAGTTGCCAAAATCGACTCAAGCAATCCGCTGTTTTCCACTTCAGACCAAAGGAAAAATAACGATTGAGAGCAATGATACTCCGATTGATTATGTAACTCTTTATAGTCTAACCGGAAAATCTGTTATAAGTATAGGAGTTGGTCATACCTTGTCTACAGAAGTTGATATTTCGAGTCTGAATTTAGGTTTTTACATTATAAAAGTAAGTACGATTGATGGTAAGATATTTACAGACAAAGTTATAAGGAATTAATGCGATTTCCCGTATTATTTCAGCTTCCAGCTATATTTTAGATATATTCCGAAACAAAAAGAGGATGTCCAAATGACATCCTCTTCCTGTTAATTAAAAATCAAACCTATAAAACAATCTTTTGAACCTTTATACCTTCTTTATTGATTAATTTTATGATATAGTTTCCTTTGCTTAGGCTCATCTCCATCCCTTTCTGTACATAAGCATTTTTCACCAACGCTCCGCTGAAAGTGAAAATACTTATATTTCCTTCTTCTGATAAGCTGATACCGTTCGCATTTTTGCTCAGGAAATTCGTTGTTAGCGGAGTATTAATTGCTGTAGCTATGCCAACATACCCATTGCAATTAACGTTCTGTGTAGACAGTCCCGTACCGTCAATAGTTATGTTTTCGTTGTTATATGCATTATCGGCAAGCCCGCCTTTCAACCGAACGTATATGGTAGTAGCTGCTAGTTTACCTGTAGCACCTACCATAAGAGAATTGCTGAATCCACTGCCCGTAGTGCTAGAAATTTCATAATCTGCCGGTGCATTCAGTGTCAAAGCTGATGAAATGTGATCGGCAGAGATGCTGAAAGTTTTTTCAGTCGATGGGAGCAGACCACCTGTTGTATAATTAAATCCACCAATTGATAGTGCAGATAGCTTTATAGCCGGTGTATACCAGCGAGGATCACCGGCTGAATTTGCACCTGCAAAAGTTCCGTCTTTAATGTTATAATCACCTTCTGTTGCCGTGTTGTTTGTTCCATCAAAAGTGGTAGGGGCAACAAACAGAGCAGTTGAAGCACTTGTATAGTCGGTAAAACCAACAACGGCACTTCCTCCTGATGTTACCCAATCACTAGTTTTATATGAATTAGTTACTGTGTAGGTAAATCCGGTTCCTCCACGAATACCTTTATTGGCTGCTGTCGTTGCTTTCCCTAAAATAGAATTCGAAATAGATAATGCTGTAGTTGTATTGCTGGAACCCAAATCAATCAGATACTTACTGGTACTAGATCCGTTTACATTATCAATCGTACAATTAGACATTGTAAAAGTAGTTGGCACTGCCGGAGAAATAACGAAGGTATTAGTAATGACACCATAAATTGTGCTGTTTTGAACCAACACATTGTTTAAAACAGAGGATGCAGCACAACCAATAACGCCATAGGATCCAATATTGGCCAAAATACAATTTTTAAAATTTATATTTTTATAAGTTGTATTTGCTGTTTGATATCTGATAACTCCGCGCACATTCGTTACTTTACAACCCTCAAAGGCTACAGTATCAACTGCAGGGACCGGATTTGCTGTCGCATTATTCAGAATATAATTACTTGAAACGGTTGCATTAGCGCCAACAAGGTTTAAGTTCTGAAATTTTAAAAGAGAAGTTAACGTAGATGGCAAAACAAAAAGTTGGACTTTTAATGTCGGGTAGGTACCATCACCTTTAATGGTTAGTCTTTTTAAATTGGAATTGATTGGAATATAAGTAGCTGTTAAATCAATGTTTTTAATTGTAATTGCACTACCTTCCGGGCTAGTATATCCTGCAGGAATAACAATTGTAAGATCAGAAACTGACGAATTGTTGCGTATGGTTGTACCAAGCGTATCGTTTACACCTATTGATACTACAGTTGTTTGTGCCAACACTGATGATGCAGACAGTATTGCAGCAACAAATAATGATAAAATGAGTAACTTTTTCTTTTTCATAATTTTTTGAATGTGTTTTGATGATTGTATATTTATTTCAAACAAAATTAGACCATTAATTTTAAAATCAATGTTCAAAAATTGATATAAATGTTGGACAATTTGTGATATAATGTTTTCTATCGTAAACAAATAACAAATACCGTCTCGACTGATGACACAAAAGCCTGTGTGAACTAGCCTATGAAATTCAACAGAGAACTAAAATGATTCCGTACCTCTAAAAAATTATGCTTTAAACGGATTGTTATTAAAGTATTCAGGAGTATTCATTCCTGTTTCACCTCCCGGACCAACAGGGGGTGTGGAATCCAGAGTCAGTGAGATTTCAGTATCAAGTTCGATACGTTCTATTTGAGGAGAACTATAGATGTGTTTTTTTGTGTTCATTTTCGTTGTGATTTTTAGGGTTTCAATGACTGTTTGTTTATTCAGGTCTCATCACCCCCAAATGAGTAATGAGCCTGAATGTAGTAAACTAAACAATAATTTTTCTTAGATTTAGAAAAGAATCAATCAATAATTATTTTTTTTATCACAGACTTACCTTCATTCGTTAATTTTACGAGATAAGCACCGGTAGCTAAAGTATTATTTTGCTGAACATTTGATTTGGTCAGATTTTTCGAAATAACTTTCTGTCCAATGGCATTGAAAACTTCAAGTTTGGCTCCACTTCCTAACGTTCCATTAATCATTATTTTGCCGTTACGGGTCGAAATCCATACATTGCTGTTACTTTCAGAATTAATTACCGTAGCCACAGAAGGTGCTTTGAATATTACTGCAAAACGAGTCGTGTTATTGCTGGTTATACCCGAACTGAAAGTATAAGCACTGCCATCGCTCAGGTCGGCAATCACCGGATTATTGGGATCCAGATAGTCTTTCAGAATGAGCTGCGTACCTGAGTCAAAGTTTGCCAGTTGTGACGCTTTAATACTAAAGTTAGAGCCTGCCTGACCGGTTGTAAAACCAAGTGGTATTTCGGTATCGTAAGGAATGCTGTTCATACCGTTGATAACCAAATTCTCGTTACTTACAGTGGTATAGATTTCAGGTATAGCTGCATTGGCATTGGTCATTTTCGGAGAATCGTAATCATCAAAACTGTTCGAAGCATTCGGATTGGTATAAATTACTGTTTCGTCCGAATTTACTCCATTGGAAACCTGCAGGCGGACAAGTTGCATTGTTGAACTTATTTGTGCTTTGGTGCGTAATAAATTATTAGTTACATCCTTGTGTGCTCTGTCTGTATTATGGAAAGTCAACGAAGCTCCGCTACCGGCAGCTCGTACCCAAAAGGCCTGCATAGGTGGAATCAGGTTGGTTACATCGGCCGGAACGCTGATACCAATTCCTGCAGCACCATCTACTGAATTATAGGTATAGAAATAATATGTTCCACTTACTTTGGTGCGATACCACATGGTATTAGAAGCCAGATTGGTTTTGGTTACCGTATTCCAGTTTAAGTACGAAGGATAAGGATTTCCCACCAGATTAAATCCTGATTTGGCTTGTGAGGAGGAATAGCTTAATGCGGGTACTCCGTTTGATCCTGTAGTGATATCCCCTGTATTTAAGCTTCCGCCAGTGAAAGTTACTCCATTGGTTGTTGCCAGCAGACTTGCGTCTACATTGGCCACATATCCTTTGGTGACGGCAAGTGAAGTGCTGTTATCTGTTATTTGAGGCCAGTTAAGAGTAGCGGAACTTCCCTGAGTTTCATCGTACCAATACAATTTATTGATATTGGAAGCCGCTGCTGCATTAAATACCGAACTATAAGCTCCCGATACCGGGCTGGAAACATACCAGTTACGACCGGTGGTCAGGTATTGTTGAACGGATGTAGTGCCACTTAAACTAATATTACCATTATCAAGAATGGTACCAGTGCCTGAATTATCGCTTGCTATTGTGAGATTTCCAGTTATATTCAATGCTGCCGATGCTGTATAAGATCCTGAAATTTTCATATCCTTAACGCTGGCTGAAGCTGAGTTAGTCATGGTAATACCAGCAGGAACAACAACATTGTTGGAGCCTGCAGGAGTACTTACTGCTGTTGAGGAAATTCCCCAGCCACTATTTACGGCAATGCTCCAGTTAGAAGCTGTACTTATATCACCCGAAGTGGTAGCTACATAATCACCGGCAACGGCAGTTGGAGCTAAAGCTGTTCCTGAAACTACAATATCTGTTAGATAAAATCCTTCTGAGGTAACAGAGGTGCCAGATGTCAGCGATGAAGTAACATCGCCAATCCATTTCAGATAAATAATGGTTGCATTATCAGCTGAAGTTGGAAGAGTAGCGTTCATTGTATACCATGTGGAAGCTGTTTTTCCTGTAAAATCAACAGTTGTCAAGTCAGAGTAATTGGTGCCATCTGTTGAAAATTGAAGTTTTTGAATAGTATTAACCATATTGTTGTCATAGGCTATTTTTGATGCAATCTGAATAGTTTTATAACCTTTGGTTGATACTTCTACACGGAAATAACGGCAAAGATGATTAGTCTGAATATCGGCCTGTGTAGTCCAGCGACGGGCACAGGTTTTCCCGTTAACAGTATTGTTAGTCCATGAGGTGGTAGTGCCATTTGTTTCATATAGATTTAAAACACCTTTATTAGAACTATTGTAATAAAAATCGGCTACTCTGCTATTTCTGATATTACCGGTGGCATTTACATCCCAACCTACAATAAACGGACTGGCAGTAAATGTGGCAGTATACGATCCATCTCCACTAACTGTAATTGTCCTTGGGTTCGATGTACTTGCATCTTCCCACTGACTGAATGACGATACCAGATTTGAAACAGGAGTTAAAGTCACCGATGTTCCGGTTTCGTATTTCCCTCCGGTAGCGGCTGGTGAAGCAGTAACACTACCCCATGTTGAACCAGAGCCGGTTACTGTGCTGGAAAAATTATAAGTTGCGATGGATTGGAATACCGCCTGGATATTCTGTGAAGTATTCATTGCAAAATTATTCAACGGATTGCTCGTCGAAATTTCAGCATTATTGTTGTTCACATCAACCCAGTGTACAAACTGATAACCGAATGCTCTGTTAGCCGTTAGTGATACGGTGGCACCTATAGCATTGTAGTAAGTTTGGCTTGGACTTGCACTTACCGTACCTCCTGTACCTGCGCCATTGTTGCTCGAAACGCTTGTGGTTAAGGTAATATTAGCTGTACTGATTACATCTGAAGCCGGTGATTCTAATGATGGATTATATCCACTGTTGGCTTTAGCTATAATGGTAAATGTATAATCTGTTCCTCCTGTTAATCCGGAAACATCATAGTTTGTTGCTGCAATATCGGATATAGTTGTGATAGTTGCACCCTGTGTAAGTTTCAGGTCATATTTATTTGCATTTGTTACAGCCGTCCAATTGGCACGAAAACCACGTGATGTGACCGATGACGAAGTTGGCTTAGCCGGAGTATCTAAAGTTGGAGTACTTGCTGTACTAACCGTACCCGAACAGACAACGGTTTTACTGGTTCCGTTTGTGGTGGTAACTGTAATATTGCCGTTGTAAGGTGAGCTGGCATTGGTTAAACCTGCTTTTAATCGTACACGTATAGTTGTGGAGCTTAAATCGGTATATGCCGTTCCGAGTGTAACAGGCGAAGAGGAATCATAATAATTTGTACCACCATTGGCAGATATTTCGTAGCCTGCTGGTGGTGTAAGTGTAATGACCGAACGGGGCACATCAGCCGAAATGGTAAATGTAGTGTATCCTGATGGGCCTGAACCTTCCACATAATTTAGTGCAGATAATGATATATTGCTTGTACCGCTGTTAAGATACACTGTTTCAGGATAATAACAACTTGGATTTCCTGCTGAGACTCTTCCTGCGAAGGTGGCATCTTTGATGGTGTAATCACCTAAAGAAGAAACAGGTCCAGTTAAATTATAGGTAGTTGGTGTAGTTACCAAATTTGAAATAGTATTTCCGTATGCAGTCAATCCTGAAGATAAATTGTTTGCACTTGGGGTCCATTCAGTTGTATAATAGTTACCCGACGAAGTTATTGTACCGCCGGATGTTGTGAATCCCTTCTGACTGGCTCCAATACGACCTAAAATGCTGTATTTAACTGTAATATTCGCTGCTCCGGCAGTTACCACATAACGCCCGGTTGAATTTGTTCTTTGATCCAATGCATCTAATGTACAGTTCTCAATATCGACTAATCCTCCTGTCAACATACCCGCAACCTGAATACCATCATTCATACCATAGTAAGAACTATTGGTCATGGTTATATTTGTCAATGTACCCTTGCCTGTTGAAAAATTTACCAAGCCATAGTCCACAATATTTCTTATTACACAATTATAAAAGGTAATATTGGTTATATTTAAATTAGCAGCAGCAGATGCTGCAAATACAATTCCCCCACGATAATCCGTTAAAGAACAGTTCAGAAATTTTAAATCTGTCAGATTTCCTGCGGTAGTATTCAAAAAGTGAGATGCTACAGTACCTGTCATCGATAAATTTTGGAAAATCAATGTTCTCAATGCGGCACTTGCTGCAGGGATCTTCATAGTAGACATATTAAATGCTACCGTTCCTGACCCAGCAATAATTGTTAGTTTTTGAATGGTTGTTGGAACACCCGATTTTGTCAAATCCATCCCGGTTGTTGTAGAATAGGCTGCATAACCCGCTGGTAATGTAACAGTAATGTCTGTTGTAGAACCAGCACTTGCAATTAAAGCATCTTCAATTTTTGTATTATCAGTGATGTTAATTGGAGATGTTCCATAACTACTATTGCAAAAGAGAATTATTCCTAATGTAAGTAGAAAAAGTTTAGTAAAGAATTTTTTCATGTGTAAATTAAT
>SESF01026111.1_pt1 | contig 28889 bp, 50 predicted proteins | sample 3171521 | NCBI WGS metagenome assembly SESF01 (sample SAMN10866945, study PRJNA518727) | freshwater metagenome | biome: subpolar coniferous forest; feature: holomictic lake; material: water; isolation source: holomictic Lake 227, 6 m and 8 m depth | place: Canada: near Kenora, Ontario | collected...
TACCCACGGGCGCTGGTACACCTGTGTATCGTCATCGTCATCGTCATCGTCTTTGGTTACTTTGTTGCCAAACTTATCAAAAGTCCTACCTTTAGTGTGATGCACAAGGTACATCCCTTCCTCGTCCAGCGCTGCTGCCTTTTTGCTTTGATAGCCTGTCATGTCTGCTCCTTTGTAAAACCGCGCCACTTTGAGCCAACAAGCACCATGCTTGAGTACATAAATTCTGATGTGTAGTGCCTTTCTTGTTCAGCGTAATCTATTCGCTCACTACATAGCCGCCATCCACGCTTGTCGTAATAGCAATATTTATTTCCCTTGCTGTTTGGCGTCTGCACTTCGTAGACACCTTTATGCACAGGCTTGATGTGCGGCGGGAACCACGGTGTCATCATGTTGTTCCCCTTAATTCATAATCTTTAAACACTGTTCCTTTGCTTGCATCGCCCCGCCAGCATTCTTTGACCCACCCACGCTTACCGGATTTGTATGTACGCCAATGTCCCCTTGCTTGATGCCTGCGTGGGCTTGCGTGTGTCCCGCCTTGGTGTTCTTGGCTTGTCTTGGGCGGCTCAATTATTATGGTGTGCCAGTCGTATGTGGGCAACTTGCCTTCTTTTATTTTGCGGCGGTTTGTGAAGGTGTCTTTTGCTGTTGGGACGTACGCTTCAACTCTCATATCCAATGAGGCGTAAAACATGGCGACAATCGCGCACATCATTGACTGGTCTTGCGGGTCAATTGGCTTATCAACCTCGCCCGTCTTTGGCTCTCCATTGTCTTCAGCAAACAAAAAAGTCCCAAGGGTTTTGTACCCCGTCGGTTTCATAATCCAACCAGTCACAATGGTAGCTGTTGGTTCTGCCAGCACTGACAACATAAAGTCACCCTGCGCCGTCTTTCCACACAGCATCATGTTTTTGTAGGGAGCTGGATGCAGTAAATACTTTTTTTGGTCGTAGCCAATGTATTCTCTGATTGCTCCAGTCACATCAAACCACTGCATTTGAGTTGGATCAAGATTAGCAACCGACACCATCTTGACCATTTCTTTGATAAGCGGTGTCATTGCGGCTTCTCCTCGTCTGCAAAGTCCATATCAACAGGGTGTGGCACATTGTCATGCACGATAACGCCATGCTCATTTGCTAGTAAAAACTTGCCGCATACTATGCAGTAATATCCTGTCATGTTGTTCCCCTTGCGCGAATTGCTTTAGCAATCTTCCACGCAGTCAACGGGTCATCGTGCTCTTCTTGTGGTTCACACAGCTTAGCGCATTCTTCGCGCTCTGCCTCAACAGCATCATTGATGCGCTTAATCCAAAGTTCAGCACGGGCAAACCCAATCTCTCGCTCAATAGAACGTGCAAAGTCCACCACGTTTTGGTGGTCAAGGCAGATGTGCACAGCGTCTACAACTTCGCCATTTTCATAATTGATGGTTTGGTTACACTTCCAAATTTGTTCTTCAGTTAGTTTCATCACTTCCCCCAAAATGCAAAAGCAATCATTGTCAAGCCAGCAACTACAAACATCAAAGCAATCAAGCCTTTGATGGTATCGGCAAGGTCATCTAATGGGTCTTCCTGCCCCATTAAAAACCCTTTGACATACGCCTCGTTAGCTTCTTGAGCGCGTTGCTTTCTGATAGGGCAGTCACGCCCCTGTGTGCAGTTACCAAAATCGTTGCAACAGTTAGTCATTTGGCATCCATCCATGTCCAGCCGAGCAAGCGCTCGGTGTTGGCAATCTGCTCATCGGTGGGTTTGTGGTACATGGAAAACATAGTTTGCGGTGATGCTTCGGCATACAGCACCCAATACCCAACTGGAGTCGGCGGTATGCGGAGTTTGTATTCAATCATTTGGCACGCTCCTTGAGCATGGCATCCGCTATTTGGTATGCGCGTTCTGAGTACTCGCCGACAATTTGTTTATCGTCCTTATAGACAACAATCAAACTCTGCATAGCCAACCCCGCAAATTCATCACGCAAAGTTTTGTCCCTTGCAAAGCCGCCGGTCTTTACGTGCCAGTCGGTGTATTGTTTCGCAATCGTTGCATTAATCGTTTCATCTTTCATTTGTATTCCTCCATGCGGGTGCTAAGCCGCTCAATGCGTTTAAGGTTGTAGTCAACTATGCTCTGCGCATACTCAACTGCCGTTTCAGCTTGGAGCTTGGCCAAGTGACTTTCAGCAAGCTCCTCCGCTATCATCTCCAAAGGGGAAGGCTTGCGAAATGGCTCTTTAAACAATTCCCGTAGCCCAATCTTTCTCATCATATTTTGTATCCTTTCTCAATTCCAAGTTTACGTTTTATCCAGTACTTCAATGCCTTAAACCAATTGGAAGAAACATCATCAAGGCGCTGCTGCAAACGCACGTTTTCTATCAAAGCTTCGGTGTGCAACGATGATATCAAGTAGTACGCCTTTGATTCTGCTGGAGTCATGACGTGCCCCCTACCGCCGTGTCAGGCAACTCCAACTGGTTAGGGCTTACCAAGGACCGCGAACCGCGCTTCTTGGCCTTGATAGCCTCCTTGTTGGCGTGGTAATACTTGCGGGCATACTCACGCTGGCGCTCCAACTTGGCCGATTTTTCAAAGTCTTCACGCGAATCGTTGGCCTTCTTGTCAGTGATCAAAGCCTGCAACATCCCATCATGAAGGGCCAATGCATTCCTAGCCTGTCTCAACGTGCCCTCAAGCACAGCAACCCGAGTCTCAAGGACCTCAACTCGCGCCAGTAGGTTGGCATCCTGTTTAAAATTAAAAAAACTCATTTCACTATCCTCCAAGAATCTTTCACGGCATTCGCAAAGGACCATCCCTTGCGCCTGAACATGAAATACAAACGAACAAAATTACGCATGGTCTAAATCTCCTCCATACTGCTCAGCGCAGCTTTCGCACACGTAGCAGGAATACAGGTCCACGCCCCATGAATCGCGGACCGAGGACTGCTTATGGTTCATGTAGTGGCACTCGGGGCACTCAGTGGCCTCGTAGACCTCCAACTGCTCATCCGTAGCCTTGACTTCGGGGTACGTACTCTTAAATTCGTCCTTGGCATCGGCCTCGTTGTCAGCAAGAACCAAAACCGAATACGAACCCTCAGGAATTTCCAGCAACACTATGTACCAAGTCGGGGAAGGGAAGCGGGTATCAGTCATGGTCTGCTCCTTCCACAATCTCAATCGTGACCTCGTAGTCACCATTGCCGTTGTATCTCTCGTAGAACTTGTCCCACGCGCCTTGCTCGTCCAAAGCAAAGATCTGCACCTCACCGTGTTCCTCGGACCAAAATAGGTATTCAATCATCAGGGTCTCCCATAGTGTCAAAAGTTATCTCCGCACAATTCTCAATGTGCTGGATCGTGTGATACGACAGGAATTCAAGGATCTCAATCCCGCCTGCCTTTACGCTGTCCAAGGACAACGAACCGGGGTCACCGGGCTCGTCAAAGGTGGCTGGCGTAGCAGGCTCATAGTACAAAGTGCAGTCCAAGAAGTTTTTGTCGGACACAACGTAGTGGTAGTTCAAATATGGCATGTCAGTCCACCACGTTGTAGAAGTTTTCAAGCTGAATGAAGATGTCAAAAAAGTCCTCTTCAGACAACAAAGTGATCACTTCTAACGCCTCGCGGCCCACGACGACTTTTACCGAAGTTATACGCGCAGAACCACTGTCATCGTTACCATAATGCACCTCTATGGGTAACTTTAGCGTTAAGTCAGCTATGCTAGTGTGTTTAGGTATCATTGATGTCATTTCTCTATCCTTTCTAGGTTTATGACGGTTAAAGGGTTTTGGGCCGTTGCCCGAGGCTTATTCTACCTTAGTTTGCCTTACAAATACCCTTAGTTTTGGGTGTCAATTGTAGAAATTGATATTAGGGTTTACCCTTAGAGATTTGGCCTATATGTCCAAAAGCATATAAAGAATGGGCTTTTATATGTATTTGGAGGGGTCCCTATAGAGTTTTTCCAAAGAAAAAAGATTTTGTTTTTATTTTCGTGGAATTAGGCGTAATGACGTAATTGGTGTAATAAGTGATATAAATCAACAGGTTATCTCATTACAGTGAGATCAGGGGTAGTGTGATGGTGTAATTTACTGGGGGGTCCCTACGTTTAAAAAAAAAAATTTCCATTTTTATTTTCTGATGAAAAAACTCTATAGGGAGGCCTCCGGAAGTGCCCCTTGCTTTCCTGCCTTACATGAGTTAAACTATCGTTATCCTTGTTTCGATAGGCTTAATGAAATGCTACTCCCAGACCTACAAATTGACCCCGATATCCCCGTTCCTAGGGGAAGGACGCTGTATCCTTTCCGTGAGATGGAAGTAGGCGATAGCATCTTCTTTGCTGAGTTGGCTAAGGGCACGTCCGCTAGGGTGGCTTCTAGCCATTTCTGTAAGACGCATGAGCCCACTTGGCACTTCACCCTTCGCAAAGTGGATAAAGGCTTTCGCCTGTGGAGGACAGCATGACACGTAAGGACGTTTGGAACGTACCTCCGGTTGTGCCGGACAAGGCCAAGCAGCGCATGGCTGGGGTAGTTGTACCCCTGCGTCAGCAGCGCAAAGTGCTCAATGAAAAAGAATGGAAGTTTGTGCAGGAGTACGTTTCCGGTGACGGGCGGGTGACCCTGAAGGAAGCTGCCATCCGTGCAGGCTACAAGGAGGGCTCTGCAAGCGTCATGGCGTGGAAGCTGACCAACCCCAAGGAGTACCCCCACGTAGTGGCTGCAATACAGGCCTACAGGGCTGAATTGGCCTCCAAGTACAACACCAGCTATGAGCGGCACATGATGGACCTGCAAATCATCCGCGACAAGGCGTTGGCCGCTGGGGCCTTCTCGGCTGCCGTGGCTGCGGAATACCGGCGCGGACAGGCGCTAGGGACCATTTATGTCGAGCGCAAGGAAATCAGGCACGGCACCATCGACAGCATGAGCAAGGAGGAAGTACAGCACCAGCTAGACGAACTCAAGCGCTTGTATGGCGGACCCCCTCCCACTGCCTTGATTGACGCTGATACCGGTCAAGTCATGGACAGCATGGCCAAGCAGGCAGATCCGGCCTTCGACGCAGGCGTACCGGAGCCGCCTCTCGACATTTTTGAGATGGACCATGGCGACGACACCGGAAAGTAAATTCGCGCAGCGCGTGCGGGCTTCCCTTGGCTGCTGTGACATTGAGCGCATAGAGAATCGCGTAAATCTTGGCGTGCCTGACATGCTGGTCGGCGTTGATTCTCGGTTTGTCATGGTCGAGCTAAAGGTCGTTACCAGTGGCCTGAAGGTCGCGCTGCGGTCCCATCAAGTGGCATTTGCTACTCGGCACACGGCTGCGGGCAGGCCTTCTTTTGTGCTGGTCAAACGGGACGGCGGCGCGGCCAGTAGTCAATCGGCTGTCCCGCCTGATTCCATTGCCTTGTACAAGGGCGCGGCTGCAATTGAGCTATACCAGCAAGGGCTGCGCCTTGCGCCCTTGGCATGGTGGCCTTCGCGTACCATGAACTGGTCAGAATTGCGAAAGCTATTGGCAACCGAATAGCAATAGAAAAATGCAATCGGCGGGACGCTAAAACCCGATTACAATGGTGCACCGGCATAGATTAGCTGGTACTGTTAAACCCAAGAAAGGATAGAGAGATGAAAACCGCAAAAGAGATAGAAGCTTTTGTTGAGGCGTACGGCCAATGCATGGGCTATGAAAGCAAAGCAAATGTCGAGACCATTGCTCTCATGTTGTCGATGGACTACGACGAGGAAAAAATATCGGAGCGTTTTTGCGAAAGCCGCACGGTAATTGACGCATACATTTTGTGGAACCATGCTATGGGCTTTGGCGCTATGTATTGGAAGGAAGGGGCAAAAAATGTTTAATGTTTATAACCATAATCACACCCTGCTCGGATCATTCGACACCAAGCACGCTGCCGACAGCGAAGCCGCTTTTTATATTGAGCAGACGGGTAATGCCGCCTTTGTTCACGAAGGGCCTAACCCCGTAAGCATTCACCGCCAGCACCCCAAGCCGCGCCAGCGCGTGAAATTCGTTGTTTGCTACCCTAGCACCCGCACTGCTGTCGCTGCTTTCGATACTCTCAAAGCCGCCCGTCATCATGCGGAAAATATGGTGATATATGGTTTTCCGTGGGATTTTCCGGCACGCACTGCGATACCTATTATCTCCCGTGAAACCATAGAAAAATACAATCAAAGGACAGCGACAGCTATTGCATAATCAACCCATGCCGGAATAGTCCGGCACAACAGAAAGGATAGCATCATGTTAAAAACAGTAGCAATTAGCGGCAACAGCAAAACGGGCCCTATAGCGGTAACTTACCGCGCAGGCGAACACGAGACATATGGCACTTGCCCGAAGACATGCAAGCTTCACCCGAAAAGCGAAACCGGCACGGATCAAATCGACAGCGAATATATGCAGGCGGTTTATGACGCTGTACCCCGTGGCGGCTTGGCGTGGGCTTACAGTCACTTTCAGGCGGAAGCTTTGCCACTGCCTGCCGAAGGGAAAACGACATTCAATGCGAGCTGTGACACTATGCAGGACGCTGCGCGGGCCGTTGAGCTTGGAAGGCCTGCCGTGTATGCTGCACCATATGACAGCGCCGAACAATGGCCTAAAAAATTCCACGGGATAAGCTTTGTTCGATGCCCTGCCGAATTGTCCGATTCGTTTACATGCCACCAGTGCGGGAATGGTTCCCCCTTATGCGCACGTGGAAACCGCGATTTTGTTGTGGTGTTTGTCGGCCATGGCACGGGTAAAAAGAAAGTAGGCACCGATGCCGAAGGCGGCTGCTACGCTGCATCGGGACCGACAGCGATTCAGTGGCGCGCTACTAAAAAGAAGGGCGCGGCCAATGATGCGCAGGCAGTGCGGGATTTTGCGCAGCGCTTGCCGCACCGCTCAATGTTGCGCCACCATATCGCAGGCGATATCGGGAGGGCTACTGCATGATCATGGCATTCGTGGCCCTTGGGGTCATCATAGCCCTAGGCTGGCTACTTGATAAATTCGATTGAAAAATTTAATCGGCAGGCAGTGAATATTCCCCTTATAATTCAGTACCGGCACAAATTAACCGGTACTTTTTAAACTCTACAGAAAGAATAGTTATGGCACATATGATCGACACCACTACCGGCACAGCCGCAATTGCTTACGCTGGTAAAACCCCATGGCACGGCCTAGGGCAGGCACTAACCCCCGATGCTTCAATCGATACGTGGACACGCGAAGCCGGTTTGGCCTATGACGTGCTGGAATCTCCCGTATTGTTCCGCACTGCTGCGGCCACCGAGCCGGAAGCTTTCAAGGGCCGCAAAGTATTGCACCGCAGCGATACCGGCGCGCCCTTGGCCGTAGTGTCTGACGGATACCACGTAGTCCAGCCCGCGCAAATAATGGGGTTCTTTTCTGACTTAGTAGCGCTAGGCGGTTTTCAATTGGAAACAGCCGGAGCCCTTAGCTTTGGCCGTAGGGTTTGGGCGCTGGCATCCGTGGGTGACGCTGCACCGGTTATTGACGGCGATATGGTCAAGCCTTACCTATTGCTGGGCACGTCATATGATGGAACAATGGCCACAGTGGCCAAATTCACCGCTATTCGCGTGGTTTGCAATAACACAATCACAGCAGCAGTAGGCGGCGAAGCCGACACCGAAAAGGGCTATTTGAAAAGTGCAATTCGCGTGCTGCATAGTGAGCGCTTCGACGCTGACGCTGTCCGCTTGCAATTGGGAATCGTGGCGAATCAATTCGAGCGCTTTTTAGTGCAAAGCCGCCAATTGGCAGGCGTGCCAATGACCACCACCGAAGCCGATGCATTTGTGGCCGAATTGCTCAAGCCTTACCACCAAGGGAAAACCGCTGTCACCGATAGCCGCGCATACAAGCGAATTATTCAATTATTCGAAGGCGCGGCCATTGGTTCGGATATCGACGGGGTTACCGGCACGCGCTGGGGAATGCTTAACGCTGTCACCGAATTGGTGGACCATGAGCGCGGACGCAGCGACAATACCCGCCTTGAATCGGCATGGTTTGGCACCGGCAGCGCCCTAAAAAATCGAGCCGTGGAATTGCTGGCCGCTTAACGATAGCGTAACGCTGGCGAATTCTCCCCGTAAAAAGGGAAAATACGCTGGCGCTTTTTCGGTTGTTTTTAATATCGTAAACCTGCCCTCGAGCCGCGCACCGACAGCGAATAAAAATGCACCACGGACCGCGCACCGCGCCCCGTGGCACGCGCTTCGCGTGCCACGCTCAAAGCTTCGCGGCCCGCGCCCGTAGGGCTGGCGCAGCCAAGGGCCGCGAAGCTTTGATATCTATCGATGGGGCTGGTTTGATTGATAAATACAATCGGGGCTGGGGCTGGTATGCCCCTATAATGTAGCTATGCCATCGGCCGATGGCATACAACCTAGAAAGGATAGAATCATGGACACATACACGGCAGTCGGACTCGCTGAAGGCTTTATTGATGCGGACAGCGAAGAGCAAATAATCGAGGCTTGGCAAAAACTGGTGGACACCGGCCTTGCATGGCAATTGCAAGGATGGTTTGGGCGCACGGCTCAGGAGCTTATTAATCGGGGAATAATTCAAGCTTAAGACTATCGGGGCTCGCGCCCCGATAGATAAAATTGTGTAGCGCAGCCGCCCTGCTGGGGTATACTTACCCCAGCCCCCAGCAGGGCTACATTATCAACCTAGAAAGGATAGCATCATGAAAACCCAAGGCACTAAACTCTCCACGTACGTGAACAACATGTTCGCAACATGCGATGACATGGAAACAGCATTGATCCAAGCCGCCAATATTGCAGGCGGCTCGGACAACGCAGCGGCAGTGCACACTGCCGTTCATATGGTTTTGAATACAGCCATCAAATTGCATCAAGCAGACATGGCCAAGGCTAACGCGCCGCTGCTCGAGCTAATTGAATCGGAGATTCAAAAGTCTTTCACCGTGGTGCAGAATAGCATCGAGCATGCGCTCGATGCCTTTGATCGAAAGGTGGACGAGAAAATTGAATCGGCCATCGACGATATCGATCTGGATCAAAAAGTGCAGGACTGGATGGATAATAACTTCGATATTGAGCATGCATTGTCCGGTACATGCGTATCAGTCACATTCGATTAATGGTATAATTCACGTACCGGATCCGCCGGATCCGGTATCAACCAACCTAGAAAGAATAGCATCATGACATCAAAAGTATTGAACATCAGCGGTAACCGCTACGCGCTGCCCGAGGGCATGTCCGCAAAGGACATCCAGGCATTAGTAGGATTCTTGGCCATGTTCCGGTCCGTAGGATCGGAGTATGACTACACCACCAGCAGCTACATACACTACCTGAACAGTTTCATCAGCGTCCAGCTCGAAGACATGGAGCTGGGTGACAAGGTGGAAGTGCAGGCGGCAGCGGCCAAGTCTTACGAAGACTGGAAAGCGAAGAAAGCAGAAAAAGAAGCAGCGTAAGGCGGAGGCTATCGGTGCGAGAGTACCGATAGCTTACCTATGGGCGGCATGCCGCCCATAGGCTTGGCCTATCCCCCTATCGCGCACCGCGCCCCATAGCCGCAGGCTATGGGCTGTGGCCCTCCCTTGCCCGTTAGGGCCCCATGCGTGGCATGGGGGGAGGGCCACAAAGGTACCGTCAGCTTCAGCGCCAGCTTCGCCTCTGTTTTACACCTGCACAACGGTATCTAGGACCTACAGAACCCACCCCCTTGTTTTTAAAAAGGCAGGGGTGGGGGTATACTAAAAAAATTCAGAACTTTATGAGTCTGCCCATGAGCCTCGCTCCACCGTCCGATGTCGAACACAAACGCCTGCTGCTAGAGCTACGCCTTCAGCAAATCCAGATCCGCGATAAAGCATCCAATGAATTCCTAGAATTCTGTCGTTACGTCTGGCCGGAGATCATCATTGGTGAACATCATCGGCGTATCGCCAAAGCCCTTGATCGTGTAATCGAAGGCAAGTGCAAGCGTCTCATGGTCGCCATGCCCCCGCGCCACGGCAAGTCACAGATGGGCAGTTATCTGTTCCCCGCCTATCTGATGGGCAAGCTCCCTGCTTCTAAGCTTATTGTTGGATCTCACACTGCCGAGTTGGCTCAGCGCTTTGGCCGGATGATCAGGAACCTTGTTGACGAGGACAAGTACAAAGAACTCTTCCCCGGCGTGGGCCTATCTGCTGACAGCAAGGCTGCTGGTCGGTGGAACACGAAGGGTGGCGGAGAAGCCTATTTCATTGGTAAGGGCGGCGCGATGACCGGGCGCGGCGGAGATATTGTGATCTTGGACGATATCTTGGATGAGCAGGACGCTTTGTCAGAAACGGCCATGGAGAATACGTGGGAGTGGTATACCTCTGGCCCCCGTCAGCGACTCCAGCCCAACGGCACGATCATCGTGATCAATACCCGCTGGAAGACGGATGACCTTACAGGACGCTTACTAAAACAGCAGGGGCAGTTAAAGTCTGATCAGTGGGAGATCTTGGAATTTCCTGCCATCCTTCCCTCGGGCCGCGCTCTTTGGCCCGAGTACTGGAGCATAGATGAGCTAGAAAAAGTCAAAGTGAGCATTGGTCTGAAGAAGTGGAATGCCCAGTGGCAGCAGCAGCCCACCAACGATGAGGGCGCTATCTTGAAGCGCGACTGGTGGCGCAAGTGGACCTATGCTGACCCACCGGACTGCGAGTACATCATCCAGTCGTACGATACTGCGTACTCCAAGAAGGAGACGGCGGATTACTCTGTCATCTCGACGTGGGGCGTGTTCACTCCCAATGCCGACTCGGGGCCCAATCTCATCTTGCTCAATGTCAAGCGCGGGCGCTGGGACTTCCCGGAGTTGAAGCGCGTTGCGCGGGCCGAGTACCTTTATTGGAATCCCGATAACGTCCTGATCGAGGCCAAGGCCACCGGCACTCCGTTGCAGCAGGAACTGCGCAAGGTAGGAATCCCTGTGACCATGTACTCCCCGGGCGGGCGGCGCACGGGCCAAGACAAGATATCCCGCGCCAATGCGGTAGCTCCTTTGTTGGAGTCAGGGATGATCTGGTATCCGCCTGATTTGGAGTGGGCACAGGAGATGGTGGAAGAATGCGCTGCGTTTCCTAATGGAGCAAATGACGATCAGGTAGATTCCGCTGTGATGGCTTGGAGCCGGTTCAGGGCTGGCAACTTTATTGCTTTGGACTCGGATGAGAAAGATCCAGAATATGCAGACAGCGCGGTGATGGAGTACTATTGACTCGGCTTGACGACTCAGTAAAATGGTGATAATACTCACCATTCCCGCTCCGAGGACCACGGACCATGGCTAACCCATCAGATCAAGAATTCATCAACCGCATCATGGATGCGGAAAGCAGTGGCCGTAGGTACGACAAGAATGGCAAGCTGCTGCAAGGTCCGAAGACCAAGCATGGTACTGCCAAGGGTGAGATGCAGGTTATCGATAAGACCAATCTTGATCCCGGCTTTGGTGTGGAGCCTGCTAAGAATAAGTCGCCTGATGAGCGGGCCCGGGTGGGCAAGGAATATGCGCAGGCGATGCTCAATCGGTACAACAACCAGCAGCATGCTGCCATGGCGTACAACTGGGGACCGGGCAACGTGGACAAGTGGTTGGCTAAAGGTCAGGGGGCTCCTATCCCCAAGGAGACAGCAGATTATGTTGTCAAAGTAACGGGCGCTCCGATACAAACAGCCAAAAAGGCAGAGCCCACTCCTTTTTTCGCTGCCGCCGCCCCCGCTCCAGCAGCCGCCGCTGGCGCTCCCAAACCTCCGGCTACGCCTCCGGTCAGGAAGGCAGAAGCTGCGCCAACCGAGGATATCAAGTCGAGGATCGCGGCCCTCGGACCAAACTACCATGCCGCCATGGCGCTGTCCTATCTCGCAGACAACACTGATGAGGATGACCCGGCAATACAAGCTTACAGGGAGCGCAATGAAGGCGGCAGTGATTGGTTGAGTCAGGAGTCAGCCCCTGTTGCCTTGGCCAGCGTGGACCTCAAAGCAAGCAGCCCGTTCCAAGAACCGGTGACCGCTGCCCGGGGTGGGTTGATCCATCGTGCGGGTGGATCGCCTGAGGAGGGAGAAGAAATTGCCAGTGATAGCGATACCATGGCAAGCAACACTGATCCTGAGACAGGTCGGGTTGTTACCACAAAGTATGGTGAACAAACCCCGGTCTATTCTTTCCAAGGAAAAGATTACCCCGCTGCGCAAGGTGCTAATCTACCACCGTCACGTTCTAAGCAGGCTCTTGAGGCTTATGTACAAGCAATGGTTCCTGATGCAAATGTACGGGAAAAATACCCTCTCAGTGATTCGGTCAGAGGATTTATAAGTCGGAAAGATCCCAGCACAATTAATTTAAGTCCTATCCTTTCCCCCGGCTCACGCGAAGAAACTATGCTGCATGAAGCCGAGCATTCAATGGATGCCCGGGGTGGGGATTTGCTTGGTCGGCCAAAAGTCAAAGGCATGGATAACAACTACCGGGCGTATTACCTGATGGGAAGCCGGTGGGCCCCTATCAACATGACGGTAAAGAACATTGTGGACAACAAGGATGAACTGGAACAGTTCTTTGGCCGTCCGTTAGACAACTCGTATTTCAGAAAAGAGACCTACACCAATGTTGCCAAAGATGGCGATCCGTCCGCTTTGTTTTCTGAACAGTTGGCAACTTTGTCGGCCTTGGAGCAGCAGACCGGGAAGTTCTTGACGCACGATCCTAAGATGCGTGAATTGATATTCCCATCAAATCCTTTATACAACAACACCAGCATGATGGCGGTGTATGATGCTTTGACCGGGCCGCGCCAGACTCGCATGGATGCGCGGGACATGCCTCCCCATACCCCTGTTCCTTCTTACTTGTATGAAGAGCCGGGATCCATGACCCGTTTCTTTCGCAAGCACACAACTGGCCCAAACGAATACGGCATCCCCATCAAACGCGCTGATGGCTCACCACCCAGTGGCGAAACGAGCGCACGGTCAATGCTGGATAAGGTCAAGGATGTGGGCGAAGGCGCAGTACGCAATGTAAAGAATCTGGCGCTGGGTGCAGCCGATCTGCCGTATGACATTGCAGGCACTCCTGTTGATCTGGCCACCATGGTGATGCGCCCGTTTGGGTACAACGTAGAAAAGCCAGTGGGTGGAAGCGAATATTTAAAAGAAAAAGCGCAAGAGCTTGGCGTGCGTGCACCGGAATCCAAAGATGAGCAGGATAAGCTTGTCCGTTTGGTTGGGGAGCTTGGTGCAGGCCTTGTCAACCCCGCTTCTGTTGTTCGCGGTGGGCTAAAGGCTGGGGCCAAGGCAGCGGATATGTTGCGCAAAGTTACTACTGCCGCTCCTGTGGAACAAGCTCCCGCTGCTGCCGCATCCCTCTCTGCCATGGCTACAAAGAAGGGCGCTACGGCCATGCCGTTTTACAGCCCCTTGGATCAGTACGCACAGACGCTAACGGGGCCAGTGTCCGGGGAAGAGTTTGTTAAGCAATTGCAGAACAAGGGTTTTCGTGCGTACGATGTGGAACGGGCAAAGGAGGCTATGCAAAATTTTGGAAAAAAGTCAGAAAAAATGACCCCTTCTGAAATCATGGACGCATTAGATGAAACACATCCACCCGAAAACTTTATTACCAAAATTGATGAGCCGGGGACAGTTGGGTATACCTACCATGATGCCGACAATGTGTACTATTCCCCATCAACAAAAACTCCGCCCATGGGGGTGATCAGTCTGCATCTTCCTGTTACGGAAGAAATCAAACAAGGTAGGGAATTAAAAAGCATTTTAACTGACCTTGTGGACATGAAGTTAAATGTAAACCACCCCTCTGTTGAATCTAATTCCATAGTAAAAAATATGGACAATGCTGTTAATTTGATAAACGAGCATTATGGTGGAATGACTAGGGCAGGTATCGATGCAGAAGGAATTGCTGACTTTGTTAAAACAAAACAAAAAGAACTGGTCCCTTACTTAGATCAGATCCCTGAGTATTTAAAATTAAAAAAACAATTTCAATATCCTCTTTCGTACACCGATCCAGCACGATTTAGCAGACTAGTAGATATCAAAGCAAAAGAAGGTAAAAGTTTGGACGAAGTTGGGGATGTAACAAAAGATTTGCGTAGAGAAGCTGGCGCTAAAATACTAAATTTTTTTGATAGCGCAGGTATTCCTCGTTACAGCAATTCCATTTTTAAAGATGTAGCTCGTGCTGACATTCCTATAGGTCAGGGGGAAAACTATCCAACACATATGGAAATGGAATTTGGTGCAGCAGAAGATGCAATTAATCGTCAATTAAGAATTTTTCAAAATGATGTAGCACCTGAAATAAAAAATCTTAACGAAACAATACCAAGGGCTTTGTCTCCCAGAGTAGGCCATGGAGATTTGTTTACAAACAATTCTAAAGAAGCAAACCCCATAGCTTTTAGCCGATTTATTGATCAGAGCGGGTACATAAATAAACAGAAGATGGATGGGATGTACGTCCCTGAATTGCAATCCGATCTGTTTAGGGATGTAAAAAGCCGAGGTACTTTAGGTAAAAATGCAGCAGATGATGCCCCTAAATTACAAAAATTAAAGGATGAGCAAAAAGCAATAGACGTTCAACTACAGGAGCTAAGAGATCAATATGCTCAACTTAAAGTAAGATCTCCACAAGACACTAATAAAATGTCTCAGCTAAGAAACATGTGGAGCCAAAAGCAAGAAGCAATTTCAGCGATTGCGGATAAAACATATGATGTTACTCCTGCATTTGCAGGCATGGAAAACTCTCCTCAAGTGGTACAACAGCTTGCCGCCAAAAATGCCGTAATTGCAGGAATCCAGCGTGGAAAGAATTTTGTAGCGTTTCCCGGAGCTGAATCAGATCAGGCGCAACTGTACGAAAAATTACCAAGGAATTTGGATCAAGTAATCAAAGATCTTGGGCCGGGATTTATACGACAGATCGTAGAACTTCCCTTGCCAGAAGGTGTTCATCACAGTAAGCTTTACAAAATGAATGCGGCTGGAACTCTTAAATATCCAACGGATGCAAGGGGCATGGTGCTGCAAAATGAGCCCGGAAGAATGCTTTCCGAAGCTATAGTCTGGAGCCCGGAAGCCGCTGCGCGGATCTTGAAGCAGGGTGTACGCTTCAATCATGGCGGCTCTGTTGAACGCCAACCAAGCGATAATCGCCGCTACCTATAAGGACAGAATATGCCAGTTGAAAAAACCCTACGTGCCGAGGACCTGCCTTCAGGCAGCGTGGACATTGAACTCGATGACGGTCCGCTGCCCGATGTCAACATCACTTTTGATACGGAGACCGGCGGGGTTGTCATTGACATGGGCGAAGACGATGCTGCTGAAGTCCCTTTTGACAGCAACCTTGCAGAGGTAGTACCCGAATCTGTCCTTGCCTCCATCTCCCAAGAACTGATGGACATGTTTGATGCGGACGTGGCATCACGCAAGGAGTGGGAAGATCAGTACAGCAAGGGCCTCAAGCTCTTGGGCTTTAACATCGAAGAGCGCACCCGTCCCTTTAAAGGCGCGTGCGGCGTGAGCCACCCTTTGCTTACCGAAAGCATCGTCCAGTTCCAATCCCAAGCGCTCAAAGAATTGCTGCCTGCCGAAGGCCCCGTGCGTACGCAAGTTATGGGCAAGGAAACCCGCGAGAAACTGATGCAAGCAGATCGCGTGCGGGACTACATGAACTACCAGATCACAGATGTGATGGAAGAGTACACGCCCGAGTTTGACCAGCTCTTGTTCTACACCGGCTACGGCGGCTCCACTTTCAAGAAGGTCTACTACGATGAGAACAAGGGCCGCATGGTAAGCGCTCTTGTATTGGCCGATAACCTGTACATCCCGTACCACGGTTCGTCAGTCATGAGCGAATGCGAACGCATCACGCACCGTGTATTCATGTCTGCCAACGCCTACCGCAAGGCCGTGGTTCGCGGTCAGTACTTAGATGATGCCGAGACTGCTGACGCTGGCAGCAATAGCCCCAGCGTTATCCAAAAAGCAGTGGACAAGCTGACCGGCGTGGCCCCCACTCCTGATAACGACGAAGTCTCTCTGCTGGAATTCCAAGTTGACTACGATCTCCCCGGCTTTGAAGACAAAGATGAGGAGGGTGAGGAAACAAATATTCAGTTGCCCTACATCATCACTGTGGATGAGACCTCCAAGTCCGTGGTGGGCATCCGTCGCAACTGGAAAGAGGGCGACAAAAAGCACGCACGTAAGCAGTACTATGTGCACTACTTACTGGTCCAAGGACCGGGGGCCTATGGCCTTGGTTTCTTGCAGTTGGTTGGGGGCCTGACCAAGACAGCAACGTCTGCCTTGCAGCAACTGGTCGATGCCGGTACGTTCTCCAATCTGCCAGCGGGCTTTAAGGCCAAGGGCGCACGGATCATGAACGATGACGTACCGTTGCAACCGGGCGAGTTCCGGGACATGGATGCAGGCGGCGCAGAGCTGCAATCATCCTTGTTGCCCCTGCCGTACAAGGAACCCAGCCAGACTCTGTTTACCCTGCTTGGATTCTGCGTGGACGCAGGTCGGCGCATGGCATCTATCACCGACATGCAAGTTGGCGACAGCAACCAGAACGCCGCCGTGGGCACAACGATTGCACTGCTGGAAAAAGGCAGCGCGGTCATGTCCTCTATCCACAAGCGCTTGCACTACAGCCAAAAGCTGGAGTTCCAATTGCTGGCCAAAGGTTTTGCGGAGTTCCTTCCTGACCAGTATCCGTACGATGTCCCCGGCGAGTCGCGCCTCATCAAGAAATCTGACTTTGATGACCGTGTGGACGTACTGCCGGTATCTGACCCCAACATCTTCTCGGTGGCCCAGCGCATCACCATGGCGCAGACCCAGCTACAACTGGCCCAAAGCGCTCCGCAGATGCACAACATGTACGAGTCGTACCGTAGGATGTACGAAGCCATTGGCGTGCGGGATATTGACTCCATCTTGAACTCGCAGAACGTGGACAAGCCTAAAGACCCGGCCAGCGAAAACAGCATGGCGTTGGACGGCTCACCGCTTAAAGCTTTTGCTGGCCAACAACACGATGCCCACATCATGACCCACTTGATGTTTGGTATGTCGCCTACGGTTCAAAATGCTCCGGGTGCACCCATTATTTTGCAAAAACACATCCTTGAACACATCTCCATTCAAGCTGAAGAAGCAGTGGAAGCCGAGTTATTTAAACAGTATGGCACTGATCCCGATTCAATGATTTCTCCGCTGCAACGCGAGGCCATGGTGGCTTTAAAGGTAGTAGAAGGTTTTCAGGCAATGAAGGCAATGCAGGACAAGTTGCAGCCTCCATCTCCTCCTGATCCATTGATTGATTTGAAGAAACAAGAGCTTCAGCAGTCTGCTGCCAGCGATCAAGCTAAGCAACAAGTTAATCAGGCCAAGCTACAGCTTGATCAGCAGAAAGAACAGTCCAATGAACGCATGGATCAGGCCAACTTGGCCCTGAAACAGCAACAACTAGGAGCCCAAAATGGCAACCAAGCCCGTTAAACCAAAGAAAATGCCAGAACAGCCGCAAAAAACGGCAGTAAAAGCCTCAGAAAAGCCAAAAGTTACGTATGTCTACCGAAAAGATGCGTTTAATAAGGTAAAACTTGCGTAGTTTTACGGTATAGTACGCACGAACCCTTCAAACAGGGGCCAAACTGTTTGCTTTCATAGGAGAAATCCATGCTGGAATTTGCAGAAGCGGTATTTGTTCAGATTAAACGCCTCCGTAAGGAGTCGCAAGAGATGATTTTGAATGGCCGTGTGCAGAATATGGAGCAATACAAGTTCATGATGGGCCGGTTGGAAGGGTTTAACTTCGTTGAGGATGCTGTGCAAGAGATTCTCAAGAAAAATCCAAACCTTTAAGGACCTATTGATGACTGTAGCTACTCCATTGGAAGAAAAGTGGGCTCAGGAATTTGCCGCAAAGGCAGAAGCCGAGGCCCAAGCGGCAATTGCAATGCAAGAAGACGAAGCTCGTGCCAAGCAAAGCCATGAAGAACAGCTTGACGCTGTCAAAGACCATTTGCCACAGCCTACTGGCTGGCGAATTGTGGTTTTGCCTTACCGAGGCGTTGGCCAAACAAAGGGAGGCATCCATTTGGCGGGCCAAACCCTAGAGCGCCAGCAATTGACTACCACCTGCGCCTATGTTTTAGCCGTTGGCCCTTTGGCATATGCCGATACCCAGAAATTCCCTCACGGTCCTTGGTGCAAGGAAGGTGATTGGATTATTTTTGGCCGTTATGCCGGTGCAAGGATGAATATTGAGGGCGGTGAGATCCGAATCTTGAACGATGACGAGATCTTGGCCAAGATTAAAGACCCCAATGACATTCTTCACATGTAAGGAGCCCAAAAATGGCACGACAATTTATGAATGACAACCAGCTAGAGTTTGATCTAGGTGAAGGCGAGGTCGCCACGGACATTTCCGTGGAAGATCCCATAGAAGAAGGTGGCGCTGCTCCTGCGGCCCCCTCGGAGAACCAAGAACATCGTGATGAACTGGACACTGTCAGTGAAGGTGTTCAAAAACGCATCTCCAAGCTTACTGCCCGCATGCGGGAAGCCGAACGCCAAAAGGATGCAGCTATTGCCTTTGCCCAAGGCTTGCAAAGCGAGAAGTACACCCTTCAGCAAAAGCTTGTCAACACGGACTACAGCCGTTTGAATGAAGCCAAAGGTCGACTGGACACCCAGCAGGCTACTTTAAAAGCAATCATCCGCAAAGCCCGCGAAGAAGGTGACATTGACACCGAAACCGAAGCCCAGCAGCGTCTGACTGACTTGACTATGGAGTCCCGCCAAGTTACAGGCTGGCTCCAGACCCAGCAACAGCAGGTGGAAAACTTCCGCCAGCCCATGCCGCAGCAGCAGGTCCCTCAGGTACAACAAAAACCCACCCCCTCGCCCCGGGCGGAGGATTGGGCCTCTCGCAATACATGGTATGGTCAGGATCGCGTGGCTACTTATGCCGCTTGGGGAATCCACCAGACTCTTGTTGAGCAAGAGGGGGTTGAACCCGATTCAGATGAGTATTACAATGAATTAGATCGAAGACTTCGGGAAGAACTCCCGACCCGCTTTGCAGCCCAACCCAGACAACAGCGTTCCGCGCCTGCTGTTGCACCTGCTTCCCGTAGTTCGGGGATAAATAGTGCGCGCCGTACTGTCCGGCTATCGCCGAGTCAGATTGCTATTGCTAAGAAGCTGAATGTTCCTCTTGAGGAATATGCTAAGTACGTAAAGGAATGATCATGAGCGAAAAAATTACCATCGATAGAGCCGCCCGCCCAACTCGGGATAAGGAAACTCGTCGCAAGCCATGGGCAGCGCCTTCACGCTTAGATACACCACCGCCTCCAGAAGGCTATGGATACCGTTGGATTCGTGCAGAAGTCAATGGATTCGTAGATAAGCAAAATGTCTACAGCAGCATGCGCGAAGGTTATGAACTCGTGCGCATTGAGGAATTGCCTGAAGAATACCAAGGCATGATGCCCACCATTGAAGATGGGAAGCATGCAGGGGTAGTCACCACTGGTGGCCTGCTTCTAGCAAAAATCCCTGATGAGACTGCTGAAGAGCGTAATGCCCATTACCGTATGAAGGCCCGTGAGCAGTTGTCCGCAGTAGACAATGAGTTGATGCGAGAAAACGCACACTCTACAATGCGCATCCAATCCCCCGAAAGAAGTTCCAAAACAACTTTCGGAAACCGTTAATTCGGATTTTTAATCTTTTAGGAGCTACAAATGGCAAATGTAAATAAGCCTTTTGGTCTGCGTCCGCTAGGTAATCTTTCAGCTACTGGTGCTCAAAAGCAGTATGGCTATCTGATTGCAAGTGGATACGGAACTGCGATCTATCAGGGCGACTTAGTTGTTGTCTATGACGGATACATCATCAAGTATGACGCTTCCACACACACTGCCCCCACGGGCGTGTTTAACGGTTGCCAATACAACGACCCGACTCGCGCCGACAAACCAACTTGGAAGAATTACTACCCCGGTAGTATTACCCCCAATATTGGCAGCATTGTGTGTGAAGTTCAGGACGATCCAAACCAACTGTTCCTTGTACAGGCAGATGGTTCGGTCACCCAAGCAAACATCGGCAAAAATGCTGATCCAACTGCGTCTACCACTGGCAGTACCTACTCTGGTATCTCCAACGGAACTCTCAGTTCGTCCTCCATTGCTAAGACTGCTGCATTGACGTTCAAAATCGTGGGTCTCTCCGACACCTCGACGAACGCATTTGGCAGCTATGCACAGGTGGTTGTGAAACTTAATCAACATCAATACGGTAGTGTTGGCGTTGCAGCAGACGGAGCATAATCATGGCTATTACACGTTCACAACTCGTAAAAGAGCTAGAGCCCGGACTCAATGCCTTGTTTGGTATGGAGTACAACCGCTATGAAAACGAACACGAAGAGATTTTCGAAATCGAATCTTCTGACCGTGCGTTTGAAGAAGAGGTAATGTTGACCGGCTTCGGTTCTGCTCCAACCAAGGTTGAAGGCGCAGGCGTGCAATATGACACCGCGAACGAATCGTTCACGGCCCGTTATACGCACGAAACCATTGCAATGGCATTTGCATTGACTGAAGAAGCTGTAGAGGATAACCTCTATGACCGCCTCTCTGGTCGCTACACCAAAGCACTGGCGCGTTCGATGTCTCACACCAAGCAAGTCAAGGCGGCTTCTGTACTGAACAATGCATTTACTGGCGGCAATTATGTCGGCGGTGACGGCGTTTCTCTGTGCAACTTGAACCACCCCACTGCACTGGCTCAAAACTTTGCCAATACGCCTTCGACTCAGGCTGACCTGAACGAAACGTCTTTGGAACAAGGTTTGATCGACATTGCAAGCTTCATCGACGAGCGTGGCTTGAAGATCGCTGTTATGGGCAAGAAAATGATTGTTCCAAAAGAACTTCAGTTTACTGCCGAGCGCCTGATGAAGTCCACTCTGCGTACTGCGACTGCCGACAACGATATCAATGCCATCAAATCGATGGGCTTGATTCCTGACGGTTATGCCGTGAACCACTTCTTGACCGACACCAACGCATGGTTCATCATGACCGATGCGCCCAACGGTCTGAAGATGTTCCAGCGTTCGCCAATCAAGACCGCCTTTGAAGGCGATTTTGACACCGGCAATGTGCGCTACAAGGCTCGTGAGCGTTACAGCTTCGGCTGGTCTGACCCTCGCGGCATCTACGGCTCTTCGGGTTCGACCTGATAAGCTTCAGTACGGTAGAGGTGACTGGCCTGCCACTAGGGCCCCTTCGGGGGCCCTTTTTATTGTTTCAAATCTGTCATAAATGCCGCCTAAGATGTGCTTGCAGCGCGGTGTTGCATCATTTTTATAGGGGTTTATCATGGACATTACATTTGTGGCTAAAGTTGATTTGTTTGATTTCCTTAGCTATTTTGGGGTTGAAGTTGAGGACGTTTTTGGTGATGAAGTTGAAGATGAGTTTGCTGACGAAGAGTATGTATATGATGATGAAGGCGTAGCGTATTGGTACGACGAAGAAAATGAAGTTTGGTATGCATACGACGAAGAGTCTGACGACTGGTACGAGTGCGAAGAAGTTGCGGAAGACGAAGCTGAAGAGGAAGAGTCCGCTGCTTAATTGGGTACGATCCTACCCAGATTGGGAGGCTTTGGCCTCCTTTTTCTTTTGTCTTTCATCGTAGTGGTGTATGCGGTGGCAGTTTGAACACAGAACTATACATTTTGCCGCTTCTTTGTACGCTAGTTTGTACCGGCCGTTTTGGGCTAACTCATTAACGCTGTATTCCTTAGTATCCGGAGGGTGATGGAAATCTATACAGGCGGGGTGGTTAAACCCGCAATTTGAACAAGATAGACGGGCTTTGTAGTCTTTCCACTCTTTGCGTTTTTCCCTGCGACGATCATTGATACGGTTTTTTTCAGCCTCTTTGTTCCTTTCGTAGTACTTTGCTGAGTATTCCTTGTGCTTTGCCTTGTGAACTTCTGGGTCTTTGAAGGGCATATTGACAAGCCTTAAAAATAGTGTATATTGCAGCTAACCCGGGCTTTCCGGTACATTGAACTGTCCCGGCAGACGACATACCGATCAATGTACTTCACTTGTATGTAAGGACTATTAATATGGCACGCACTACGTTCAGCGGCCCCCTTCGTTCGATGGGTGGCTTGTATCAACAGGGCCCCGGCTCAGTTCTCACGATTACTGCCAGCACTACGCTGGACCCCATCACTCATGGTGGCCGAATTTTGTCTGTTGGCGGTTCTTTGGCCGCTGCCTTGACCCTGACTCTCCCTACTATCAACACCAACGCTGATGCTTCTAGCGCGGGCCCGGGCCGCGATTACAACACCCAGAACAACCTAGGCGTGCTTTATTCCATTTGGGTCCCCACCACGATCAGCACAAGCTCTTTGAAGATCGGCACTGATGGCACTGACAAATTCATCGGCTCCTTGTTGTCGGTAGACACCGATACTTCCGGTGCAATGGTAGGCTTCACTGCCGCATCGACCAATGACTTCATCAATTTGAATGGAACGACCACTGGTGGCGTTGCAGGCACTTGGATTGAGATCCGCGCACTGGCTGCACTGAAATATGTGGTTACCGGCGTGATCCTCGGCACTGGCACTGTTGCTACTCCGTTTGCTGACGCTTAATAGGAGGCCCTATGAGTGGCTTTCAATTTGACGTAAAAAGTGCGCATGTAAATGCCAGTGGCCAATTGGTCACTGGCAGGACGCGCCTGAAAGGCGTTATTGGTATTGGCTCTGGCACAGCAGGCACAGTGAACATTTGGGACTCTTCTGCGGCCCCAACTGCCGTCACTTATGGCCGTGCTGGCACCACTATCACTATTACGCTGGCTTCGCATGGCCTGACAACGGGCGATGTGGTCGGTTTGGCCTTTTCCGCAGGCACAGGTGGTACAGCTACCAATGGAAATTATGTTGTTACGGTACTCACATCGAGTACATACACTGTAACGGACATTAATTCCGGTAGCATCACTGCCGGTGCAGCAGCTTCCCAAAGCGCCGTTGGTTCCCGTTGGATGACTTCATGGGACACCACAAATAACTCCGCTACGGTCACACTGTTGATCCCCGGCGATGGTATTTGGGCAACTAATGGCTTGTATGCTCAATTGTCAAACCAGACTGGCTTGACTATTTATTACGGATAAGGAGTCCATCATGGGACGTGCAGCAAAAATGGCAGATGATCAGTACCAAGGCGAATGCCAGCCCGGTGCGCAAAAGCAAGACATGGGCAAGGGTGGCCCTAAACAAACGCCTAGGAAGCCCGGAAAAGGCCCTGTAAGCTCTGTTTCTCCCCGTGGTGTAGGTCAGGCCCGCAATAAGCCTTGCAAGATGTACTAAGGAGCAGCCATGAAGCCCGGTTTGTATGCCAACATCAATGCAAAACAGGACCGGATTAAAGCTGGTTCTGGTGAAAAGATGAGAAAAGTTGGTAGCAAAGGCGCACCAACCGCTCTTGCCTTTAAACAGTCAGCAAAAACTGCAAAGAAGCCTAAAAAATGAAGTCCCCGGCATGGCAGCGTAAGGAAGGCAAGAACCCCAATGGAGGTTTGAATGCCAAGGGCCGCGCCTCTGCCAAGAAACAAGGGATGAATTTGAAAGCTCCTCAGCCAGAAGGCGGTAGCAGGAAAGATTCTTTTTGTGCGCGAATGGAAGGCATGAAGAAAAAACTTACCAGCGAAAAAACGGCGAAAGACCCAAATTCACGAATCAATAAAAGCCTTCGTGCTTGGAAATGCTGAGGTCAATATGAACAATGCACATGACGCAAAGACAATGGCTGATGGCGCTGCGGTAGTCATGGGTCTTGGCGGTTTTTTAGGATGGATGACTCCCGTGGTAACACTTATTGGCGGCATCTTGACTATTGTGTGGCTAAGTATTCGTATTTGGGAAACCGATACGATACAGAAACTGGTAAAAACTGATGCCGAGCAAAAGTAAAAAACAACATAATCTGATGGAAGCGGTGGCGCATAGCCCCGCTTTTGCCAAAAAAGTTGGTATTCCACAGTCCGTGGGCCAAGATTTTTCCAAAGCGGACAAGGGCCGCAAATTTCAAAAAGGTGGCGATATGAAAGCAAAGATGAGCATGAAGAAGTTTGAAGCATCTTCTAAGGATGTGGAAAAAGGCATGAAAGAGGGTTCCAAAAAAGACATGATGGCTGATAAAGAAGCCATGATGGGCTACAAAAAAGGTGGAATGCCTATGAAGATGAAAGATGGCCAAAAAGTGCCTGCTTTTTTAAATAAAGGCGGCGCAGCGCTCCGTGGCCAAGGCATTGCCCAGCGCGGTTATGCCGGTGGCGGTAAGGTGTCTAGCGTACAAGTAAAAGGCATGGGTGCAGCACGCGCACGCACTGCAAAAATTTGCTAAAAAATGACCACTTCGGGCGTAGCCAACTTTGACCTGCAATTTGATGACTTAATTGCCGAGGCGTACGAACGCTGCGGCATAGAGGTCAGGGCAGGCTACGACATGAAGACCGCATTGCGGTCTTTAAACTTGATTTTTGCGGAGTGGGCAAACCGTGGGCTTAATTTGTGGACGATTGAGCAGCGGACCGTGACCCTTGTGGCTGGGACAAACAACTACAACCTTCCCGATGACACCGTAAATGCCCTGTCAGCGGTCATTCGTACGGGAAGTGGATCCACGCAGCAAGACATCACGATTGATCGCATCAGCCGCGCTGAATACCTGCACATTCCCAACAAGAACACTCAGTCCCGGCCCGCCCAGTACTATGTACAGCGCTCCGTACCTACAACTTTGTACTTGTACCCTGCTCCCGATAGTACGACTACCTACACCTTTGTGTATTACGCTGTTCGCCGGATCGACAATGCAGGCACTTACATCAATACGGCAGACATTGTTTTCCGTTTCCTCCCCGCTTTGGTTGCAGCGCTGGCGTACTACCTTGCTTTGAAGCGTGCACCTGAGCGCGTGCAGATGCTCAAGCAGTATTACGAAGAAGAGTTTGCCCGGGCTGCTATGGAGGACAGAGACACCGCCAGTGTGTTTTTGATACCTACTTTCACAGGTAGATAGCCATGTCAGGCTTCGCTTCTGGTAAGTTTGCGATTGCCCTCTGTGATCAGTGTGGGCAACGATACAAACTGCTTGAATTAATCCGGGACTGGAAGGGCTTTAAAGTCTGCGAGGAATGCTACGAGCCAAAGCATCCGCAATTGGAGCCCAAGCGCACAATTACAGAGCCACAAGCCTTGTATCAACCTCGCCCAGAGTCTAAATTGCTTGTTACAATCTTTGTAGGGTTTACGGCGGACACATCATTCTCCAGTGTGGGCATGACTCCTATGCCCTATGCCAAACCGTTGCAAGCAGCAGGACTTATGGGGCAAGTTGGGACACGAAAAACATGACCTACACAGAACTTTGTGCAGCAATTGCTGACTACACCCAGAATACGTTCACGGCAACGGAACTTTCTACGTTTACGAAGCAGGCAGAACAGCGTATCTACAACACGGTACAACTTGCCAACTTGCGCAAAAACGTGACTGGCACTGTTACGGCAAACAATAAGTACTTGTCCGCTCCAGATGACTTTTTGTCGGTCTATTCCCTTGCAATTTTCCCATACGGGGGTGGCGATTACACCTACCTATTGGACAAAGATGTCAACTTCATTCGGGAAGTCTATCCTTCGTCCACTACCACGGGCACGCCCAAGTATTACGCCATTTTTGGACCCCAATCAAATAATGTAACGGAGCTTTCCTTTATCCTTGGACCAACGCCAAGCACCACGTACAGTGTGGAGTTGCATTATTACTATTACCCTGAGTCAATTGTTACTTCTGGCACATCATGGCTGGGGGATAACTTTGATTCAACTCTTCTTTATGGCTCCTTGGTGGAGGCATACACCTTTATGAAAGGGGAGCAGGACTTGATGGGCGTTTACGATGCCAAGTACAAGGAAGCTTTACTGCTACTGAAGAATTTGGGTGATGGCAAGCAGCGGATGGATACCTACCGTGATGGCCAAGTCAAGAATAAGGTGGCCTGAGCATGATTACCGCAGGTCTTACCAATAGCTTTAAGTACCAATTGTTGTTGGGACAGCATGATTTTTCCGTGGACACGATCAAAATTGCTTTGTACACAGTAAGCGCTGATATGGGGCCCGCCACAACGGTCTATACGACCACCAATGAAGTGACGGGCACTGGATATACCGCTGGCGGGGTTACAGCCACAAATGTGACGGTAACCCTAAGCAATGGTGTGGCTTTTGTAGACTTTGATGACCCAACTTGGGCGGGAGCCACCTTTACTACGCAGGGAGCCTTGATTTACAATGCTTCCAAATCCAATAAATCGGTGGGGCTGCTTAATTTTGGTCAAGCTCAGGCAATGACAAACCAAGGTTTTCAAATCTTGATGCCCTCCAACTCCTCCGATTTGGCACTCATACGTATCATTTAAGGAATTCAAGTGGCACTTGTAACTACCACCAAAGGCGAGATGGATGATTCCTTGCTTGAAAAGCGGGAAGGCACAGTCGATAATGAGAATGAACTGACAACGTGGGTTGAGTACTGGCTGGATGGCGAGTTGGTTCACCGATCAGCGCACGTTACGCTGAAGAAAATGCCTACCTTTGCAGGTGGCGAAGCTGCTTCTTTTTAAGGAAATATTATGAGCAACACGCAATCAATGGTCACTTCGTTCCTTGGGGAACTGATGCTAGGTCAACACCAGCTTGGCACTTCTACTATCGTTTCTCGCGGGAGCCTAACCTCACCTACTACGGACACAGTTAAGGCGGCGTTGTACTTGGCTTCTGCTACGGTCAATGCTTCCACTACAGCGTATTCTGCTACTGGTGAAGTTTCCGGCACAGGCTACACAGCGGGCGGGGTGACGGTAACGAATGCAACGGCTCCAACTTCTACCAACTCGTCTTCAACGGCGGGCGTAGGATACTGGACACCTTCTGCTTCTATTACCTACACAACCGTAACGCTGTCTACTGCGTTTGATTGTGTCTTGATCTATAACTCAACGCAAAGTAATAAGGCAATCAGTGTCCACACCTTTGGTTCCCAGACTATTACTGCCGGAACCTTTACCTTGACCATGCCTTCCAACACGACTACGACTGCTCTGTTGCGTTTGGCTACAACCTAAAGGTAGGTCATGGCTGGATGGGGCGTTGGCGCTTGGGGCTACGGCACTTGGGGCAACGGCGAAACCATCCTCACTGGGGATGCAGCAACCGGCTCCCCCGGTTCAGTCACGCCTAGTAGGACAGTAGTTCTAAGCGGAGTATCCGCAGTAGGGACAGTAGGAACAGTAAGCCCAGTCATAACGGTAGCCCTGACGGGCGTATCGGCAGCAGGCGCGGTTGGCACAGTATCCAGAGGAGACACATCCCTTGCTTTAACTGGGGTATCGGCTTCAGGTGCAGTTGGTACAGTTGTACCAAGCAATACGGATGCTGAGACGGGGGATGCGGCAGCAGGTCTAGTAGGTACGGTTACCCCAAGTTTGACGGTTGCGCTCACAGGCGTGTCAGCTTCAGGTGCGGTTGGTACTGTAGTACAGAGTAAAGATGTAGCGCTTACAGGAGTTTCAGCCGCAGGTGCGGTAGGTAACGTAGCCCTTGGTACGCGCTCACTTGCGCTAACGGGTGATGCTGCTGCGGGCTTGGTGGGGACAGTATCCCCAGACAGAAGTAAAGCCCTAACTGGCATTGCCGCCGCAGGTGCAGTTGGCAGTGTAGTTCAGTCTGCTGCTGTACTTCTTGTGGGTGTGAAGGCGCAGGCGGAGGTGTCGCAGGTAATTGTTCCGCTTAGCCCATTGACGGCTACAGGATCGGTTGGCTCGATCACCCAAGGACTCTCTATTGCTCTGTCTGGGGTGGCTGCGGCAGGTGCTGTTGGATCGGTTGGTTTAGGGCCAAGAAGTTTTGCTCTGACAGGTAACTATGCCCAAGGAGATGTAGGTGTAGTTATCGCGGTTTACTGGAAATTAATAGATGACATGCAGGTAGCTGATTGGCAGAATATCGGTAATAATCAGACACCGGGATGGTCGCAAATTGCAAATGCAGAAACACCCAACTGGGTGCTTGTCCCAACTGAGTAGGAGTTATAAATGACGGTCAATTACACAACCAATCTAGCCCTCGGACAGCCGGTAACCGGCACAGAATCCGGTACATGGGGCGATGACGTAAACAACAGCGTTACGTCTTACTTGGACATTGCCATCGCTGGCGGCTTGTCGGTCTCTATCACCACGACAGACGTTACGCTCACGCTCACACAGGGTACAAGCTCGGCAACCAACATCGGCTCGACCACGGCGCAGTACGCCATTCTGAACGTAAGCGGGGCAATGACCGCAGCGCGTAACCTAATCCTGCCTAGCAGCAGCCGTCAGTACGTAATCAACAACAACACCACTGGCGGGTTTGCCCTGACGGTTAAAGGCTCAGCTACTACCGGCGTAACGATGGTCAATGGAGAGAAAGCCCACGTATTTTGGAACGGCTCGGATTACGCCAAGCTATCCAATACACCGGGCGGCGCAGGAACATTTAGCTCCATCACAAACACCGGCCTGACATCGGGCCGTGTGGTGTACTCCACCACTGGTGGCCTTGAGACTGACT
>SESF01025213.1_pt1 | contig 28862 bp, 24 predicted proteins | sample 3171521 | NCBI WGS metagenome assembly SESF01 (sample SAMN10866945, study PRJNA518727) | freshwater metagenome | biome: subpolar coniferous forest; feature: holomictic lake; material: water; isolation source: holomictic Lake 227, 6 m and 8 m depth | place: Canada: near Kenora, Ontario | collected...
AAACCGCTTGATCCGGGGATGTTCCTTGAGTGTCCCAAGGGTCGCAATACCAAGTTGCCGGATATCGGTCAGTTCTACCGGTGTCTGGGCACGATCCTCCTCCCCTTCAACCTCAACCGCCTCTTCCCCAGCCCAAACAGTACCCTTGCCATGATCAAGTCGTAAAAACGGAAAAGGTCGGCCGTATTTCTGAAGCTTGCGCCGCTGCTTCAGTACCTCCGACTCAACAAAGGGGCGACCCGACTCATCCAGCGAAATCGCCAGCTCATAGGTAATCGGTCGCTCTTTGGGCGATTCACGGTAGTAAATTTCAAACCGGATAGCACCATACTGACCCTTCGATCGCAGACGGTCGAAGCCTCCTCGCTGCTTCATGTCGCAGGCAGTTTCCACATCAGCAGACAAACAATCTGCAACGAATCCGAAGGCATCGAACAAAGTACTTTTGCCCACACCATTCTTGCCAATCACCACTGTAAAAGGTGTCAATGGCTCGCCTGCCTGCTGGTTAGAGAGCTTCCCCAGCGTCACATCGAGCAGTGCACGATAATTCTGTACCCGAAATCCTTCAATAACAGCCATTTATTTTTCTCCTTGCTCCTTGGTGCTGGCCGAACTCCCCTCACAATATTTGAAATATATTTACTGCGTATTAATAATCCCGTATCGTTGCATCATCGAGCATTGAATCAACAGGTTGTAACTCGGTAAGCAATGTCTCTGGGGCAATATCCTGCTCATGTGGTCATGTAACCGCACCAAAGAGTATGTCAACCTGATTAAAATAACTGATATCACTTAGTTCGGTAAAAAAGCCATAATCAAGATAGGGTTTGAGATCAAAAATCCCTTTTCGCCCACCTACGGTTTCGATGGAGATACGATAATCAAGCAATGGCTTCACACTTTTGACATCCCAGTACATAGTCTCCTTATAACGAATTAATACAGTAAACACGCGGATTGACGATACAGCATATTTATCAACAATAATTTTAAAGGTTGTATTTCTCGATAAGATTTAAAAAATTGCGTCATTTCTATATTTCTTTTTTCATATTTCCTTCATTATCATCAAATACTTTAGCATTATTACGAAAAATAACGATTAAATGCCGAGCAATATTATATGCAAGCGGAACAGGTACACCATTCCCAATAAGCTTAAATTTTGTCGTAAGACTACTACCTTCAGGTAGTTCATATTCATCAGGGATACCTTGTATTCTCATAGCCTCTCTTAACGACAATCTTCGTGGTTCAAAAGGGTGCAAATGAACTTCGTTGTTACCATAGCATGCTGTTGGACTATATCTGTATCGATGCAGTCTTTTAAATGACTTTTTTGAAGTATCACCTTCTTCAACATCATAAAATCTTTTCGAATATGCTTTAAACGTATCGTTAGCGTTTGGTAATGTCCGTCTTTCATCCTCATTGATCAAGCAACTTTCAACAAATAGTTCAGCAGGAATTCCTTCTGGCTTTACTAAGCCATGATCACCAAATATGTTTTTCTTGGGCCATTGAAACGATAGAAGCGCATTTTCATACACAGGTTTTGGTGGATAAAGCCAACGATTATCAATCTGCGATAAAGCATTTTCAGTAAGCGAATTCTTTAGTAATCCAACAACAAACAATCGACTTCTATGTTGAGGAACTCCAAATTCCAACGCATCAAGTTTCCATTTTGAAGTCACATAATCTTTTTTTAGACTATCAAGAAGTGGGTCAAGAATCCCCCTGTGTTTTTTCGTCTTATACACACCTTGAACATTCTCAATAATAAAAAAACTAGGCTGTATTTTTAAAATTAAATCGACATATATTTTAGTCAAATTCCCTTTCTTTCCATTGAATCCAGCATTTTTACCACCGGTGCTAAAATCTTGGCATGGGGGGCCTCCAATCATTCCAAAAAAATCGGGCTTATTTGCCCCAAAAGCCTCTTCCAGAATCAAACTATGGCTTAACTCTATGGCAGAATTGTTATTATGTATGCTTGCTGGCAACGGGCTCATTCCATTTTTTTTTCGCCAGCACGTATACCCATGTTCATAAAGTTTTACAAATTCTTGATTCACTTCGTTAGTCCACACTATTTCATAACAGCCTGTTTGTTCAAATCCCAAATCGAGAAAGCCGCCTCCTGTAAAAAATGAAAGAATAGGAACTTTTGCTTTACAATGCATTACTTTTATCATACTTTGTTGCCAATTATACAAATACCCATCATTATAAATTTTTTGAATTTAGTAGAGACATTCATAGCACTTCCCTTCGCGTCGCGCAAGGTTAAATGTATCCAGAAAACGCACTTTTTGATCGCCTTGCTTTGCATCAAGAACAGCTCGCTTGAGTATTCCAAAAGGCATTCCAGTATTCCAAAGCGGATGAATCACAATAACATTATATCCGTTATCAGTTTCAAATCCCGGAAGCCCATTCCAATTCTTAGACACGAGGTTTGAAAATGATAATGTGAAACGGTCCCTTAATTTTATTGCATATTTCAACCACCCACGAAGCTCAGGATAGCATGAATTATCTCCAAGATTAAAGATATCATCCACTCCTGCATGATATGAACTGTCACGCATGACCCTCAAATATGCTACTGCAAGTCGCCAGTCCAACAAACCATGATATGTCATGTTCCGAAAAACCTTTAAACAGTCGTAGCATGCAGTTTCACAAACATCGGAATGTTTTGTAGAAAGGATTGTTGTCATATAGCTATTTTTTTCTGGCTGGCTGTTGTTACAGATTATTTCAAGCAGTTCTTGAATGTGTTCATAACACCACCTGACAAAGCCCGATCCATTTGGAAGCCAATCTGTCAAAGCAAGTTCTGGAACGATCTGTACTTGCGGGTTTAGCTGAAATGCAGAAATATATGCAACAGCTATTTCGTCAGGATCGATATCCAGTTTATCACAAATGACTCGCTGTAACAAAAATGCCGATGAATAGACTGACGCTTTTATCGCCTGTGCATTGATTTGTATGAGCTTATCTTCATTTCCAGAAGTAAACATATTAAGCCATATTCCGTCAGGAACAGTCGCAGGTACCAACCGGAACACTTCTGTCACCTTTTGTGCACCGAGTGCAATTTCCTCTTCTTGGGTTGAATCAATCAATTCTGACCATTTGTTCCGGTTCTGAGGTTCACTCAGCCAATCCGAATTTATCCATTGATGATCAAGTTCGGGAATACCCCGACCCCTTGATTCCGCAGTTTTTACAAGTCTGCCCTTAAATTTTTTGCCCGCATTATCATTGATACGCCAGACCCTACTCCCCTCATTTCCTGAAATAGCACGTCCGAAATTTCCAAAATCAAACTTATATCCATCAGGTTCATACTCTACAAGCGTTGGAGGAATACCAAATATAACTTCTTGGCCTTCTATTGCATCCTTCCCTTTACTCAGGTCTGTGCGAAAGGCTTTTGGTTCCCTAACTTCAAACTGCATTTCTGGACTAATTGGGATATGACAATGCGGACAAACGGTATTTTCTGACACCTCATTCTTTACAATACTAACATGCCCATTTGGACAGCGGAGCATCCAGCCGAGGCTAAGGAGCGGCTCCGTTGAAACAGGCTGCCACTGACTGTTTTGCCTTTTAACTAAAGGCGCCGTGAACCCTATTGATGTATGAATCGCCTTGTCCTTTGTTTTTTGTGTTCCGGGGGCAAACTCGGTAATGGCAAGTTCAAGATCACGGTCGATGGTTCTCTCTCCGCCTTTTCCAAGCCCATGATAGATGTTACGTGTACGACTTGGCATACCAAACATAGGTAAGATACCTGCTTCTGCCAACGCCTCTGCCAACCCATTTTTCAATGAAACTTCCTGATTAACATCTGAGTTACCTTCATTAGTTGGCTCTGCTCCATTTCCTTTAACATCCTCGTCGATAGCATGTCCATCATCAATACAATATCGAGTAACCCTGTCAATTTCATTTGGTAATTCCGTTACCAACCAATTATGGTATTCATCACGTTTTTCCTGAGATATCCCGAAAATATCCAGAAGTGATTCCCACTCGTCTTTTCTACTCATCAACTCGTTGACAACCCTCTCCCTATTTTCTACCCAACCGTTCATTTTAACTTTTCCGTCATCTTTCGTCTGCGCCTTAATAAATCCAAACTCTCCATGCGTATCCGGTGGTCGAAGAGGACTTTGAGCCGAACCAATCCCTGCCGCCTCAAATGCAACCTTCAAGGATTGCTTTGCCAACATCCGTTTGATAATCCGATCTTGATCCATCGTAAGAAAAGGTATCGGAGGCGGGTCTCCTGTGATACGCTCAGGGTTATGGAAATAGTGTTCGTCGTGGCTTCTACCCCGACAGAGTGTCATAACTATTGAAAACGCCTGCCCCCTTCGACCGGCACGCCCAACCCTCTGTTGATAATTAAAGCGTTGTGGCGGCATATTTGCCATCATAACAGCTTGTAAACTACCAATATCAACACCAACCTCGAGGGTTGTCGTGACACTCAAGACATCAATAGAATCCACTTTTGGAACAAACATATCTCTACCATGTTGCACTACGTGTCCCGGCAAATCAACAATGATGTCCCGGAAGTGACGTTGACGCAAACCTTGGTCATCTGTCTGACCTGTAAGTTCCTCACAATGAAGGCGAATAGATTCACGACCGTCTGCAACAGGCTTGGCAAGGTAATTATGGTTCCAAAGATCTTTACATTTTTTGCTTGGTTCAGTCACAAGCTCTTCATTGCAATTGACGCGTGTACAAACTCCGGCAGACTGGTGCAGGTGGGGGCGACTGCATTTCGGACATATCCAAACCGGATCATTTTCATGCGCAATACGAACATCAAGCTTCCGAATATTTAACATTGCACCCCGATGGCCCGCAGCTATGATAGCATTAAGAACTTCTTTACCAAGTACTCTTTCTTCAATCCCAGCCTTGTTAGCTACTGCTCTTATGTATTTTCTAAACCTAAGATTTGCATTATTGTAATTAATCCAGTCGCATTGATCGAACTCTTCGCGCCCAGCCTCATGCCGATAGCTGTCTCCCAGAATACGGATGGCAGAATCGCATATTTCGCGAAAGAGATTGAGTGCCAAGCTACATTGTCTCGCGCAATTCGTAAGTTGCATATCGTTAGCACTTATCCTCAACCAACCAAGTCCAGATGATTCAAAGCTAAAGTAAAGCCGACTAAAAAAAAGCTGTGCCATGTTTTTGATAATTACCCCACAACTTTCATTTTGACCGCTAACAGTACCTCCAAATAGCTTTATTGCCGCATCAACTTTTCCTGCTATCTCGCCTTGTTTCCAGTTGTATTGCTCCCAATCAAACAATTGGGTCCAATGGGTATCTTGAAAATTCTGAAAATCGAGTTCACAACCTCCGGGATTCAACCCGACTTGTAACAAGCGTTTCACAATAGACTTAACGTCTGATACATTTTGGCGAATATTTTGGTTCTCAGGAACGAGTTCCTTTGCAGGAATATTGCCAGTAAGAGCAATCTGATTCAACCGGTCAATCTGCTCTAAATTTTGCCTAATGCCACTCTGGGTATCAGGCGGGAATGTGTTAACAATATTGCGGAACGGTTCAACACGCTTTAAACTGTGCAGCTCATCTATCACCCCCTCATGCCCTTTCATATAAAGCATTGCTGCCTCGTTTGGCTCCGTACCATCCTTGACAGAGAGCCAAAGGTCAGCTTTTCCTCTGAAATGGCGAAGTTCATCGACAATGATCTCCCGAAGCACATCGGTGTAATGATTACGCTCTACCTCATTAGCTATTTTTGCGGCATCCTCACGACTGTCTGAAAACACAACAAGTTTTCGTGGTAGATCAGGTTTATACGGCAATTGATAAAATAGTTCTTTGGTGAAAATCTGGCTAACTTTTGAAAAACCAGTGCGGAATCCTCGAATAGGTGACTTTCGATTTTGTTTTTTTCGATAATCGATCCCACAGCAAGGGCAAAAATGAGACAGTGCCAAAATATTTTCTGTGTTACCATCAGCGGTAAAAACATAACCGTTGATGATTCCATCATTGTCCTTATCATCATTAACAATAACCCTTGCTGACATTGTATTAAGTTGAGCAGATGTCCAGGCTAAAGCACAACCAGCCGAACTCCATTGTTGTGCCCCGTCAGCCAATGACTCATTATCAGTGGGCCAGAAAATAGCATACTCAGCATACTTTCGTCGTTCAACAAAACGCGCAGCATGTCGGTCTGGAATACCTTCAATATCTGGTGTTGTCAAAAGCATTTCAAAGTCGGCTCCTGGATTTTCACTAAATTTTAACCGACTTCCACCAAAAAAGATAGCACCACATTCCTCACAATAAAGTAACTCAAGAATACGCCGGCCATTTTCCCCGGTGATCTTAGAAGAATCCGGGTAAAGCTTTCCAACAGCATTACCAGTACATCGAGGTTGGCAAAGTTCTGCCCACAATCCTTCAACATTCTTGAAAAAACAGTGCATCCTGAATCTGGGTAGCCTTGCTGCTATTTTTTTAACATCAAAATCGCCTGATTCATCAAATAATGATCTGATAATCAGCGCTCCCTTAACGGCCTTTTCGCCCTCATGTGTCAGATTTTCTCTACCATCATCCTTAACGACAACGTCTTCGCCAAAAAGTCTTTTTCCAAATTGTGTCAAGGAAACAGCTCTTTGCTCCGACTTATTCTTACCCACAACATCCATTTTGCAGGCATCTATTAATCGATCTCCGAACTTGTACTGCACTTCAAGCAGTTTCAAAAACCCATCTATACCTGTAACAACTCTACCTCCATCAAGCGGTGCTGCTAAAGACGTAATTATTGAAGAATCAATTGTGCGGATTGATTGTACCTTGGATTCCATTTCATGCGCAACACCTATAAACGGATGAATGGAGAGAGCTCCTGATACCGGATTAAAACTTTCCTGCTGACCTTCTAATATGCAGAACTGGGTCTCAGGATGATTTTCTTCAGTACCAAAAAAGTCTCCCAAAAATATCCGACTCTCCTTTTCATGCTCTTTTGTGTCCAAAGATGCGCTGGATGCAAGAATTCGAAGTTGAGGATGCCCTGCTCTTAAACCTAAGCGATGCAGGAGTAGCCTTATGAGGTAGGCAACTTCCGTTCCCGAAGTGCCTCTATACAAATGAAGCTCATCAATAATAAAATGAAAAATATTATTCGGATCTTGCTCAAGCCACTCTTTTGTTTTACTAAAAATAGGATCATCTACACTTCGCATTAACATAATGCTAAGCATTGAAAAGTTTGTGATCAAAATGTCTGGGGGAGCATCCTGCATATCCCAACGACTTCGCATCTCAGAGCCGTCAAGTTGAGGAAAATATCCCAACATTTCGGCTTCAAACCTTGCTCGTTCTTTTAGAATACCAGCATCAGTTGTACCATTCTCTCTAAACATTTTTTCCAATTCAGGCCATTTATCCTGAACATATTTCGTGATAGCGTCGATCGTCTGACTATTATTTTGTAATGTTTCATATAATTTTTCATTTTTTTTCCGATCAGGCCGCTGATTAGCTTTGAACTCCATCCCCGGAACTGGAGTAACACTATTGTAACGACCCATGAAAATGCGATTACCATTTGCATGATGTTTGAAAAACTCACGAGCTGACTGTGAATCAAGTGCTCTGCGTAAACGTGTAAGCTGGTCTTCAACCAAGGCATTCATTGGATATAGTACTAGCGCCCTTACAGCAGCAGGCCTTTTTTCATGCCCACGCTGAGGGACACGCAAGGAGTTAACCAAACTTTTTACGGTTTTACCATTTTTGTAGCGTTTCTGCTCATAACGAGACTGTATCCATTCATCATTTTTCCACCAATCATCAACATGATCATAACGGCTGTTGGGTGCCTCCCATTTTAGCATTTCTTTCAAAAGTTCAGCAAAAAGAGGTAACAAAAATGACTCTGTTTTGCCTGAACCAGTCCCTGCAGTTACTACACAATTTTTTCCTGAAAGAGCCGAAACAAGCATGTTTTTCTGGTGAGAATGAAGCCTGTTTTCATCGTCAAACAGACCGCACTTTACAAACTGCCTGAACAATTCAGCCTGTTTTGAGCTCATCCCAAGTTCGGAAGGCTGTAAATCATCAATTCGAGAACCACTACTTGTATACCGGGGCAGTACCTCTATCCAAGGTTCCTGAGAAACAATGCCATTCTTCCTCAATAATTCTTCACGCTCTTTTTCAATTGAATCAAAACGTGTCCCGAAAGCTGTCTTGATATAGAGAAAAAAATTATCTTTGATCGTATTGTAAGAACCGATAGGGTCTTTCATTCGGCAAAATATTTTATTTAATTGCCAAGACAGTTTTCTGGCAAAGTAACACGACGCTGTCCCAACTTCGCAGCTAAATCATCTGCCATTCGCTGGGTTACATTTCCATAAACATCGAATAAAAACGTTGAGTTGAGAAAATTTTTTCCATTGTTTATTCTCCGAAAAGCGCCATTTGAAAAAATAAGTCGCTCTTGCCGGGGCACTGTTCCTGAACAAAGTGTCATTGCTCTGGCAAGCAAACGAGGAAGAGGCACTGATGAGGGAACAAAAAGCTCTAAACCATTATATGAATGTAAGATAACATTTTTTTTTACATCTTGCAAAAGAATCCATGGGCCCCAGTAGCGATCAACCACGGCATATTCAGTTCCTTTCCAATACCAGATCTCTGATGTATAGCGCCTATCCGGTATTTGATAGCGAGCAAGTCTACTGCTTCCGTAACTAAAAGTGCCCCAATAAAACCTCAATTCATCCGCATTGAATTCCTGCTTTTCCCAACCCCTTGGATCAACAGAGTATGTAACAGTAAAATTTAATGTTTTTGAAAATTCAGCAATAGAGTTTGAAAACTGAAGCAACTGCTCTGATGCATTTGATAATGTTTGTGCATTTATCTCGGCAGCCTTAGCCATCTCCTTTATTATGTCAATGCTTACGGCAATAATATGCAGCGTATCGGGAATAAACTCGGCTCCCGGTTGTTCACAGGGATGGCTTAACCATTCAAGCTTACATAATCCAAGATTCTTCTTTGCATAATCTTTAATCGTGGTGATCACCCCAGGTATGTAGACCCCAGTCAGTATTGCAGAAGGTAAGCCAGGCTGAGGAAGCAAAACAAGCGCTGGTGGGCATGCTGATACTTTATGCTTTTCATAATCGATATCACAATAGCCAAGATCTTCAAGAAACCTCCTGGTGTTACGAAGAACAACGTCCCAGCTTGTATCTTCACTTTTACAAATCTCGCTTTGATAGTACAGAGTACTAAGAATGGCACTGAATCCAGTAAATGATATTTGACCCTTAGCACTTAGCGCATAAATCAACTCTTGACACATTAATCTATTCCTTCTGCTAAGGTTATGAATTTTTCAAGTAAGGATCTTACAGGATCTAGTTCAGGTATAACCTTCTTACCCTTACAGGCAATCATGCAATTTTTCCATTGTTTGAGTTTGTCATCACTTATAACACCCGATATCTCAGGCATGACATCCTTCAAAAAATCATCCTTCAAAAAACACACGTCTTCATCAGTCACTGCCCAAACGGCATGAGGCTTCCATCCTTCTGTTTGAAGAACATTCTGAGTAATCTGTCCTGCTATATTACCAATGATAGTCATCTTTCCACTTTTAGTCCATCTACGAATCCTTGCATTAAGAACACTCGTAGGTATGCCACCCCCTGTAAAATTTTTTAGGACTGAACCACTTGCATACACATCTGCATCAGATAACTTTTCACCGTTTTTACCACGTTTGGGAACCGCATCCCAGTGAGCAGCAATACAGGGCGTCCTAAAGCGCAGTGTCTTTGTTTTCAAAACCTGATCTCCGCTACAGGCTTCTATACGAATGACTGTGTCAGTCGGGTATTCATGCGAAAGGTCAACCGCGCCAGTCGCATCGAGTTGGAGAAGTGTCTTATTCTGCCCATACACAGCATAAATACTAACTGAATCAGAAATATTATGCGTACGTATTGCTGGCATAAAAACTGAAGATTTATCCAAATAAAGATACGTTGTCGGTTTCTGGTCAACTTTAATTCCACCCTCAATTGACAAGGTAAAATTCTTTTCTAAAACAAGTCCTTCAGGGGTAGAGATTTCATCCGTAGCATTTTCGCCACAGAAAAGAGTCCAGCCATCTGGAACCCCTTTTGGGTTAATCCTTTCCCACTTTCTGGAATGCCTTCCCCATTCTTCAACTTTTGCTACCACTTTTTCATAGACAAGTAGCCTGAATTCAATCGCCGTTTCGAGTGAGTTTACCTCAATCCAGTCAGGAAGGGCTTGTGATTTTCCCCTTACAAAAATACGTATATCTCGGCCCTTAAGGCGAGCCTTATATCCATTTGCCTTGTCATGAAACTCCTGATCTATTCGTAAATTACAGCAAGTCGGATCAAATATAACACCTTCAATTGACAACGATGTCGACCACCGGGGCTTGCTGCTCTTGCATAACAGCGTCTGTCCTTTAAATTCAAAAATAAACCCGTCTGGCGGAAACCGATCATCTTCATACAATCGCAGATAAAAAGAAATGGTATTTCCGGTTTGAGCAATAGAAATTCGCATATTCGAACGGGTTCTTCTTACCCTTACTCCTTCACTTGTCTCTTCAGTAGCGGCAGAGACACCGTCCCATTCTTCAAACTCCAGTGATACAAGTTCAAGAAGACGTTCTTTCAAAATATCTTTGCCACTATCAAGTAACTTACTATCAAGCAACTTAACAATACGCTTATTTAACGCATATTTTCCATATTCAAGAAGGGAAGAGCATAGTTCTCCTGGTTCAGGAGGTGTTCCTGGTTCAAATCCTGCTTCGTAGAATATATCAGGAAGTTTATCCCGATCTTCACTGTTCAATAATGCTTGAGATCGTGGATAGTTGATATGAACATGGCCTGTCATAGTAAGAAGACGTGTGTGGCCGTTACTTCCTTTGGTAATAGTACTTGACCATCGTTCAAGTGCCTGCCATAGCTCATCCATTTTATCAAAATCCGGAAGTTTTCCTTTACCATTAGCACCTATCAATAGCCGTAAGCGCTCATAGTACGCATTGCGAGGTAAACGGTCATCCGTTGATATGACATCAGCCAAAACGAATAGAACTAAGTATGCCAGAAAAAAAGGAGGGTGGTTAGCGACTAAAATTCGGCTATCCTGATACATACGATAAGCAGAGAGACATATCTGCTCTGGGGTATAGTGACTTATCTTGGCCGGGTTATGTAATTTAACTGTATCAATAAAGTCGTGATAAATTTCTTCATCGTCCAAAACAACATCTTGTACATTATTTTTCCTACCAATATCAACGATTATTTGCTTGTTTGCATACAAAACAACATCAAGGCCCTGTTTTTCAGGACTAAAGTAATAAGCCGAAAGCCATGATTCCCACTTCTGGTATCCCTGCATATGATATTATCAGGTAGCACACTTGTAAACAACAACGCAACACACGTCGATAATATATCAATATTTTCGAGATACAATACACACCAAGCCCACCCATTAATTCACAATTAACCTCATCGAAAGACTCTTAACAACAAGTTTCTCTACTGATCAATATTGAAAAATGGGCTAACACAGTACAGAATACCATGCGCCTCCGCCCCCCTACACCACCCGATCAAGCACTGCAACAATGCGCCCGGCGGCGGCTCCGTCCCATTTTTCGGGGATTTTTGAGCGGCTGGTGATGTGCTTGTGCGTGCCGGGATGGAGGATGTCGTGGATGCGGCTCCTGATCTCCTCTTCATCAAGGCTGACAAGGGCGTTGGTGCCGATTTCGATGGTGGCGGGGCGGGCGGAGCTCTCCATGATGGTGAGGCAGGGCACATTCATGACGGTGGCTTCCGACTGCATCTCCTCAATGTCGGTGAGCAGCAGCAATGAATCGCGGAGCAGCTTCAACAGCGTGGCGTGCTGCGGGGGCTCAATCATCTTCACTCCCTCCATTTCACCAAAAGCACTATCCATACCATGCTGCTGCAAGAGAGCATCAAGCCCGGCAACGAGCGGAATGACAACGGTGATGCTGCCGGAAATCTCTTTGAGCAGCCGCTGCATCATTTCGAGCGACTCTTTCTCAGCAAAACGGCCCGCTGGATTGAGAAGCAACAGCGCATATTTTTTTGGCTTGGCAACAGGCTCCAGTGGTGCATCGGAGTTGCTCGACTCTTCCATCAGGCCGACGAGGCTGTCGATGAACAGGTTGCCGGCAAAAAAGACCTTTTCATCGGAGACCCCTTCGTTGATAAGGTTGTATTCGCCGCTGTGTTCACTGACAAAGTGGAAGTCGGCCATGGCGTCAATAACGACGCGGTTGACCTCTTCAGCATCAGAACGCTCATAGCTTCGCAGCCCCGCATCAACGGCGGCCACGGGCAGACCAAGCTTGGCAGCCGTGACGGCGGCTCCAAATGCAGCATTGTCGCTGCCGCAAACCAGTACAAGATCAGGTTTTTCGCTGAGCATAATCTTTTCCATGCCAGTCATGGCAGCGGCAAGCTGTTCGATCGCTGTTCCATTTGGAAGGGTGAGGGTGTGGCTTGCCTCACCAAGGCCGAAGCTTGCAGCCAGTTCACGGCTGATCGGTTCTGCTCCGTGGGGGGCGGCAAGCAGCACGACGGAATAGTAGGCTCCCTTTTTTTTCAGGGCTTTATAGAGCGGGGCAAGCAGAAGAGTGCCCGGCTTGCCACCGGCGACCAAAAGTAATTTTTTCACAGTCAAAACAAAGCTTTGTTACATTAGGGAAAGTTCTTTCTGGAACAGCCCTGTACAAGTTTAAAACAACCACTCACGACACTGCGTAACCAGTGTCAGGCAAAACAGATTACTTCAATGAGAACCGTTTGTTCACCACCGCTCTTCACCGCCCTCCTCCTGCTTTTTCTGGCAGTATCCGTCACTGTTCCAATTCATAATACATTGCTTGCGGAACAAAAGAAAATTATTCTCAACCACGCCGATACCATCGAAGGGAGCGAGGAGGGTGAGGGCTACCAATCAGTTATTGGCAATGTGGAATTTCAGGATGGCACCATGACCCTCCGATGCGACCGCGCCACCAATTATGAGGGTGAGCATAAAATTGTACTTACCGGCAACATCAGCATTACCGACAATGCCTTTGCAATCTATGGCGACAGCGGCGTCTACTTCACTGACCGGCAGAACGGCGAAATAAAAGGTAACGTCCGGGGCCGTATGCTCGACAACTCGCTCTTCGGCAAGTCACGCCGTGCGGTGGTCAACAAGGCAAAAAGCGAGGTCTGGCTCTACGACGATGCCATTGCCTGGCACCAGCAGCAGCAAATCAGCGGAGATATCATTTTGCTCCACTTCTCCGGGGCCGGAAGCCACAAAAAGCAGACTATTGATGAACTGCAGGTGCACAACAACGCCTTTTTTGCCTCTACCGACAGCCTCTCCCGCTCTCCGGTCGTCTATGACCAGTTCAGCGGCAAGAAGATGATTATCCGCCTCAAGGAGGGGAAAAAAATAGCAGGGATAACGCTCACCGGCCAGGCAGAGAGCCTCTATCACCTCTACAATGAAAAAAAGCAGCCATCGGGCATCAACTATTCGAGCGGGGATATGATCAGGATGTTCTTTGCCGACGGCATCCTTGGTAGCGTCAAGGTGACGGGCAATGTTGAGGGGAAACAGTACCCCGAAAGTTTCAGGGGGAACCCAAAAATCAACCTTTCAAAATTTGAGTGGAGGGAGCAGGAAAATCCCTTCAGAACGCAGAAAAGCCTTCCGTAAATGAGGGGAAGGCTTTTTGCAAGGGCTGGAAAACGCTTTAGGACAACCCGCCTCTCTATTTGGCCAAGGGGCAACTTCCTGCAGAACAGGCACCGGTTGAGCAGGGACTTGGTGCTGCGGGGGCTGCGGCTGGAGCAGGTTTGCCGCTGCCGTAGTCTGTTTTATAAAAACCGGAACCTTTGAGCACAAATCCGCCGCTGGCGCTGATGACCCGCTCAAAACCCTCGGTTTCACATTTCGGACAATGCGTCAGGGAGTTTTCACTTATTTTCTGGACTATTTCAAGCTCATTTCCGCAGTTGTTACAACGATACTGATAGGTAGGCATCTCTCTATTTCTCCTTGATTAATCGCTTGCTGACGGCAACTTTTGACCGTCACTGTTTTGTTTAAAATAAGTTCATGGCACTCAAAAAAGCGCCGTTTTTGTATATAGTGATATTTGCAGGAATATTAAAACCCTCTCGCCGTGATCGTCAAAACCCGCGCCGTGATACTACGGGAGATAAAATACCGCGACCAGTCGAAAATCTGCTCCCTCTACACCCGCGATTTCGGCAAAATGTCGGTGATCATCAAGGGGGCACGCAACCCAAAAAACAAACTCTCCAGCCTCTTCAACGCGGGCAACGTGGTCGACCTGGTGCTCTATAAAAAAAGCAGCCGTGATATTCAACTCGTCAGTGATGGAAACCTTGTTTTAAGCCCGATGGTTCCCGAGCCGGATTTGGAGCGCTTTGCCATCCTCTACCGCATCATCGACTTTGTGCGCCACACAACCCAGAACGACGAAAAAAACCTGCCGCTCTTTACCCTGCTGACAGGAACGCTTGAGCAGCTCTATCAGACCAATCTCAATTTTGAACAGCTCTACGCCTGGTTCCTCTTGCGCTTTGTCTCCCTGCTTGGTTTTCAGCCCTCCCTTCGTCGATGCGTCTTCAGCGGAGAGGAGTTGCTTCCTGCCATCAAGGCGCTGAATCTGACGGAGCTCTATTTTGTGATGAACCCCGGAGGGCTTGCCTTGCCATCAGCGCCAGATCCCGCCATGACAAAAAAACGACTCATTCCAGTGCGCCTTGCCATGCTGATGAGTGCGCTTGCCGCAACGCGTCTTCCTTCCGGCAACTCCATCAAAGCCGACCCCGAAGAGATTGAAATAATCTGGAACCTGCTTCAGGGGTATTGCTCCCTCCATCTGGAACATGCGCGGGGACGCAAAAACCTCACCATCATCTCACAAATCCTCCTGAAATAGCGCCCCCGACTCTTTTTGGAGTTTTATATCTTGCGGACTATTTCTATCTTGAGCAAGCCTTTTATTACCCTTATAACGTCCTCTCCAATCAATAAAACAGCATAGTCCGACATGTCGAAACTCGCCAAATCTGCTGAACTCTTTGAGAAAGCAAAGAAGTTTATTCCCGGTGGTGTAAACTCTCCGGTACGCGCCTTCAAATCTGTTGGTGGAACTCCTGTCTACATGGCCAAGGGGTCGGGAGCATACATGACCGACGTTGACGGCAACACTTACCTCGACTATGTCGGCTCGTGGGGCCCCTTCATTCTTGGCAGCATGCACCCACGCATCACGGCTGCGCTTGAGTATACCCTGAAAAATATCGGCACCAGCTTTGGTACCCCGATTGAGATGGAGATCGAAATTGCCGAGCTGCTCTGCAAAATTGTTCCTTCGCTTGAAATGGTGCGCATGGTCAACAGCGGAACAGAGGCAACCATGTCTGCGGTTCGCCTTGCACGAGGCTACACCGGTCGCGACAAAATCATCAAATTTGAAGGGTGTTACCACGGCCACGGCGACAGCTTCCTCATCAAGGCTGGTTCCGGCGCACTGACACTCGGCGCTCCCGACAGCCCAGGCGTCACCAAAGGCACTGCAATGGATACACTCAACGCAACCTACAACGACATTGATTCAGTAAAACTTCTGGTCAACGAGAACAAGGGCCAGATTGCTGCCATCATCATCGAGCCTGTAGCAGGCAACACCGGCGTTATCCCGGCCAAGCCAGGCTTCCTTGCCGCGCTTCGCGAGCTTTGCGACCAGGAGGGCATTGTGCTGATTTTTGACGAAGTGATGTGCGGTTTCCGCGTGGCACTTGGCGGTGCGCAGAGCCTTTATGGCGTCACCCCTGACCTTACCACCATGGGCAAAATCATCGGCGGCGGGCTTCCGGTTGGCGCATTCGGCGGCAAACGCGAAATCATGGAGCGTGTTGCTCCGCTTGGCGACGTCTACCAGGCAGGCACCCTTTCAGGCAACCCGCTGGCACTGACCGCTGGTCTTGAGACCCTGAAAATCCTTATCGACGAGAACCCCTATCCAGAACTCGAAAGAAAAGCGGTGATTCTGGAAACCGGCTTCAACGAGAACCTTAAAAAACTCGGTCTGAACTATGTGCAGAACCGAGTCGGCTCCATGTCATGCCTCTTCTTTACAGAGACGCCAGTAGTGGACTACACAACCGCCGTCACGGCTGACACGAAAAAACATGGTAAATACTTCCACTCCATGCTCGATCAGGGTATCTACCTTGCCCCGTCACAGTTTGAAGCGATGTTCATCAGCTTCATGCACACCGACGAGGATCTCGAAAAGACCATCAAGGCAAACTACAACGCCCTTGTCGCTTCCGGCAAGTAAGCCTGGCCTTTTATGAATGGGGGGGGAACCAACCCCCTCATTCCATAATTCCCACACGCACCAGCTCCCTTGTAATCATCAACCGTCCTGACGCATCCCTCACTAATTGCTGAATAATGGGCAAAAAGCTGTCGATCTTCACCGGGGCATCAACAATTTCGATAATCATGGGAAGGTTGGTACCTAAATCCATAATTTTTGAGGTGTTAATCTGCAAGTCGTGACCGTAGGAGAGCACCCCCTTGAGCGCAGTTGCACCTGCAAGCCCAAAAAGGCGTGCCTCACGCACAATCTCTTCATAGAGTGGCCGATGACCATAACGCACCTGCTCTCCAACAAACACCCGCAGCAGTTCCAGATCCTGCATTTCCATGATTTTGCTCCTTATGTCCAGAGTTTTGCAAAAAACGCTCCTGTAGAGAGGGCAACCAGGCCCCCGGCAACAGTTCCAGCAAGATAGATTGTAGCATAAAAAAACTGACCATCCTTGAGCAATGCCGTATGCTCAAACATATAGGCGGAGAAAGTGGTAAACCCTCCACAGAAGCCGGTAACCAGAAAAAGCCGTGCTTCAGGAGAGACAAGGGTTGTCGAAACCGCCAGTTCACCCAAAAAACCGATGAGAAAACTGCCAACAATGTTGACCGTCAAGGTAGCAAAGGGAAAGCCCGGTGCCAGGGGAGCAAAGATGAGCCCCACCATATAGCGAGCCACAGAGCCAAGAAAGCCCCCCGTCCCGACAAGCATCACCGCCCCTGCCTGTTTCATAACCCACCCCTGCCGGAATGTGCTGCGACGATTGACATCGGCTCAGCGGTCGTGACAGCCGGTTTGACCATCCTCAATGCGCTTGTGCGCACAACACATCTCATCAAGAATACCGAGCAAGGTGTTAAAAATACCGATACAAATAATGGTCGGCGCCCAAAGGCCTATAAAAATGGCAATCAGCTCATGGTTGTTTATCCCGGTCGCAAAGATAAAGAGGTAGATCGAGAGGAGTATCGAGAGCGTTGCTCCAATAAAGTAGTAGTGTGGCTTCATACCCGGTGCATTTGATTGAATAGTCCCGCCGCTTTTCAAAATGTAAGAATATTGCACCGATACCCTATCTTGTCGGAACAAAAAAAATGCACAACTCTCGCAAATCAATCGGCAGATGTGGCCATGAGTTTGACTATAAAAAGAAGGGTGGTCGCCATCGACTTCGGCACAAAGCGCATTGGAGTGGCCCAGAGCGACCCCCTCTGGCTCTTTGCCCAGCCGGTCGGCACCTTTGACCGCGCCGGACTCTCGAAGACCCTTGATGCCATGATAAAAGTGGATGACATTGATCGTCTTATCGTCGGCTACCCGCTCAGTGAAGGTGGCCAGAAAAACGCCATGACCGGAGTGATCGACCGTTTTATCGAGACGCTGCACGAAGAGTTCGCGCAACTGAAGATTGAAACCGTCGATGAGCACCACTCCTCAAGGGATGCCCGCAGCATCCTCGTCGCATCGGGAAAATCAAGAAAGGTGAGGCAGCAAAAGGGACGAATCGACAGCGCGGCAGCCTGCGTCCTGCTCAGCGACTACCTTGAAAGCCATGAGCAAGGGCGATAAAATGCCCTTCCAAGACAAAGCGCAACAGCTCAAACGTTTTTCCTTTAGCTTTTGGGAGCGGCTTCTTTATCTTTACCATCATGTTTTTGTAACAGTTCTATGCAACACTCTTTCTTATGAGCACTTCAGCCATGCTTGATGTTTTCAAAACAACCGGAGCCCTTCTTGATGGCCATTTCAGACTGACCTCCGGTCGCCACAGCAATGCCTATTTTCAATGCGCCAAGGTCTTGCAGCACCCGGAACACCTCACGTCCGTTTGCAGCAACATTGCGGAGCACTTCGCTGACAAGGGGGTTGAAACGGTCATCTCTCCAGCCATTGGCGGAATTGTCGTCGGAACAGAGGTTGGTCGCCAGCTCGGAGTCAAAACCATCTTTGCAGAGCGCAAAGAGGGCGTCATGACCATCCGCCGAGGCTTCACCCTTGAGCGCAACGAAAGGGTACTGGTCATTGAAGATGTCATCACCACCGGCGGATCGGTGGCCGAGGTAATTGAGCTGATCAAGAGTGCCGGAGCCTCACTTGTCGGTGTCGGTTCGGTGGTTGACCGCAGCAACGGGCGGGTAAAACTTGCCGACGACCATTATTCTGTCCTTTCGATGGAGGTGATAAGCTATACTTCTGAAGAGTGCCCTCTCTGCAAGGCGGGAGTGCCGATTGATGCCCCCGGAAGCAGGGCAAACAAGCAAAACTAACCGGCACCGCTGTGAAGTCACCTGTCAGGAGTATCTCATTTATCGGCCTCGGGTTGATTGGCATGTCGCTGTTACGCGCCCTGAAGCGCTCTCCGCTTGCCCTTGAGAGTGCCATTCTTTTTCAGGGGTTCGACCCGAACTTTACCGACGACGACCGCAAAAGCGTTGAAAAACTTGGTCTTGACCTCTTTACCTCCGACAAAGGCATCCTCTACCAGGCTGACCTGATTATTCTTTCGGCTCCCGTGGAGGTCAACATCGCCCTTCTGGAAGAGATAAAACAGCTTGCACCCCCATCAACTCTGGTGAGCGATGTCTCAAGTACCAAGTCGCTCATCGCACTCAGGGCCCGCCAGCTCGGCCTTCCCTTTCTCGGGATGCACCCGATGGCGGGCAAGGAACAGCAGGGATACCGTGAAAGCCATGAAGAGCTGCTGCAGGGGCGCCGCATGATCCTTTGTGACGACAACAATCTGCTTGCGAGCGAAAAGGGCCTCTTTCTCGTCGCCCTGCTTGAATCAGCCGGTTGCAGAACGCTCTCCATGAGCCCGGACGCGCATGACCGCATCATTGCCAAAGTGAGCCATCTCCCCCAACTGCTCTCGACCTTGCTGATGACCCACTGCGGGGAGTCAATCAGCGCCTCGGGCCCCGGTTTTGCCACCCTCGCAAGGCTGGCAGGCAGCCAATGGGAGATCTGGCGGGATATCATCGCAACCAACAACGACAACATTGCCGATGAACTTGAGAGCTTTTCCGGAGAACTTGCCCAACTCGCCAGCGAAATACGAAAGCGCGACCTCGTACCACTTGAATCACGCTTCAATGAGGCCAATCGGCTCTATCAAACCCTTAAAGAGATGAACCGGTCATGAAATTCGCCATTGTTGTCAATATTACAAGGCAAAGCGCACTCGATCTTGCCCGCAAACTTGCCACCTGGTTTGATGAACGAAAGGTGAGTTATATTTTTGAAAGCCTCTCGGCTGAAAAACTGCACACCGAAAATTCGGCACCGATTGAGGAACTCAACACCCGTTGCGACGTCTTCATATCGCTTGGCGGCGATGGCACTCTTCTCTTTACCTCGCATTATGCAGCAACAAAACCGGTTATCGGTGTCAATGTCGGCTACCTCGGTTTTTTGACAGAGTTTACCCAGGCGGAGATGTTTTCGGCCATCGAGCGGGTACTCGACGGCAGCTACACCATCCATAACCGCTCGCAACTCGAAGTGGCGGTGCGTATCGACAATGAGCTGCAAAAATTCAGGGCGCTCAATGACGTGGTCATCGAAAAAGGGGCCTATCCGCGCATTCCAACCTTCATCATAAAACTTGACGGCGAGCTGCTCAGCTCCTATCGGGCTGACGGCATCATCATTGCCACTTCAACCGGCTCAACCGCCTACTCCATGTCTGCCGGAGGACCAATCATCGCGCCGAAATCGAATGTCTTCGTCATCACGCCGATCTGTCCGCACATGCTCACCGTCAGGCCTATCGTCATCAGCGACGAAAAACTCATCGAGATCTCGGTCGATGCCCCCGACGGCTCTTTTCCTCTGAACTGCGACGGCAATCTGAGAAAAATGCTCACCCCGCAGGAGTGCATCACAATCAAAAAATCCTCTGTGGTCATCAACCTTGTCGCCAATGAAAAGCGTAATTACTGTGAAATCCTGCGTACAAAACTCCTCTGGGGTCGCGAGCACAATTTCGGGCAGTAACTCATTTATCCATTGTCCATTATCCCTTGTCCATTGAAAAGCATCAGTTCCGATTCACTCCACCGCCTTCTTGGCATTCCTCTTGATACTCCGCTGGGGATTGATGAGATGTGCAAAAGGCTCAAGCCGGTGCTCTATTTGGCACCGATGCTCTCACCACGACTTGACCGCTTTTGCCGCGCCCTGGCTGATGCCATGCACACCTTGGGAATTGCTGTGCTTTCGGAACATGAGGCTGCGGGTGATGATGGACGTTTTGCTCCCGGTACCGTCATTTTGGCACCGGGCTATTTTCCTGACAATTTGCTGGCCATCAACCGGGTCACAACGCTCTACAACAACATCATTGTCGGCATCTACGACGAAGCCTCACCCCTTACCCCTGACTCCCTGCCACAGGAGCGGCTCGATGCCATTGTGGGCCGACTCGCCCGAGATATGGTGCACATTCTCATCTTTGTAACCGACCGGTCGTGGAGCATCTGCACCATGAACGGCGGAGTGGTCACCTTTAACACCCTGCTCCCCGAGCCGGAGGATGTACGCAACACCCTGGTACCCAAGCTCACGGCACAGGTTGTGCCACCAAGGGGTGAAGATATGGACATGGAGCCAGGAGCGATGAAGAACGAAAGCGCAGAGTTTGAGGCAGTTGCAGAGGATTTTCTGGAGTGCAGCGCTCTCTGGAGCAGCAATGCCTGCCTTTTGACGCACACCTCCACCGAGGGGCTCGAATACCGTAGCAACTTTTACAAGCGGATTGTGGCCCGCTATTTAGACCAGCGAAGCGGCATGAGCTACGGCTTCTTTGCCCGCCAGTTGCCAGTTGCCGTGCAGCCTGCAATCATGCAAAAAGAGGGTAAAGAAGAGATGCCTGGCATGGTTCCTGTCAGGGTGCAGGGGCAAACGCTGCTGGTGCCGGTACCGAACCTCCGCGTCATCACCACCCGGTCGGGATGCAAAAAAAATCATCTCGAAACAAAAAACGATCTGGTGGAGATCGGCCTTGTGCAGCGCAACGGAAGGGGACGCGCCTACCTCAAAACCCCGATGGGATGCCCGCCGGAGATTGTTATCAAACCCTCCTTCGACACCCTCACCATTCTGGCACACGCTCTCGGCAATGCCCTGACGGCGAGCATCCTGATGAAACTCCGTCCCGAAGCACGCTTCCCGCGCCATCTCGCCCGCTTCGGTGCTTCGATGACCCACTGGCATGACTATCCGAAAAGTGAGCTGCTGCCCCAGGGGTACCATCTCCACGGTGAAGAGAACCCGCCTGTCGCCTGCTCAACGCCGCAATCTGCCGCATACAGTCTGCTTGGCAAAATCTCCGCACTTGAAATCGCTCTCGAAGAGGGGAGGATCTACCGGGGAGATGTGCATGTAGAGCCGAGCCACGGCACCAACATTGTCGGCATACTCTCACTTGCAGAGACCGCCCGGCTCATGAACCCTGCCCGCACTCCGGAGTTGCTTCAGGAAGAGCGGTAGAAATGGCTACTCCTCTTCGACACCGCGCTCAATGTAGGGCCATTTACCCTGCTTGATCAGAATCATCTCGATCAGCTCCCGCACACACCCTTTTCCACCCTCATAACCCGAGATATAACCGACCCGGTTGCGGAGATAATCCGCGCCATCAATGGCCGTTGCAGGCAGACCAACTTTTGAAAGCACCCCGATGTCACCGATATCGTCGCCGATGTAGGCGCACTCCTCATGGGCAAGATTGTGGCGCTGGAGAAAGGCTTCGTAAGAGTAGAGAAGATTTTCGCCGTTGAGATAGAGATCCTGCACGCCGAGTGCCTCAAGCAGGGGTCGGTACCCCTCGGCCTCCCTTTCGGAGAGCACAGCGACACGAACGCCCTGCTTCAGCGCCTCCTTGATGGCCACGGCATCGCGGACCGAAATTGAACAGAGTTCCCCTCCGTTGGCATCAAAGGTAATGCGGCTGCCGTTCAGAACACCGTCAACAGGAAAGAGAAGCGCCCGGACTGCCTGGAGTGCCTGATCTATTCTTGATGATGGATCAGCTTGCGAAGGCTGCATCCCGAAATATTGAAATCCTTCCAAAAGCGTATGATGTTTTAGAGTGAATGAAGAGTGTGCACACACCGGTAAAGATGGAGCAGTTGTTTAACCATTGTGCCAAAATCAGCCAGGGCAACCTGTGTCGTGGCATCAGAAAGCGCCTTTGAGGGATTGGGATGAATCTCAAAAAAAAGACCGTTCACACCGGCGGCAACTGCTGCCCGAGCAAGGGGCATAACATACTGCCGCTCTCCGCCTGAAACCCCCTGGCCTGCACCGGGCAGTTGCAAGCTGTGCGTCGCATCATAGAGCACAGGATAACCCGACTCCGCCATTTTGGCCAACCCCCTGAAATCGACCACAAGGTTGTGGTAGCCAAAGCTTGATCCCCTTTCGGTCAGCATCACCCGCCGGTTGCCAGTCTGGACAACCTTGGCTGCGGCAAGCACCATATCCTCGGGAGCCATAAACTGCCCCTTCTTGATATTAACGGCTAAACCGCTCTCTCCGGAAGCCACCAGAAGCTCGGTTTGACGACAGAGAAATGCCGGAATCTGCAAGACATCAACATAGCGGGCCGCAAGAGTCACCTCCTTTGTTTCATGTACATCAGTAATAACCGGCATATTGTAGTCCTGACGAATTTCGGCAAGCACTTCGAGCGCCTCCGTGTCGCCAATACCGGTAAAAGAGGAGCCGGAAGTACGATTGGCCTTGCGGTAAGAGCCCTTGAAAATAAAACCAACACCCTCCTGCAGGCTTATGCGCTGCAACTCTTCGGCTGTCTGCCGCGCCATTGCCCGACTTTCAATAACGCAAGGGCCGGCTATAAAAAGCGGAGTATTGCTGTCAGGAACAGAGAGTGAGCCAATTGAGAACTTTTCCACGTTGTTATCCGTTACAATTTTTTCAGGGTTCAGGCCAATGCCGATGGTGACTTTAATGTTTTAGTGTTTAAATTTACAACAATAATTCTTATTCACACTCCGTAATCAAACGCGAAAGAGTATGAGCATCGCCGACACGAAACAACGGTTGGAGGAGATAGAAAAACAGCTCGCAAATCTCATTGAAGAGCAGACCGTCATCAAGGCCAAGTGGGAGAGCGAAAAGGAGCTGATACAGTCATCACGCAACCTCAAATCGCAGCTTGAGGAGCTTCGCGTGCAGGCCGAAGAGTTTGAACGACAGGGCGACTATGGCAAGGTGGCCGAAATTCGTTACGGCAAAACCGTCGCCATTGAGCGGCAGATTGAGGAGATTCGCCTGAAAATCGAAGAGAAAAAAGCCTCCGGAGACCTGATCATGAAAGAGGAGATCGACGCCGAAGACATTGCTGATATCGTCTCAAAATGGACAGGAATCCCCCTCAGCAAGATGCTCCAGTCAGACCGCCAGAAGCTGCTGCTGATTGAAGAGGAGTTGCACAAGCGGGTAATCGGGCAGGAGGAGGCCGTCACGGCGGTCAGCGAAGCGGTCAAGCGCTCACGGGCAGGCATGGGTGACGACAAGCGGCCAATCGGCTCCTTCATCTTTCTCGGCCCCACCGGCGTCGGCAAAACCGAGCTGGCCCGCACCCTGGCCGACTATCTTTTTGATGACGAAGAGTCGATGATACGCATCGACATGAGCGAATATATGGAGTCGCATACGGTCAGCCGTCTGGTGGGTGCCCCTCCGGGCTACGTCGGCTATGAGGAGGGTGGACAGCTCACCGAAGCGGTGCGCCGCAAACCCTTTGCCGTGGTGCTGCTCGACGAAATCGAGAAAGCGCACCCCGATGTCTTCAACATCCTTTTGCAAATTCTCGATGATGGCCGACTGACCGACAGCAAGGGCCGCACGGTGAACTTCAAGAACACCATCATCATCATGACGAGCAACATCGGTGCCCAGCTTATCCAGTCGGAAATGGAAAAACTGGAGGGAGTGAACCGCGATGTCATGCTCTCAGGCCTTCAGGAAAAGCTCTTCCAGCTTTTGAAGCAGAAGGTAAAGCCTGAATTTCTCAACCGTATTGACGAGGTGATTCTCTTCACGCCGCTCACACGGGAGGATTTGAAAAAAATTGTGCTCATCCAGTTCGATCGCATCAAGGAGATTGCCCTGAGGCAGCGCATCAACCTCACCATCTCTGAAGCGGCCATCCAGTGGTTTGCCAATGCAGGTTTCGACCCGGCCTTCGGTGCCCGGCCACTCAAACGGGTGATGCAGCGCAAAATCACCAACCGTATTTCAGCCCTCATTCTTTCGGGTGAAATCGGGGAGGGCGACGAGGTGACCATCGAGATGGCCGAAGGCGAACTGAGCATCATGAAAGTGGTCGCCTGATGCCAAGCAACCAGCCATCGCGTGTGCTGGCAGCAGTGCTGCTTTTCACCCTCCTTTGCGCGTCGGCACACGCCGCAAAAAAGCCCGACAGCCTCTCCGTTAAAATCGGGCAGATGCTGATGATCGGCTTCCGGGGGCTCAGCGTTGCCGAGGCTCCCCAAATCGTGGCGGACATTGGTGAGCGCCATATCGGGGGAGTGGTGCTCTTCGACTACGATCTCCCCTCCCACACCCCCATACGGAACATCAGCAGCCCGGAGCAGCTCGCCCGCTTGACGCTTGAGCTGCAAAAAATAACCACAATCCCGCTCCTGATTGCCATCGACCAGGAGGGGGGCAAGGTCAACCGCCTCAAACCGGCCCGGGGATTTCCCCCCAGCCTCTCAGCCGCCCATCTTGGTGGTCTCAACAATCCGGACAGCACCCGCGCCGCTGCCCTGCAGTGCGCCCGAACACTGAAGGCAATGCACATCAATCTCAACCTTGCCCCCGTAGCCGACCTGAACGTCAACGCGGAAAATCCGGTCATCGGCAAACTTGGCCGCAGCTTTTCAGCCAACCCCGCCGTCGCCATCAGCAACATTACCCTCACCTGCCAGGCATATCGTGAGATGGGCATTATCCCGACGCTGAAACACTTCCCCGGCCACGGCAGTTCTACCACCGACACCCATCTCGATTTTACCGACATTACCACCAGTTGGACGGAAAAAGAGCTGGAGCCCTACCACGCCCTCATTGCCGCAGGCTACCGTGACCCCATCATGACCGCGCATGTCTTTAACGGCAAGCTCGACCCGCTCTACCCGGCAACACTGTCGAAGGCCGTGCTCGACGGCCTGCTCCGTGGCAAGCTCGGCTTCAAGGGGGTGATTGTGAGCGACGACATGCAGATGAAGGCCATTGCCGATCGTTACGGCCTTGAAACTGCCATCCAGTTGGCCATTGAGGCGGGTGTCGATATTCTGCTCTTTGGAAACAACACCGCTTACGACCCGGAGATTACCTCAAAAGCAACCGCAATCATCCACTCACTGCTTCAAAAAAAGATCATTACCGAGGAACAAATCGACTGCTCATACCGCAGAATCATGGAACTCAAAAAACGTTACCACATCGAACGAATATGAAAACCATCTACCTTGTCCGTCACGCCAAATCAGACTGGGGAAACGCCAGTACTGGTGATTTCGACCGCACGCTGAACGAGCGTGGCATGAAAAACGCCCCCGTCATGGCGGCACGGCTGAAGCAAAAAGGAATTCTCCCGGACGTTGTCATTTCGAGCCCCGCAACAAGGGCCCTCACCACCGCAGAGCTCTTCAGCGAAACACTCGGCTACCCGGAGAAGCAGATCCAGCAGCGCATTGAAATTTACCGGGGAGGAGTCCTTGATCTGCTGAAAATTGTCCAGCAAATCCCCGACACCTGCGAGTCGGCCATGCTTATCGGCCACAACCCGACGCTGACAGAGTTTTCAAACCTGCTTGCAGGAAGTTACATCGAAAGCGTGGTCACCTGCGGAGTGGTCAAAATTGAGCTCGATATCGAGTCATGGAAGAGTGCAAATCCTGATGGCGGAAAACTGGCCTGGTACGACTTCCCCAAAAAGCACCCATAGGCAGCTCAGTCGCGTTCCTGTTTCGGATCGCGGGTCATAAGATCCAAAATAGCCTGCTGAACCGGCTTTTGCTGAAAAAGCATCTCGTAGACGGCCCGCGTGATGGGCATCTCAACGCCGACAGAGCGGCTCAGCTCATAGACCGACCTTGAACTGTGAACCCCTTCAGCAATCATGTTCATCTGGCTGATCACCTCATCAAGCGAGCGGCCCCGCCCGATCTCCTCACCCACATAGCGATTTCGGCTGTGGCGGCTCAAACAGGTGACCACAAGATCACCAATCCCGGCAAGACCGGAGATCGTTGGTGCCTCGCCGCCAAACTTGATGCAGAGCCTCGAAATTTCAGCCATTCCCCGGGTGATGATGGCCGCCTTGGCGTTGTCGCCATATCCCACGCCGTCAGAAATTCCCGCTGCAATGGCAATAACATTCTTGACCGAACCGGCAATTTCAACCCCGACGATATCGGTATTGACATAGACACGGAACATGCTTGTATGAAAAACCTCCTGCACCTGTTCAGCAGTAGCAAGAGACGAAGAGGAGGCAACCACGGTGGTGGGCTGATCCTTCGAAACCTCTTCGGCATGGCTCGGGCCGTAGAGCGCCGCAACCTGTGATGCAAGCAAGCCGGGAAGCACCTCAAGCAGCACCTCCGACATCCGCTTGCCCGTCCCAATCTCAATTCCCTTGGCCACATTGACCAGAATTTTTCCGCTCAAATCAAGCACACGAAAACCGAGGATAGTCTCCCGCAACGCCTGCGAGGGAACGGCGGTGACAATCATCTCCGACCAGGAGACAAGCTCCTCCAGATAAGGGGCTATATGCAGCCGATCCGGAAAAGGAACCCCCTTGAGATAACGGCGGTTTTCACGCTCAAGGCTGAGCGTTGCGGCAAATTTTGGCCGATGGGCCCAAAGGCGAACCTCATGCCCTTTTTTCGCAAGCAGCACCGCAAGGGTAGTTCCCCAGCTTCCCGCCCCCAGTACAGCAATATTCATGGATGTATGAAATAGCTCAATGCTTTTTTCCAAAGGAAATACGACTTTCGGTACCTGAAATCAATCGTCTGATGTTGGTACGATGCGTATAGAGAATTCCAAGCGCAACAACAAACCCAAAAATAATAAGATGATAATCAAGGCTGTCGTGAATGGAGAGTGGTTGCCCGAGGAGCCGGACATAGTAATCGAAGAGCCCGACGCGGTAATCAAGGCCAGCGCCAAGCTCAAAAATATATTTGCGAATGGCAATAATCACCGGAAAAGCGATGGCCGCAAGCATCGAGGCAACCGAGACGTGGCGCGAAAGATAAACCGTCAGCAAAAAAATGGCGATAACCATCAACATGCTTACCGGGGCAATCCCGATCAGCATACCGGCGGCGGTACTCACCCCCTTGCCCCCCTTGAATCCAGCAAAAAGGGTAAAAACGTGACCAATCACCGCGCTCATGCCCGCAAGCAGACGCAAGGCAACCTCATTCATATCAGGAAAGGCACCAATCGGGTAGTGGCGAAAAAAGGCGACAACCGATACCGCCGCAACAACGCCCTTGAAAATATCAATCAGAGTGACAATAAGACCCGGCTTCCAGCCAAGCACCCGGAAAGCATTGGTACCACCGGCATTGCCACTGCCGAAATTGCGAATATCAATCCCCTTGAGCATCTTTCCCGCCATGAGGCTGGTAGGAATTGATCCGATGATATAGCTCACCGCCAAAATGGCCAGTAACGTCAGCATAAGCACCCCTGATTATTGCCCGGTTTCAACAAAAAAAGAAGATCAAACTCTGGAGACAGAGCCTATAATGTACGCATTTTCCTGTCGAGATGTAAAGGCTGCGAGCACCCGCTCAACAGCACCTTTTTCAACAACCATCACCAACCCCAATCCAAGATTAAAGGTTCTGCGCATATCCTCCTCAGGCACCTGACCAGCCTGGCGAATGAGATCAAAAATCAGCGGCTCCGGCCAGGCATCCCATGCAACATCAAGACTCAGCCCTTCAGGCACAATGCGCATAGTGTTACCCATCAGGCCGCCACCGGTAATGTGCGAAAGCCCCCTGATATCGGGCGAACCAAAAAAGGGCTCAATCAGAGAGAGATAGGTGCGATGCACCTTGAGCAACTCCTCACCAATGGTGCCCTCAAGGCCCGAAACCCTCTCCCCCATTCTCCCCTCAAGCACCTTCCGCGCAAGCGAATAGCCGTTGGTATGCAGGCCACTCGACGCAAGGCCGATAAGCACGTCGCCCTCCTGGATGGCCGATCCGTTGATGAT
>SESF01020198.1_pt1 | contig 28812 bp, 5 predicted proteins | sample 3171521 | NCBI WGS metagenome assembly SESF01 (sample SAMN10866945, study PRJNA518727) | freshwater metagenome | biome: subpolar coniferous forest; feature: holomictic lake; material: water; isolation source: holomictic Lake 227, 6 m and 8 m depth | place: Canada: near Kenora, Ontario | collected...
GATTAATATCTCTTGTATGTATGATAAGATATATGAACATCCAGAGTGTCCAAAAGATGAGATTATGAATGACGATGATGCGTTAGACGGTTGGATGTTATTTCAGAAGAAAGAAAATGAACGACAAAAGAAAGAAAAGGGTGTAGAAAGTGTGTTGAACGGAAAAATGAAAAATGCTAACGAAGTATTTTTGATGGCAGGAAACACAAATCAAGCGCAAGATATACTAGGACTAAATACGGATCATTCAAGATCTATAGCAAAACAAAAGGTAGATTTTGTCACATCTAGTTCTGGACCAATTAGGGATAGTCAGTTACCAGATGTTAAACAAAGAATTATGCAACAATTACAGGATAAAGGATAATTTATGAGCGAATATAGCCCAGAGCATTTAAAGTTTTACATGGAAAAGCGTATTCAGACCACTATGATTGGCGCTATAGCGCGAGTAGAAAAGCACTTCGGTTTTTTATGGGGCCATAATAAAGAAGGCGATCTCACAGACGAAGAAGAACAATATGCCGATATGTGGGATTTTACAAGAAATGAGATTCTCAACCATGGCAATAATCAAATTAGAAATATAAAAGAAGATTTTTATCAGTATGGTGGAATTTTCAAGACTAGATATAATTATAACTTTGTGGTACCCGATAAAGATAAGATAAATAATAAACAATTAAGGAAGGATAACTAATATGAAGACTGAAAATTTTAGCGTTGTTGTTGATGGAGTAGAAAAGCATTTTATGGTCAGGAGCCCTTCTTTAAATGACCAGAGAGAAGGTCAAAAGGTTTATAATCAAGCCTTTACCGATGCTATCAAGAGCAAGAGTGTGGTTAGAGCAAAGATGGATGATCTACTAGAAGAACAAGGACTGTGGAACAAGGAAAAACAGGCCAAGTTCTCTACTTTGCAACAAGAACTACTAGACGGTGAAAAGAGACTAGCAAAGGGTGGTTTCGGACTAAAAGACGCAAAAGGATTAGCCCTTAAGATGAAAGAAGTCAGATTAGAGATTAGAGATCTAATTGGTGTTCGTACATCTTTGGATAATCATAGTGCTGAAGGTCAAGCGGATAATGCTAGATTTAATTATTTAGTGTCGGCTTGTGTGGTGTATAGAGATAATAATGAACAGTATTTTAAGAACTTAGAAGAATATCTTAATAAGTCAGATGATCCGGTTTCTCTTTTGGGTGCGCAAAAATTGGCCAGTATGATCTATGGATTAGATAATAATTTTGAGAAGGGTTTGCCAGAAAATAAATTTCTACAAAAGTACAAGTTTGTTGATGAAAAACTCAGACTAATCGACAAGAAAGGTCGACTGGTTGATGCTGAAAATAGACTAATTAATGATGCTGGCCGATATATCGACGAAGAAGGTAATTATGTTGATAAGAATGGAGCGAGAGTAGACAGTGAGGGTGATTATGTTGTTGATGCGGAACCATTCTTGGACGATGAAGGAAAACCAATAGTTTTAGAAACCGATAAAAAAGAAGAAACTAAAATAGATGAACCAACAACAGTACCACCAGTCGAAGTTGCTGCAACATCTGAACCTGTTGTCTCATAGTAGCATTAGTTTAAATATCATAACCAAGAAGAACACCATGTCTATATAAGTAGCGTGGTGTTCTTTTTTTTGAGGTAATAATTTATGGCTCAAGGATTTAATCTCACGGCAGAAATTAATTTAAGAGGACCTTCTAACATCAGAACGGTTGTTGCTGATATTCGCAGACAGTTGGGAACAATATCTGTTTCTGTTAATCCAACGGCGAATCGTAACTCTATTAGAAGTATTGCGGCAGATATAAGAAGTCAGTTAGGCTCTTTAAAAGCAACAGTTAACATCACTGCTAATACTTCTTCCGTTAAAAGTATCGCAACAAGCATAAGACGACAGTTGAGTGGTATCTCAGTACCAATTTCCATAAGAGCAAATCAAAGTTCCATATCTCAAACTGTTAAAGATATCAAACAGAGATTAGGATCTATAACAGCAGATATTAATATTAGAATTAACGCCAGTTCATTGACTGGAGTCACAGCATATAATAATAATTTAAGAGGATTAAATGCTACATTAGCACAAACAATTATTAATGCATCTCAAGCAACAGCAGCTATTAATTCATTAACAGCAGCCATGAGAGGTGCCGGAAGTGCTAGATTACAACCTGTAGCTGGTAATTTTGGTAATATTGGTAGTAGTGCACGAACAGCGGCAGGAGGAGTTGCTCAAGCAGGAACAGAAATTGAAGGATTCGGAAAACAGGCCGGATTAGCTTTACGAAGAGTTGCTGCGTTAGGCGCTGTTACTAGTGTTATTTATGGAGTTACTAATGCTATTAAAAATGGTGTTGCAGAATTTATAGAATACGACAGACAACTTACAAGAATTAGTCAGGTAACAGGAGACGCCAAAAATAATCTTGGTAGAATAACTAGTGAAATAGATAATTTATCCACATCTCTGGGTGTGTCTTCTAGCGAACTAGCAACAACATCAGTAACATTGGCTCAAGCCGGGTTGTCTGCGAAAGATACAGAACGAGCACTAAAAGCTCTTGCTCTTAGCGCCCTAGCTCCATCGTTTGACGACATGAATCAAACGGTAGAAGGATCTATTGCCTTAATGAAACAGTTTAGTATTTCTAGTTCAGAGTTAGAAGGTGCTCTAGGATCAATCAACTCTGTTGCTGCTAAATTTGCTGTAGAAGCAAGCGATATCATCACCGCTATTCAGCGTACCGGAGGTGTATTTGCTGCTGCTAGTAGGGGAGTTAGCACAGGCACAGAAGCTTTAAATGAATTTATAGCAGTATTTACAAGTATTCGTGCTACTACGAGAGAAAGTGCGGAAACTATTGCTACCGGCTTAAGAACTATTTTTACAAGAATTCAAAGAGCTGACACTATTGATGCTCTTAAAGAATTCGGTGTTACTCTTACAGATTTAGAAGGTAAGTTCGTTGGACCATATATCGCAGTACAAAGACTTAGTGAAGGTTTATCCAATCTTGATCCACGAGATTTAAGTTTTTCCAGGATTGTTGAAGAGCTTGGTGGATTTAGACAGATTGGTAAGGTGCTACCTCTTATTCAACAGTTCGGAACCGCACAAGAAGCATTAAAGGTTGCTCAACAGGGACAAGGATCATTAGCACAAGATGCGGCGACTGGTCAATTAGCACTAGCTATACAAATAGGAAAAGTTAGACAAGAATTTTTAGCATTAATTCGAAGTGTTGGTAACACAGATAGTTTTCAAGCTATGGTTAAGGTTGGTCTTGATTTAGCTAGTGCATTAATTAAAGTAGCAGATGCTGCAAAAGGTTTAATTCCGATGATTGGCTTGTTTGCCGCTTTTAAAGGAGCACAAGCTGTCACACAATTTGTCGGCGGATTTGGTCGAGGTATCAGAGGGCCTTCAACTCAAAGATCTCATGACGGAGGACCAATAAGACATTTTGCTACGGGTGGATATGTTCAGGGTTTTGGTAATGGAGACACTGTTCGAGCACGATTAACTCCGGGTGAGTTTGTGATGAGAAAGAGTGCTGTGCAAAATATTGGGGTGGGTAATTTAGAAAAAATGAACATAGGAGGTCCTGTTAGAGCATCCCAACTACCTAGCGTATTAGTTAGATCAAGGGTAAAAAGCGCTAATTCTAAAGAAGCTAGAGATAAACCAGAATTGTTTAAACGAGGATATTTTTTAACTGATAGTGATGAAATTACTTTCCAAAAAAATGAATATGGTTTAAAAGCATCTAAAAATATTGGTGCTAAAAATTTTGAAATTAAAGTTCAAAAAGAAATAGGAGGAAAAAGACCAAAATCACAAATTGCTCCCATAGATATTCTAAATTCAAAAGTAGGCGATATAGAAGTTAGAAATAGAAAAAAAACTACAACGGATAATGTTTTATTAGATAAATTTTTAAGATTAAGAATTGAGAAAGGCCTGCCATTAATATCTAATAGACCATCCAAAGACAATAATTTAAAATTTTCTGACCCTATTAGTGTTGTATATAATACTGGTAAATTAACTAGAGATAGATTTAAACAACTGTCTTCTGGCGGCTCTGTTCGTAAATTCGCTGAGGCTGGGGCCGTAACAGCAACAGCCGGTAAAACAGCTGGAGCATCAGAAATACTCAGGGCTTTAGGAGTAGCATCTGCCGCTAAAGCTGGAGGCGTTTCAACAGCTGAAGTTTATACTATTCTAAATAAGAGAAAACCATCACCAGAACAATTAATCGTACAACAAAAAATTCAAGCAGAGTTTTTAAAGAATACAGCCAGATTAGCTGGAGCAGAAAAGAATAAAACTAATAGAATAACATCAAAAGGACTAGTGTTTGGTGCGGCCGGAATGTTTGGTTCACCATTTGCCCCCGTAAATAAGATGATAGAATCTGATCTGCTTAAATCTCCTGTGGGAGTGAGAATACTAAGCGGTGTCATGAAAGCCGACACAGCTCAATCTACAGAAAAGATTTTTAGTTCATCAATTAATAAAGCTGCTAATAAAGCATCTAAAAAAATAATGATATCGGACATTATAGAAAAAGCTGGTCTTGGTAGAGAACTCAATCTTGATTTTGATAGAACATTAGCCTTTGGTGCTGACAAAATATTAGCAGATCCCAAAACCCCAAGATTTGCTGAGTTTGGAAATAGAACAAAAGTATCTGAAGCTCTAAAAGGTTCTAGATTGAGTTTATTAGGAAAAGAATTATCTTCTTTAGTATCAAGTAGACCAGAACTATTAGGAAATATGAAATTAATTACAGCTAGACCATCTTCTACTCTTGATCTTATTCAAAGTTGGTTATCTAGTAAAGGATTACCGATTCCATTGAATCAATTTAAGGGGTTGGGTGGCCCCGGCGTTTCTGGTTCACAAATTGCTAAACTAAAAGCTTTATTATTAAGTCCTGGATCTTTATTTGTTGATGATGATGCTAGAAATATTAAAGCTTCTAGAGCACGATCCAAAGAGGGAATTAGTTCTTATAGATACGGTAATCGTAAAAATAAAACCAATCTTAATGCGGACGCTACAGCACAGGGCGTTCTTTTTGAAAAAGTAGTTGAAAAACTTGGTGGACCATCAGCACTTAAAGGTCAAGGAGTAGATTTTCCACAAGGACTAAAGGGAGCAGCAAAATATTTTGGTATTCCGGGAAATATACCAACAGACGCCAAACGAACTATTAATGGTCCATCTACTATAGAAAGTAATATTGTTTCTTATTTGAAGAATGTTAAGGGATATGCAACGGGTGGTTCTGTTCAAAGACTAATGGCCGGTGGTTTTGCTAAAGCTGGCTGGGCAAGAGGCATGTATTCTCCAGAAGATGTTAAACGTGCGGGTCTTACTGTAGCACAATTAGAAGCTAGAGGTCCAGATGGCGACTATCTTATGCTTGATCATGAATTCAGACAATTAAAACCTTCTAGAGTTCCTGTGTCAGAAGCGAATAAGGGAGCGGCTGAAGGAGCAGATAAGTATGCAGTAGCAATGCAATCACGAGTAGAAGCTGGAGTAGCCAAATATAAAACTGGAGAATATAGTGGAGATAGGCCAGGATTTAATAAAAGAAGATTCTTTAGCGGTGGGGCAATTCAAAAATTTAAGTTAGGAGGAGAGGCATATTCTTTGGAAAAGGGGAGTGGTTTAAGTTCTTTGGCGTTTAATCGAGCTAAAGAATATGGGGATGCTGCTGGATATAGTATGGCAGAATTTCAGAATTATTTGAAAAAACTAGTAGAAGAAAATAAGAGAAAGTCTGGACTTAAAACTGATTCGGGTTCATTATTACAATCATTAAAACCAAAGGAAACAACACCTGCACAAATAGCATTAGCAAAATCACTAAGAGGATTTGCTGATGGCGGTAGCGTTATGGCTCTTTTAACTCCCGGAGAAGCAGTACTAGATCCGGCAACAGCTGCTAAATTCAGTGGGAGAGAATTGTCTAATATGAATCATGCTGAGAAGCATATAAAGAGAAGCGGTGGTGGAGGCATAAGTATAGTTCCCGGAGTAGGAGATGGCGACACTTTTGGTCCTGTACCATTAGCTGTTGGAAGTTATGTTTTCAGAAAAAAGGCTACGCAAGCACTAGGGTTAGCTAGAAATTCTGGTGGACCAGTAGGAAATATTCAGGCATTTGCGTCAGGGGGAGATGTTCAAAGATTCTTTGGTGGCGGATCTCCAGCAGCAAGACCAGATGTTGGAGGTATGGGTAATGATCAGGCTATGAGAGTAGTAGGAGTAATGAATACTGTTACTGCTCAGTTATCAACATTTGCTGACGTACTAACATCTCTCGGTGTGACATCTTCTTCTTCATCTGGCATTATACAAAAAGGATATCAAGTCACATATCAGGAAGCCGTTAAAGCTTATGAGGCTGATATTAGACGAGCTAAAGTAGCAGGCGCTTCATCAGAACAAATTGCTCAGGCGGAAATGGAACTAGCAAAAATTAGACAAACAGGTCAGAAAGATATTAATACCAGAAAAACACTCGGAGGATTATCCGGAGAGAAATTACAAAATATAGATACAGAAGCTCAGAATATAAGAGCAACCAGGGTTGACACTATAAGAAGAAAAAATTCTGCCGCAGGAATGAGTCAAGAAGATATTGATGCAGTAATCATAAAACATTCTGCAAAAATAGATAAACAATCATATGAAAAAGCTACTAGAAAGGTTACTGGTACAGGATCAGATAAGGTTGATCTTAAAAGAGCTGGAGTAGGTGGGGATGATGTTCAAAAGTATATTCAGCAAAGCATGAGAGATAAGGCAACTTTAGCTCAAATGGATAAAGCTTATATTCCTAGAAGAGCAGCAGAAATACGCCAACAAATGGATGCTGAACGAGGAGTATCAAAAAATGCAATAGAAAAAGCAAAAAGATCAAAAGAAGCTCTTGCTCTAGCTGCTCAAGAAGTAGCGGATAGAAAACAAATAGTACAGAACATAGCATCATCACAAGGAGCATCAGGTCCAGGTCCAGGGGGTGGCGGAAGATCCTCAATGCAAGCAATGATGGGCGCTAGTTTTGGCATACAAATGGCAGGAACAGCTCTAGCTGGTCAATATAATCCAGAATCTAGTACGGGTAATGCGCAAATGGCTGCTGGCATAACAGGATTCACAAATACTTTAGCAACATCGGGTATGTTAGTTAGTGGAGCATTTGATATGCTTCCGGCTGGAGTAGCCAAAGTTTTAGGGCCTTTTGCGATTCTCGCCATTGCAGGAGCTGCTGTTGGTCAGTCTCTTATAGATGCTCGTAATGCTTCTATCGAATTTGAGAAAAAATTCGCTAGTAATAAAGCAGCCGAGTCATTAGAAAAAGTATCTAAGGGTTTTAAAGACCTAGAAAAAGATATTAAAGATATCAAAATTCAAGATGCTATTACTAAAAATCTAATAGAAGCATCTGATAATATTAAGAAATCAATATCGATAGACTCCTCCACAGCAAAAGCTTTCTGGACCAACATGTTTGATGCTTTTTTGAGTCAAAATCAAGGAGCAGCATCAAAAAGAAGTCAGATATTAGAGAAACAAGGAATAGGAGCATATGCTCAAACTACAGATATTGGTCAATTCTTTAGTGGTGCTCCAATGAGAGGAACTGAACGAGCAACTCAAGAAAGCTACCAAAAATTAATTCCACAAAAAGCTCAAGAGAACTCGAAACAATTCTCTGAAGCTGCTAGTGGAACAATGCTATTATTAGAAAATAAACTAAAATCAGGAACAGATATTAATGACATAGTTAATAAAAATAGTGTAGAATGGAAAAATCATAGCGAAACATTAGCAAGATCAAATGCCGCAGTAGAAGCTGAAATCTTGAGTATCGATAATATGATAAATATCTCGGCATCTGAAAAAGACGCAAGAAAAGAAAATATCATACAAGCATATGCCGAAGGCGAGGTTAGAAAAAAGAACGTTGCTATTCAGCGAGAAATTGCACAAAAAGAATTAGATAATAGTAGTAATTTATTCACTCGGTCATTTACCAGAATGTTCACTAATATGGAGCATTCTATAGGACGTGCGAGCTTTGCCTTAAATCAAATGAGTAGTGAAATTGACTTAAACGTATCAGCATTAAGTGGTCAGGCTCAAACAGGCAAAGTTAATCTTCAGACAATCAACACACTGCAAAATCCACGAGCATATAGTGAAGCTGAAAATAAGTCGGCTCGTAGCGGAGCAGCAAGTTTATTTGGTAATTCTTCCAAAGAAATGACAAGCTTATTAGCTGTGGGCGAAACGATAGAATCCACTGTTATGTCCACTATTAATAAAGAAATGAAAGCTGCTCCGGCCGGTGTTAATAATGAAGTTATGGCTAGTCGAATATCATCAGCTGTATCAGATGCCCTCGCTGGTCTCGAATTACCAGCTGATTTATCTCAACAACTAGGAACAGAAGTCTCTAAAGCATTAGAAGATCTTAGAAAAGATTCAGATAATAAAATGGATTTTAATGACACCGTTGCAAAAGTAGGATCACTTAATAAAGTCATCGATACTGCTAAACAGGCTCAAGAAATAGCTATTAAAGCATTAGAACATTATCAAAATGCTCTTAATGTTTATAGTGATAGTATAAATAAAATAACAGATCTACAAATCGAAAGTTTAAGTAGATTTAGAAAAGCAATTGATATTACCACAGCTTCAGAGTTAAGTTTAAGTAGAGCATTAGGAGACAATGTATCAGTGTCTACTGTCGCAACCAACAGAGATGCTTCCGTGGGTAGTCGCACAGGAGGATTAACTAATCCTAATGACATATATGATAATATTATTAAGTTAAATAGCAGAAGACAAAATCTAGAATCCGAATCTAATATAGCGGGAAATAAGGTTGGTGTTGGTGTCCAAGATTTTATGAAGTTTAAAACAGCTTTAGGAGATACTGATACTGCACTAAGAGAAAATATTGATGCATTAAAATACTTGGCAGAAAATACAGATGTTGCTGCTGAAGCTATGACGAAAATTCAAGAAGCTCAACAAAAACAATCTGGTAAAGTTAATTTTATTGAAAAGTTAGTAACTAGCACACCAGAAGAATTAGATTCTCTTGGTGGCGCTATGAGAAGACTACAAAATAATATGAATGGTCAAGTTAACAATATTCAAAATTCTCAAAGTGCGCAAAAGGCTTATAATGAAGCAATTGAGCAAGGAGCCAATGGTTTTCAGGCAATGAGAGCCGCACAAGCAGCATTTGCTAATGACCGTAAAGAAACATTAGGAGCACTAAATGATATATTACCATTCTTAGGAGACAGTAAACAAGGTAATGGTATGAAGGCTGATGTTTTACAAAGTATGTTACGAGAATCAGGCCAGGGAGTTTCTCCATTATTCCAGCAAGTACTAAATACTCTTAGAAATCCAGCAGTTGATCCGGCTGTACAAGCAGCTATCGAACAATATAGACAAGCGAATAGTTTACAGACCGAGGCGAATAAGCTATTAGGAACATTAAATGCAGAGCTTGCTGAAAAGATAGCTAAAGCGTCGGCCACAGCATTAACAGACTCTTTGGGAAATGTGACTCTGAAATTTGAGCAAAAGGTGTTGGAGGATATTAGAGATCAAGTGCGAGCAATCAACACGAATACGGCAAAACCAGGAGCTACAGCTGTTGGAAAAGCTTCAGGAGGAGTAATATACGCGGCGGCGGGTGGAATTAATTTTACCCCGCAAGGAACTGATACTGTTCCCGCAATGTTAACGCCGGGCGAATTTGTTGTTAATAGATCAGCAACTAGTGCTAATTTACCACTATTACAAAGTATAAATAAAAGCGGTGGGGGAAAAATAAATTATTATGCGGACGGCGGATATGTTTCAAATTTTATTAAATCTGAACACAAAGACCTAGATTCTTCGAAAGAAACAAAGGAAAGTTTCCTTGATTATAATAGTGTAGTTAAGAGTGGTTTGGACGATAGTTTAGTTCATAATATTTATAAAGGACCAAAGCACCTATTTCGTTCACAAGCAAAGATTCAACAGTCTAAAGCAGATGAGAACGGTGGAGCAATTCATAGAGATACTGTGGGAGAACTTCTTCCTGGAACATCATCAAATATTAGTAAAGTTCCGAATTATGAGGGTTACTCATATAGACCAATCAGGGCGGGAAGATTCAACCCTGGTGAAATAGCAGATTTGGGACCGGTATTAGGAGGAGGAAAACTTAGGCAAGGTAAGGTTAAACAACAAGATTATGACGACTATAAAAGTAAATTCTCTGGGAATTTTCCTTTTATCTCTTTGAAAAATAGCGATTTTATAGATGCTTCTAGAGCTCCACCACTTGCTGGTGATTCTACAGCATTCAATGGAAATATTACAGCTCCTGGTTCTGTTGGTTTTTTTGATGTTCCTAATAATAAGACATATATGCCAACACCCATGGCAGTTGATAATGATAAAGGAAATATATTAAAACTATATGGAAGACGTTGGGCTAGTGATCTTTATGCAGGTTTGCATTATGACACTGTCTCAACTAATGGCAATGATGATAGTTTACTAAATAATGATGTAAGTAGTGGCTTGAAATTTCTTCCACAAGCATCTCTTAGTCTTTCTGGCGCGTCTTGGGTTAAAGATAGAACGGATATGAAGGATAGAATTGAAATAATGAATTCCAATACAGCTCTTTTTAAGAGATCTAAAGAGTTTGCAGATGATCGTACTAAAGGAACTTTTGTTCAAGGTGCGGCCACACAAAATGCGTCTGTTGAAAGATTACAATTAGCTAGTTTATATTCTGGAGCTTCACAGAGTGAAAAATTCACAGAGGGTGGGGCTTATGATTTTAGTAGTCTCGGAACAGATAATATCAAATATTTATATGTGTTAGGAAAGAAATATGATAAACATATAACAGATCAAATAGATGCTCTTGTAGACCCCGAATCTTTTAGAGATAATTCAAAATTTACAAAAATAGAAGTGGGTCATATTGGATCAACTAAGAAAAATGTAACATGGGCTAATGAGACACCGGTTTCAATAGGAACATATGAAAAGGCTCGTCCTTCTGTTCTTAATAATGCATTGCATTTTCCTTGGATAGCCAATGCTGAACCAGAAGATTTTTTAATTCAGCATAAAGATGAACTAAAACAAGATAAAAAAGATGCAGAAACTGGTAAATCTTTTGGTTATAGCAGTGAATTAATTTCTAGTCAAGGATTAACATATAAAACAAGACTTCCGGGCGGCTTGGGCGAAGTTAATATTCCATATAATATGAGATATAATAAGTATCGTGGACCAAAATTTTTGGGAGTTGGTAAGCCTAGCACAGACGGTATTGGATTTAAAGTTGATGCTGCTGGTGATAAAGAATTTATACCAAATCAGAATGCTAATGATTTTACATATTTACTTGATCCAACAGATCAGGATTCTTTAAACCCATTTAAAAAGCTGGTTAGTCATGACATGAAATATACTGCGGGATCTAAAGAAATGGATCCGCAAACTATATTTAATCCTATGAATTTAATGACTAATCATAATTTAACAGTTTTAGCTGATGCTATTATGCATCCTGATCCAAAAAAAGATATCCCTGCTTTATTAGCAAAGGTTAAAACAATAACTGCTACTATGAATTTGGGTGCATTTCAGAAGTCTGGTTTATTTCCACCAAATATTCATCCAGACACTTCTGTGTTTAAAGCAGATGCCGGTGTGCAAGGTGCAACATTCAATATTGGTGATTATCTAGAAACTAGTTTGAAATATATTATAGCAGATAAGAAAAAAGAAGCGGATGTTGGGGCAGGTATTATTACCGGAGGAGCTAAAACAGCACCATTAAGTAATTTAAAAGCATTTTTACCTAAATTATTAAAAGGATCACTACAACTATTCGGACAAAGAAAAATTCCTGGATTTAATAATAATTGGCTGTATAAAAGTCTGAGAGGAATACCAGCATTGTCTGGTAAGCCAATCCAAAATGACTCTATAATGAAAAATATTGCTAATTATACAGCTGGGGTGTTTAATAGTGCAGCAGAAAACGCTAGCTCATTATTCTCGTCAGCACGTAATCCTGTACAATATAATGGATTGAAAGATGCGTATGTATTATTGAGTGGTGCCACCAGTGCTTTTGGAGGAATAGCTGGTGGTAATACCTCAATGATTAATAGCATATTGGGTCCTAAAGGTAAGGATTATGAGACATTATTTAGATCTCTTGGAGCTAGTATGAGATTTCAGCAAGTAGCGAATAGATCTCTAGATGAAGATTTTAAGAATACCCTTGGAAACACACTAAAAGGTTCCAAAACAGCGAAAATCGGCTCTGGTGGAGCGATAGCATATTCAAACTTTACGGATGAAGTTCCTAAAAATTATACTGAATTAGTCAATTTAGGACTTAATCCATATAATATATTTCCCAATAGAACATCTAGAAGTCTTATTATTGATAAATTAGACAATGATATAGCTGAAGGTAAAGATGAGTTAGGAATGCCATATTTTGACTCAAAGACCGCAGCTTTTATCGCTCATAATCTAAAAACTTTAAAAACATGGTACTCTGGTGGTGCGACATGGGCAGGACAAGATTCTTTTTATGACGAAACATTAGATCCTACAATTAGAAGACAAAGTCTTATCCACGACTTAACCAATGATGCTGATGTACAGACTCTTTATGATCAGGCATCTATGGCTAATAAAGAATTGGGCGCGGAATCATCATTTGGTCCACTGCCAGATGTTAATAAATTAACACAAATGGATAGAAGTTTAACCGAGATTCCAGCCGTATTTAAAGCTTCTGGCGGAATGATCTACGCATCCGTTGGACAAATGGTTAACTTTAGCCCAAGAGGAACAGATACAGTTCCTGCCATGTTGACACCCGGCGAATTCGTTGTTAATAGAGCCGCCACCCAGGCTAATTTACCCTTGCTTCAGTCTATTAATAGAAGCAAGGGTGGAACGGTAGACTATAAACAGGATGGTGGAGTGGTTTATTTAGCTGGAGGAACTAAAGAGCCAGTTACAGATCTTGGAACAACCACATTTACTAAACCAGAAAATAGTTTTGGTAATAGAAGTGTTAATACTTTATCAAAAGTTCAATATGAATCACGCTATGGTGTTCCTGGCGTTAAAAATAACACAAAGATGATACCTGATGATGTTTACGATAAATTAACTTCGAGAAGCCAAAAGGGATCATCGTTAAAAAAGGAATCTCAAGGAATTTTTTCGGTAGATAAAGATAAATTTGCTGCTGGTAGCAAACTAAAATTAAACAAACAAGACTATACACGGTTATCTATTGGTGAAACTGAAAGATTAATTCCTCAGTTTAAGAGAGAAACAACAGATTATTTTCCTAATGGTGCAGATTTTGATCACTCAGTATTCAATAAAACCATGTTGGATTTTTCCGGTTTACCCACTATTAATTATTTGAATGCGGATATTAGAAGTCATGGCCAAAAACAGGCCTCCATTCATCAGGCTTCCGGGATGAAAGAGAACGCTTTTCCAGATTTAATGGCTAAATATTTATTGGGTCTACATGAATATGAGAGCACATGGGCTAGTTTAGGATTGAGTGTGCTTCTTGATGCTCCAAATATGGTTGGTCCTGGGGTTGATTTTGGTGGGCCACAAATTTTACCAAAGGCTTTAGGATGGCTAGCTAAACATACTGGATTACAATCAGTAATGATGTCCGCGATAAAAGCTGGTAAAACAGGATTAAGCTCATTAAAGAAAATTAAATTTAGTAAAACTTTAAAGGGCGTAGAAAACATTCCAGCAAAGGATCTTGGGGTAGATTTGTCTAACATAAAGCCTAAACCGGAAGTTTCACCTACAAAACCTCAAGCATCTACGACACAAGCAAAACAACAAAAAATAGAACAAGAAGCAGTAGCAGATGCTAGACTAACAAAATACATACAAGCAGGAACAATTGGTGTTTCTGGAGCCGGTACAGTTGCAGCAGGATCAACGGTCTCATCATTATTACCTCCTAATCAGATGGCAGAGACTAAGCCTGCGTTAGCACCAACAGAGACAGAAATCCCACAGCCCGCGGGGGCACCAGCACCAGCGGCACCGGCAGCAGCACCAACGGCGGCACCGCAGCCGCAAACAGAAGCTTTAGAGTCTATGAAAGCAGAGAAAGCGGCTTCAGAAGCAAGACTAGCAGAGAGAAATGAGAGATTAGGAGTAAAATCTGGCGAGATAATGAAATCTGATAACGCTTTGAAAAATAATGATCGTGAAGCTTCATTTTCAGGGAAACTTGGATATTATAGGGACGAAGTCATAAAGGACCCTACGGGCACTGATTTAGATATGGCCATGGCAAAGGATGAATATAGGAACTTAGAGCAAAATAAAACCACGAATGGACAAACACTACAAGAATATTTATCTTCTAGAGGATTAACAACTAATGCTGAATTTCTTAAAAATAAAGAAGGAGCAGCCAAGCCAGAATCTGGAAGGAAAGAATTAAGAACAGTAAAGGATGTTAGAGCTAAAGTATTAGCAGATATAGCCGCCGAAGGAATATGGGACATGAGCATTGCTTCAGCAACATTCGCTGGCATTGTTAAAAAACGCACAAGAGGAGAAAGTAGAGGAGGATTCGACACAGAAGGATGGTCAGTAGATGAAATTCGAACAGAGATAGAACAAGATCTAGCCAACAATGGCGGACGTATGGCTCGTAAGGGAGGACAATTTAAAGGAACAGATCTTGATAATCCTGATGCGACAGTGGCCGCTCCGTCATCTCACTATACACAAAGTGATGACTATAAATATAAATTAGAAAATCCTGGAACAAGAGCCTATGAACCCGGAGCTTCTGGAGTTTTACAGTTCGCTGGTGATGTTATTGGAACTCGTGTTCTAAGTAATTTACCACAACCAGGAGGAAAATTTAGCGATACTACATTAGCCCAAAATGCAAGAGCAGAAAAAAGACTCAGGATGGCTAATCTATCAGATAATCCTGCAGTTGCCGGATTATCTGGAATACCACAAGGAGCTAAGAATGTTGCTGATACCGCTATTGGAACATCTCAAGCTGTTGGTGGATATCTTGGATCTGCTGGTCTTAGTGCTGCGGCAGCAGTTGTAGAGAATGATCAAAGATTATTCGCTCAGCAAAAACGCCGAAAAGTACTTGAAGCAATGATATCTCAAGGTGCTAGTCAGATAGAAGTAGATAAATATATAAAGGATAATCCCCTATTATCTTCAGACTCAGCAAAAGGTCTTCGGGACCAAGCTGATATTTATTCTGAGTCTGGTCAAGCTGGATTAGAAAGAATTCCACAAACAGCCAAAGATATTGCCTCGGCAACAGCGGAAACTGTTGCTGCTCCTGGTATGGCAGGAGTAGGAGTTATTAGAACCGGAGTAGGTGGATTAGCTGCTGGAGTAGCTGGTTTTGTAGAAACAGGAGCGGAAGTTGCTGGAAATACTACTGTCGCTGGTTATGCTAAAGCAGCTAAAGATCAAGCGATATTAGAAACAGAAAGAGGAGTAGCGAATGTTCAGAATGCAGGAGCAACTATTGGTCAACATGTAATAGATAATTCTTTAGGAACAAATATATATGGAAAAGTAAAAGAAGAAACAGCAGCAGTAAGTTCAAGATTGGATGCTGGTAGAGCAGCAGCAGCGGAGAATCTAATTCCTGGATACGGAGGCAATATTCAAAGAGGAATCGATCTTACTACAACGGTGACTGGAGCAGCAGGAGTAGAGGGGGGCATTGGTCAATTAGCAACAAAGATGGGAACTGGTGCAAAACAAACGTTGACTAATGCTCTTACTCCGACCCCGACAGCTCCTCTTCCTTCAAATTCGTCTTATACTGGAGTAAAACCCCAGACCGCCACAGCTGCTCAAAATACTGCTTTGGAGCAGAATATATCGAATTACAAAGAAATTCGAAGACTAGAGCTTACTAAAGCTGCACAAGCTGCACCTGTTGGGCATAGTCGTGCTAACATTGTTGTGGGGCAATTCCCTCCAACAGCAGCTACTGCTTCTATGCCAGATCTCCCCATATCTTCTAATGGTCTTCATATGCCTCCATACCCAAGTAATCTCGGTTTGGGGCCCGCTCTGACTCCAGAACATCTTCTTTATGGTGACTTAGGCCTAGATGCTCAAACGTCAAGACTAGCAAGAAGATCGAATGCCGCACAGGATATAGCTTCCCCAAATGCTCAGTTAGCAGATTTGTACAGAGACAACCCGCTACCAGGGCCAGTTGATGGTAACGCTAGACATCTAGCTATTCCACCTAGGAGAACACTACCCTCTGGGCCATCTTCACCACCTCAAGTCGCACAAGCGCAAGTTGCTGCTGTACCAACTCCAGAAGTGAGCGCTGCAGTACCGATTCCAGATATAAGTGCTGTACAACCAACATCGCCAATACAACAAGGAATATTAGATAGAGTACAGAGAGGTGCAGATAGTTACAAAGATAGAGGAACAACAGGATTTACTGGATCTGATTTTGATAAACGAGCTGATTTAATGAGAACACCTGAAGGACTACAAAAACTATTAGAGGAACAACAAACAGCCGGATCCTTTAACAATGGAGGAATAGTATATGCCTCCGAAGGACAATTAATAAATTATCAATCACGAGGCACAGATACAGTCCCCGCCATGTTAACTCCTGGTGAGTTTGTTGTTAATGCAAAGTCCACCGGACAAAATCTATCTTTATTACAATCAATTAACAATGGAACTAAAGGCTATTCTAAGGGTGGTATTATATATTTGGCCGGAGGTGGAAAAATAGAACAGGAAGGACTTGATCTCATGACTACTCATTTGGGCGGTGGTGTAATACCACCATATGACCCAGATACTATGCAAACTATTAAAGATGAGCGAAAAGCAAGAGAAGCAAGGGGAGAAAAAAGAGAGACAACTCGCAAAAAAAAGATGACAAAAGATGCAGACGGAAAACCTATTCAAGAAGTTGATGCAAATGGTAAACCTGTTTACGAGAATGAGACAAAAAACGTAAAAACAGACGAACAAGCTAAAAAAGATCGAGAAAAAGCTAAAAAAGATGCTCATGCAGCGTATTATGAAGCAGCGAAGGTCAAAGAGAGAGAAGAACTACTCGCTCTGTACAAAACCAACGAGCCACTTCAAAAACAAGCTATGAATGAAGCCGCAGCATTTAGAATAACGTTCCTTGCTGCTAAAAATAAATTTATTAATCAAATGGAAGCTAAAGTACGGGCTGGAGCTAAAGAAACCGGCGTATCACTTCCAGAATTTTTAGAAAATAATCCACAGGCAAAAGCAGAATATGACTTTATTAGGGGTAAAATAGATATAGACAATCTTGGTGATGCTCAAGATCTTATGGATGAATTAAATGCCTTGATGCAGAAGTTTCCTGCTGCTCTCGTATCAGACCCGCCCAAGTATATTCGAGATTTCAATCTTCAAAATACAGACCAAGCCCCTGGTCGTTATGCGTACTATAAAGCGATTGGGGCAAAAGAGACTTATCAAGCACAAGCTGAACAGACTCCGGATGCGGGAAATTATGTTTTACCACAAGATTATTCTTTTAGATCTGAAAAAGGACAAGACGAAATTAGGGGTCCCGGCTATGTTGCTCCAGAAGCCTTATCTTCTGGTGGAGTTGTTTATGCTTCTACCGGAAAATTAATTAATTTTGAACCCAAAGGAACAGACACAATTCCGGCCATGCTTACTCCTGGTGAGTTTGTTATTAATCGATCAGCAACCCAAGCTAATCTTCCACTACTTCAGTCTATTAATAATGGAACTAAAACATTGTCACATGGAGGAATGGTATATTTAGCAAGTGGAGGAAAAGCAAAAAAACCATCATCGCAAGAACAAGCCCTGGCTAAGAATCCCATGGGCGAATTAATATTAACCATTAAATCTCAAGCGGATAATTCGCCAAAGACTTTTGATGCTATAGACAATACAGCTATTAATGAAGGATTAACTGCGGAAGCATTAAAAACAACATATGAAGCAGCATGGACTAAACTAGATGATGAAACTAAATATAAAACAGCTAAAACACAATATAATATTGATAAAAAAAGAATAGATTATTTAACCTCTATATATAATAATTCATTACAGGCATATTCTGCACTCAAGGGTAATTCAGCAGCTAAAAATATGAGGATTGGGAAATTAAATATATTGCAATTATTAGAGGGACAAAAGGGCGCTATAACAGAAGCGAATGCAATACACGAAGCTTGGGTGGCGTTAGCAGCTCAAAATCCAGCATTTATGTCCGGAGGATCAACAACTGCTCAAACAGCTGCCGGTACGGCAACTCCAGCAAAAGCAGACGCAAAGGCGGAGAAACCACCAGAAGCTGGAACTCCAGAAGTGCCGGAAGAAGCTACTCCTAAGCGTAGCGGTGGAATGATATATGCAAATCAAGGAATGATGATTCCATATCAGTCACGAGGGACCGACACTGTTCCGGCCATGTTAACTCCAGGTGAATTTGTTGTCAATCGTAGTTCTGCTCAGGTTAATTTACCCTTATTACGATCTATCAATAGTTCAAATTATAGTCTGGGTGGTTCAGTCAGATATTTGACTGCTGGAGGTGAGGTGGATCATGCTGGCAGAGGTGGTGGAGGCAGCAGTGGTGTATCTAGTGGTGGAGGCAGCAGTGGTCCGAATATGGAAGGTTTAAGCCAATTTACAAGCAAGTTTGAAGCGCTTATTGCTCAACTTCAGACTATTCATATACCAACTGAAATCACTATGACCGGAAATCATAAAGTAGAAGTTGTTATCAATGGAGCATCCGCATTGTCTGAGCTAGAAACAGGATTTAAAACATTGGTAACGACCCAGATTAATGTTGCTCTAGAAGATTATAGTGAACGCATGAGAACGCAGACAGAAGGCGGATTAAGATAAGATTAACAATATAAAAGGTATATTAAAATGAATGAAACAATTTCTGGAACTTTATCTGTAGGATCCGGAGCAACACCAGATATTAGACTATCTGAAACTTCCGGAATTTCCACATCTTTTAATATTAATCAACAAGATATTGACTTTAGCATATTAGGTACTACTAATGGATTAATATACTTTGATGCTTCCACAGGAAGATTAGGAGTTGGAACAGGTGTTCCGGATGCTGTGCTACACGTTGTGGCTCCGTGCGCTAAAGATGGATTAATCATCGAGAGCATCACAAATTGTGCCACAGGAGTGACCCTATTATTAGTTCATAATCCACAAACTCAGCCAGTTAGTGGTAGTTATCCTGCCATTTTGAATTTAGCTGGACGAGACACTAATTATAATGAGATTATTTATGGACAAATTATGTCCAGAATTATTGATCCTATCACTGGATATACTAGTGGTGAACTTATTTTTACTGTTGATCAACAAGGCACCAACAAGCCCGTACTAGTTGCTAATCTGAATAATATTTCTTTAGGAGGAAATAATTCGGTATCTGGTTATAAATATACTGTGATGGGTGGTAATAATAGTATAAGTGGAAATAGTTTAACTATAGTGGGAGCTTATAACAGTGGTTTATCTAACACCGGCACCGTTGTTGGTAATATTAATTATGTTAATGGTAATAATATTCTGTCTTTAACTAATTCCTCGCATTTAGTTGGTGATGATAATGTTATTGTTGGACAAATGATTCGTGTTGATGGAGCATCTAATCTACTAATAGGCGATAATATAGTATCTTCCGGCACCAATAATATTTTATTAGGTAATGATAACGTATACGACAGCAGTTTTGCAGTCGGCTTATCTCAATCATCAATGTCTTCTGGATTGTCTGGAATTGTTCTAGGGTCATATGCTTATAATACCGGTAATAATAATATTTATATTGGTAATCTTAATAGTGTTCTGGGTGATAATAATAGTATGGTTGGATCTCAAATAGCTTTAGAGGGAAACAATAACGTTGTTTATGGTAGTTCTGATAATATTATAAATGGAGAAGAGTTAATCTGTGTAGGATCAAATCAAAATATATCTAATTTAACTAGCGGTATTTTCCTTGGAAATAATATATCATTATCAGATTCATATAAGTCTATCATAGTTGGCTTGGGTAATAACATCAATCAAGGTTTACAACAGAGTATATTACTTGGTATTAATAATAATGTTGCTAGTGGAAGCCCCAGTGGACTATTATTGATCGGCCAGTCTAATTTTACCAAAGATATTGATGGTTCTGTAGTTGTTGGTAATACTAATAATCTAAGCGGCACCGTAACCAACAATCTAGTTGTTGGAAATCTCAATGCTGCCCCATCTGTTAGTAATAATAATCTTATATTAGGAACATTTAATAATCAAACCGGAGTTTATATAGATTCAGTCGGAACAATTACTGGAGTTGCTCGTAGAACCACCGAACCAATTAATAATTCTATTATTCTTGGTATCAATAATGTTGCAAAATATGGTGATACTAATATTCTGATTGGTAATAAGAATACTGCATCTGGTTGGAATCTTAATGCTATAGGCTCATATAATATTATGAAAAATACCTCTGGCACTTATGCTGTTGGTAATTCTAACTTTATGATTGGAAATCAATTGGGTGTTGTGGGAAGTAAAATATCTGCGATAGGAGAAGAATCTATCGCTTTTAACACAGCTAATAAGAAAATGGATATGTTTGGGAGTGGTAATATCGTTATCGGTTATAATCAAATGGTTTCTAGTGGTATTGTTATTGGTACTTCTAATAAAACTGATGGTGTTAATAATATTGTTTATGGTAGAGATAACACTATTGGTTCTACTAGGAATATGTGTTTTATTGATGATGTTTCAGGATATACTCTTCTTATTCCAACGGCGGGCATAAGAGATAAATATATTGTTGGCGATAAGGTATTAGTCTGTATACAAAATCCCCCATCTGTTCTTAATACGTTTATTAGAGAGATAACTAATGTAGAAGAAATCGCCATTGATAATAATACAATATTAACTTTCACAATTCCTGTAACAGTAGACTCCTCTAATGGTTATTACTCTATAAATAATTCATTCGATGATAATAATGTACCATCCACCAGAACGAGTGGTTTGATCATGCCCTATCAAGAGATGGGTGGTCATGGCGGAACAGAAAATGATCCATTTTTTGGTTCCGACAATATAGTGATTGGATCTAAAAATCGTTATCTATATAGTAGTGGTATAACTGTTGGTTATAATAATAACATCTCGGGTGTTCGTAATATTACCATTGGCTATAGCATCACCGGTGTTGCTGATAATACTGTTTATCTCGGAACCAACAACACAAACAAGATGATATTAGACGACTCTAAGGTTGTATTTAACTCTGGAGCCTTTCAAGATAATTTCATTATTAAATCGAGCAATGACGACACCAGTATTATAAATATTAATTTGAATAATAATCGTGTAGGTATCAATACCGATGATCCAACATCTGCCCTTTCGGTAAGCGGCCGACTAACAACGGACTCTTTTAAGCTCGGGTTTTCTGCACAAGATCAATATGTTCTAACAACTAATGTCAACGGAATTGGAACATGGGGATTACCAGTTAGACTTTCTGGTGATAATGGAGGATTATTATATAAGGTAACAGATAAAGGAGCCAGCGGTATATCGGAAATATTATATGATCCTACTACTAAATCTATGAATTTTAATCTAGGCGGAGATAATGGTTTTTATGTTACTTCTTCTGGATTATTCGTTAATGATGAAGCTGCTAGTTATGGCGTAAGAATAAGAGGAAGTGGAGGTGTTGACTTCTCTAAAACCCTCTTTAATACTAATTTTGCAAATCATAGAATTGATTTTTATAATGTTGATGGTAATTCTGGATTATTTAATAATTTTAATGTTATTAGCGGTATGAAATTACCAACGAATCTTACTGGAACTTTTCTATACGTTAATAATGTTGGAAGTCTAAATTCTTATGTTTCTAGACCACATAGTGTTATATTTTCTAATGAAAACTCGTTATCTTCTGGGAATACTAGTATTCGTTGGATTAATCCACAACAAACACTAGCATTAGGAGCAACGGGTGTTGTTCAATATGATCTATTATCGACTAATTCCACAGATAGTTTTTACAATATCTTATTAAGTTCTAATTCTTCTATTGATACAGTCTTTAATAATCGTGGATTAGGTAATAAATTTAGTGTTATTAATTCCGGAGCACTAAATAGTCGAGTTGGTTTCCATATTAATCCTTCTGGGTCAATATCAATCAACACGGCTGCAACAGACTTGGCAACTTATAATAGTGAAGCAATTTTATATGCAAATGGTAAAGCATGGCTAAAAAGCTTAAAGGTGGGTGAAGGATCAGCCCCATCAGGACTATATTTAAGAACAGATCAATATGGCAATATTAGATTTAGTAATATAGATCTAAATACTCAATTTTCTGGAGTTTTCCCATTAAGTGTAGCAAATACATATCAGGGAGAAGATGGATCTTTTAGGGTTGATGTGTCGCTATCTAGTAAAAAACTTACTGGAGACAATTTAGGCGTTAATGATGATGGTACTTTAATAGCTTGGAGAGGAGACGCTTGGGTTAACACTAGCGGCATAAGACTTTATCAATCTCCAAGAACAATAAATACTATGTCCACTATTAGAGGTATTGAATTTGGATATAAGGGTCAAACAACTAATACTAATCATAATCATGTTTTTGCAGGTGGGTCTTTTAAAAATACAGACGAAGCATATAATGGGTCATCACAAAAAGCCGTTTATTATCTAAGAACCAGAACAACTTACGGAGCCGATGTTAAACCTTTAGTAACGAATTGGACTAAGAATGCAACGGTGTCAACTGAGACGCGAGAAAATTGTGTAAATTTAACGTTTTTCGATACGAATACTAATTATGAATATGATAGGGTTTGGCTTTATAATATAGAAGCTTCTGTTTTATGGCAAGTTGGAACCAGTAATGCTCCAGATGCACAGGGTACTAGATCTGCTGGAACATATGCTATAGAAGGAGGACTATTCAGAGCCGCTTCTGGAACAAGATTTGATAAATTAGGAACTGAAAATATAAGATATTACGGAGACACTATGCCTGGAGGAATGGGATTATCAACAGTTATAAATACAGATGGGTCGATACCAAGATTAACCCTTTTAGCTACCGGGACTGCTGGATATACAGCATTATGGAGCGCTACTGTTAATATTAATCAATTAAATCATCCTGGTGCTGCCGCTTTATATTCTAGTTAATAATAGATGCTTAAAAAAGAATAAGAACAAAAAAAGGAATAAATATGGCAACAGGAGCAAGCGTAAAATACACAACATCCTCAGCTTTTGATTTTATTGGAGACAGCGGCTATCCTGTTCCTGCTATTTCTATATCTCAGGACTATCAAAGAGATGGTGGAGGAAGACAAATTGGCATAACTGTAGGCATTGGTATAGAGGGTAAAATTTTTAGTGGTAGCGGTATTAGTGGAATTAATAAACTATTAATGTTAGAGAGTGGTTTAAGAAAAGCTTTTAGTGTGGATGGAGGAGACCTAACTGTTGGATGTGGATCTTTCACATCTCTCTTTAGCGGTATTAAAATTACTAGATATTCTGCAAATAAAACAGAGAATAACTGGACCACCACCATTGATTATAGTATTGATCTTCAATCTGAAGTTGCCATGACTGGATCAGGAGTGTTTTTGGTTAGTAGCACTCAAGATGATTGGAATATAGAGACCATTGATGAAAATTCATATGCTTTTACCCCACTTAATTTAAATCAAATCGCCTTAAACGGTTCTTTATCATTAGAAAGAGGATCAGACTATCCTTTTTTTAGAATTAGCAGAACAGTAGGTGCTGTAGGCAAATATATGGGAGATAAAACAAACCCAATAACAGGAGCTAACACAGCTATACAACACGCTAAAGAATGGGTAAAATGGCATACAAATAATTCTCCAAAAACTCATGAGATTATTAATGGATTAAATTTATATAATTTTGTTCGAAGCGTTAGCTCTAGTGACGCAGAAGGATCTTATAGAATAACAGACAACTGGATTGCAACAAAAAATAAGATACCATATTCTGAGTCTTTTACTTGCGAAAGTAGTTTAGATTCATCTATGACGCGAACAGTAACTGTCCAAGGAACAGTAAAGGGGTTAGAGGCATTCAATTCTGGAGCTTTATATAGTGGAACTATAGTAGATGGTAAATTAGATAATTCATTCGGAGATCCTTATGCCGCAACAAGATCTTTATCCAATAGCGGTAGTAAAATTTATAATGCTATGAGTGGATATAGCGGTATTAAATGTCAATTATACGCTAGGGCTCAAATGTTAGCGTCTACAGGAATATCTTGTGGTTTTAGCTTTAATACTACGTTTGGTCGCGCAGAAAATTTATTACATCCTATTCCAGTATCTACAACAGAAGGATTTAACCCATACGAAGGAACTGTAACATATAATTATAGTTATAATAATAGACCACAGAATATAATAGCTAATGCATTAAGCGAAACTCTATCTGTCGATGATGTTGGATCAACACCATTAGTCGCATCCTTATTCGTTCTTGGTCGTAGATTAGGCCCTATTTTACAAGACCTAGGGACAATCACAGCATCAACAAGAAGTGTTACCTTTGAAGTGGTTTTTCCAAAACCATCTAGTTTAAGAGATTTGCATTTCCCTGGAGCAAGTTTAGCCAGCATAAATAATGTTATCGATTCATTCGATCCTGAAAGATTTATGGCAGATAGTTCTATAACACAAGGTATCAAATCTTATATTACTCAAAATACAACGAATTGGAATTTATCAGAAGGAAGATTGAATAGAACAAAACAATGGACATGGGTTAGATGTTTTTATTAAAATAGGATTTTTAAATGGCAAATAATTGTGGTGGCGATGGCACTGAGCAAATAGAAGTTGGACCTTTTAATCAAACTTTATTTTTAGGTTGCAGTATCACGGACTTTAATATGACTATAGGCTGGGGTGCAGAAGCAAGCACCTTATCAGTTAGTCTTGTGGAAGATCGATCTTATGATGCTCTTTCAAATAAATACAGTCCTTTGAACACTAAAGCAACCAGCGTTAATAATGCTCCAGAATCTCTACCTTCTCACGCTTTGGAGATTAGTGGAGATAGCGTATCTAATGATACTAATAAAAATTTACATAGAACAATAGCAAAAGAAATTATTGATCAGTCTCAAATCACCAATTTGGGAAAAGCTAGATATCCATCAACAACTGATGGATCTGTAATGTATTCTACTGATCCAGATCCTGGATTTTTTGGTTTATTATACGACATTATTGGCGTTGCCGCATATTTTAAATTTGTAGATGGGCTTACTTTTGGAGGAGTCATTACCAGTTGGTCAGCTATGGGGGGGACAGGAGGAAGCGCAACATATAAAGTTGAAATACGTAGTTTTTCCAATCTGTTGAGTGGAGCTCAATTAATTGTTGATAAATATACTGGATCTATATCTACTATTATGACAGATACTATTGCTGTTCCGAGTATGACTCTTGGTGATTATAGCGGTAGTATAAAAAGAGGTAATATTCCAAATGTTTTTAATGTCTTTGGATATCTGGAAAGTTTTGGTTTTGGTAAATCAGGAAAAACGAGCCAGGGCGTATCTGCTCTACAAATTTATAAAGCGTTAGGTGTACTCGCAGGAGGAACATCCAGCGCTTATTCTCCATATGGAGCTCTAGTTGGCAAGAATCCTACTAGAATTGATGGAGAGGTGGTCGATACAAAGACTGAATTTTATCAAAAAGATTTAAATGTTATTAAATTATATGAATGTGGATTATGTCGGAGTAAAACAGCTATTGACGGTATCAATAGAAACTTATTTAAGTTAGATATTTTATCGGTCCCAGAGCCACCCAACGATCTTTATCTGCCAAACGATAGTATGTCAGTAATGGAGTTTATTTCGCATCTTTGTGCTGGTGCCGGATATGATTTTTATGTTGGCTTTGTATTAGATGATGACTATACTGGTACTATTAAAATTTTTACAGTTAGTAAACGAGTTCAGCCCGCGAAGAATGTTATTCAAAATTTAGTTAATGGTTGGCGGGATGCGGGCGCAAAAATTAATCAATTTCAGTATGGACAAGAATTAAGTGAAGAAAAACCAAGAAGTATGTATGTCGGTGGACCACAACAAAGATTATTGCAAATAAAATCTGTGCATTTAGCACTTAAACAGACGAGTTTGGTTTATGATCCATTCGCGGGTAATGGTGTTGGACATTTTGTTGAGTATCCAACCTCTTATGAAAATGTTATAAGGGTACCAGATAGCTGTAACACAAGAGTAAATAAATTTGCAATAGACGGAGGATCCGCCGTTGGACAAGTAAATACTGTTGATGATTTTTATACAACTACTACTTTCGGTACTTCTTTCAGAATAGATAAAGGAAATTATTTAGCAACAGAATCGGTAGCCACGCAAGCTGGCATCGCAGGCGTCACCAACAATCCTTTGCTTCAAAATGTTAATAGTTATGCTTTATATAAAGATTTAATTTGTCCATATTTTGGCAATAATGGTAATGAAATAGAAAATTTAAATAGTGGACCAAGAAAAGTATATTTTGATAGAAAACTGGGACAACTACAAATTGTTTTCAATACCAACGACATAACCACATTATTCTCAAAGCCCTACACATCAAATGGACAATTAGTGGTTTTAGAGAATGAACTAAGGGCTGCGGGTGCTAATTTTGAATCTTGGTTTAGCTATTGTTTTGATGGGTTTTTTAGTACTGATATAGCTGATTTACTCTACACAAGATTCAGAACCACATATCCGGTCTTTGCTGCTAGAGGTGAGTTTTTGAAAGGTTTGAGTATTATCAATTGGAAATATGTTAATAAATCTCCAGCTTCTCACAGTTCTCCACCAAACGCTTATAATGTAAAAATGGAAAATGCTCAACCATATGTTCATTTTTTATATTCAGATCTACAAAGTATACATGCTTTCTTTAAAAGAGTACATGATACATATTATGGTAAAAGCTATATGGTCCGTACTCCAAAAATGAGATGGTATAAGGAGGGAGATTTAAAACTAGCTTTTGGTAACTATGCTTTACCTGGAGGAGGAACAATATTTTCTGATTGGGAAATATCAAAGGATGGAGCATGGGAAGAAAAAGGAAATATTATTGATGATACCATTAGAGTGGGATCGACACTATCAGATTTATTTTGTAGCGATGATGGTAAAATATTGCCAATTCTGGGATTCAATGCATCTGCTGAATTGGCGACAAAGGACTATTGGAGTCAAATGAATTTAGCTTCACGAGATAATGCTGAAAATTTGACAGACTTAATGCTTTCTCAAACCAAACTAGCTTCTACTGTATTAAATCAAAATGATTATTTTTATTTTCCATTATCTCATAATATACCTCCAGATAAATTTTCATATGTTCCATACAGAAGTCCGGCGGCATTAGCTGGTGGGCTGGGGAATACAGATTCAACATTATTCAATTTACAAACTTCTCACGGAGTTCCTATTCCTAATAATTGGATATATAAAATGTATGTTAGTTGTTCTGAGATAGAGGAACAAATTGTATTTATTGATGGGCAACCTAGTGTTATAATTTCTTTACCATCTCCAATTCATATAGGGGGTGGTAAAAATGATACTGAAAATTCGTTACCTCTTGTCATGCTTCATGATGCAATATGCATGAAAAGCAGAGGATCTACAGGTCCTTTGGGTCAAGGAGCTAGAATTAAAGAGAACGTGAGTTTAACAGCATTATTATTTGGTTGGGGTCATCATGCTGGTTTATCATTAATGAGTGATAATCCTCAGATATCTGTTAATGAGAGTAGTCCTAATACTCCAATAGCTCCAAAAGCAACCTGTCCGGCATTTGCTGCTATTCCAGTTAAATTCAATAGATCCACTTATGGACCATGGATTAATTTACCAGGATTAGTAGCGCAGGATATTTTTCCAGGATATAATAATATAGATAATTTTGTTAATAATGTTTGTGGTGGAGTTAAAATACAAATTCAAGACGAGTTTGTTCCATGGAAATATGGAGGTATGGATACTTTAGATGCAGCAGTAATGCTTCAAATAAAAGATGATGTTAACTATCAACAGGTTCATGAAAATGCATCACTAGGAGTTGCTGGAGCAGTATTGAGGCAAGATGGAGTTGCTGTTGGTCTTGGCACTGTTATTGGAGGTGGTCCAGTTATTACAAATATGATGATTAATATTGGAGAACAGGGTGTAACGGCAACATATAATCTCAGAACATATATTAGAAAAATTGGATTTTTTAATAAAGAGAATTCAGATCGTATTAGGGATAATAGTTTAGAGTTTAGTAAGCAACAAAGAAAAATTAATCAATTTTTAAATAGTAAATTTAATATCACCCAAATGGCTGGATCTAATTCAGATGCTGGAGATGTTCCAAAACCTCTTAGAACTAGTCCAATAGAAATGATGGTTGGTGCAGCTTATCCATTTATTAATTCCGAGAGTACTATTACTGATCTGACAACAGACATGGCGTATTCTCCATCAGCC
>SESF01031728.1_pt1 | contig 28776 bp, 25 predicted proteins | sample 3171521 | NCBI WGS metagenome assembly SESF01 (sample SAMN10866945, study PRJNA518727) | freshwater metagenome | biome: subpolar coniferous forest; feature: holomictic lake; material: water; isolation source: holomictic Lake 227, 6 m and 8 m depth | place: Canada: near Kenora, Ontario | collected...
TCGAGCTGCGTGTTTGGTTTGGGCGACCACAGCAAGGATACGCTTTTGCTCGTGCTCGGTAAGGACGCGGGCTTGTGGCATGTCGAAACCTCATTTAATCCTGCTTTACCTGTTTATTATTATGTTTTCAGATTTTGAGAAGGTCAAACGATGGTTGACTGCTTGTTAATACAAGGGGTTATGGCAGAACCTCACATTTTGTACGGAATGTGAGGTTTTATGTTCGGCGCCCAAATTAGGCTCTGACGCTAATATAGGCAAACGCTTGGTTTATGCTGACGTCGATACAAATTTATTCCCAAGCATCACTCGGGGGCTTTTCTGAAAAGGGGCGTAACACGGGCCGTACACAATTTTCACAAAACAATAAAGGAAAGGGAACTTTTGAATTTCATTAGTCACAAAAAATGTCCAGCGCACCAAGACGATGTATAAATAATGCAATCCTTGATTGCCGTGCAAATCTTATGAATAAGACTATATCCATTTGATGATAACACCTAAAATCCAACCTTTAGCAACATAATTTGCACATGTCCTTTAAACAGATCTTCACAACAATTCAAAACTATCCGCGATGGGCACAATACATATATACAATATTTTCACATATAACCCATTTTATATAAACATAGTAATTATCTTTTTATAGCAGACGATGCTTATTGGCGATTACGTTATTGACATTTTCGTGAAAACAGAACAGTAACAATAATTATTTTGAGCGCAAATCGCAATGCGGTAAGCTACATCGCGTACTTGTGAATATGCAAAAGTATAATACAGATGTGGTGTATACGTTTTCGCCTCTCCATCGTGGAGTTATTATATTTTGAATAAGATTTTAACCAGATTAATGCATAATCGCACCAGTTTTATGCCGGCTTATTCATATAAGTGTAAACTTATATTTCCAATATTGTTGGTTGGTCAGTTTCATCGTCGCAATATTTCCTTGTCCCTCTCTTCCCACCGCTATATAACATTTTCGAAGTCATTTGTGTGGGGAACAGTCTGTGAACGACGCAGTATGGATCGATATATGTTGCTCAGAGCAATATTCTCAGTTAGGGTAAAGCAGATAACAGTACACCTACCTCGACTCGGATTGGGTTAAAATGGCCTTACAAAAGGAAAAACAGATATTAACGCACACCGATCTCGGTGAAATGCTCGTGCTGCATCGCAAGTATGTAAAAGGCCAGCGCGGCGGCAAGCGTTTGATATTGAATATGGCCACAGTAATCGGATTCAACTTTTCTGACCTTGACCTTACGGGAGCTCATTTTTCTGGTTCAAATTTACAGGGATGCCGCCTAATTCGCTCCAACCTTACCGATTCGAATTTATTTGGCGCTGATTTATCATATGCAGATTTAACACAAGCCAACCTAACAAATGCAGATCTTCGTGGTTGTCGCATGAAGGCCGCTAACTTGGAAAATGCAGACTTTACGCGAACTGATATGAGAGAAGGGAATTTACTATTGCGCGGTAGTGATGGCGACACGCTACCAGTTATTAATGAACACCCAAGTTTATTATTACAGCAAGCCAATCTCTCAAATGCAAATTTTACTGGCGCTAAGCTTACCCAATCCGTTGGGTACAAAACAGACCTTAGCTTCGCCAATTTTACCGGGGCCAAACTAAATAACGCAATATTACAGTCTTGTAATTTACGGGGAGCTTTATTCCATAATACTGATTTATCTGGAACGAACTTTGACGGATCAAATCTTCAAGGCGCTGTAATAAGGGGCGCAAATTTAGATGGAGCATCGTTTCACGGCTCAGATCTGAGCACGACTTTTTTTGAAAAAATAGACCTAGCAAAAGCGGATATGTCAAAAGCGATACTTCCGAGAGGAATTGACTCATTAGCAAAGCCAATTCAAAAAATTATTGAAGATCATTTAAATTGGGTTGTCTCAGTCGGAAGAGATGGCGAGCAGGCTGATTTGACGCGCGTAGATCTTTCAGGCGTGACTTTAGAAAAAGTAACCCTATCTGCTGCAAAAATGCCCTCAGCAACACTTCGGAACGCCATACTTACCGGCAGCGATTTTGCAATGGCTGACCTTTCCTCTGCAAATGGTGTATTATCAAACCTTTCAGGCTCGGATATGCGGGGCATCAATATGCACTCAGCCATATTTACCGGGGCAAAAATGAAAAACATTAACGCTTCAGTTATGGTTATCGGCGTTGGAATTCGCCAAATTAATTGGAAGTCAAAATTTATATCTGCAGATATTTCGAAGTGTGATTTTTCTGGTGCGGATCTATCCCAGGCAGATTTTTCCGGGGCAAGGATATGTCATGCGGATTTCAGAAATGCAAAGTTAGCAAAGGCTATTTTTACGGATGCTGACCTAACAGGCGCGGACTTTCGAAACGCAGATATTACAGACTGCGACTTTCGAGGAGCGACCGGCTTCAAACCTGACTGATGTAAGAAATTTGAGGTTCGAATGTCTACTCAAGCGTTGTTTGGCGTTTTTATTGAGATATCGGGAGTCGATGTTCTTGATGGTCGCTATACAGACCATAGTAAGGCAATCATTAGAGCAAACTACCTATTCAATACTGGAAAATACAATTTTGTTAGGGTAGCGCAGTTTGCGAAAGATGGTTCAAAATCACTTATTTTAGAAAAACGGAATTCAGGATCATCAAAATCAAGCGCGATTGCTGATGTTTTGAATTCATATATTTGTACAAATTATTTGGATGCTTATTGCTATGATAGCAGAATCACGATCTCACAAATGATGAAAAATTATTTTAATGAGCAAGTGATAATTCCATCTGAGCTGCTTCATAATTTTTCACTGTTGCGAGACCTATCATTCGATGGCAAAATTGTTGCCAATGCAGCTACCAAACTTGCCCGTACACAAGTTGCGAGAACAGGTGGTGATTCTGATTTAAGAAAAAAACTACTCCTTTCCATATTCGCTGAGGTCATTTCTGAGTCTGAAAAATCTTCCCAATATGACATATTTTATCAGAAGTTCCAGTCAATGGGGCTATCCAACTTTGTAACGTCGGTCATCTCTGATCAGCCCGGCGAGTGCCATGATAAAATCTTCTCATATGTCATCTCAAGAGAGCTAAAGAATGCCAAAGACTGGGAGAAGAAAGTTGCTGTACTGTGCAAGTTATTCAACAATGACATGTCTGGCATCTCGATACAGATACTTGATGAGTTTATTGCAGAAGCTATCAACTCTGCATCAGCAATTAAGGCTCTTATTGGTTCAGCGTCTGATCTTGGCTCCGCACTTTATTCATTATCATTAACATACCAGGGGGAATTGACTGAAAAGAGCGTTACAACTACAGCCCTAAAGCAGCTAAATAGTTTTGTTTTATTCTGCAAGCCCCCTTTAACTCGGGCAGCAATTGCAAGGGTAATCGCGAAGTCTTTACTCGGCAATAGCTTACTAACGAAGCAAGGCACTGCTGACGATAGAACATGTTTTCAACGCATTGTCACCACACTACAAAACCAGCCCACTTTCGCCGGCGATAGCGATATGAGCCTCGCTTTGACCCAAAGAGCCAAAGTATTGTACGGTACACCAAACCTAAATCTACCCTTCGGTCCAGCGATACATATTGTGTGCGAACTTCTTACGTCGAACGAGCAAAGGTTTGATTATATAATCGGTCTACTTCTGTCTGATGCAGGCATCAAGAGTACTACAGTTATTTGCGAAAAGGTTATTGAGTTACTTGGCGAACTCAGTTCAGAGGAAATATTGTCGCTGAATAAGCGAATGTTTTTTGAAGATGGGAGCGAACAGTATATTATTGAGCGCTTTATTAATTCCGGGTTACCAATGTCGATAATAAATGAGATTATTGCCTACTTAAAGAGAGGCGAATCAAAGCCGGATGTCGATCTTAATCATTTTCGACAATTTGACAACTTTAGCAACTCACGAAGCCTAATTAATGTTGTTCCAGGGCCTGCTTCAGATGATACGCTCCCCCCAACGACAATCTGCACAGAAAAAGAAAATGATGCGACGATTATACTGGGACATCCACAATCAGGCCGAGCCCAAACTCTTACCAAGAGCGAAGAGCAAAAATCTAAGATTTTAAAGGTCGTTTCGGCGTTAACAGGAGATAACTGGGCTATCTATGCGTCTGGAAAAAAACTTATCGTCGGCAGATCTGGTGCGTGCGATATTGTCATCAATTCACGAATCGTATCGAGAATACACGGCCATTTTTTGTGCACTGGTAACTTTTTTGTTTTTGTCGACCAGAGCGCAAATGGTTCCTTTCTTGTGAGGTCTGGGAAGGTAGCAAAGGTTCATAAGTGCAATATCGTTCTTGAGGGAAGCGGATCAATTATAATAGCAATTGACCCCACTACTCAACAATATGATAAAAACTTTGTCTTGAACTACGAAATACACTAACAATATTCCAGAAGGAGTGTGCCTGCATGGATGAGATTAGGTGGTTATGCGGATTGAGCGTTGGCGTCGACAGGTTGGATAATGAGCACAAATCACTATTCACATTTTATAATACGCTGGCGTTGAAACTATCAGATTCGCAAGGTTTGGAAACACGCCGTATTCCAGCGGCAATTTTTAGTGATATCTTTGATTATATTAATAATCACTTCGAGCACGAGGAAGATTATATGCGTGACATTAATTACCCATACATTGACCAGCACATACAGCAGCATGAAGAGATTGTAAAATATATTGTTGAATTCCATAGGGGCGTTTCCGATGAGCTTAATCTCGGTGAGGCACAGCGATTGGCCGAGTTTATCGGGAAATGGCTTGTTCAGCACATTATGAATACTGATAGTAAATACGCTGAGTATGCCAAAACAATAATTTAGATTTAATGGTTTTTAGATGTTGTGTCCGGCAAACGCAAACATGGTAGAGTAATATAATTCAATGTGCCTTTAAGAGGCTAATTGCATATCCCCGGAATTTCTGAGCACATAGACAAGCTTCGACAAGACCGCCACAATCTTCACCCCTTGACCCTGCTGCTTGTCTTACCATCAGCACCATCATCAATCGTTTTCCTCCCCTCAACCGATCATACACCCCGAGCAGCGTCATCACAACGGCCGGGCCTGACTGGTGACACTGGCTATGGTAAATTAATTTTGAACGAGTCGAATCCAACCGCCGCCTGGAGGCAGAAATATGCCGTTACATACTATCGTTCAATGCCGCCGCTGCAACGACCTACTCACAGGTTGTCGGTCGCGCACTGTGTGCGGGTCGGGCCATCGGCGTCGCAGGTGGACAGATAGCGGCAATCGCGGCAGAGAAAGGTTTGATCGTCGCAACACGCGATGTCACCCCTTTCGAGTCGGCAGGAGTTCCGGTCGTAAATCCGTGGGATATTGCTGTGAAATAAGCATGATTGTTGGCAACCTGATACCATCAGGACACCTTCTTTCGCTTCACACGGTTGACACTCTGAAGAACTTTGTCAAAATGCCCCGCCATGCATGTTTCAATGATACCCTCCAGAACCTTATGAAGCTCGACCTGTGAGCCAGCAACAATTGCCTCGTTAAATAGTGTACGAGCACCATATCGGAGCACGACAAGATATCTATTACCTTCTTTACGCCACCACTTCTTGAGCCGTATTGGCTTCTCTTCAACTTCCCCACTGTCCTTCGTTTTCCGTAGGCCAATATGGACAAATTGCCGACCAGAAAGTTCGGCGCTGAGGGCGGCAATCTGGATCCTTACACCATCGCAAAACTTTCGCCGTTGTCGAGATATTGGATCCCCCGGCTGCTTAGTAACGCTGACTACCGGAAACGCAGCCAATACCCCAGATTTTTTCATAATGTCAGCGAGACCCATTGATACCTCCATTCTAAGCGGCACCCAATGGTAAACTCACTATCGGTTTAATCTATTTAAAAGTGAGCAACATAATTGCGATTTGAATTTTTACATCAGAGTTGGCCTACCTGCTTCTGTTCTGGGCAAGTTTTTCTACATTATCTCTCAACCGAACATGGCCGTAGTGGCGCTCAATAATTGCAACACTCGTTCCCATTTGCTGGGCAAGCAGATGAATATTAACCCCACTCTCAAGCCGCAATGTGCATAGGTATGCCGAATGCTATATGGAGTCCTTTTGTCCCCCATATTGTCATTAAGCATTTCAATATCGTTAAGAAGATTTCTAAACGGCTGGACTGGATCATATTGAACCCCCTTCGATAAGCAGAATACGTAATCATCTGGGTCCGTAAACTTTGAATAATCCTTCCATCCCAGGATATACTCCTGGCAATGTTTTTGACCGGTTAGCTCTCGCGTCTTTCTTCTTTTGGTTGGCTTGCCGCTAGCCCTGATACTCACATACGACTTTTCAATTTGACCGCCACACTCGGTTGTTTTTTTAAAAAAATCGATATGCTTCCACTTGAGCAGCCGGGCATCATTGGTTCTCATACCTGTCGTGCCCATAATCATTATGTAGAAATACAAAAGCCAACGATTATACCTAAACTGTTCCGTGCTCTTGCTGACCCATTCCAGCGTTCTTTTTTCGAGTTCATCCCACTCAGTACGAGTGAATGCGGCTCGCCTCCCATTCAGTTTGCCCTCAGGCACCTTAAAATCAGGGCATCTTGCTACATATTTTCGTGAAATTGCATAATCAAAAATATTTCTGATTGTGAGGCCCCACATTTTAACGGTGCTCTCGGTTGGCATGTCTTCGTATTCATCAATCGTATCCCTAAAAAATTGGTTGATGGAATTTGTCGTAATGTCCTGAATAAGAAAGCTTTCAAAAAATGACCGTATCTGGTTTTTTCCATAAGTCTTATACTTTTTGTGCATATGCACAGAGATTGCCTTACTCTCAAGCATGGCATCAAGGTTGCCAATATACTCGTCGATTACCGAAGCCATTTTGAGTTGCTTTAGAGGCTGGCCCGCATCTACAAGCGCTTCAAGCTTATATAATTCACGCCGAGCCAGGGCAATTGCCTTCTTATGGTCAGTTGTTTTCAGTGACCTCCATATTCTCTCTCCATTAATTGTAGTACGCATCTGCCAATATTGTGAGTTCTCACGCTTGAATACAAGCACACGGCCGTCTTCGATTTCATACACGTCCTTGTATGTAATCGTGTCATCCATCGCGAACCCCAATCCAGCGTGTGCTACAGCTTATGCTACGCTTCGCGAAAAATCAATTCAACAATCGCGATATTTTGCAGCTTCCAGTAATATGCTACGCTTATGCTACGGGTTGTACGCCTTAGAATCAATTGAATATTATGCCAATCACGGTGAACTGGGAGAGCACACCGTAGGGCTTGTTGAAGAGGATCAGCCGGGCCACGTCACGACAGGTCGCTGAAGGCGACGCGCTCGATGCCATGGCGCTCCAGCGCCGCGCGCACCCGCGGGCTGAGCAGCGCCTGCAACTCGGCAACATGATCATAGTCGTGCATGGCGCGGATCAACTCGGGGCAGCGGCGCACCGCGGGATGGAAATAGAGTTCCCCGGTCCCCTCCAGCGCCCCGGCGCGCTCGATCAGCGCGAGCACCGCCGCCTCGGTCATGGCCCCGGTCTGGCTGAGCCCGAGCAGGTAATCATTGCAGCGGATGCCGGCGCGGGCAAGGCGCGCCCGCAACAGGCCGGTCCAGGGTGAAAGCAGGATGCTGCCAGGACCGCCACCACCAGGCGGCTCGGCCGGCAGGCGCATCGCGCGCAGCCCATAGTCGCGCCCGACCTTGAGAATCAGCCCGAGCACGGTCGGATGAAGATGAAAATGGCAGTGGGCATTGACATGATCGAGGGCGAGACCGGTGCGCCGGAAGGCCTCGAACTGGGCGCGCAGCTCGGCCTCGATCTGCCCCCGCGCGCCGGGCGAAAAGAAGCAGCGGAGCCCGGCCCGCAGCAGATCGCTTTGAAACCAGCCATCGGCCCCGACCAGCACCGGCAACTTGCCCGGCGGCAGCAGCGGCCGGCCGTGCACCAGCACCAGATGCAGCCCGACCCGGAGCTGGGGCAAGCGGCGGGCGCGCTCGACGGCGTCGGCGGCGGCGGCGGCACCAACCATCAGGCTGGCCGCGGTCAGGATGCCATCGCGGGCGGCCCGCTCCACCGCCTCGTTGACGGTCGGCGTGAGTCCGAAATCATCGGCGGTGCAGATCAGTCGTTTCATGGCGTCGGCCACAGCCTTCTCTTGTCCCGGATGGTTGACCCGGTATACCCTTCGGCCGCCCGACTGACCAGACCCGGAGTACGCCCCTTGCCCGTTCCCCGCTTCGCCCCGCTGTTCATCCGTCTTGCCGTGGCCTGCGCGCTGCTGGCGGCACCGCAGGTATCCGCCGCCACCAATTCCGGCTCGGCCACCGCCGTCGTCACCGGTTTCTACGCCACCCTGCTCGGCACGATGAAGGACGGCCCGGCGCTGAAGTTCGCCGGACGCACCGAGCGTCTGACCCCGGCGCTGGCCTCCGCCTTCGATCTCGCCGGCATGACCCGGATCGCCGCCGGCGCCCAGTGGCCGGCGATCAAGCCCGAGGAGCAGCGGCAGCTGATCGACTCGTTCTCACGCTTCAGCATCGCCACCTACGCCGCCAACTTCGACGGCTGGGGCGGCGAGCGCTTCGAGGTGCTGAAGGAAGGCCCGGCCCCCGGCAGTCCCAACAGCGTGATCGTCGAGACCCGGCTGGTGACCAGCACTGGCGAGCCGGTGCAGCTCAACTACCTGCTGCGCCCGGTTTCGGGCAGCCTGCGCATCATCGACGTTTTCCTCAACGGCACGATCAGCGAACTGGCCGCCCGCCGTTCGGAGTTCGCCTCGGTGCTGACCCGCGACGGCGCCAAGGGGCTCTATGAGATGCTGGAAAAGCGGATCAAGGCGCTGGCAGCAAAATAAGTAAGCATTTCGTGGCATTTGCCGGTCAGGGGTGACCGGAAAATGCCCGCAAGAGCCCCGGCCTTACTGGGAAATGATGATCTGCTTGACGAACTCGGCATTGATTTTCTTGCCGGTCGCCTTGTTTACCACCTTCGCCACCACCTCGTAGGCCACCTGCTTTGCGGTTTCGCCGGTGATGCCCTTGCTGGCCTTGAGATTGAGCAGGGTCGCCGCATACGAATTGACGATGATCGTCTTGAGGCTGGCGCCATCTTCGCCGCCATCGGCTGGCCGCACGGCGGCCCCGCCCCCCCGCCGGCCGGGCGCGCCATAGCCGCCGGCCGGCGCCCCCAGGCGCACCGGGTCGGAGCTGCGCCGCTGGGAGACCGCCGGCTTGCGCAGCTTCTTGGAAATCTGATCGGCGAGCGGAACATCCATGGTCTCGATGTGACCGCTGATCGAAAACAGCATCACCACGACAGCATCCTTGATCAGCGTCGTCGACCGGGTGCGGACCCGGCCGAGCGCACTCTCTATGGTTGCGATCAGGATTTCGTGTTCTTCGATATGCTCCTGGGTCTTGGGGTAACCCAGTTCATCCATGGTCGTTTTTTCGAGATCGAACAAAGAATTGGCAATGGCCAGGAGCTGCTCCATGTTGTCGTCGGAAATCGCGCCATAGTCACCGGTATCACAGGCGCCGTCCATCGCGGTTGCCAGTTCCATCAGGTGCTTGTGCGCCGTATCGATTCCTTCGTCTCCGGAAGAAATCTTTCTCCATTCGACTGTCATTACCGCCTTTTTCCCCCAAAAAACGCTTACGACTCGGCGGGACGTTAGCATGGCGGGCGCATTGGCACAAGGCGGGAAATGGCTTAAGGATAACGGCCCAGGGAATCCGTGATCAGACGTTTGTTGTGCCGGACCATCTCGAGGTAGGTCGAGGCCGGGCCGCCCGGTGCAGAAAGCGCGTCGGAAAACAGCCGGCCGCCGACCCGGGCTCCGGACTCGCGGGCGATCTGCTGGATCAAGCGGGGATCGCTCATGTTCTCAATGAAGATCGCCCGGATACCCTCGCGGCGGATCTGGTCGATCAGCCCGCCCACCGCCCGCGCCGAGGGCTCGGACTCGGTGCCGAAGCCGACCGGGGCCAGCAGGGCCAGGCCGTAGGCGTCGCCGAAATAGCCGAAGGCGTCGTGCGAGGTGATGATCTTGCGCCGGGCGCTGTCGATGGCGGCGAAGGCGGCACGGACCTCGCGGTCGAGGGCCTCCAACCGGCCGAGATAGGCCGCGGCGCCAGCCCGGTACTCTGCAGCCCCGGCCGGATCGGCCGCAGCCAGCCCCTCGCCGATGGCGCGCACATAGGCCTTGACGTTGGCGACGTTCTGCCAGGCATGAGGATCGACCCCGCCCTCAGCGGCGTGCCCGGTACCGGAACCGCCCCGGCGCGGCGTCACCGCCGCGCTCGCCACCACCACCGGGCCGCGATAACCGCTGGAGCGGATCAGGCGGGAGATCCAGCCCTCCAGCCCGAGGCCATTGATTACCACCAGGCGCGCAGCCTGGATCGCCCGGGCGTCGTCGGGCGAGGGCTCGAAGACGTGGGCGTCGCCGTCGGGACCAACCAGCGTCGTTACCCGAACCCGGTCGCCACCGACCTGTTGAACCAGATCCCCGAGCACGCTGAAACTGGCAACCACCGGTAACGGCGCCGCCAGCGCCGCCCCTGAGGCCGCGGCCAGGATCAGCACCACCAGCCCCGCCGAAATCGCCAGCCGCCGCTTCATGACCCACCTCCCGATCTGTCCGCAGGTGATGTGTTATGGTATAACGTTAGGCTTGATCAAGCCTCCGCTGCGGCGTCAGGCTCCGGCTCTGGCGCCACCGCGGCGGCGGCCCTGCGCACCAGCACCGCGGCGAAAAAGCCATCGGTATCGTGGCGGGCCGGTGTCAGGCGCAGCCAGGGGCCTTCGAGCGGCGACGGCGTGCCGAACACCGCCCGCCACAGCTCGGGCAACGGCAGCGGCATGAACTCGGCATGGCCCTCGAGAAAGCCGGCAATCTGATCCTCGTTTTCCTCGGCCAGCATCGAGCAGGTGGCATAGATCAGCCGGCCGCCAGGCCGGACCAGCCGGGCAGCGCTGTCGAGAATCTCGGCTTGGAGGGTAACCAGATCGGCCAGGCCAGGCCCGAGCGGGCGCCAGCGGGAGTCGGGATTGCGCCGCCAGGTGCCGGTGCCGGTGCAAGGGGCGTCGACCAGCACCCGGTCGAACATGCCCTTGTGGCGCTTGACCCAGGGGTCGCGGGCCGACGAGAGGGCGCGGGTCTCGACATTGTGCAGGCCGCCCCGGCGCAGCCGCTCGGCGGCGCGTTTCAGCCGGTTGCCCAGCACGTCGCAGGCGACGATGCGGCCACGGTTGTTCATCGCCGCCGCCATGGCCAGCGCCTTGCCCCCGGCGCCGGCGCAGAAATCAACCACCTGATGCCCCGGCCGGGCATCGGCGAGCAGCGCCACCAGCTGCGAGCCTTCGTCCTGAATCTCGATCGCGCCGGCGCGGAACAGGTCAAGCCCCGCGATCGCCGGCCGGCCCTCGACCCGCAGCCCCAGCGGCGACAGCCGGCACGGCTGCGCCGTGATGCCAGCCTCGGCCAGCCCGGCCAGCACAGCGTCACGGCCGGCGCGGAGCGGATTGACGCGTAAATCCAGCGGCGCCGGGCCGGTCAGGGCCAGCAGCTCGGGCAGGAAGCGGCCACCGAGCGCGCGGCGCAGCCCCGGTTCGGCCCAGTCCGGACACTCGGCGCGCACCGCCTCGGGCATCTCGGGATGCTCCAGAGTGTGATGATCGAGGGCGCGGGCCACGCGGCTCTCGGCGGCCGAAAACGGCTCGGGATTGAAATGACCGCCGTCGAACAGCCGCTCCACCGAGGCGGCCTGCCGGCCTTCGGCCAGAATGGCGTTGGCGATCACCCGGGCGCGGCTCTGCCCGGTGTGGCCGGCGGTGGCCTCGTCGAAGCCACTGCGCGTCAGCCACCAGCCGAGCCGGGCATGCCGGCGCAACACCGTATACACCGCCTCGGCGACGGCGCTGCGGTCCTTGGCCCCGATAAAGCGGCGGGCGCGGAAAAAGGCGCTGGCGACGGCATCCGCGGGCCGGGAAATGGCGGCGATTTCGGCCAGCAGCTCAATCGCTGCCGCCACACGGGCTCCGGGAGTCATGGTCGGTCCAGGTCAGGGAACGGGACGCGACCATAGACGCTTGCGCCGCGCTTGTCAGGAGGCAAGAGGCCGGACCGGGAGAAAGCGGCACCCGCCGACCAGGGGGCGAACCCGGCGGGACGCGCCAGCGCGTCCCCACCGCCGGATCCGCGCCAGCCTTCAGAAAGCGGCGCTCAGCTTGGGCAACGGAACGGTTACGGTGGTGTGCTGGTGCGAGGCCGGCGACCACGACCAGCCGCACTCGTAGCAGATCGAATAGCCATGATCGAGAGTCGACAGGCGGCTGCCGCACTCGGGGCAGACGATGTGGCAGGAAAACTTCTTGCTGCTCTTCTTGCTCATACTTTCCTCCAGCGGATTTTGTGCCTTTTCGAGAGAGCGAAACCGGGACCTCTCCTGTGCGGCGTCACCAGGGAGATCCCCGAAACCACGAGCCCTGACATGCGAAAACACAAATAGTCTTGCTTATTTTTTAGGCTGATTTTCTTTGCCCTGCATCCGGGCCGCGAAAAACCCAGGCAACCAACAGCAAAAAACTTACCAGCAGTATACATGCTATGACCACGCGCAGACTGTGATCAACAGGAATCTGGCATCTTAGGACCGCTGCTTTTTCCCCGGGATCAGCCGAAAGAATCTGTCGGCGAAGACGGCCTCGTGAGAATACCGTGTCCACGACCGCGGCAGACGGGGTTCAATCGTTCCGGGGCAATCCTTCGCTCCCGAGGGGTTTTTAACCATACCCCCGGTATCGTCAGCGCCGCAATCCCGACTCGAGGCCGGCGCCGCCTGTTGCGGGGCGGACTCAAATCGGGAAATAAGTCAAGATATGGCGCGATGCCATTGACCGGACCACATCACACAGGGTAGAGGTGTGACATAGCGGTTACGGGCGACTCGGGATTCCGGCGATGATGGCGAAAACACGGGCACGCGGTATGCTGAAGATGCTTTCCCTCGGTGCGATTCTGCTGCTCGGCGCCTGCTCCGGCGACGGCCGCTACGCCGCGATGGGTGACGACGGCGGACCGGTTCCCCCCGACTACCGCGAACTCAAGGGCTGGGGCCGCGACAATCACGCCGAGGCGATCCCGGCGCTGCTGCGCACCTGCCAGTATTTGCGCAGCCTCGGCGCCACGCATCCGGTGGGGACCAACGGCAAGGCCGGCCGGGTCGCCGACTGGCAGCCGGCATGCACCGCCGCCAAGGCCCTCCACCCCGGCGACGGCCTCGCGGCGCGCCGCTATTTTGAAACTTGGTTCCAACCGGTGGCGCTCGGGGGCGGGGGCGGCCAGGAGGGCCTCTTTACCGGCTACTACGAAACCGAACTCAACGGCAGCTGGACCCGCACACCGCGCTTCAGCACCCCGATCTACCGCATGCCGCCACCAAGCCGGCGGGCGATCCCGACCCGCGCCCGGGTTGCCAGCGGCGCCCTGGCCCGGCGCGGCCTGGAGCTGATGTGGGTCGACGATCCGATCGAAGCCTTCATCATGGAGATTCAGGGGTCGGGCCGGGTGCGCATGACCGACGGCTCGGTGGTCGGCATCAACTACGCCGGTCAGAACGGCCAGAAATACTACCCGATCGGCCGTCACCTGATCGATCAGGGCGTGGCCACGCCCCAGACCATGACCATGCACCTGATCCGCGACTGGCTGCGCCAGCATCCCGATCAGGCCCAGACGGTGATGAACCTCAACCCCAGCTATATCTTCTTCAAGGTCCGCCCCTCGGGTGAGCCGCACGGCGCCAGCGCCGAACTGACCCCCCGGCGCAGTCTGGCCGTCGATCCCAGCTATGTCCCGATGGGGGTGCCGATCTGGCTCGACCTCCACGACGTGCCGGTGGTCGAGGGCGGATTGCTGCGCCGGCTGGTGGTGGCCCAGGATACCGGCGGCGCGATCAAGGGACCGGTGCGCGGCGATTTCTTCTGGGGCCATGGCGAAGAGGCCGCCTATGCCGCCGGCGTCATGAAAGCCCGCGGGCGCTACTTCATGCTGATCCCGCGGCCGGTGGCGGAACGAATCCAGACCGCCTCAGCGCGACCCTGACCATGGCGGATTCCGGACCGGTATGCCTTTCCGAACTGGCCGAAACCGCCGCCGCGGTGGCGGCCCTGACCGGGATTTTCTTCGAAACCTCGTCGCGCACCGACTTTTCCTCGCCCGGGGAGCGGCAGGGCTTCCTGGAACGCTGGACGGGCTTCTACCTGACCCGCTATCCTGACGAGGTCTGGTTCTGGCGTGACGCCGACGGCGTCCTGGCCGGCTACCTGACCGGCTGCCGCGACAGCGCCGGGGCGGCGCCTCTTTTTGACGCAGTGCCGGGTTATCCGGTGTTCGAGGATTGTTTCGGTGCCTTTCCAGCCCATTTGCACGTCAACTGCCGGGCCGACCGCCAGAATCGGGGCATCGGCGCCCGGCTGGTCGAGCATTTCACGGCCCGGTGCCGGGCCGCCGGGCTGGCCGGCGTGCATATCGTCACCGCGCCCACGGCGCGCAATGTCGGCTTTTATCAGCGAACCGGCTTCACCCATCAGGTGACCCGGAATTTCGGCAGCCGGTCCCTGCTGTTCATGGGCCGGCCCTTGAGGGCGGAGGGTGGAGCATGAAGATCAACCGTCGCGATTTCACCCGGCTGACCAGCGGCCTGCTGCTCGGCATGGGCGGAGCGCTGGCGCGCCCGTCGGCGGCTCTGGCCGGAGACGGCGGCTACATCGCCCGCCATGGCCACGCTCCGTTCTATGCCGCCCATCTCTATCCCGGCAGTTCGCTGACGCTCTCGGAGCGCGCGCTGCACGAGACCGGCGAAAACGTGCTCGCCCTGACCTTCGATGACGGCCCGGCGCCCAACAACGACCCGGAAATTCTGCGCCTGCTGGCCCAGTACAACGCCGTCGCCACCTTCTTCGTGATCGGCAGCAAGGTCGGCCATCACCTGGACATCCTGCAGCAGATGGTCGCCGCCGGCTGTGAGATCGGTAACCACTCCTGGCGCCATCCGATGATGACCAGCCTCAGCGCCGACGCCCAACTGGAGGAGTTGCGCCAGACCGACGATCTTTTGGCCAGTGCCGGCATCCCCAGCCGCTGGTTCCGCCCACCCTATGGCGATTACGACACCCTGACCCAGACCATCGCCCAGACCGAGGCGCTGGAAACCATCCTCTGGAGCGTCGACTCCCGCGACTGGAAGGGCGGCGCCCCCGAGGCGACCGCCCAGCGCGTGATCGACGACATCTCCCCCGGCGCCGTGATCCTGATGCACAGCACCAAGGCGAACACGGTGGCGGCGCTGCCGCGGATTCTTGAGTTCGCCCGCAGCCACGGCTACCGCTTCGTCACCCTGTCGGAGTGGAAACAGATCATGATCCGCACCGATCCGATCGCGACCCGCATGGCGGTCGAGAGCAAGACCGCCAGCAGCGCCGATCCGGCCAAGATCGCGGAGATTCCCCGCACCGACGGTTACAAGGCGGTCCGCTACTAGCCGGCCCGGAGCGGGCCGGATCACAAAAAAGGGCTTCGGAGATCACGCTCCGAAGCCCTTTTTCTTGTAATCGTCAGCGGCGGCCGGCCGTTACCGGACCAGCGGCTGGCCCACCGGCAGAATGTCGCGGCCAAAGAGGTCAAGGAAGATGACGTGAGCCATCATGTACCAGGCCCCGAGGGCGCAGACCACCAGATCGACGCCGGCCCACCAGGTCAGGCTCTCGCTGAAACCGAAATGGGCGAGATCGAGCAGCACGAAGCCGATGATCAGGGTGGTGAAGGTGATGAACATCGCCGTGTGAATCCGGGCCGAGGCGACCCAGAGAATCATCGAGTACAGCGTCCAAGCAACCAGGAACCAACCAACATCAGTCTTAGAGCAGACGAAAAAACCATACTTGTTGCCGATGAGGATACCGCAAAGGGTAATCCAGAAGGCACCAAACGAAGTAAACGCCGAATAACCAAAATTGTTGCCGCACTTCTGCTCTTGCAAGCCGGCAATCATCTGCGCAAGACCGCCAAAAAACAGCCCGAGATAGATGATCGGGCCAATACCGGCCCAGCCGAGGTTATGGAATTGCAGCATCAGCGTGGTCAGACCGAAACCGGCAAGACCGACCACAGCGGGATTGCCGACCTTGGCCGGCGCTCCGGGAGCGGGAGAGGGAGAACTCATTGGACGATTTTTCCTTCCTTGGGCGCGACCGTTAATTAAGCCTGACCGGTCAAGACCAGACCCGGCCACGCAACGGGTCACCGGTATCACCCGGCGCGTCCCGCCCTGTCAAGCCCTTGACGAAAACGTCAGAAAAATGACAAAGGCGGCACTCCGGCGACGGCCGGCTCAGTCCGCGAACGGGTCCTGCATCAAGATGGTGTCGTCGCGCTCTGGGCTGGTCGAGAGCAGGGTCACCGGGCACTCGATCAATTCCTCGATGCGGCGGACGTACTTCACCGCGGTCGCCGGCAACCGCGCCCAGCTGCGGGCGCCGCGGGTGCTGTCGCGCCAGCCTTCGAAGCTCTCATAGACCGGTTCGACCGCCGCCTGGGCCGCCGGACTGGAGGGCAGATAGGAAAGCTCGCGGCCCTGGTAGCGGTAGCCGGTACAGACCTTGATTTCCTCGATGCCGTCGAGGACATCGAGCTTGGTCAGGGCGATGCCGTTGATGCCGCCGGTCTTGATCGCCTGACGCACCAGCACGGCATCGAACCAGCCGCAGCGCCGGGGACGACCGGTGACGGTGCCGAACTCGCGGCCACGCTCGCCGATCAGGCGGCCGACCGCGTTGTCCTGCTCGGTCGGAAACGGCCCGCCGCCGACCCGGGTGCAATAAGCCTTGCTGATCCCCAGCACCCGCCCGACCGCGCCCGGCCCCATGCCGCTGCCGGTGCCGGCCTGCCCGGCCACGGTGTTGGACGAGGTGACGAAGGGATAGGTGCCGTGGTCGATGTCGAGCATCGCGCCCTGGGCGCCCTCAAACAGAATCCGCTTGCCGGCCCGGCGCATCTCGTCGAGGCGCAGCCACGCCACCCCGGCATAGGGCAGGATTTTCGGCGCGATCTCCAGCAGCGAGGCCAGCAGCTCGGCCCCGTCCAACTCGGCGGCGCCAAGGCCGCGCAGAAGCGCGTTGTGATGGGCCAGAAGGTCGGTGATCCGGTCCTGCAGGAGATCGGGCTCGGCAAGATCGCACACCCGGATCGCCCGACGCGCGATCTTGTCCTCGTAGGCCGGGCCGATGCCGCGACCGGTGGTGCCAATCTTGCGCGCGCCGCGCGCCTCCTCGCGGATACGGTCGATGTTGGAGTGCACCGGCAGAATGAGCGCGGCGTTCTCGGCCAGCACCAGGGTCTTCGGCGTCACCTCGACGCCCTTGCCCCTCACGGTCTCGATCTCGCGCAACAGCGCCCACGGGTCGACGACCACGCCATTGCCGATCACCGAAAGCTTGCCCGGACGAACCACGCCCGAGGGCAGCAGGCTGAGCCGGTACTCGACGCCATCGATCACCAGGGTATGGCCGGCATTGTGGCCGCCCTGAAAGCGCACCACGACATCGGCGCGGCTGGACAGCCAGTCGACGATCTTGCCCTTGCCTTCATCGCCCCACTGGGCGCCGACCACGACAACGTTGGCCATATCCTGCCGTCTCCGTTTCTTTTTGGGCCGCCCGGCCGGGCTCCTTCAAGACCGCCCGACCGGGCGGGGCTCACCATCGACCATAACATGATCGCACGCCAGCCGGCGCGCTTCCTCTTCGGGGTCAACGACGGCGGCCAGGGCCGCCACCGTCACCCAGCCGGCGGCGCGCCAGCGCTCACCCGCCGCCCGCGCACTGCCATAGGGCAGGAACAACCGCCGCGCCGCCGCCGCCGCCGGCACGGCACGGATCACAGTGTCGGTATAAAGGGTAAAGCCGGTGGCGGTTTCACCGCCCTGCCCGGCCCGATACCGGCCGCCGCTGCCCAGCTCGCCACGGACACCGCGGCTGAACAGGGTGAAGCTGACCCCGCTCTGATATTCAAAACCGCGATATTCCACGAGATCGACGGTCACCATCAGCCCGGGCGCGGCCTCGCGGATCAGCCGCACCACCCGCGCCAGCCGTTCGCGGTCGCGTCCGGCGTCGGGCGGCAGTTCCAGCGCCGCCAGCGCCGCCACCGCGCGCTCGGCCGCTCCGGCCGCCGCCATCAGCCGCCCCAGCACCCGCGCCGCCTCGCCGCCCACCACCGCCACCTCGGCGGCGTCCTTGCGATCGAGAGCCTCGCGGAGGCGCTGGCTGTCGGCCGCCGAAACACCCCAGGCCCGGCACAAGGTCGGCACCAGGGTCGGGACGCACAGATCGACCGACAGCCCCTCAACCCCGGCGTCGGCCAGCGCACCGGTCGCCAGCAGAATCACCTCGGCGTCGGCCTCGGGCGCCGGCGAGCCGATCAGCTCGCAGCCGAACTGGCCGAACTGGCGCTCGGCCCGCAGCTGCGAGCCCTTGACCCGCAACACCTGCCCGGCATAGGCGAGGCGCAACGGCCGCGGCGCGTGGGCCAGCCGGGTGGTGGCGATGCGCGCCACCTGGGGCGTCATGTCGGGCCGGATGCCCATCATCCGCTGAGAGGCCGGGTCCATCAGCCGGAAGGTCTGGTGGGCCAGCCCGGCGCCGGTGCCGGCCAAAAGGCTGTCCTCGAACTCGACCAGCGGCGGCTTGACCCGCTGATAGCCGTGGCTGGCGAACACGCCCATCAGCCGCTCAACCAGAGCCGCCTCGTGACCGGCGTCGGGCGGCAGGACATCGGGCAGCCCCGCAGGCAGCAGGGCGTGATGCAGCGGTTCGCTCATGACGGACTTTCCGCGAAACGAGAGACAGCACAAGAGGGCCGGCGACATCGGCCAGCCGGGCCGGTAAGTAGCGGACCCCAGAGCCGCATGCAAACGAAAACACCACCCCCCGGCACCGCAAAACCGCGGCAGCGCCGGCTGTCCGAAGATCGGCCGTCACAATCCTTGCCTGCCGCGCGCGCCGGGCAAGACGCCGTGGTTGATTTTCGGCCGCCGCCGCCGTTATATCACAAATGATTAGGAGAGGAACCAATCCCAAGACCGCGTCGATGACCACCAGCCGCGTCAGCTACGAAGTCCAGATTTACAGCACCGACCATTGGGTGCTCGACCGGAGCTTTCGCACCGAAGCGGACGCACGCGCCCACGGCAAGCGGCTGTTCGCCAATCCGCGCTGCGAAGGCTACCGGGTGATGCGCGACTGGCAGAAGCCGATCGGCTACCACTTCGAAACCGAAATCCACACCGAGTTCCGGCCGGTGTTTGAAACCCTGGCGGTGACGCCGATCGAAGAGGCGCCGGTCTGCACCAGCGATACCCAGTTCTACGGCGTCGACAGCCGGCTGGCCATGGGCCGGCTGCTGCGCAGCTACCTCGAGCGCATGGTGGTGACGCCGACCGAAATTCTGCACAACGATCAGGAAGCGCGCCGGTTGCTCGACCGCGACACCCTGGTGCCGACCGCGCTGGCCCGGGTGGCCACGCTTCAGGCCGGACGCGACGGCGACGCCGCCCGGGTTCGGCGCGACGACCTCTTTCGCGTCATCGACCGCCTGACCGAACGCACCCGCACCGCCGAGGCAATTCCCGACCTGCCCCGGCTCGCGGCCGGCAGCTTCGACGCCGTCTATGAGAACCTCAGCCACCGCCTGCCCGCCGACGATCTCGCTTTTACCTGTCTCGTGGTTTTGTCGCACGAGCTGGTACACATGCGCAGCTGGCTCTTCAAGCTCGACACTCTGATCGGCCATCTCGGCCCCCATCCCGAGGCGCCGCGCGCCGGGCCGGTGGCGATCCTCGAATCCGCCTGCGCCGACGTGCTGGTGGCGCCTTCGGTGCTGACCTCGCTGCTCGGCGCCCACGGCTCGGCACTGACCGAGATCGTCCAGACCCTCGATCTCTGCCAGGGCCGGCTCGACACCGACGGCCTGCCCGCCGATCACCGGCTGGCCCGGCTCAACGACACCCTGGCCAGCGACCTGCTCGGCGATTGCCGTCAGGTGCTGTTCGACACCACGCGCCGGCAGATCCGCGGCACCCAGCCGCTGACCGCCGAGGGCGACGCCATCGCCGAAGCGGAGGCTTTCGCCGGCCTGCTCGCGCGCCTGACCGGCAGCCGCGGCGTGCTCGGCGGCGGCGGCATGGCCGAGGCCCTGACCATCCGTTTCGGCCGCTCGCTGGAAAGCGCCGGGGCCAGCGGCCGGCGCGAGGCGATCGCCGGCGTCGTCGCCCGCTACACCGACGCCAAGGACCGGCTGCGCTATCTCCTCAGCCTGGCCGGCTCCGAACTCGGCCGCGAGCACGCCGCCGATATCATAGCCGAACTTCAGGGGGTGCTCGGCGGCTCCGAGGACGCCCGCCACTTCATCACCCGGGGCATGCCGCTGGCCGAGGGGCTGGCCTCGGTCACCGGCCTTTATGAACTGGCGGTCGATTCGGCCCTCGCCGCCACCGACCGTCAGCGCCTCGCCGATACCATCGACAGCCTGCTCGCCCTCTACATCGCCAACACCGGCGTCGTCGCCCGGCTCGACAGCCCCGACGAGCCGCTGCGCCCGCGCGCCGACCGTCTGCTCCGCCTCTGCATCCCCGGAGTGCTGAACAGCCCGAGGGCCCTCGAGACCGCCCGCCAGCTGGTGATCGGCCATCTGCGCCAACCCGGCTTCGACCAGCGCTACACCGCTGGCATCACCGACCCGGCCCAGCGCCAACAAGCCCTGCGCGATTTCTATGGTTTGTTGACCGAGGCGGGATTCTGCTAAACTGGTAGGCGATGGGAGGGCCGGGACCATGACCGAAGGGCCGGAAAATCACGCTCTGACGTATTTGCGCGCGCTCAGGGCCGACAACGTCGAAATCAAGGAGACCCTCCGCGAGCATGGCTACCGCCTGACCCGCATCGAAGGCGCGATCGCCGGCCTCCGCCGCGATCAGGTGGGCGACGCCGAAACCGTCGCCCACCTCGGCGCCCGCATCGATGGCCTGCGTGACGATGTCAACCGCATCAAGCGCCGCCTCGACCTCATCGACGAACCGCCGCACTGACCGCTCCACCTCATGCTTTCCGTCCGCGCCCTCAGCCGCCCCGGCCTGGAACCGGTGTCCTTCGAGCTTGCCGCGGGCGAGTGCGTGGTGGTGCGGGGGCCGTCGGGCTCGGGCAAGAGTCTGCTGCTGCGCGCCATCGCCGACCTCGATCCCAATCAGGGCCGGCTCAGCCTCGAAGGCCGCTCGCGCGACGCCATGAGCGGGCCGGAGTGGCGGCGGCAGGTCACCTATCTTCCGGCCGAGCCGGGCTGGTGGGCCGAGAGCGTGGGCGGCCATTTTGCCGACTGGGCCGCAGCCGGACCGCTGGCCGCCGGCCTCGGCCTGCCCGCCGAGTGCCGCGACTGGCCGGTTTCCCGCCTTTCCACCGGCGAGCGCCAGCGCCTTGCCCTGGTGCGGGCGCTGGTGCTGCGGCCACGGGTGCTGCTGCTCGACGAGCCGACCTCGGGCCTTGACCACAAGACCGCCGCCGCCGCCGAAATCCTGGTCGCGCGTCACCGCTCGGCCGGCGGCGCGGCGCTGTGGGTCACCCACGACCGGGCGCAATCGGCCCGGATCGCCACCCGGGCGCTACTGGTGGCCGACGGCCGGGTCCGGGAGGCGGCGGCATGACCTACATCCATCTCGACTATTCCGACCTCGGCCTCGCGGCGCTGCTGGTGGTGCTGAACGGCGGCCTGTCGGTGGCCCTCGAGCTTGGGGTCGCGCGGCGCCTCGTCATCGCCGCCCTGCGCATGGTGGTGCAACTGACTCTGGTCGGACTGGTGCTGACCACGCTTTTCGCCCTGGTCTCGCCGCTCTGGACCAGCCTCGCCGCGCTGCTGATGATCCTCTTCGCCGGCCAAGAGATTCTTGCGCGCCAGGACCGGCGGCTGACCGGACGCTGGGCCTATGGGCTCGGCACCGGAGCGATGCTGATCGCCTCGATCCTGGTTACCCTCTTCGCCCTCACCACCCAGCTCTCGCCCACGCCCTGGTATGACCCGCGCTATGCCATCCCGCTGCTCGGCATGGTGCTGGGCAATACCATGACCGGGATCAGCCTCGGCCTGCAAACCCTGACCACCGCCCTGGTCCGCGAGCGCGCCGCCGTCGAAGCCCGGCTTGCCCTTGGCGCCAGCCGGCGGGACGCCCTGCTGCCGCCGGTGCGGCTGGCGCTGCGCAGCGCCTTCATGCCGATCATCAACACCATGGCCGCGACCGGCGTCGTTTCGCTGCCCGGCATGATGACCGGCCAGATTCTCTCGGGCGTCGCGCCGGTCGAGGCGGTCAAGTATCAGATTCTGATCCTGTTTCTGATCTCCGGCGGCACCGGCCTCGGCTCGATGGTGGCGGTGCTGGGCTGCGCCTTCCGCCTCACCGACCACCGCCACCGCCTCCGCCTCGACCGTCTGACCCCACCGCGCCGATGACGGCCACGACAACAACCGCGCGCATCGGTCCCGCCGCCACCCTCCCAAGATTTTGCGCGATGGCGGCTTAAGTGCCGCAAGCGGTTGGACGCTCTTTTCTCGACAGCAAATATTCGCTATACCGGGGGCAGTGAACATGACCGGCCGGGCCAGAGATCAGGGGAGTGCCGCGCGTGAGCGATGCCAGCGAAGGGCGTGGACCGCTGCAACCGATCGTCGAGACGATCTGGAAAGAAAAATACCGGCTGGTTCAGCCTGACGGCAGTTCCCTCGAATCGTCGCCCGCCGACAGCCTGCGCCGGGTGGCCAGCGCGGTGTTCGCCAACGACCCCCGGCGCGACGAGTTCGAACCGCTGGTCGCCGAGGCGATGGTCCGCCAGGAATGGTGCCCGGGCGGGCGCATCCATGCCGGGGCGGGCTCGGGCCGCCGGGTGACGCTGATCAACTGCTTCGTCAATCAGGGACTCGAGGACTCGATGGCGGGCATCATGGCCGCCAACACCCGCGCCGCCCTGACCATGCAGCAGGGCGGCGGCATCGGCACCGATTTCTCGACCCTCAGGCCCAAGGGCGCGGTGGTGGCGGGGGTGGCCTCGGTGGCCTCGGGACCGCTGTCGTTCATGGAAATCTGGCAGGCGATGTGCGGCACGATCATGAGCGGCGGCTCGCGCCGGGGCGCGATGATGGCCACCCTGGCCGACGACCACCCCGACCTGCCCGACTTCATCGTGGCCAAGCGCGAAAAGGGCCGCCTGACCAATTTCAATCTCTCGGTGCTGGTCAGCGACGCCTTCATGCGCGCGGTCGAGGCCGACGAGGACTGGGAACTCGGCTTCGGCGTCCGCCCGGCCGACCCCAACGCCGTGATCACCCGCCGCGAGCGCGACGGCCAGCCCTGGTATGTCTATAAGCGTCTGCCCGCCCGCGAGCTTTGGGAAACGATCACCCGCAATTCATACGACTGGGCCGAGCCGGGGGTGATCTTCATCGACCGGGTCAACGAGTGGAACAACCTCGGCTACATTGAGGACATCCGCTGCACCAACCCCTGTGGCGAACAGCCGCTGCCGCCCAACGGCGCCTGCAACCTCGGCTGCGTCAACCTCGCGGTGCTGGTGCGCGAGCCCTTCACCAGCCACGCCCATGTCGACGTCCAGCGCCTCGCCGCCGTGACCAGACTCGGCATCCGCTTCCTCGACAACGTCATCGACCTGACCGCCTTCCCGGTGCCCGAGCAGCGCCGGGAGGCCGAAGACAAACGCCGCACCGGCCTCGGCATCATGGGCCTCGGCAACGCCCTGCAAATGCTGGGCGTGCGCTATGGCAGCCTCGCCGCCGAGGAGGTGACGGGGCGGATCATGGAGACCCTCCGCGATGCCGCCTACGAGGCCTCGATCGAACTGGCGGTCGAGCGCGGCCCCTTCCCGGCCTTCGAGGCCGACCGCTACCTGGACCGGCCGTTCATCCGCCAGTTGCCCGACCGTCTGCGCACCGGCATCGCCGAAAACGGCATCCGCAACGGCGTGCTGATGACCATCGCCCCCACCGGCACCACCGCAATCTATTACAACAACGTCTCGTCGGGGCTGGAGCCGACCTTTGGCTGGCGCTATTTCCGCAAGGTGCTGCAACCCGACGGCTCGTGGCGCGAGTTCGCGGTGGTCGATGCCGGTTTCGAGGCCTGGTGCCGCCATCACGGCCTCGATCCGGCCACCGCGCCCACCGGCGGCCTGCCCGAGTCCATGGTCACCGCCCTCGACCTCAGCGTCGAGGATCACGTCCGGATGCAGGCGACCTGCCAGCGCCACATCGACGCCTCAATCTCCAAGACCATCAACTGCCCGCCCGAGATGAGCTACGACGAGTTTCAGGCGGTGTACCGGCTGGCTTACGACCTCGGTTGCAAGGGCTGCACCACCTACCGCCCCAGCGGCACCCGCGGCTCGATCCTCAGCACCGAGGAAAGCGGCGGCACCCGCAAGGACGAACCCCGCGGCTACACCAGCCCGCCGGCCGAGATCAAACGACCCGACACCCTGGTCGGCAAGACCTACAAGGCCAAATGGCCACTGACCGAGGACAATCTCTACGTCACAATCAACGACATCGAAGACCACGGTCGCCGCCGGCCCTACGAGATCTTCATCGCCTCGCGTTCGGCCGAGCACGCCGAGCTGATGTCGGCCCTGACCCTGACGCTTTCGGCGGTGATGCGCCGCTCGGAAAATCCGACCTTCCTCGTCGAAGACCTGGAACGGGTGCGGGCGGCCCAGGGCGCCTGGGTCGAGGGCCGCTATGTCAACGGCGTCGTCGCCCTGATCGCCGGCGTGATGCGCCGCCACCTCGAAGAACTCGGCCTGATCGAAGGCAAGACCCTGCCACCGGCCAGACGCGGCAGCCCCGGCGATCCCTCGGGTCCCCGCTCTCCCCCCGGCCAACCCGGCGGCGAACTCTGCCCCAAATGCGACAGCCCGACCCTGTTCCGGCAAGAAGGGTGCAAGAGATGCGTCAGCTGCGGGTATTCGACCTGCGGGTGAGGGTATATTGTTAGGAGATAATAATGTATCATACTGAATAATAAACAGTCATACCCGATAATAAAGCTCCATACCGCTTGCACTTGCAACGGCGTAGGAATCGGCGTACCTTCGGAATGGTTGTCGTACCCTCGGGGGTGTCATGCCTCGCAGTCACCATGCGTTCGACGAGGACAAGATCGCTCTCTTCCATAAGGAAGGGCGCGGTCAAGGTCGCGGACCCGACTATAAACCGTGGCTGACCGTCCAAGACGTTTCATCACAAGGCCGGGTCCACCGCTTGCGGGGCATGAAGACTGGCAGGCAGCACCACCTGCTGTCGGACATTGAGTGGCGCCACTTCCTACTATTCGACTGGGCGCACGACGTCGAGGACATCCGCGAACAGTTTCCTCTCGACCGGACAGTGACTAGAAGAATCGCCGACGAGATGTGCGTCATGCACCCAACCGAATCGAAGACCAGGGTACAACTGGTAATGACCACCGATCTTGTGGTTGATGTCATACGGGGTGACCGCTTGGTTACCTTGGCCCGCACAATAAAACCTTCCACAGAGCTGGCCAAGTCACGGATACTCGAAAAGCTTGAAATAGAGCGCCGCTACTGGATCGAACAGGGTATCGATTGGGGAATCATGACCGAGAAAGAGATACCCATGACCATAGTTGGCTCAATCCTCTGGGTTCATGGTTTTGGATATCTTGATAATCTTTCCCAGCATTATTCAGGCTATTATGAGGAGAAGGCGGAGCGTATTCGGCGAGAGTTGCCACTTCGGCCCGGTCAACACACGATCAGGCAATTCTGTGAAGAAATGGACAGCCTATTGAATATGGACGCTGGTGAAGCTCTCTTTCTTATCCGCCACTTGCTCGCCACAAAGAGCATCCGTTGCGACATGAACCAAGCTCTTGACGATACGCTACCTTTGGATCAATTCGAGGTTCCCACAACGAAACGTGCAAGGATGATGACAGGATGAGCGCCCCACTGGTCAACCAACTCCTGCAAGAGGGCAAGGACGGGATCGTTGAGCGGGTGCTATGGGTTCATCCTGAGGGCTGCGGTTGTTACCTCATAGACGTACGTGACGAGTCAGCCTTTCCAGTCTTCCGTCCGACAAAGGAAATCACCGAGTTTCTTGAACATGGGGCACTTCACATCCTGAAGGAAGATAGTTGGCTGGCCCCCTTGTTCGACGCAACCGTACCTGCCAAGCACCGGGAAAAACGAGATGCCCTATGGACAATGATACGCCCGTTGGTGCTCGACCAACCGGCCATTTTCGAGCCCGGACCGCGAGGACAAGCGGTCCTCAGCCTCGTTCAGGAAAAGAAGGCGACCAAGCAGACCGTTTATCGGCTGCTGCGCCGATACTGGCAACGCGGCATGATCCCCAACGCCCTACTGCCCGACTTCCATCGATGCGGTAAACCAGGTGAGGACCGGGCGGTCGGCCAAGCAAAAAGAGGGCGGCCATCAACGAGCGGAATCAAGGGAGTCAATATTGACACTGAGACACGCGGCATCTTCCGTGCGGCGATTACAAAGTATTTTGTTGAAAACCGGAAAATCGATCTCCGCGGTACCTATGAGGCGGTGATCGCCAGCCACTACAGCGAGAAAATATTCAGCGATGCAACGGGGCGAACCGAGCTGATACCTTACAAAAATATCCCTCACCTTTGGCAATTCAGATACTGGTATGAGAAAGATAATGATATATTCCAGATTGAACGCATCCGACGCAAGCCTCGGGTGTATGACAAAGACAGTCGAGCTTTAGTCAACACTTCGACCTCCGAGGTGCACGGCCCTGCATCGAGGTACCAGATTGACGCCACGATAGTGGATGTCTACCTTCTGTCCCGCTTGAATCGAACTAAGATTGTCGGGCGACCCGTTCTCTATGTCGTTGTCGATGTTTTTAGCAGAATGATCGTCGGCATCTATGTGGGATTCGAGGGACCATCCTGGGTCGGAGCCATGATGGCGTTGGCGAACACCTCATCGGACAAGGTCACCTATTGCCGCCAATTTGGGATCGACATCGAAACCCATGACTGGCCGTGCCACTCCTTGCCAGACATTCTATTAGGAGATCGAGGTGAAATCCTTGCCAGCACGATTGATACACTGGATAAGAATTTCAACGTCCAAATCGAAAACGCAGCTCCTTACCGCGCCGACTGGAAAGGCATTGTTGAGCAAAGGTTCAAGATTATCCCTTCTAAGTTTAAAGATTATATGCCTGGATATATCGAGGCAGACTACAGAGAACGTGGCGGAAACGACTACCGGCTGGACGCCACTCTTGATATAGATCAGTTGACGCGGATCATAATCCACTGCGCTCTTTATTACAACAACCACCATCTTCTGCGGGATTATGACAAGTCCGCCTTGATGGTCGCCGATGACGTCTCTGCTATTCCGGCGGATCTCTGGGAGTGGGGTGTCGCGCGGCGCAGCGGCAAACTTCGCGTGTTCCCTGAGGAACTGGTGAAGCTAAGCCTGCTCCCTACTGAATATGCGGTTCTGACCGCACAGGGTATCCGCTTTCGGGGATGCTTCTACACTTGTCAGCAGGCAATTGCTGAACATTGGTTCGAAAAAGCTCGCAAACGAGGGCGTGATAAAGTCAGAATTTCCTATGAGCCAAGACTGATGGATCAAATCTATCTTCACGAGGACACAGGCCGAACTCGCTTCATCCCCTGCTGTCTGACGAACCGCAGCCGAGCCTATCAGGGACGAACGCTATGGGAGATTGACCAAATACATCAGGAAGAACAAAGGGCTAAAAATTCCTACCAACCTCAGGAGTTAGCCGCTCGCGTAAACCTGACCGACACCATCAAAACCATTGTCAGCGAAGCAGAGGCCATGCGGCCGGAAATGACCACTAGCAACCGTAAACGAGTCGCCGACATTCGGACTAACCGGAGGGATGAACGGCGAGACAACCAACGGCGAGAGGATTTCCATCCTATCAGGGGGCGGCCCGAGCCCATGCTTCTAGACAATGTCATTCCGTTCACCCCAGAAAAACAAAATCCTGACGACAATAGCTTTCCGAGCATTGTGGACATTGTGAACCTTTCCGAAGAAGGGGGAGATGATGACCAGCGCCAACATTGATCTTCCGGAACTACCTGAATATCGTGACAACTCTTTCATCAACCGACTACCTCGGATACTATCGATCCCTGAGGCTGTGAGGGCTCTGACAGACCTCCCATTCCATAGCGATTCGGAGCGGTTATACCCAGCGCACATACGCTGCCACTGTCTACAACGGCTAGGGCGCTACTTTGTGCCCCTCGAACAACATCTAAAGCTAGAATCACAACTCTCGACACTCATTAGGCAGGGATATGTCGGGCGCAGCCCAGCCACTACCGACTATTTGCACCGGCTGCACAACGAGTACGCACGAGTTCTGAGCAAAGACCTTACTACCACTGTATATCCTGTAGAAAATACTGCGACCAGCATTGCCCTTATTGGTTGCTCTGGCATCGGAAAGACAAGGGGTGTCGACCGTATTCTGCATCTTTATCCTAAGATTATTCACCACCAAGAACCATTCATGCCTATCCGGTTAAG
>SESF01016190.1_pt1 | contig 28775 bp, 27 predicted proteins | sample 3171521 | NCBI WGS metagenome assembly SESF01 (sample SAMN10866945, study PRJNA518727) | freshwater metagenome | biome: subpolar coniferous forest; feature: holomictic lake; material: water; isolation source: holomictic Lake 227, 6 m and 8 m depth | place: Canada: near Kenora, Ontario | collected...
CTGTAGAAAGCATCGCTCGTCAACCAGAAGCATCAAACGACATCCGTGCTAACATGATCTTGACAGCTGCGTTCGTAGAGGGTGTTGCCCTTTTCGCAGTTATCGCTGGTATCTTGGCTGTATTAAAGTAAGCCAGGTAGCACAAACTTTTTCACTGCATTCAAAGCAAAGGGCAATGAATGCAGTGATCTTTTAGAAAATAGAATCTTGACAATCAAATAGAAAATATGCAATTGTTAACACCCGGTTTGGGATTATTGGTTTGGACGCTCTTCGCATTCCTGATCGTATTTTTCATTTTGAAAAAATTCGCTTGGGTACCAATCCTTGCTACTTTGAAAGAAAGGGAAACAGGTATTGCTGATGCAATCGCTTCTGCTGATAAGATCAAAGTAGAAATGGCCGCATTGAAAAATGAGAATGAAGCTTTAATGGTTCAGGCTCGTGAAGAAAGAGCAGTGATGATAAAAGAAGCAAAAGAAACGTCTAGCAAGATGTTGTCTGATGCAAAAGAGAAAGCAAGATTGGAATTTGATCGTATTGTTGCTGATGCACAATCTGCCATCCTACAACAAAAAAATGCTGCTCTAACTGAAGTGAAAAACCAAGTTGGTACACTGGTAGTTGAAGTAGCTGAAAAAGTATTGAGAAGAGAATTGGCTAATAAAGCTGATCAGGAAGCATATATCAAAGGATTAGCTGAAGTAGTAAAATTGAATTAAGATGCCCAATCCACGTTTAGCAGGCAGATACGCAAAAAGTTTGATTGATCTATCTATCGAGAAAGGTCAGTTAGAAGCTGTATATGCTGATATGAAATACCTGCAGGAACTGTGCAAGCTGAGCCGAGAGTTTGTAACATTAATGCGCAGTCCGATCGTTCGCAACGATCAAAAAAATGCCATTTTATTGGCTCTTACAAAAGGAAAGATCAGCGAATTAACAACTGCCTTTAGTACTCTTTTGGTGAGAAAAGGTCGGGAAGGTGATTTGCCTGAAATAGCGGTTGCATTTGTGGAACAGTATAATGAGTTGAAAGGAATTCATGTAGTTAAATTATCTACTGCAACTGAATTAACAGCCGAATTAAAAGCTGCTATTGAAGCAAAAATTACTAAGGCGCAAGGTTTCCCAACAATTGAATTAGAAACAAGCGTTGATGAAAAATTGATCGGTGGTTTTGTTTTGGAGTTCGATAATAAATTGGTTGATGCAAGTATTCTGAATGATTTGAAAGAGATCAAACAGCAGTTCTTACAAAATCATTTCGTAGAAAAAATATAATAATACAAATCAATAACGATAATTTTTAAAAGTAGATAATCATGGTTGACATTAAGCCCGATGAAATATCCGCGATCCTCAGACAACAGTTAAGCAACTTTAATGTAAATGCTGATCTGGAAGAAGTAGGAACCGTATTACAAGTTGGTGATGGTATTGCACGTGTGTACGGCCTCAATGGTGTACGTAGTGGTGAGCTAGTTGTGTTTGAAAATGGTGTTAAGGCAATTGCTTTAAACCTAGAAGAAGACAATGTGGGTGTGGTATTGATGGGAGAGAGCGGCGACATAAAAGAAGGTGCTAAAGTAAAAAGAACCGGACAGATCGCATCTATTAAAGTAGGTGAAGGATTGGTTGGTCGCGTTATTAATACCTTGGGTGAGCCTATCGATGGTAAGGGTCCGATTACTGGTGAATTATATGAAATGCCATTGGAGCGTAAAGCGCCAGGTGTTATCTTCCGTGAGCCAGTTAAAGAGCCATTACAAACTGGTATCAAAGCAATCGATGCGATGATTCCAATTGGTCGTGGTCAGCGTGAGTTGGTAATTGGTGATCGTCAGACTGGTAAAACTGCCATCTGTGTAGATACCATTATCAATCAGAAAGAATTCTTCGATGCAGGCAAGCCTGTATATTGTATATATGTAGCGATCGGTCAGAAAGCATCTACCGTTGCCGGTGTGATGAAAACTTTGACTGATGCTGGTGCCATGGCTTACACAACAATTGTGTGTGCTTCTGCATCAGATCCTGCTCCATTACAATTCTATGCGCCATTTGCTGGTGCTGCGATTGGTGAGTTCTTCCGTGATACCGGTAGACCAGCATTGATCGTATTTGATGATTTAAGTAAGCAAGCGGTGGCATATCGTGAAGTTTCATTGTTGTTAAGAAGACCACCGGGACGTGAAGCATATCCGGGTGATGTATTCTATCTGCATAGCCGTTTATTGGAAAGAGCTGCAAAAGTTATTGCGAATGATGATGTGGCTAAAAACATGAACGATTTACCAGAGTCAATCAGACATTTGGTAAAAGGTGGTGGCTCATTAACTGCTTTACCGATCATTGAAACACAAGCGGGTGACGTATCTGCTTATATCCCTACCAACGTGATCTCAATTACGGATGGTCAGATCTTCTTGGAAGGTAACTTGTTCAACGCAGGTATCCGTCCAGCGATCAACGTAGGTATTTCTGTAAGTCGTGTGGGTGGTAATGCGCAGATCAAATCAATGAAGAAAGTAGCAGGTACTTTGAAATTGGATCAGGCCCTTTACCGTGAGTTGGAAGCCTTCTCTAAATTTGGTGGTGACCTCGATGCGGCAACTAAGTCGGTGATCGACAAAGGTGCACGTAACGTGGAAATCTTGAAGCAGTTGCAATATTCTCCAATGACCGTAGAAAATCAGGTAGCAATTATCTACTTGGGTACACAAGGTTTATTGCGCGAAGTAGCTGTGAAAAACGTGAAGGAATTTGAAGCACATTTCTTAACTGAAATGGCCAATAAATTACCTGATGTTTTGGCAGAATTCAAGAAAGGACAGTTGAATGATGCTAGTTTGGCTAAAATGACCGACCTAGCTAAATCGATCATGCCGCAGTACAAATAATCAATTAGAAGGATTTTATATACGGCTCTCCCGAAACCTCGGGAGGGCCGTTTTTTTTATGTAAAAATCCTAAAATTAATTTGGTTTATAAAATAAACTACTTTACGTTTGTGATGAATTAATTACAAATATGAAATATTTAGTCATACTTCTTGGGTCCATCTTGCTGGTTTTGGCTACAAAGGCCCAAACTAAGATCAGTGGTACTGTTAGAGATATGAAGAGTCATATTGTGGCCGGAGCGAGTATTCAGATCAAGGGTTCCTACGATGGATCAGTGAGCGATTCAACCAGTCATTTTAACTTTAAGAGCTTTGAAAAAGGAACCCAAACAATTGTGGTGAGCAATATTGGCTTCAAAACTGTGGAGCAAACTATTGAGTTGAAAGGCGAACCCATTGAAATCAATTTTGCTCTGAAAGAAGAAGTGAGCGAATTAAAGGCGGTAACAGTTACAGCAGGAAGTTTTGAAGCAGGCGATAAAAAAAGAGCAGCAACTGTTTTGAATACTTTAGATGTATTAACTACGGGTGGAGCAAATGCAGATATTAGTTCTGTTTTGAAAACCTTACCCGGTGCACAGCAAGTGGGCGATCAGGAAGGATTATTTGTTCGTGGAGGTGCTGGTTATGAAGCCAAACAATTCATCGATGGTACCTTAGTGAACAATCCTTATTACAGTAGCGTACCCGACATTGCACAAAGAGGTAGATTCTCTCCGAATCTTTTTAAAGGAACTGTTTTCAGCACAGGTGGATATTCTGCTTTATACGGACAAGCACTTTCTTCTGCCGTAATTTTAGAATCAATCGATCTGCCTGATCAATCGCAGGTCAATGCTTCTGTCAGCACAGTTTTTCTTGGTGTAGGGTTACAGGAGCTGGCAAAAAATAAAAAATCATCCTGGGGTTTTAACTACGGGTATACAAATGTTTGGCCCTATTTTCAAATTGTAAAACAAGGAGTTGATTATTTCAGGATCCCAGAATTTCATTCGGCCGATGCCAATTTTAGAATTAAAACAAAGACAGGCGGCATCATTAAATACTATACTACGTTTAGTCATAATCAACTCGGATTACGCAGACCCGATATCGACAGTTTATTATTGAAAGATGCTTTTAGTCTCACCAATTACAACTGGTATAATAATTTAAGCTGGAGAGAGAATTTGGGTAATGGCTGGAAAATGAATCTGGGACTTAGTTATAGCACAGATCATAACAATATCGATCAGAATATTCAGAATCAGCAGAATCAAAATATACAAACCGGACTACCCTATATCGATACTAAGAATTTTGTCTTAGAAAATAAATCAGATCTATCACAAATTAAATTAGTGCTTGATAAAAGAATCTCTGGAATTAGTGTGATTCGTTTTGGTAGCGAATACATGTATGCTTATAACAAAAGCATCTATAACGGAATGACTACTTTATTGAAAGATAATTTTCTTGCCACATTTGCAGAAGCAGATTTATATATCACAAACGCATTAGCATTAAAAACTGGTTTTCGCTTAGAGCAATCTTCTTTATTAAATAAAATGAATTTCGCACCAAGATTATCACTGGCATATAAATTGGGTAATGCTGCACAGATGTCGATGGCTTATGGTGATTTTTACCAGAAGCCAGAAAATACACAATTAATCTTCACCTCAAATTTGGGTTATACAAAAGCAACACATTATATCGTGAACTATATGAAAGTTACCACTTTGCAAACTTTCCGGTTAGAAGCATTTTATAAAAAATACACTGATCTAGTAAAAACATTTCCAACTTATAATAATGCTGGAACAGGCGATGCTAAAGGGATTGAGCTGTTTTGGCGCGACAAAAAAACCATTAAGGGAATGGATTATTGGATTAGTTATTCTTACCTAGACACTAAAAGAGATTATCTGAATTATCCACAACAATTACAACCCAATTTCGCTGCCAATCATACAGCCAGCCTTGTATTGAAAAAGTTTTATACCAAACTCAATACCGGATTCAACTTTACATATACTTATGCAACTGGAAGGCCTTACTATAATATTATATACAATAATGGCGCAGCTAAATATGTAATTGCTGATCGGGGTAAAACCATCGATTATCATAACCTGGGATTTAGCATGAACTGGTTGACTAATATTTTTAAGTCCTATGCGGTTGTTGTGGCTTCAGTAACCAATGTATTAGGTAGTGATCAAGTGTTTGGCTATAATTATTCTTATAATGGAAATTATAAAGAAGCAGTTACACCAGTTGCACCAAGATTCTTTTTCTTAGGGGTGTTTTTAAGTTGGGGAGTTGATCGGAGGCAGGACGCTATTAATAACAACCTTTAAAAGATAAAAGATAAAAGTGAAGAGATAAAAGTGAAGAGTGAAGAGTGGAAGAAGAAGATAAAAGATAAAAGATAAAAGATAAAAGTGAAGAGTGAAGAGTGGAGAACAAGATTTGAATTTCAAAATTAAAAATAAAAACAATGAAAAAGTTACTAGTTATTGCAATGATGATGATCGCAGGATTTGTTTCAGGACAGGGCAAATATGAAGCAGGCATGGGAAAAGCCTTTGAACAAATGAAAGATGCAAAGACTGCAGAAGATATGGGTGCAACTGCTGCATTTTTTGAAAGAATTGCTGAGGCAGAAAAAGACAAATGGTTACCTTACTACTATGCAGCCTATTGTAATTATTTAACTGGATGGATGAATCCCAGTGCTGATAAAGATGCTATTGGTGAAAAATCAAAAGAACTGATCGTAAAAGCAGAAGTCTTGGAAAAAAATAATTCAGAACTATTTGTATTGCGTCAAATGGTTGCTGTACAACAATTAACTGTAGATCCTATGTCTCGTTTCCAAACCTATGGTAAACAAGCCAATGAAGCTTTGGAAATGGCTAAACAAGCTGATCCTAATAATCCAAGGGTTTACTTGGTAGATGGACAATATAAAATGAATGTACCAGATGCTTTTGGTGGTGGTAAGGAAGTTGGGAAAAAATTATTTACCAAAGCGCTTGAGTTATTTAAAACTTTCAAACCAGCTTCTAATATGAATCCAAGTTGGGGTGCAGATCAGGCGGAGAAATTATTAGCACAGTGTCAATAATAATTTTATATTGATCATTATAGTCAGTTAAATTGTAGCTGACTATCACAACAAATTAAATAGATATGTCGAACGAAAAACAATTATCAGAGAAAGAGAGTTTACAACTCATTACTGATATGATTCAGAAAGTAAAAAATAGTTACCACGATAAAGGGGTTGGTCCTTTATTGTGGGGCACCGTTGTTGCGATTGCCTCTTTTGTAAGCTATCTACAATTGGAATATAATTTTACATTACCATTTGATATTTGGTGGATTGTATTGGCTGCGATCATTCCTCAAATCATTTTAATCAATCAAGATGCAAAGACCCAAAAGATCAAGCGTCATGAAGATGCTGCGCTAAATGCAGTTTGGTTGGTTTATGCTATTACTATTTTCGGATTGAGTTTTTTTCAGGCAACTGTTCCAAGTGCTTCCGAACATATCATGCAATTGAATGGATCGCAATTAGTCAATCATAGTATCAATAATAGTAAGCCAGATCAAATTATTCAACCCTTTACACCTAGCTTTTATTCGTTGTATATTTTGATCTATGGATTTCCAACATTGATAACAGGTTTAGTAAAGAAATTTTGGCCAATGATCATTGGAGCCATCGTTGCTTACATTCTCTTTATGGTATCCTGTTTTACCGAAACCAAATACGATTTTTTCTTAGGTGGGATTGCAGCACTCGCCTGTTGGTTTATTCCGGGCATCATTTTACATGCTAAGTATTTAAAGCAAAAGCGCGCGAATGTTTAAGGAACTAGATCCCATATTACATTCACAATTACGCTTAGCAGTGATGAGCTTGCTCATTAGTGTTAAGGAAGCTGAGTTTACTTTTATTAAAGAAAAGACAAACTCTAGTTCTGGTAACCTAAGTGTGCAAGTTCAAAAGCTAAAAGAAGTTGGTTATATTGATGTGATCAAACAATTCAAAGACAACTATCCCCAAACCACTTGTAAGATCACGCCTAAAGGAATTGAAGCTTTCGACTCTTATGTGAAAGCACTGCAGGAATATTTGAAAGTATAAGCATTCAAATTTTTCGTTTAATAAAATCAAATTATTTAATTTAAAAAGCTAAACAAAAAAATTCGTCAATTATTTTATCGTAGTATTTGAGTATTCTGTTCGATGATATACAAAGTGATTGGTACAGAAAGAAAATCATTTAAGTTGACTTTCGCGAACTAAAATATCACGAATGAAATTTAAAATTCTACACTCTTTTAAGGCTTTGATTATATTATTGAATTTACTTATGGTGAGTTCGATTAGTATTGCTCAAGCACCAACTGCACTTTTAAGCCCGGATAATCAATTGAAATTTGTTAATGCACTTCCTATTCCAAGTGTGATTGATAAAAGAGAGGGCGGTAAACTAACAATTGAAGCAAGGCCAATGACTCAGTGGCTAGGAATTATTGATAATCTAGGTAATAAATTATCTACCAATTTATTTGGCTATAATGGAACATACCCTGGCCCAACAATACTTACAAAAAAATTCGAACCGCTTTCCGTTAACTGGGATAATAAATTAGTGGATGCAACTGGGAAACCATTGCAACATTTATTACCGATTGACAATACAATACATTGGGCTTTTGGTGATGTTAATTTTAATTCATCCATTGCAAGTAGCGGCATTCCGTTGGTAACCCACTTACATGGTGGACATACTGAATGGCAGAGCGATGGCTACCCAACTGCATGGTATACGCCCAACTATACTTTAAAGGGTAAGGATTTTCAGAAAGCAACTTACTTGTATAAAAATGATCAGGAAGCGGCCACCATTTGGTACCATGATCATGCCCTTGGTTTAACAAGGGTTAATGTGATGGCAGGTTTGGCTGGCTTATATATTATTACTGATGAGAATGAGGAAGAATTGCAAGAGTCAAAGAAACTACCAGCAGCTCCATATGATATTCCTTTGTTTCTCCAAGACCGTCAGTTTACTGCGAATGGACAAATTTTTTATCCATCAGATCCAACAGATTTTTATTCTGGGGATTCTCAAGCTGGAATGCCCAATGCTTTGCCCGCAACTAGTATTATTCCTGAGTTCTTTGGAAATTTCATGTTAGTGAATGGAATGACTTGGCCAGTTTTAGAAGTAGAACCACGTCAGTATCGTTTCAGAGTCTTAAACGGTTCTGATTCCAGGATGTACAATATGATGCTGTTAAAATCATCAGATGCTACGATGGATAAGATTTTGAATTCAATGATGGAATATGCTGCATCATTGACTGGTTTAACGATGACGCAGATTGGAACTGATGATGGATTATTATCAAATCCAGCACCATTACAAAGAATGTTTATTGCACCAGGTGAAAGAAAAGATATCATCGTAGACTTTAGTGGTTTAACGCCTGGCCAAGAATATATACTTACCAATAATGCAAATGGCCCTTTCCCAATGGGTGATAATGTAGATGCACATACTTCAGTTATTATGAAATTTAAAGTATCTAAACCTTTAAATACAAAATATCCTATTACTGCATTTCCGGGAAGTTTGCGTCCAACTATTACTGCGTTAACACCAACAAATCCTGCAGCACCACGTCAATTAATTTTAAAAGAAGTTAGAGACGAGTATGGTAGATTAAGACCGAGTTTGGGTACAGTAAAAGAAGGTGCCATGATGTGGATGGATCCTACTACAGAATCTGTTCAATTAAATGATACAGAAGAATGGGAAATATATAATGAAACAACTGATGCCCACCCAATGCATCTACACTCTGTAAGTATGCAATTGGTAAATCGCCAATTTTATAGTGCCATGGAATTTGATCCATCTTCTCTTACAACAAAAGCCCCACAAGCTAACATGGTAATGTCGAGTGGTTCACCACATATGTCTTCAGTGAATATGACAAACGCAATCGCTGCTATGACAACTATGGCACCCAATAATGGAGCCGGAATGCTTACAGATATTAAAATGATTGGCAATCCTATTTTGCCAACTGCCGACGAATTAGGCTGGAAAGATACTTGGGTAATTTATCCCGGTCAAGTGATGCGTATTAGAGCCAAATTTGATTTGCCGGGTAACTATGTATGGCATTGTCATATTTTATCGCACGAAGATCATGATATGATGCGTCCATTAGAAGTGGTAAAAAATATGACACCAGTACCAACAAACGATTTTTTATCTACGCTTCAATTGAAAACGATACCAAATCCATTTACAGAAAAATGTATGGTACAGTTCTATTTGAAGGCATCTGCAAAAGTAACTGTTGAATTGATTAATGCGCAAGGTCAAATTGTGAGAAAAGTATTCAATGGCACATTAAGTGAAGGTGCACAGAACTTTACTATTAATGGAGAAGATTTACCTACCGGTAGTTTCGCTTGTAAGGTTACCGTTGGAAATCAAGTGGTATCTGCCAATGTAGTTCACTTGAAAAAATAATTAAACGCATTTACATACGAATAAGCGGGTAGTTTAAATACTATCCGCTTATTTAAATTTTAATAAATAAGTATGAGAAAATTCTTTTTCACTTTACTATTTGTGGCTATTGCTTTTACTAATTATGCCTGCAGTATTTGTGGTGCGGGTGCAGGAAATATGTATATGGGAATTTATCCCAACTATAAAAAATCGTTCTTATGTATAAGGCATAATTATGAAGCATATAATACATTTCTTTTAAACGATCCTATGCAGTTCAGTCATAATTTCTACAATACAACAGAAATTATGTTGGGATCAAATATTGGTAAACGATTGCAAGTAGTGGCAGTGATACCTTATAGATCCATATTGCAAAATCATGATGATGGGAGATTTAAGAAAACTGGGTTAGGGGATATTTCGATTGCTGCCAATTACAAAATTTTTAAATCTGCATTATCATCTCATGTGCCAGGAAGGTTATCACAGGAATTTTGGATAGGGGCTGGAATTAAATTAGCCACTGGTTTTAGCAATATAGATTTTACTGATACAACAACAACTCTAGCAGATATCAATACCCAGATTGGCTCTGGTTCTACCAGTTTACTTTTCAATATTCGCCACTCTATGGAAATGAGTGGGTTTGGATTAAATACTGCGGCTGATTGGAAACTAGGTTTGACGAATAGCCAGGGTTATCGATATGGTAATGTGTTAACTATGAGTTCAACAGCTTATTATCGAATACAAATTAAGCAACTATCCATTGTGCCCAATGCAGGATTGATCTATGAAAAGCTAAATGGTAATCGCATCAATGGGTCACAAATAATTTTAAAAGATGGAATTGACACAGGATCTTATGAAACCGGAGGATATTCCTTTGGTTTAATAGGAGGGCTGCAAACTAGCTATAAAAGAATCACTCTTGGCGCAAGTATAGAATCACCTATCAAACAGGAATTTGCAAAGGGACAAACAAAGTTATTAGTAAAGGGTACCGTTCAGGTTACGATTGCGTTATAGATAATGCAACTTTTGTCTGTTGTAAATCTCGACCTAATTGATGTATTGTTTCTTGAATCTGCAATACTCTTTCTTGGGTAGGAAATTTTCTGCCAGATGTATATTGTGAAAATCCTTAAGTAATTTCTTCATCTTTTTTACAAGTGATTCTAGATTTTTTGCTGAATCCACGATTTGGCCATGCGAGCCCTTCTGTACCTTTAGACTCCAACCATCCTTTTTGAGTAGGAGAACAACTTGTTTTGAATTCATTTTTAACTTAATAAACCTCATTAAACTAATAAAATATGCTACTAACTTGAACCACTTCTATACTTTTGTGGTTATAGTATAAGATGCAACAAATAGTTAGGGTAACTGACCTTTCTAAACAGTTTAAGAACCTCAAAGCTGTAGATCATCTTTCCTTTACAGTTAATGAAGGGGATGTTTATGGCTTTCTTGGCCAGAATGGGGCTGGCAAGAGTACTACAATTCGTATGATGCTTACCTTGATTGAACCTAGCAGTGGTGAGATCGAAATATTCGGTATGAACTTGGCTAAGCATCGCCGAGAAATACTAAGTCAAATAGGTGCCGTTATTGAAAAACCAGACGTTTATAAATATTTATCGGCCTACGATAATCTCCAACTTTTTGCAAAATTCAGTGGTATCAAACCTAGTCGCCAACAATTGATGGATCAATTAGAAATGGTGGGTCTGGCACAGAGAGCAACTGATAAGGTCAAGACTTTCTCTCAAGGTATGAAGCAAAGATTGGGAATCGGTATTGCTTTGATACACAATCCAAGGTTGATTATTTTAGATGAGCCTACGAATGGACTGGATCCACAGGGGATTGCAGATATTCGAAATCTAATTCTTCATTTAAGCAGGGAATCGAAAAAAACAGTGATCGTATCGTCGCATTTGTTAAGTGAAATTGAACAGATTGCTACACGCGTATTGATCATCGATAAAGGCAGAAAGTTAGTAGAAGGAAATTCCACTGAATTGCTGGATCCTTCACAAACTATTGTGGAATTGCAAACCATGGATAATGTTTTTGCATTGCAGCAATTAAAACAGAGTAAATGGGCAGATAAGTTGCAGCTGCCTAGGAATAATTCTATTGTCATTAAATTAGATCGAAAAGAAATTCCTTCGTTGCATACAGATCTTGCGAGTATGCAGGTTCAGCTATTGTCACTTCAACCAAGACACTCTTTGGAAGATTATTTTTTACAAGTAACATCCGGCAATCAACATGTTGACACTTATTCAAATTGAGCTCTATAAAATATTCCGCAGACCCAGAACCTATATTGCGTTCGGGGCTATTGCATCTTTAATTCTGATCATTCAATTCGGGTTGAAAGTAGATGGGAAAAGTTATACCGACTTTTTAATGAAAGATATTGGCGGTTCTATGGTGATTGATGGCAATATTATTAATGGATACCTGATCTGTTATATCATGTTGCAATTATTATTGGTACATGTTCCATTATTAGTAGCCCTCATTGCAGCTGATATGATTTCGGGAGAAGCCAATATGGGAACCCTGCGATTGCTTTTGTCAAAACCATACAGTAGAACAGAATTATTGTTAGCTAAATTTTTAGCAGCTACTGTATATACTATCATGTTGTTAATCTGGTTAGCCATCCTTGCATTGTTTCTTAGTATGTGGATTTTTGGATTGGGTGATTTGTTTTTAATGAAAAGTAGCTATGTGGTATTGATCAATCAGAACGATGTGTTCTGGAGATATGCAGGAGCATTTGTCTTTGCAGCCCTGGCAATGGTTACTGTTGCTGCATTGGGATTCTTTTTATCCATCTTTGCCGAAAACAGTATCGGACCCATTGTTGCAACGATGAGTGTCATTGTGTTCTTCACCATTTTAAGCACACTGAATATTCCCATTTTTAATGCTTTGAAACCTTATCTTTTTACGACCCATTTAATCAGCTGGAAAGAGTTCTTTGATTTGAAAGTGAATGATGCCAACGAAGCCATCATTGGATCCATTCAAAATCCACAGCGAATTGTTACTTCTGCATTAGTGCTATTGTTACATATTGTAGGATTTGTGGGTGCTGCCATTTTCATCTTCAATAAAAAAGACGTGTTAAGCTAATTCAATATGAAAGACTTTAAAATGTATAAACTCTGCTTTTTACTTTTCACTTTTCACTTTTCACTTCTCACTTATTCCCAAGACATGACTGGTTTGGTGATGAAGGTCAAAGCCAAATTAGATCAGGTAAACGATTATGAAGCTGATGGTAATATGAAAACCGATGTTAGCTTTATCAAAGCACCGATCGGTAAGGTGAAAATATATTTCAAGAAGCCCAATAAGTTTCGTCTAAAAAAAGAGGGAGGCATTTCGCTATTACCCAAGGGTGGTGTTTCAGTAAATATGAGCAGCATTATTGCTACCAATGATTTTGTAGCATTGTCTGCCGGTGATCAAGTAGTAAACTCAGCAGTTTGTAAAGTTGTGAAACTATTGCCCATCAACGAGTCAAGCGAAATTGTATTAACCACTTTATATATTGATGAAGCTAATTTATTAGTACGCAAAGCCATTACCACCACTAAAGAAAATGGCACTTACGAAATGGAAATGAGCTATGGCAGTTTTGCTAAATTCGGGTTACCCGAAAAAGTAATCTTTAGTTTTAATACGAAGGACTATAAATTGCCCAAAGGGATTACGCTGGAATTCGATGACAATGAAAAAGCATTGACTGAAGCACAAAAACTAAAAAATAAAAAAGGAAGAGTAGAAATTACGTACAGTAATTATATCGTGAATAAAGGAGTTGCAGATGCGGTTTTTGTGAAATAGTATTTAGAAAACTTCCACAGTCCAAGCTCTTTCAAAAATATTACCCGGAGATAATTTATTGATACCTTCTTTCTCTGCTAATTCTCCCGCAGCATCTACACTATCTGCAATGCCACACCAGGGTTCGATACAAACGAAATCTGCATTCTTGGCTGCCCAGATTCCCATAAAAGGAAAATCGGAATAGTGTAGTTTTAGTCCGTTTACATTCTTAGTATTAATGATCCCAATATAATTCGATTGCAATTCTTTAAACACTAATGCATCTTTTGCAAAGAGTGCTTTGGTTAAGGGTATGCGATTGCTATTATTGAGTAAGGGTTCTGTATGCTTTTCAATTAAACCTTCTGCGGACAAAGGATAGATCCCTGCAGTTTCCTGCGCACTAAATTCAAGGGCATAATCCTCATAAACAGTTCCATCCACTAAGGGCACTTTGAATGCAGGGTGCGCGCCTACTGAAAACAAGAGCGTTTCATCGCCAATATTTTCGACATTATATTTTACAGTTAAACGATTTTCGCTTACAGTATAATCAATTGAAAAAATGAAATCGAAGGGATAGACTTCTTTTGTGGTTTCATCTGAAACAAGACTGAATCGGATTGAATTTGAAGAATGACTTCTCACTGTAAATTCCCTTTCACGTGCAAAGCCATGTCGGCCTAATTGATAAGTAATGCCTTGGTGTTTATATGATCCGTTTTTTAATCCGCCTACAATTGGAAATAAAACCGGACTCTTCTTACCCCAGTATGCAGGATCTCCACTCCACATATATTCTAATCCATTTTCCTTGCTTACAATACTTTGTAGTTCGGCACCAGCTGCGCTAATGTGCACACTGAGTTTTTCATTAGAGATCTCAAACATGAACTAAATTTTATCCTTCGTTTTCTTCGATACGTTCGTCAACTGCATTGGCTAACATACGAGCACTCATTTTTCTTAGTGGGTTGCTTCGCATTTCTTTGTAGCCGTTTCGCATGCGATAAATATCACAAGCAACAAATGTGGCTACTATAAAGCTATTGGCATCTGCCTTATCCTTACCTGCAATGTCAAATGCGGTTCCATGATCGGGACTAGTTCTGATCACAGGTAATCCTGCGGTATAATTTACGCCTTCCCCAATTGCCAAAGATTTGAAAGGAATCAAACCCTGATCATGGTACATGGCTAAAACAGCATCAAATTTTTCGTACTGACCCCTTGCAAAGAAAGCATCTGAGCTATAAGGACCAAATACCAACATCGAATTCCTTGCTTCCTGAATGGCAGGCTTAATGATGGTTTCTTCTTCTTCACCGATCAAACTTTCATCACCAGCATGCGGGTTTAATCCGAGTACGGCTATTCTTGGTTTATCTACACCAAAGTCTTTTTGAAGACTTGCGTGCATGATCTTTAATTTCTGAAGGATGTTTTCCTTTGTAATATGTTTGGCAACATCAGCAACGCTTACATGTTCTGTAACCAAACCGATACGCATATTTTCGGCCACCATTAGCATCACAACATCGCTAACACCAAAGAAGTCTTTTAAATAAGGCGTATGTCCAGTATACTGAAACGCCTCAGTTTGAATATTCTTTTTATGAATCGGCGCTGTTACCAATCCATTGATCAAACCATCTTTTAAAGCTTGTGTTGCCTGTGTGAGGGATTCAAGTGCATACTTACCACCGGTTTCGTTCAGTTGGCCTGGGTTAATCGCTACTTCTTCTTCCCAGCAGTTGAAAATATTCACTTGTTTAGGATTCAGTCGCTGTAAATCCTTTACGCTGCTATAGCTAAAATTAACTTCGGGCAGTGTCTTTCTATAAAAATTGATACACTTATTGCTCGCAAAAACAACAGGGGTGCAGATTTCTAGAATACGATGATCGGACAGGGTCTTTATGATCAACTCAATACCAATACCATTTAGGTCGCCACAGGTAAATCCAATATTTGGCTTTTGCAATTCATTGCTCATTCAAAAAAATTATGCTGTAAAAATACGGATTATTAACCGCAAGTGGTAGGTATGCTGTTGGCGTTGGGCTTATTCGGGACTGATTCGGACTTGCTGACCTAAAAAACTTAGTTTTGCAGCAATGGAATATCGTTTAAAGAAATCATTGGGACAGCACTTCTTAAAGGATGAATCGATCTGTAAAAAGATCGTTGCTGATTTACAGTCCGAACCCTTTACCCAATTACTGGAAGTGGGTGCAGGTGCAGGAGCACTGACCAAATATTTATTGCCCATTAAGGATATAGATTTCAAGGCAGTAGAACTAGACGATGAAAAAGTGGCCTATCTTGAATTGACCTACCCACAGATCAAGGGCAAGATCATTCATGAAGATTTCTTGCAAATTGATATACCTTTTGAAAACCAGTTTACTGTTGTAGGAAACTTCCCATATAATATTTCAACTCAGATCGTTTTCAAAGTGGTTGAATGGAAGGACCAAGTGCCAACTATGATCGGGATGTTTCAGAAAGAAGTAGCGCAAAGAATTGCATCGAAACCCCATACCAAAGTCTATGGGATTATGAGTGTGTTGGTGCAAGCTTTTTATGAAGTTGACTATTTATTTGATGTGCCTCCGGAAAGTTTTAATCCCCCACCGAAAGTCATGAGTGGCGTAATACGATTAAAAAGGAAGGATACCGTTGTAGCAATGAAAAGCGAAAAAGCCTTGTTTGTACTAGTGAAAGCAGCATTTAATCAACGACGCAAAATGTTGCGTAATGCTGTTCGGGGTTTATTCGACGAAGAGGTATTAGTGGATGAAATTTTCAACAAAAGAGCCGAGCAATTAAGTGTGGAAGACTTTGCTGCACTGAGTTTCCGCATGAGATAAAATATTTTATATAAATAAATGTAGAATGGAAAGGACTGTATTGATAACAGCCAATACGCATCAGTATTTAAAAGACAAATTACAAAGTCATGGCTATAAAATCGTGTTTATCCCAGGCATTGGAAACGAAGCCATGATGCATGCTATTGAAGAGGTAGAAGGATTGATAGTTGATACAAGAGCTGTGAATAAAGAAATGATTGATCGGGCTCCTAATTTAAAATGGATCGGAAGATTGGGTAGTGGTATGGAACTTATCGATACAGACTATGCAGCATCGAAAGGTATAAAATGTGTGAGTAGCCCAGAAGGAAATTGTAATGCAGTAGCAGAACATGAACTTGGCTTATTACTTTCTCTGATGAACCGAATTGCATCAAGTAATTTGGAAATCAAAGAAGGCAGGTGGTTAAGAACAGAAAACCGTGGTGAAGAACTGACTGGTAAAACGGTTGGCATTATTGGCTATGGAAATACTGGTTCTGCTTTTGCTAAAATCCTTTCAGGCTTTGATGTGACCGTTTTAGCCTATGATAAGTATAAAGTGGGCTTTGCGCATGATTATATTAAGGAGGTAGCAATAGATCAACTGTTGAAGCAGGCAGATGTAGTAAGCTTACATGTGCCTTTAACAGAAGAGACCTTTCATATGGCGAATGACGAGTTTTTTAATGCTTTAGAAAGAAACCCTTATTTCCTTAACACCTGCAGAGGTAAGGTAACTGATACCCTCGCACTAAAGCGAGCGCTTAAATCTGGTAAAATTAGGGCTGCAGGGATGGATGTCTTAGAAAACGAAAAATTCGAAAGCTATGAGCAGGCCGAATGGGAAACATTAAAATGGCTTTTGGCTCAGTCGAATTCGATCATTACCCCACATATTGCCGGTTATAGCCAGGAAGCCTATTACAAAATGGCTAAAATTGTGCTAGATAAGCTAGGATTTCAATAGAATTAGTAATATAGAAAATTACATTTCTTTTTTTTTGAGAAAGATTTTCTATTTTTGCAGACCTACAACGCTACAATCAAATGTGGCGTTGTATTTTTTTTACAGCTTCTAAACAAAAAGATTATGAGCGACTATGTAACACAGGAGACTTTTGACAAGATGCGAGAAGAGCTACACAGGATGAAATCAATTGATCGTCCAGCATCTTCGAGAGCTATTGGTGAAGCTAGAGAGAAGGGCGATTTGAAAGAAAATGCCGAATATGATGCAGCCAAGGAAGCTCAGGGAATGCTGGAAGCCAAGATTAAACAATTGGAAGGTGTTATTAGTAATGCTAAGATTGTTGATCCCGGTACTATCGATACGAGCAAAGTCACCATCCTTACCAAGGTAACAATTACTAATATGGCCACTAAGAAAACGGTAGTTTATCAGATTGTGGGTGAAAAGGAAGCCGATTTGAAATTGGGTAAGATTTCTGCAAGTTCTCCAATAGGCAAGGGTTTGTTGGGAAAAGTAGTGGGAGAGATTGCAGAAGTGCAGGCTCCTAATGGCATTATTAAATTTAAAATTGAAAATATCAGCATTTAAGTAATTGAGTTTTAAAAATTCCCTATCATGATTTTTCGTGATGGGGCATTTTTTTTTAGGATATTTGGGTAGCGTAAATTTTGAAACATGACTATTTTCTCAAAAATCATTGCAGGTGAAATTCCTTCTTATAAAATTTCAGAGAATGAAAAGTTCTATGCTTTTCTTGACATTTTTCCAATGGTAAAGGGGCATGTATTAGTGATACCAAAGGTTGAGACAGATCAGTTCTTTGATTTGTCGGCCGATTATTTGTCTGAAATATTATTGTTTTCAAGACCTATCGCAAAAGCTATTGAGCGTACTTTCGATTGTAATCGATGTGGAATCAGTGTGATGGGATTGGAAGTTCCACATGCACATTTACATTTAGTGCCGATTAATAATGCAGATGATCTAAATTTTACAAGAGAAAAATTGAAATTGAGCCCAGAAGAATTCAAAGAAATACAGGAATTGATCTTGTACAACCTCTAACTATTTTTTACACGCCCTGGATTTTTGGCGATGAAATCATCCCATCCTTTTAATCCTTTCACAGCCACTCCTAAAACAGAAGAAGTTTGGTAATGATGACATAGTGCAACAGCTAAGGCATCAGTAGCATCAAAGTACTTGGGTTGTTCATCAATAGATAAAACACGCTGTAACATTTTCCATACCTGATCCTTATCTGCATTTCCATTACCGGTAATAGATTGCTTCACTTTTTTTGGAGAATATTCGGTTACAGAGAGTTTTGCATGCATGGCCGCAGCAATAGCTACCCCCTGTGCCCTACCTAGTTTCAACATACTCTGAACGTTTTTGCCAAAGAACGGTGCTTCAATAGCAAAAGTAGAAGGCTGATAAAGTTTAATTAATTCCATCACTTTGGTGTGAATCATTTCAAGACGGGCATAGATGTCTTTTTGTTGAGCCAATTTCAGAACATCCATCAACAAAACCTGAGGTTGATTGTTTTCTATACGTAGGATGGCATAGCCCATAACGGTAGTGCCAGGGTCGATTCCTAAAATGATCTGTGAATTCTTGCTCATTAGGGTAAAAATAAACTATTCACAGCTATTTTTCAATCTCAGGATGTTAGCCGTTCTTTGCAATGTTATAAAACAAAAAACCTGTCTAGAAAACTTAAAATATTTCTCAATTATTTTGTTGGCCCAGCACTTTTTCTGTGGCTTTCATTTTCTATTTATCACCAGATCACACAACAGGGCGATGTGCAAGCGTCATGGCATTTAATTAAAGATGCTTTTTACGGACCATCAAGGTGGAAAATTGTGATAGTTGTATTACTCATGTTTCTAAATTGGGGAATTGAGGCAAAAAAATGGCAATTCTTAGTTAGTAGAATTGAGACAATTAGTTTCTGGAATGCTTACAGGGCCATTTTAAGCGGACAAGCATTTGCATTAAATACTATTAATAGGGCGGGCGATTTTGTAGGAAGAATCCTTTATTTGAATGAAGGAAATCGTTTGAGAGCTGTTGCACTTTCTTTGGTAGGTTCAATGAGTCAGGTCTTAGTTACTTTTTTCATTGGACTATTTGCGTTGAGTGGACTTAGATTCAAGATTTTAAACCCCATGAATAATCTTGAGGGCTTGAATGAGTTCTGGCTTGATGCGTTGATGATTGCCATTTTTATTGGCATTTTTGTATTAACCATCTTTTACTTCAACCTGGCCTTGTTTATTCGATTGATCGAGAAGATTCCTTTTGTGGCCCGATTCAGATTTTTTATTGAGAAATTGGAGGCGCTGCATTGGAGAGAATTAACAAGAATTTTGTTCTTATCTTCTGCCAGGTACGTTGTATTTATTATTCAATATGTATTATTGTCACAGGTTTTTGGTGTTGAATCAAGTCCACTTAATTTGGCAATGATGGTTTCGGTACTTTTTCTGGTCTTGGCAATGGTTCCATCCATTGCATTAGCAGAACTAGGGTTTCGTGGGAAAGTAAGTTTGCAGTTATTTGGATTGTTAAGCACCAATCATCTTGGAATTATTGCCGCTGCCGCAGGAATTTGGATAATTAATTTAATCATCCCAGCTATTGCAGGAAGTGTTCTAATTTTAGGTGTACGTTTATTTAAAAATAAACAGAACAAAAAACAATTGGATTAAATCATTTGAATGGCAGTTTGGAAAAAATTGATATTATTTGTTTTTCTTCTTAGCGTTTCTCGCAGGTTAACTGCTGGGGATGATTTTTGTGGAATAAAAAATACCTGCTTCCAAGATGGAGAAAGCATTTCCTTTGTTGTGTTCTATAATGTGATTGGTATTTATGTAAATGCTGGTGATGCAAATTTTAATGTAACACTTGATCGAATTAACAATAAACCGGCCTATCATGTGGTAGGTGTTGGAACTTCAAACCCTAGTTACGATTGGATCTTTAAAGTTCGAGATCGGTATGAAACCTATTTTGATACATCCAATTTACAACCACTTAAATTCATTCGCAGCATTGATGAGGGCGGTTTTAAACATAGCGAAAATGTGAGCTTTAATCAGCAAACAAATACCGCAGTAACTACCAATGGTGTGTTCAAAGTTCCTGGATGCATTCAAGATGTATTAAGCGCAATTTATTACGCTAGAAATATTGATTTTAATAAGTTTCAGCCGGATGATAAAATTCCATTCAATATGTTTCTTGATAATGAAGTACATAGTTTATATATCAAGTACGAAGGAAAAGAAGTCATTAAAACCAAGTATGGAAAATTTAGAGCCATACGTTTCAAACCACTGTTAGTAAAGGGTACTATGTTTTCGGGGGGTGAAAAAATGACTGTCTGGGTGAGCGATGATCAGAATCATATTCCACTTCGTATTGAAAGCCCAATAGTAGTAGGGAGCGTAAAAGTAGACATGATGCAATATCGAAATCTACGTTACCCGCTCAGTTCTAATTTGAGTTTCAATTAATTCAATGTTATAAATCAGAGATTTTTAAACTGGTCTTGTGACGAACCCCTTTTTCAGTTTGTTGTATTGTGCAGCATTCATTAAATGCATCGTGTTCGAAATATAATAGATAATCTTCTTCAACTGCTTCTTGCAAAAAAGATTTTTTTTCTTGTAAAGTAGTCAATGGAAACATGTCATAGGCCATAACATATGGAAGTGGCATATGATTGATAGATGGCAATAGATCTGCCATGTAAACAATTGTGCTACCCTTATAATTAATTTGGGGCAACATCATTTTTTCTGTGTGACCATTTACGAAACGTAGGCTAATGGTATCTGTGAATTTTGTGACACCCAATTTGCCATTTATTTCTAAGCCGTCAGTTGGCAGTGGAATCATTTGTAGTTGTCCGCTTTCTTTAATGGGTAAAATATTATCCTTTAAAAAACTGGCTTTTTCTCTATCATTAGGAACAGTAGCCCATTGCCAATGCTGCTGGTTCGACCAATAGATCGCATTTTCAAATGTTGGCAATAATTTCTCTCCAACTCTTTTAATACTACCACCACAATGATCAAAATGTAAGTGCGTAAGAAGTACATCTGTTATATCAGAACTATGAAATCCATGCAATGCTAAAGCCTTATCAATATTGGTTTCTCCGACAAGCTGGTAATGTCCAAAAAACTTAGCATCCTGCTTATCGCCAACCCCATTGTCAATTAAGATTAAACGATCACCATCTTCAATTAACAAACATCTAAGAGCCCAAGTGCATAAATTGTTTTCATCCGACGGATTCAGTTTATGCCACATACTTTTAGGAACTACACCAAACATAGCGCCACCATCTAGTTTAAAAGTTCCAGCTTCAATTGTATATAGTTGCATAGTTATGCTAATTCTGTTTTTTGTTTTTTCATCGCAAATAATAATAGAATAAAGCCTATTACGAAGAATATTACCAATGCTAAAACTGAATTACGTTGTGAACCAGTAATTTCATTGATGTACCCAAAGCTGAACATACCAATTACGATCGCAATTTTTTCTGTGACATCATAAAAACTAAAGAAAGAAGTAGTGTCTTTTGTAAAAGGCATCAATTTAGCATAGGTACTTCTGCTCAACGACTGAATTCCTCCCATTACAAAACCCACCATAATGGCAAGAGTATAAAACTGATTGATCCCATTTCTTGGTATGGAATAACCTACCACACAAAGAGCAATCCAAATTAAAATGGTAAACATAAGGGCCCTAAAATTGCCAATTTTCTCAGAAAGTTTTGCAACCAAATAGGCGCCTGGAATAGCCACTATTTGAATAATTAAAATGGCAATAATGAGATTGGTAGTTGGAATATTTAATTCACTTTTCCCATAAAGAGTAGCTGCAAGCATCACTGTTTGTACCCCCATATTATAAAAGAAAAAAGCAGCTAAGTATCTTTTTAATACAGGAAGTTCGCTTAACTGTTTCCAAACTTTGTTTAATTCTTTATATCCATTAGTTAGGATACTGCCTTCATTTTTTTTGTGAAGTGCTGGGGTTCCTTTTGGAAGTTTACTCAGCGCAAGCTGCCCGAATCCCCACCACCAAATCCCTACCAATAAAAAAGAGATTTGAGCCGCTTTTCCTCCATCGATACCAAAAGTCTGTGGAGACATAACAAAAACAAAACAAATAATTTGTAGTATCACACTGCCTATATAGCCCATGGCAAACCCTTTTGCACTAACCTTATCTTGATCTTCAGGGGCTGCGATTTCAGGAAGATATGAATTGTAAAAAACAAGGCTACTCCAAAATCCAATGCATGCAATAATTAAGCAACTTAAACCAAATACTAAGTTTGTTTTATCAAAAAAGTACAACGCACTACAAGCAACACTACCCATGGTACAAAAGAAAAATAAGAATTGTTTTTTGTTTCCCTTGTAATCTGCTATAGAAGAAAGAATGGGCGACATGATCGCCACAATAAAAAAAGCAATCGCAAGTGCATAATTATAAAGAGAGGTATTTACGAATTCTCTACCAAAAATCTTAACAGTATCATTTAAGGTTGCATCGTTTCCATCGCCCGTAACAGCTTCGTAATAAGCAGGGAAAATAGTAGAGGTTATTACTAAATTATAAACGCTGTTAGCCCAATCATACATGGCCCATCCATTAATTACTTTTTTAGAAGCAGTCTGCATAGAAGTGAGTTTTGTGTTTTAAAGATAGGGGAAAGAACGCAAAACTACTCTGCCTTAGAACATGCCGATTAAAGGAATATGAGAAGCAATTAACTAAGGTGCCCAGTATAGATTAAAATCAGAAGAATAATTCCAGCGATGATACGGTACCAGCCGAAAAGTTTGAATCCATGTTTTTGTAAAAAGCCAATAAAGAATTTAATGGCGATCATTGCTACAACAAATGCAACTAAATTGCCAATAGCTAACGCAATGAGGTTGTCTTTATTCGTTAAAAGTTCTGGTGTTTCTTTGTAGGCCTTCAATAGTTTATAACCAGTGGCTGCAGCCATTGTTGGCACGGCCAAGAAAAATGAAAATTCAGCTGCTAAACTTCTGCTTAGTTTTTGTTGCATCCCGCCAATAATACTAGCAGCACTCCTGCTGGTGCCTGGTATCATGGCAAGGCATTGCCAAACGCCAATTGTAAATGCTTTCGACAAACTAATTCGTTCTTCTGTTTCAACGGTAGGTATTTGAAACAGCTTATCGATAAATAGCAAAATAAATCCACCTAATAATAAAGTGACACTAACTGTAAGCGGACTCTCCAATAATGCATCGATCTTCTTAGAAAAAATGAAACCTAATATCAATGCGGGTATCACAGCCACAACTAATTTGATATAAAAATTCCATCTATTTATTGGGAAGAACTTTTTCCAATAAATCACAACAACTGAGAGGATGGCTCCCAATTGAATAGCTATTTCAAAAAGTTTGGTGAAATCATCTTTTGCAATGCCCATAAATGAACTTGCAATAATCATATGTCCAGTTGAAGAAATGGGAAGAAACTCGGTTAATCCTTCAATAATTGCAATAACAATAGTATCAAATAGGGTCATAGTAAACGTATAGAAAATATATTAAACTTTCGATTTCTTGAAAATTGCATAAATCTCCACAATCAATCCTGCAACGATCAAGATTGGTGCAATTGTAATGCGTGTAGTGCTATACACTTCTTTGGTATCAAAAACACGAGGATCGGCACTTTTGCCACCACTCATTAATATAAACCCAAGAGCCACAATAACGGCTCCGATTAACATCCATACCAAATTATCTTTTGCAAAAAGAGGTGCAGAAATTTGTTTTTTTTGATCGCTCATCTGAGATATTTTAAGATTGAAAGGTAAAGGGTTATTAGAAAATTCAGGTTGTATGCCGATTAAAACTTGGTTAATAAAGTTCGTCGAGTTTCATTTTAAGATATTTCAATACTGCACGATGGGTACTAAATACAGAGATGCCCACACCTAATACGATCATTCCAAAAAACAGGATTAGGGTAAGATTTACATCGCGTATAGCTTTTAATGGTTCAAACTGACTTTCTGCCCATCCAATCAATGTAAATAAAAGGGCAATCGCAATTCCGGAGCTAATCAGTCCATTTATTACCGCCTGAATATTCATTGGTTTTGAGATAAAGCCTCTGGTTGCACCTACCATTTGCATGGTTTTTATTAGGAATCTATTACTAAACATCGCCAAACGAATAGTATTGTCGATACTGAATATCACGATCACACAAAGCAAAACTGCCACCACTAAAAATATTAATCCTATTCTAGAAGCACGTTCATTCAAATCCGTAACCAAGCTTTGGGGATATTGCAATTCCGTAATTTGATTGCCGTAGGCCGACATCAGATCGTCGGATATTTTTTGTAGGCTATCCTTATTTACATAGGTTGCTTTTGCATAGAAATCGATGCTTTCTGGAAGTGGATTAGAATCAAGGATCTTAGCCCAATCGTCGTTATTTTCTTTATTCCAGATCTGTTTTGCGTTTGCTTTATCAACATAAACCACGCCTTTTGCATAAGGTCTGGAGGAAATATACTGTTGTATCTGTCCGATAGTATCCTTATTCATAGTGCGCAGATAGGCACTCAATCTAATATCTTCTTTGAAAGCATTTCCCACAGAATTGATATTCAAAAAGATCCATCCCATGATGCCCAAAAGAAACAGAACCAACGCAACCCCAACAATACTATATATATAATTGGGCTTGCTGCGCTTTAAAGAAGATTTTCCAACTACAGCCATAATAATACTTTTTTCCTTTCCCAGATACAATTGTAAGCTGGGTACTGATAGGCAAATGTAGGCTTTTGCCCGCTAAACACTTACATTTGCAACCATTCAAAACCCGATTTTACATCTGAAAATACTGCTTTAGCTCCGTAAATGGGTTAAAGATATGTTAGGAGTGAACCGGACTATCACTATAACAGCATTGAATAGTTTTTTAAAATGGAATACGATTTCAGGAAAATTGAGAAGGATTGGCAAAAAAAATGGCAGGATAACCATGCCTATCGTGTAACTAATATAAGCGATAAGCCAAAATATTATGTGTTGGATATGTTCCCTTATCCAAGTGGAGCAGGATTGCATGTGGGTCATCCTCTGGGCTATATTGCTTCTGATATTTTTAGCAGATTTAAACGTCTTAAAGGATTCAATGTGTTGCACCCAATGGGCTATGATGCTTTTGGATTACCTGCAGAACAATATGCGATTGAACACGGTGTGCACCCTGCAATTAGTACACATAAGAATATCGACACGTTTAGAAAACAATTAGATAATATCGGATTTTGTTTCGATTGGGAAAGAGAAATTCGCACTTGTGAGCCGGTGTATTATAAATGGACACAATGGATCTTCCTACAACTATTCAAAAGCTTTTTTAATCGTGCCAAACAAAAGGCAGAATCAATTGAAATATTGATTGCTTCATTTGAAAAAGAAGGAAATAGTATATATCCATTTCCTGCTGCTGTGAATTATTCGCCTGCATTTTTTAGTGCAGCAGATTGGAAAGGATTTTCTGAAAAGCAACAACAAGAAATTTTAATGAACTATCGTCTCGCATTTTGCGGTTATGGCGAAGTGAACTGGTGCGAAGCTTTAGGAACGGTTTTGGCAAATGATGAAGTAGTGAATGGTGTGAGCGAAAGAGGTGGTCATCCAGTTGTAAAAAAGAAATTACGTCAGTGGTATTTGAGAATTACAGAATATGCAGATCGTTTGCTGGAAGGCTTAGACCGCGTGGCTTTCAGCGATTCCATGAAAGAAATGCAGACCAACTGGATAGGGAAAAGTTATGGTGCTGAAATTGATTTTGCGATTAGTAGTTCTGCTACAGTTAACACATTAAATCTGAAAGTTTATACTACTCGTCCGGATACTATTTTTGGGGTTGACTTTATGGTCATTGCCCCGGAACACGAATTGATCAATCAAATTAAAACTATCGAGCAGCAAACTGCTGTTGATGAATATTGTGCTTTTGTGAAAAGCAGAAGTGAGAGAGAGCGTCAGGCAGAGAAAAAAATTAGTGGTTGTTTTACGGGTGCTTTTGCCATCAATCCATTTAACGGAAAACAAATTCCTATTTGGATCTCTGAATACGTTTTAGCAGGCTATGGTACAGGCGCCATTATGGCTGTGCCATGTGGCGATGATCGAGATTACAAATTCGCTAAGCACTTTAATATTCCTATTACTAATATTTTGGGCGATGCATATAATGGGGAAGAAGCCAATGCAACAAAAGATGCCAAATTGCATAATAGCGATTTCTTAGATGGTGTTGTGATGCGCGATGCCATTGCGATCGTAAATAATCGTTTGGAGGAAATGGGTATCGGTAAAGCCAAAGTAAACTATCGCATGCGTGATGCTGCATTTAGCAGACAACGCTATTGGGGGGAACCATTTCCTGTTAAATGGAAAGATGGAACAGCATACCCTTTAAACGAATGCGAATTGCCATTGCTATTGCCTGAAGTTGATTCATATTCACCCGGCCCAGAAGGTGAGGGGCCATTAGCAAATATTCCTGAATGGGTGGCACAAGAATTAGAAACCAATACCATGCCTGGTTATGCTGGAAGCAGTTGGTATTTCTTACGCTATATGGATCCACATAATACAGATTCGTTCTGCGATAGAAAAGTGAGTGATTACTGGAACCAAGTTGATTTATATATCGGCGGTACAGAACATGCTGTTGGACATTTATTGTATAGCAGACTGTGGACGAAAGCCTTGTACGACTTAGGTCATATAGGTTTTGATGAGCCATTCAAAAAGTTATTGAATCAGGGAATGATCCAAGGTTCATCCAGATTTGTATATCGTTTAAAGGGTACAAGTACCTATGTTTCTTTGGGATTGATTAGCGATTTTGAAACGGTCGATAAATTACATGTTGATGTAAATATTGTGGATGGTGTGGAATTAAATACAGGGGCGTTTAAAAATTGGAAACCTGATTTTGCGAATGCTGAATTTCAATTAGAAGATGGAAAATATATCTGTGGCACTGAGGTAGAGAAAATGAGTAAGTCGAAGTTCAATACTGTGAACCCCGATGAACTGGTACAAAAATATGGAGCAGATACTTTTAGAATGTATGAAATGTTCTTGGGTCCGGTTGAACAGAGCAAACCATGGGACACCAAAGGTATTGAGGGCGTACATCGCTTTATCAAAAAGCTTTGGCGTTTATTCTACGATGAGATGAAAGGCAAGGTCTGGAATGAAGATGCAGCCACTGCTGAAGAGTTGAAAGTGTTACATAAAACAATTCGCAAAACAGAAGATGATACAGAGCGTTTCAGTTTTAATACGGCAGTAAGTGGATTTATGATCTGTGTAAATGATCTGGCTGATTTGAAATGTAATAAGCGATCTGTTCTTGAACCATTATTGATTTTGTTAACGCCCTATGCGCCGCATGTTTGTGAAGCACTTTGGGCGGAGTTGGGAAATAACGGATCTATTCTTGATGCGGCTTATCCAGCCTTCGATGCAAAACATGTGACTGAGTCATCGAAAGAGTATCCTGTTAGTATTAATGGCCGTGTTAGAACCAATATCAATATTGCTTTAGATGCTACGGCTGATGAAGTAGAAAAAATAGCATTGGAGAATGAATTGGTACAGAAATGGATGGAGGGCAAACCGCTAAAGAAATTCATTTTTGTGAAGGGTAAAATGATCAATGTGGTAATCTAATCACGAAATTTTTAGATATTATAAAACTGCTCCGAAAGGGGCAGTTTTCGTTTGTGTAAAATTCCCTCGAATTACCACTGCATTTATTACATTGCTGCACCAAAATTTATGTTATGAATTGGAAAAATTTATTACTTACTGCACTGGTGGGTTCTTCATCCCTATTTGCAGGAGCTCAGAAGATCAATTTTACGCAGGCCGATTTGCTTGCTAATAAAACACCAAAGAATTTTTTAAATAGCCTGCCTCAGGTGGTGAAATGGGTCGACGATGAGCACGTAATCTTAAATCTGAAGATCCATCCTGATTCTTCTTTTAAAAAACAACTATTAGACGTTAAAACTGGAAAGATTAGTGAATGGAATGAAGGTACGAGCACAGTAGTATCCGCTTCCGCAAAGCAGATCGTTGTTAAAGAAAACGACTTGTTTTATAAAGCAAACGGAGTTGAGAAAAGATTAACCAACGATAAGGCAGAAGAGAAGAATCCAACTTTTTCTCCTGATAGCAATTTTGTGGCTTACACAAAAAACAATAACCTCTATACTGTAAATATCAGCACAGGGAAAGAAAATCAATTAACCACAGATGGCAGTAGCACCACTTTAAATGGATGGGCTAGCTGGGTATATTTTGAAGAAATTTTCGGCCGTCCTACACGCTATCGTGCTTTTTGGTGGAGGCCAGATAGCAAGCAATTGGCATTTATGCATTTCGATGAGAGCATGATTCCTATGTTTCCGATTTATAATAGTGAGGGATCACATGGTTTTGTAGAAGAAACGCGCTATCCTAAAGCAGGTGATAAAAACCCAGAAGTTAAAATCGGATTTATCAATCCTGAAGGTGGCG
>SESF01013684.1_pt1 | contig 28745 bp, 22 predicted proteins | sample 3171521 | NCBI WGS metagenome assembly SESF01 (sample SAMN10866945, study PRJNA518727) | freshwater metagenome | biome: subpolar coniferous forest; feature: holomictic lake; material: water; isolation source: holomictic Lake 227, 6 m and 8 m depth | place: Canada: near Kenora, Ontario | collected...
ACCGAATTTCGTGATCATAGCGCGTTTACTTTCGGTGACGGCCACTCCGAGGTCCACAAGTGGAAGGATAACCGGACGCTCGCGTTGAAGGTTACCTATTCGCAGACCTTCCCGTATGGAATTGTGCAAGCCAACAACCGCGACATCGAGTGGGTAAAGGACCGGACGAGCGCGCCAAAGTGAGCTGAGCTGAAGCGGAACGGAATGCCGGCAGGTTCCCTTGTCAGCGCATGGCAGAATCGTTGGGTGGTGGGGTTTGGTCCAGAGTCATGACCCCGCGGGTCTTACCAAATCCACCAGTAGGCCACCACGGTCACCACGGTCACCACGGAGAGGACGGCCAGGTGCAGCCGCTCACGGCTCGGGTGGGCGCTTCAGCCTGGTCGGCGCATTGCGGCAACTGTGCAACGCCCCGCGTCGGCAGACTGCAAGCTGTGTGGGGCGTCGGGTTGGGGCTGGCGACGTGAGAGGGAGTAGCGAGGGTGTGGCAAGCTTGTTGCAAGCCAGGAGCCCTGGAGTTGCTCCGTTGTGTTTCGCTTGTGCTCCGCTCGTATTCCGCTTGTATTCCGCTTATACTCCGCTGGTATTTCCGCTACACATCCACTATGGGCACCTGCCGATTTCGGGGGACACTGGTGGGCACGTGGGTCGCTTTCCGACGGGTCCACCGAGCTTGCGGCTCATTTCGACAGCGGCGGCTTTGTTGGGGAGCAAGAAGCTGGCGGAGATGGGGCGCGCCGCGAAGGCGCTGGGCAAGCCGGAGGCCGCGCGCGAGGTCGTGAGCGAGGCGGTCCAGCGAGCGTCGCAATCGGGGGCGGAACGCGGAAGTGTTACATAAGCATGGTTACATGGGGCGCGGCGCGGGATGGAGCGTGAAGCGGTCGGCGTGGTGCGTGGTGCGGGGTGCGAGAGGATTGAGGCGGGGAGGTTGTGCTCGACGCAGATAGCTGGGCATGAGTTACTGGAGTTGCACCGTTTCATGGTTGCATGGGTTACACGAACCAAGTTTCGTAGCCACTGGCCCCATGTAACTTTGTAACAGCGCAACCTTGTAACCAATATTATGCCGAAGCCCAACCACATCGAGCTGCCGACGGGGGAGCGGATCCCCATCCTGTATGAGGACCGCTCAGTGATGGCGATTGACAAGCCGCGAGGATGGATGCTGGTACCGTTCTCGTGGCAGAATACGGACCGCAACCTGAACGCGGCGCTGACGTCGTCCATCGCGGCGAGGGATTTCTGGGCGAAGTCGCGGAACCTGAAGTATCTACGTTTCGTGCATCGGCTGGATGCGGACACGAGCGGCATCTTGCTATTGGCCAAGAGTCCGGGGGCCCTGGACACTTTCGGCGACCTGTTCGAGGGCCGCAGGATGGAGAAGGTTTATCTGGCGGTCGTCTGCGGCCTGCCGGAACCGCGCGAATGGGTATGCCGATTGAAGCTTGCGCCGGACCCGAGGTCGCGGGGCCGGATGAAGGTGGACGCGCGACATGGCAAGGAGGCAGAGACGCATTTTCGCGTGCTCCAGAGCAAGGGGAACACCACGCTGGTCGAGGCGCACCCGGTGACGGGGCGGACACATCAGATCCGGGTACACCTGGCGCAGTCAGGCCACCCAGTGTTCGGCGATGACTATTATGGGGCACAGCCCGTCAAGGAAGACGAGAATTTGGGTTTGCGAGCGGTCAGGCTGTCTTACGTGGACCCGTTTGTGCGGCGCCGGGTAGAGATTAGGGCGCCCCTGGCGGAGTTTATCCGCGAATATGGATTCGACATGCCCAAGCTCTGACGCGGGACACAGGCACCCCCAGGCTGGGGAGGTGTTTGAGACGGAGTTGCTTGTATTCAAGGCTTCTCTGATCCACGGCTTCGGCGGGTTTGCCAAAGCCGCAATTGGCAAAGGCACACGCGTCGTCGAGTACGTCGGTGAGCGGATCAGCAAGAGCGAATCGCTGCGCAAGTGCGAGGGGAACAACGAGTTCATCTTCTCGCTGAATGAGGAGCAGGACCTGGACGGCGATGTGGCGTGGAACCCGGCGCGGTTGCTCAACCATAGTTGCGCGCCCAATTGCGAGGCGGAACTGCTGGAGGACCGCATCTGGATAGTCGCGTCGCGCGATATTCCGGCGGGTGGGGAGGTTACCTTCAACTACGGTTACGACCTGGTGGATTACCGCGATTACCCGTGCCGGTGCGGCGCACTGAACTGCGTCGGCTACATTGTGGCCGAGGAGTTCTTCGAGCACGTGCTCAAGGGTTCGCCCCGGGGTGCTCAAGGCCGCATCGGATCGTAATAGCGCCTCGCCTTCATTCACCCAGGATGAATTTGTGGTAGCGCCCCATCCAATAGGGCAGCAGGAAGGCCGCGCCGTCGTCTTCACCATGCCCGCCTGAGCCGCCGTCCACGACGAAGGGGTTGCTGTTCCACTTGTTGGCGGGCCGCTCGTCGGGCGGCAACAGCGTCAGGGCTTCGCGATGACCGAACCGATCCCGAGTCTTGGCCCACACGATGTCCTGACGGTGGGAGTTCTTCACCGTCCACCCGATGGTGTCCATCGGCATGCGGTAGAGCGTGCGGACGGCACCCGCCAGGTCCACGCGGGCGTCAGGCTGGCCCGTGAGGTAAATGAAGGTCCAGAGGGGGTTGGCTTCGCGCTGGATGTTCTCCCACCACCCGTCCAGCCCGCGGCGATAGGCTTTGAGCAGCGCGGGGTCCTGCTCGTATTGGAAAAGACAGTAATAGGGCAGCATGGCGAGTTCCTCATCCGAGTAGTTGAGCTCCATACGGGATTCCGCCACATGCGTGAGCAGGTCCGCATACTTCAGGTCCCAGGCAACCTTCTTGTATTCGGCTGCATAGCGCGCCGAGCCGGTGATGTGGGCGGTGGTCTTGAGGAAGCTGAGAAGCTGCAGGCTGTTGAGGGCACGTTCGTCGGGATTCTGGCGCAGTGACTCAGGCGCCCAGAATCCCCAACGCGTGGGTTTGCCGTCGAGGTCGACCAGGTAATAACCGTGGTCAATGATATGATCCATCACACGCTGGCAGGTGTCCGCGATCTTGCGCTTCAACGGCTCGTCCGGCAGCAGATCGTAGGTGATGCTGAAGATGAAGAAGTGGCCAACGATTTCATCGGAACTCGTGTCCGCTTTCCAGTAGTACTGGCCGTCCTTGGTCCAGTGCCATTCACCGCCGCCGGGCATGGGATCGCCTTTGCGAATGTAGGACCGGGCGGGGAAACCACGCCGACCGGCAACTTCCTCGAGGAACAGAATGGCCTCGATGGATTTGCGGGCGTTGGCCAGCGCTTCGGGCGACTTCGTGACGGCATACCGAAAACACTCGCCGGCGGCATACATCGCGGTCCAAAGCCCGTCATTGTCATTGTCTGGCATCTGGTTGCTGGAAACATCACCCGCAACCCGCAGGCCGGAGTCGGCCACCAAGCCATAGCGATCATGCCGCGCGCGGACACGCTGCTCGAAGTGCTCGGCTTTCTGCGCGAGGGTCATGGGCTTGAGTTCGACGTGGGAGACGCCCGTTCGGGTGCGGACCCAAATCCCGTCGCGCTCATCCGGCAGAAGTTGCTCGACGTGATCGTCCGGGAGGTAACGCTGTCCGCCCATATACTGGCGGCGATCCTGCTCCGGCGCCGAGAAATCGAGCCGCACCAATCCCTGGGTGGTGCCGAGCCAGACCCCGCCGTCCGCAGCGCGAGCCGTGGCGGTGATGCCGCCAACAGCCAAGGGGATTGAGTTCGAGCGCAGCGCAGCGGGCACGGCGGCATCGGCCGCCTGGTAGAAGGTTCGGACCTTTTGCGGGTAAGGCGCGAGCTGAACCGGTTCCCAGGCGTCGGCGGAAGACGCCAGGGTCGTGACCAGCCAAAGGAGCCAGATGAAAGTGAGACGGTAGTTCATGGGCGGAGGTTAGCTGCCGAAGGCCGGACGTTGAAACTGCAAAGTTGGTGCATTTGTTACTTTCGCATCACCGGATTATGCCAGGAGAGGCGGGCGGTGAGAGCCTCAGTTCCTATCCGGAACGCCTGGGGTCACAAACCAGGATTCCAGGAACCGGGTCATTGAACCGTTATAGACCGCGCGTTTGATGTTCATCCAGGTGCGCTGATCGCCCACGGCATAATAAACCCAGGTCTTCCCGTCCACCTCCGCCAGGTCCACGTCGGAGGTGTTGATGCCGTCGTCCATCGCCTGGGGCGTGAGCACAGGGTTGGCCCCGCTGAGTTCCCAGGAGACCAGATCTTTCGAGCGGGCGATGTAGGTTTCGAAGAACCACCGCGGCGTGCGATGTTCGGTGTACAGCACATAGTAATAGCCGTGGGCGAACCGGATCGTGGGGCACGCCGTGTAACGCTTCTTGCCGAAGATCGCCTCGGGAAGAGTCTTCCAATGGGCGAGGTCCTTCGACTGCGCAAACTTCACCGTGAACGCCGGCCAGGCGGGATCATCGGATTCATACGCCATGACAAAACCGTTGGGGCCCTGGCAGACGCTGCTGTTAAAGATATGTTCCCGGGGGTTCTGCTCGATAACGCGTTTGCTGCTCCACTTCACCAGGTCGGCAGACTCGAATTGGGTCACGTCGTTCCAGCCGTTATTCTCGAATCGCGAGGCGAACGCATACAGCTTGCCGCGGTGCACGAACGCCGACGCGAGGCTGTAGCCCTCGGCGAACCGCGCCAGTTCCTTCCCGTCGGCAGCGTCGCGAAGGGTCAGATAGTAGTCCTTCTTCGAGCCGCCGGAAGCGGGGCGAACGCAGACGAACAGGCAGGAGCGTCCTTTCCACACGATCGGCGTGACCTCGCAGGCGTCGCGCAGAGCCACTTTTTCCTCGCGCACCAGCCCCGGAACCGCGCGATGGGCTGGCGGCGGTGCCAGCGCAGCGAAGGTCTCGGTCGGCCAATGGTCGAGGCGCAGAAAGCCTTTGGGCATCTCCTGCTGAAACTGGATATAGGCATTCACGGCGCCTTTGGTCGTGTATTGGATTTCGTTTTGCGTATTCGTGGCGACCTTGACGCCGAACACCTTGTAGCCCATCAGGGTGCAGTCTTCGAGATCCACGTGCAGGTATTTGCCCTGCTGCACGCTTTGGATGATTCCGTCGGTGGGCGTGCCGGCCGGTTGCGAGAAGTTGAGCGTAATCAGGCGGCAACGGTTGAGGCTGGCCCACGTGAACGTCTTGAACCCGTAATTGCTCGCCTTGAGCGAGCACTGCGGCCCTACCAGCGTGCAATCCTCGAAGCGAACGTCCGGGCGGGTGGGCATCACCGGGTTTTCGACGCGCACGTAGGCGCCCGAAGTGTCGCCCCAGAAATCCAACGCCCATAACTGGCACCGCCGAAACGTGATCGGCTCTTCCGTGCGCGAGAGACAGTTCCCCACGCCGCCGCCAAACGCCCGGCCGATGCTGACGCAATCCTCGACCACCACGGTGAACGGTTCGACTTTGTCCGTGCAATCCCAGAACAAGCCGGCATCGCCGCCTGTGGCATAGAGCCGCCGCAAAGCCCACCGGTCCCAGCCGATGGCCGAGTAGGTGGCATCCGTATGCGACGGAGACCAGCCTTTGCTGGTCGCGCGGATAGTGCTCCACCAATCGTAACTCTTGAACCCCTTCGCGGGGTCGCCGCTGTCAATCACCACCCACCCCGAGGTGCCGGAGCCCAGGCTGCCGTCGAAATCGCCTTCGAGCGCATTGTAGGCCCCCGCCGCCCCCTTAAACGCCGGGTACAGGTTGGCTTCCATATAGGTATCCGGACGAATCACAATGCGGTAGCCCCCGGATGCATCCGGGAGCGCAAGCAGCGCTTTCTGAATCGTAGTAAAAGCAGTTGCCCAACTGCGGCCGTCCGAATTGTCGCCCAGCTTTGAGACGTAGAAGGTCTTCTGCGGTTCCGCCGCACTTGCCGTCCATCCTGCGAGCGTGATCGCCCAGGCCACCAGCAGGACCAGGGCAGAGGCGGACATCCGCCTGACTCGGAAATGGTTGAGGCGGTTGAGAACGGGGCGACGAAGGGTGGGTTTTGGTCGGCGATCGGTTTGCAGCATGGCAGACTTGTTATCCGTACCAGCCGTGCGGCGTCAACTGTAGAACCAAGCACATCGAGGAAGAATAGACAGTTTGGCTGGGGCGGCCTGAATCACGGCACGAATGAAACATTGAATCAGGGCAACGTTTCTCACCTAATATCCCATGTCAGAATGCTCTTGCGTACAAACATAGTTGCCATCATGTGTTCACCTTGCGTACTCGCTCTATTGATCGTCGCGCTGGTCGGCTCCTCGATCGCCCAGCAAGCGTCAACCTCCGCAACGAGAGCTACAGCCCAAGCTGCTCCCGTGGACACAACTTCCGTGCGGGGCAAGGTCATGTGCGGTTACCAGGGCTGGTTCCGCTGCCCGGGCGACGCGGCTAACCGGGGTTGGAGTCACTGGAGTCGCGACTCGCAGCGGATCGCGCCGGACCTCCTCACCTTCGAGATGTGGCCGGACCTGACCGACTACCCGGCCGCCGAGCGTTACCCTGCGCCAGGCTTCACCTATCCGGGAGGCCGTCAGGCCGAGCTGTTCAGCTCCGATGACGCCCGGACCGTCCTGCGCCATTTCGAGTGGATGCGCGATTACGGCGTCGACGGCGCGTGGCTGCAACACTTTCTGGTGGGTCTGCCTGGCGGACCGGAGGAGGCCGCCTATCCCTCCCGGCTTCGGGTGCTCAACCACGTCCGGGCGGCGGCGCGGCAGACCGGCCGGGTCTGGGCGCTGTCCTACGACATCGCCGGCATGCGGTTGGAGCGGATCTTCGACGTGCTCACCTCGGACTGGAAGAAGATGGTGGACGCGAAGGTGCTGGAGGATCCTCGTTACTTGCACCAGGGTGGCCGGCCGGTGGTGCAAATCTGGGGCTTCTACGCCGGGAATGCGCATGATCCCATGACGGTCGAGCTGGCCAATCGCCTGATAGACTTCTTCCAAGCCCATGGTCCATACAACGCGTTCCTCGTCGGCGGCGGCGACTGGGACTGGCGGCACAACCCCGATCCCGCCTGGCGGAAGTTCTGCGGGCGGTTCGGCGCTTACTGCCCCTGGAACATCGGCAATTACACGATAGACGCATCCGGATTGAAGCACGCCGCCACCAACAATTGGGTTGAAGACAAGCTCGAGTGCGAGCGGCTCGGGGTCCTGTGGTTTCCCGTCGTCTATCCCGGCTTCAGTTGGGACAACCTGACCCGGCAGGAGCCAGGCAAGAGTCTGATTCCGCGCCGGAAGGGGCAGTTTCTCTGGGAGCAATTCGTCACCTTATCCAAGCTGGGCGCAGACACCGTGTATGTGGCCATGTTCGACGAAGTGGACGAGGGCACGGCCATCTTCAAAGTCACCAGCGATCCCCCCACGCAGGGGCACTTTGTCGGTTACGATGGATTGCCCAGCGACTGGTATCTTCGGCTGGTCGGCGAGGCGGCCCAGCGGTTGCGCAACAAGCAGCCCATCCCGGCGGAGATTCCGATACGGCCACGGACGGGAATGCAGAAGGCAGAATGAAGAATGCAGAATGGGGAATGAGGAAGGCAGAATCCTGGCCTTCCGTGGGTTGTGTGAGGCACCGTTTCTGGCCAGGTTGCCAAACACTCCCCGCCTTACCAACGCCGGGCTGCTTCCCTTCGTGCCAATCGGTGGAATCCGTATCTCATCCCGAACTCCGGCGGCGGTCAGCGGCAGTTTCTTAGACGGCGGTTTCAGGTTTCAGCCTGTCAGCATTCCAGCTTTTTCCTGCCGGTAGCCGGCGCGCTCATTGGGGCGACCAACGCCCTCGCAAACATGACATTCTCACGAACTTTGCAGCAGGAATAGCAGCCCATCCCGACATTGTTCGTTTTCATCACAGGAAATGGCAGGTTCATCCCATTCTCCCCCCCGCGCTTGGCCTTGGCCTGTATGCTGGCATGAGCTTGGCATCGCAACAAATGAAAAAGATCAAGTTAGCATACGGACTGGACAATACCCTTACGGAGGGCTCTCCCGCTCGCATCCCCGCGCGGAAGACAGCACGCGCTCTTGCTTTTCTCAGCGCGGTCCTGGTCACGGCTGGCTGCTCGATGATTCCGAGTTTCAAACGCCCAGCAGCGCCAGTGGCTGAGCATTATCCCGGAACAACAACAACAACCAACGCTGGGCCTGCCGCTGCCGACATCGCCTGGCAGGAGTTCTTCGCCGACGAACGCTTGAAGACACTTATCGGGCTGGCGTTGGTGAACAACCGCGATCTCCGGGTGGCTGTGCTCAACGTCGAGCAGAGCCGCGCGCAGTATCGGATCACACGGTCGGCGTCATTTCCGACGGTTAACGGCGGCGCCAGCTACGTCCGCTCCTACATGTCCGGCACCACGGCGGATCAATGGAGCGCAAGCCTCGGTTCGACGGCGTATGAAGTGGATCTGTGGGGCCGGGTGCGCAGCTTGAACAAGCAAGCTCTGGAGAAGTATTTCGCGACGGCCGAGGCGCAGCGTAGTGCGCAGATTTCGCTCGTCGCCCAAGTCGCCAATGTCTATTTCGAACTGCGACAGGCGGAAGAGCAAATTGAGCTGGCGAGAGCGACCCTGGCGGCAGTGCAGGAATCCTACAATCTTAACAAGGCCACCTTCGATGCCGGAGCCAGCAACGAGCTTGACCTGCGGACGGCAGAGGGACAGGTGCAGACGGCGAAAATAAACCTGCTGACATACCATAGGCAGCTCGCATTATCACAGAACGCACTCGTGCTGCTCGTTGGCGAGGCGCTTCCTTTGGAACTGCCCGCGCCCAGATCGTTCAATGAGACGAACCTGCTCGCTGAGATCCCCGCAGGATTGCCTTCCGAACTGGTGCAACGCCGTCCGGACATTCTGCAGGCCGAGCACACGTTGAAGGCCGCAAATGCGAACATCGGAGCGGCCCGGGCGGCGTTCTTTCCAATGATTACATTCACAGCCGCAATGGGCACAAGCAGTTCTCAACTTTCGCAACTGTTTGCCGCGGGCACTGGTGTGTGGAGTTTCTCGCCACAGGTCACGCTCCCCATTTTTACGGGGGGCAAGAATCGCGCCGACCTCGATGCTGCCAAAGTGGGCACGCGCATCGAAGTGGCGACTTACGAAAAAGCCATTCAGACTGCGTTTCGGGAGGTAGCGGACGCGCTAGTGGCCAGTGACAGTTATGCGCAGCAAATCAAAGAGGAAGGCACACTGGGGATCGCCCAGCAGCGACGCTACCAACTCGCCAACGCCCGATACCGCCAGGGACAGGACTCCTATATCAATGTGCTTTCGGCCCAACAAGACCTTTACAGCGCTCAGCAGAATCTGCTGCAAGCTCAACGCAACAAACTCGTCAGCCAGATTGCACTCTATAAGGCGCTCGGTGGCGGATGGAAGTAACCCAAAAGCTCATGAAAACGATGAACTATAAACAACTCCTGCTTCTGCCGGTCACGCTCGCGCTCATTGCGCTGACCCCAGGCTGCAAACCGACCGGCGGCGGCCAACTCAAATACGGAACCTCTCCCGTCTCGCGAGGTGCAATACTGCAGCATGTTACGGCCAGTGGCTCGCTCAGCGCGGTGGTGAGTGTGGACGTCGGCAGTCAGGTTTCGGGAAAAGTCGCCGCATTGTTTGCCGACTTCAACTCGCCCGTGAAGAAAGGACAGCTTGTGGCCGAAATTGATCCGACTGTGTATGCCGCCGCCCTGCGCCAGGCCGAGGGGGAGCTTGCCAGCGTCAAAGCCGACGTGACTCTTAAACGTCAGAATTTGGAGCGGAAGCGAGTGCTTGTGCCGCTAAGAGCAGCCTCTCAGTTCGATTTGGACCAGGCTACCGCCGAACTGGCTCAGTCCGAAGCCACCGTCATCATCAGACAGGCGGCGCTCGAAAGTGCTCAGGCCAATCTGGGCTACTGCAAGATTACCGCCCCGGTGGACGGCATCGTCATTTCCAGGAAGGTAGATGTCGGCCAAACGGTTATCGCCGCGATGAGCACGCCGGTCCTGTTCACGATCGCCCAGGACATCGCCAGAATGAACATCAGCGCCGCCGTTTCCGAGGCGGACATCGGCCAGGTGAGGAGTGCTCAAACAGTGGACTTCTACGTGGACGCCTTTGCCGATGAGATCTTCCACGGGACAGTGACGCAAGTTCGCAAAGCTCCGACCACGACTCAAAACGTCGTTACCTATGAGACCATCATCGCGGTGGATAACCCCGAACAGAAACTGTTTCCCGGGATGACGGCGGATATTTCCATCCTCGTATCTGAACGCACGAACGTCCTAAAAATCCCGAACACAGCCCTGCGCTACACGCCTCCGGAAAATGCGAAGTATGAACAGACGCCGCCCACGCGACTCCAGCGTAACCAACGCCTGGTTTATTCCCCAAGAGGTGACGGCGCAACACTCAGGCCGGCCATCGTCAAGACCGGTATCACCGACGGCGTCAACACGGAGATCCTGGAAGGCATCACCGACGGTGCGTCCGTTGTGACCTCGACACTCTCGCCCACCTCAAAAAGCAGCGGGTTCGGCGGCCCGCCACCCCCAGGACCATGAGCGCGCCATTCAACAGTGTCCCCGTCATACAGCTCCGCGACCTCGCCAAGACGTATAAGACCGGCGAAGTCGAAGTGAAAGCCGTGCGGGGCGTCACCTTGGACATTGATCGGGGCGATTTCGTGGCCGTCATGGGCGCGAGCGGCTCAGGCAAGTCCACCCTCATGAACACCCTCGGCTGCCTCGACCAGCCCACGAGCGGAGAGTATTTGCTCGACGGCGTCGGCATTGCCCGGCTCGACCGCAAACAACTGGCCACACTCCGCAACCGCAAGCTGGGCTTTGTCTTTCAAAGCTTCAACCTGCTGGCCCGCACCAGCGCGCTTGAGAATGTTGAACTGCCGATGCTTTACACGCTGCCCATCATCTCAAAGCGCGAGCGCCGGCAACGCGCGGTTGAGGCGTTGCAAAAAGTCGGATTGGGTGACCGCCTTGGCCATCATCCCAACCAGCTTTCAGGTGGACAACAGCAGCGCATCGCCATCGCCCGCGCCCTCGTGAACCGGCCTGAACTCGTGCTCGCCGACGAACCCACGGGCAATATTGATACGCGCACGAGTATTGAGATCATGGGGCTGTTTCAGGCCCTCAACGACTCCGGCATAACCATCGTCATGGTCACTCACGAACTCGATATTGCCGCCTATTGCAAACGCATCGTAGTCATGCGCGACGGCCACGTTATCAGCGACGCCCGGAACGAACACCGCCGATTCGCTGTTGAAGAAGCCGCCACGATGATCCAGGCCGAGCAAAAGGCCAACCTCGCGTAACTATGTTCACTTACCTCAAAGCCGTGCTGGTACAGACGTGGCAGACCTTTTTCATCGCTTTGCGCGCGTTGCGGCGAAACAAAATGCGCTCCGCTCTCACCGCGCTCGGCATCATCATCGGCGTCGCCTCGGTCGTGGCGATGGTAGCCGTGGGTAATGGCGCACAAGCGCGCATCACCAGCCAGGTTGCCGCCCTCGGCCAGAATCTGCTGACGGTTTTTGCCGGCAGCCGCCGTACCGGCGGGGTGAGTTCCGGCCTCGGCAGCGCCAGCACTATTACGCTCGCAGATGCCGACGCCATTGGCCGAGAGGTGACGGACGTCGTGGCCATCAGCCCTGAAATCTCCACCTCCGCTCAGGCCATCGCCAACGGACGCAACTGGTCCACCAGCATCGTCGGCGAATCGCCAGACTATCTTAAAATCCGGGATTGGAAACTGGCAGCCGGCTCGATGTTCACGGAGCGGGATGTGCGCGGTGCGGCGAAAGTCGCCGTCATTGGTTCCAAGACCTGCCATGAACTGTTTGGGCCGCTCAATCCGGTTGGCCAGACGGTGCGGGTGAAAAACATTCCCTTCGTCATCATCGGCTTGCTCGAGAGCAAGGGCGCGGGCATGGGCGGTCAGAATCAGGACGACCGCATCATCATTCCCTACACGACTGCGATGAAGCGAATCACAGGCGATAGATATCTGCGCTCCGTGAGCGTGCAGATCGCCAGCGCGGATCGAATGGATGCCGCCCAGCAACAAATCACCAGCCTGCTCCGCCAGCGGCATCGCCTGACCGCCGGCCGTGACGACGATTTCAACATCTTCAATCAGAAGGAGATTGCCGATACGGTCAATTCCATCTCGCTGGTCATCACGCTGTTGCTCGGGTCCATTGCGGGCATTTCGTTGGTGGTGGGCGGGATCGGCATCATGAACATCATGCTGGTCAGCGTCACCGAACGAACCCGCGAGATTGGCATCCGCATCGCTGTGGGAGCACAGCCCTCTGCCATCAAACTCCAGTTTCTGATCGAGGCCATCACCCTGAGCCTGCTCGGCGGTCTCATTGGCGTTTTCATCGGCATCGGCGTGTCCAGGCTAGTCGCGATCTTCGCCGACTTCAAAGCGATCGTGTCCGTCAGTTCAATCGTGCTTGCCTTTGGAGTAAGCTTTGTGATTGGTGTCTTCTTCGGCTTTTATCCCGCCCAAAAAGCCGCGGCTCTGGATCCTATTGATGCCTTGCGGTATGAATGAAAGTGCTGTTGAGAAACTGGCGTTTACATCATGTCTTTCCTGGCCTTCATCTCGTCCCGAGCGGCCTTTGTCTCAAGCGCGTAGCTGAATCAACATTAGCGGTGTAATTCCTTACAAGCTGACCGAACACCAGAGAGATGTGTGAGGTCAGATAACGTAACAAACAGTCAACGCAGAAAGACAAAATGAAAAAGATCAATAGACTTGTAATGCTGGCCGTGATCGGCGCTTCGCTCGGGACAACGGCTTGGGCTCAACTCGGCGGACGCGAACCTGGTTTCGGGCCACCGGGCGAGCCGTGTACTAATCGTCCGCCGGCCATCACTGGGGCCTTATTGGCGACGAACTATGCCGCGCTGGCGGTTTACGACACAAGCCGAGACGGCAAACTGGATGCCACGGAGCAAGCCGCAGTGGCCCAAGCTCTGGTGGAGGGCAAGCTGCAACCCCCCGGCCCTCCGCATGGCCCCAATGGAGCAACCCCACCGGCGCCTACCGCAGACATGGCCCAGCGGATGGCAGCACAAATGGCGGCAATCTATGCGGCGCTCTCACCCTATGACGCGAATGCCGATGGCCAGCTTGATGACACTGAACAGGCTGCCGTGACCGCAGCGCTCGCGGACGGTAGTTTGAAGTTGCCGATGCACCGCGGGCCCGGCGGCAGGCCAGGAGGCGGACGCGGCGGGCGAGGCGGGCCCGGTGGACCGGGTGGGTTTTCGCAATAAATACGGTGGCAGACCACCCTTTAGCCACCGATCAAGCTATGCATCCCCTCGATCAGGGCCGATTCCCGACAACTGACCCTGATTTCTCCGTGTGTCCGCCGGACTTTGAAACTCCGGGGGGCACATTTGTGCAAGTGGAAGCCACTTTTCGCAGGACTTCCCGGCGAGTTTTGGCAACTCTCTTCCGATCTTGAATGACGCATCTTCAGTTCCATCCAGGCGACACTGGCTGCGCTACGCGTTCCTTGCGGTCCTGGGCTGGGCAGTTTTTCTGAGTGTGATGAGCGCCCAGCACGTCGTGAGCGGCGCGTTCGCGTGGGATGAGGCATTTCGGATGACCCTGTCCCACTGGCTGCCCTGGATGATGCTCTCGCCGTTCATCCTCTGGCTTTCTTTTCGGTTCCCGATCGAGCGCACCGGCTGGAAGTTGTGCGTGCCAATCCATGCCGGGGCCGGCGTGGTGGCTGTGTTGGTATGCGTCGCCGTGAACGAATATATTCTGCGCCCACCGCCTCCGCCGTGGGGAGACAGTTCTGTGAAATCGCCCGGCTTGAGCAGCCCGCCGCGCGACGCGCAGAAACCGGCGCGCTCCGACCAGCCGCCTTCGCACCCCGGATCGCACTGGTCTCCCTGGTGGTTCGGCGTTCGGTTCAACGTGCCGACCTACCTGATCTTCGTCAGCCTGAGTCACGCCGTGGTTTATTTCCGCCGCTCCCAACAGCGCGAGCGGCGGGCGTTGGAGTTGGAGGCGCGGCTCGCCCAGGCCCGCTTGCAGGCGCTACGCATGCAGATTCATCCGCACTTTCTGTTCAACACCCTCAACGCTGTCTCCACGCTGGTCCACTCGGACCCGCACGCGGCGGACGAGATGATTGGCGGCCTCAGCGAAATGCTTCGGCTCTCGCTCGACAGCGCGATGGACCAGGAAGTTCCCCTGCGCCACGAGCTGAATTTCCTCAACCTCTATCTGCAAATCGAACAAGCCCGCTTCGGCGACCGGCTCCGCGTGGAGCAGAACATCAGCCTGGAGGTCGAAGGTGCGCTGGTTCCAACGCTCATTCTCCAACCGCTCGTAGAAAACGCCATCCGCCACGGCATCGAACCCAAGCTCGCGCCGGGCGTGATCGGCATCAGCGCGCAACGTGTCGGCGAGGCCTTGCGAATCTCCATCCGCGACACCGGCGTGGGCGTGAATAGCTCCGATAGGGCCGAGAAATCCGCGCAGAAGGGCATTGGCCTGTCCAACACACGGGCCCGGCTCCAAAGCCTTTATCCGGGCCAGCACCACTTTGACATTCATAACGATCCCGCCAGCGGCTGCGTGGTGGAATTGGAAATCCCGTTTCATACCGAACTCTGGCCCATTCCTTCCCAAGACACTGCATGAAGATCCGAACTCTTATCGTGGACGACGAACCCTTGGCCCGCCAGCGCATCCGGCTGCTGTTGAGCGAGGAACCGGACATCGAACTGCTCGGTGAATGTGGCAGCGGCCGGGACGCGCTGGCATTCATTCAGCAGAATCCGCCAGACCTCCTGTTCCTCGACGTGCAGATGCCGGAGATGGATGGCTTCGGCTTGCTGGCGGCGCTGCCGCCCGAACTGGTGACCGCTGTCATTTTTGTCACTGCCTACGACCAACATGCCTTGAAGGCGTTCGATGTGAACGCCCTGGATTACCTGCTCAAGCCCTTCAAGCCCGCTCGCTTTAAGGAAACCGTCCAGCGCGCCCGCGAGCGGCTCGGGGCCAAAGCGAAAGAGGTCCCATCCGTTCAGGCGTTCTTGGAACTCCTCGGGCGTCAACCCGCCGCCGCCGCTTATCTTTCACGCCTTTCAGTCAAGACCGACGACCGCATTCTGTTTCTTAAGACTGAGCAAATTGACTGTATCGAATCCGCTGGCAACTATGTGGTCGTGCTGGTGGGCAAGGAAACGCATATCCTGCGCGACACGCTCAACGCCCTCGAAGTCAAACTCAACCCGGAACGATTTCTGCGCATCAGCCGCTCCGTGATTGTGAACCTGGACCGCGTGAAGGAACTCCAGCCGCATTTCAAGGGCGAGCATGTCGTGATCCTGCACAGCGGCAAGCGCCTCACCATGACCCGGGGCCTGCGCGAAGTGGAGAAGGCCATGAAATTCGCCTGAGGTGTCGGAGACGACCTGCCCCGCGGAGCGCTATAACTTCATTTGCAAATGAACTCATCAACAGTCGGGCTCTTCCGCGCTTGCTTGTGGACGCTAGGTTGATTGTCCTACAGACATGATTACGCTGACGGAAATCAGACAATACGCACCTCATGACTTGCGCGCCTGGTTTATACTGGCCGCTTCAACCGGATTTGTCGCCACTGCCATTGCCGGGGGCGCCTTGGCCACCACGCATGGCCGTCTGATTGTGGCCGGGTTAGCCTTATGCTGGGTAGGCGATATGACGGGACCGATCAATTTCGTTGGCGGGGCATTGGCCTTTCTCTTTGCCCACGTATTCCTGATTGGTGGGTTTATCAGTCAAGGCCCCATCCGCCGTCATGTTGCCATCACGGCGGGCGTCGCCCTGCTTGTCAGTGGCAGCAGCTTCATCTGGATTTATCCCCATATTCATCCCGGTCACCTTCCCCTCATTCTGAGTTACATGCTGATCATCAGCACCATGGTTGCCTTCGCCGGAGGAATTATCACCATCAACCGGATCACGCTTGTTGCCGCGATCATTTTTTACGCCTCCGACTTCTTCCTCGCGTGCAGCAAATATATTCCTCACACGTCCGTTAATGAGCTGTATTATGGGCCGCTCTATTATACCGCCTGCATCCTGTTTGCCGTAAGTGCCTGGAAAAAGGGGCCATTTAGGGGTGTCGGGGCTGAAACGGATGGGCTGGAGCGAGGCGGACCTTAAAGGCCGGCGGAAGGGCGAGCCGAGGAAGGTGGATTTAGCCAGGAAGTTGCGTTCGCAGACGACGCTGCCGCTGGCCTGGATTGCGGAGCGGCTGAGCATGGGCACGCGCGGGCACCGGGCGTGGTTGCTGCAGCAGCGGAGCGACAAACTGCCGGCCTAGCCCACCGACCAAAGGCTGCTGGCAATATGACAATGGGTGGGGGCCCCCTTTACAATCACCGCAAAGGCCGCAGACCCCATGAACTTCGGGTCGGGAGGCGGGGTAAGCGAGGCATGGCTCGCCTGGAGAAGTGTGTCACGGCACCACGTCGCGGGGGGGCTGCGGTGCGGGCACCGGGGGCGGGAAGAACGCCCGTGTGATCTGACGCGCAAACCGGATGCCCAGCTCGCGGACGCCCGCCGCGTTGAAGTGGTCGTGATCGCTGCGCCGGAACTCCGGGCCCAGGTCGTCGGTCTGCGGACCGTCGTAGGTGAAAGGCACGGTTTCCAACACCTTTTGCGTACCGCGATCCAGCCGCTCCTTGCGCCGTTGCATCTCCACCGGGCCGATCTTTTCGAGGATTCCCGGATCGAACGCGTCGAACGCAATGACCCAGGGAAGGTTCGGGATTCCGGAATCGGCGCGCGTGCGGTCAATCAGGCGTTTGAAGTTGTCGGTGAACACTTCGGCGGAAGGGCCCTGATTCAGGTCGTTCTCATTGCCGAACCAGACCAGCGCACGCAGTCCGGTGTAGGGAATCCAACGTTGGAGCGTGGCGCGGCAGGCGACATAGGAGGAATCGCCGGAAGCGGGATTCTCCGCGACCTGCCGCCAGCGCTCGACGGTCGTGCCCCCGATGCCCGTGCAGAGGATCAGGACCGGAACATGAAGCTGGCGCACCAGCACGTCGCCGACAGCCGGCCACGGGGAGGCTCGGCGTGCATCGCCTGGACGCAGCGGATCGTCCGCATGGCGAAAGGCCAAATGCTCGGGCGGTGTGTTGGTCCAATCAATGCAGGTGGCCACCCGATCGTCCTCGGCCTTGCCCGGTTCATTGCCCTGGAAGTTGGAGCAGAACGAGTGGCCCGCGGCGACGAACACCTCGCCGACGCCCACTTTGGCAATGGAGGTCTCGCCGACCACCGCCCCCGCCGCATCCAGGGCGCGAACCGTGACGGTGTACCAGCCGCCCGCAGCGACCTCGAGCGATCCGCGGAACTCCCGTTTTCCTGGCGCTGCGATCTCGACGAAACCCGCAGACCGGCCATCTATTCCCTCCTGATACTCCGATGCCAGCGTCACCTTCGCCTCCACCAGGGCCACGACTGACGTGGCGGAACCCGCGATGGGAATCCGCGCGGTGTTGGAGGGCGCGCGCTGGAAGACGGCATAGGACATCGGGGAGGCGAGTTCCAATCCATCGGCTGCCCGCACTGCGCTGGCGACGAGAGTTGCTGTCGCGATCAGGGTAAAACAACGCCACCATTTGTATCCATCTATGTGCATAAACTGGTTTGTCCGGGCTCTTCGAGCCACCCAATGTGACCGGCAGCGGGAAGAGGGTCAATCCTGCATTCCTCGGCAAACGCATCTCGCAGGGCTGCGCTAAAGTCCGGCCAGTTGAGGGAAGATCAGGTTCTGCAGTCCTGAAATCCGAAGACCGCCCGGTGAAGTAGCAGGAAGACTTCACGGGCCAAGGAAGGCCGAAACCCGAAAGAAGGCCGAAATCCGAGTCGGCCAGCTCACCCTCCAGTTCCAATCTCCGGTTTGCCCCGTTTCCCGGGGTCTGAACCCAATTCAATTCTTTGCCAGTGGCGATTTGTCCCGGCTGCAAGAACGTCTTTATCAATTCGCCCTTGCCGCAAACTGTCAGGCCGGAAAACTTCTTGAACCACGGGCCGTCCGGCACTTCCGGTTGGGTGTCGAGCCAGCGCGCCAACAGGATGTGTTGTTCGTGCGAAATGTGGCGCTCACGAATCCGGGTCAAAAGCTGCACCAGCAGAGAACCGGGCAGGTTGGCGCGTCGAATTCTAGCCATGAGCCTGACCGCCGTAGAATCCCCGCACAGTCTCTTCTTTTAGGCGGTCGGCTTCCGCAGAGTCTTTCGCTTCGACCATTTGCCTGGCCAATTTGCCCAATTCATCGGGACTAAGTCTGCGGTTTTCGATGGTGCTTTGAGCAAATTGAATGACCCGCTTCTGTTCAGCTTCGGGGAGGCGCTTGATTTCTTCAATGATTTCGACCGCTGTCATGAGGCAACTATATTAGACAACGCGGCTGCGTTAAACCTAAATTCGGCGGTTAAGAAATGAACAACGAAGCAACGAAGAAACAAAGATCGGGCGGAAAGCAGGAAACAGAGGCTGATTTGTATTCACCTGCTGGGTGAAGGTTCTTGAGCAAGCCAAAACCTCAGTGTCTTCCGTGTCTTTCAGCCTTTGCGTCTTTGTTTCTTTGTTGTTCAACTGCTGTTTTTAGGTTAAAGCAATTACGACGACTCCGGAACTGCCGCCAACCGATTCTCCCGCCCCCTCTCAACCCTAACCGCCCGGGCCTCCTTCTCCCCCAAAACATCCCCATCACGAATACAGGCTGCTCGTCTCCAAGCCCGGTGTGTTTCTGGAGCGGGAACGCGCGGCTGGAAGGCTGAAGTAATCGAACTCCGCGCTGGTCAGTTAATAGCCGCGAAAGATCACAAAGATCACAAAGAAAGGGAGTTATGACGGACGGTGTGTTCACCCGGCAGGTGAATTGAAAAACCAGGTCGGCTATGGCACAACCCGTTGCTTTTGTGTTCTTTGCGTTCTCTGGTGGCCATTTCAACTGCCGTTTTTAGGTTTAGCGTCATTTAGCGTGTTTAAGCGGGCACCCCAGGCCGAAATCCGAATCCGCCAGCTCACCCTCCAGTTCCAATCTCCGGTTTGACCCGTTTCCAAACATCGTTTACGCTGCGAGGCATCTATGGAAATCACTCTGCAAGTTCCAGAGCCCATGGCTCAGGCGTTGGGCTACGCGCCCGAGACGCTACCCCGGCGCGCCTTGGAGGCGCTGCTCGTTGACGAGTGCGCGCTTGGCCGACTTTCGCGCGGCAAGGTCGCTGAGCTTTTGGGCTTGGGCTTCCACGACACCGAAGAACTGTTGCGCGGCCACCGCGTTCCGTATCCGATCAAGACCAGCGACGACGACGCCTTCGACAACGCCTTACTGGCTAAACGCCAATGATCGTGGTCGCGGACACGGGGCCGGTGAACTACCTGATCTTGAGCGGTCAAATTGAACTCGCTCGCGCCCTCTACGGAACCTTGCTCATCCCGTCGGCCGTTCACCGTGAACTCCTGCACCCACGGTCGCCGGCGACCGTCCGCCAGTGGGCCACGACGCTTCCGGCCTGGGCCGAGGTGGCTCACCCCGAGACGCCTCGCGTTTCACCGAACTCGGACCGGGCGAGCGCGCGGCCATCGCCTTGGCGCTGGAAAAACACGCCGACTTCCTCATCATTGACGAGACCGATGGCCGCCGCACAGCCGTCCGGAACGGCGTGCCCGTCAAGGGAACGCTTGGAATGCTCGAAGAGGCGGCCAATCGGAACTTGGTTGACCTCACCGAGGTGGTCGGCAAACTCAAAGCCACGCGCATCTTCCTTTCGCAAGACATCGTGCAAGGCGTGCTCAAACGCCATCACGAACGCCAACTGAATCGCGAGCCAGACTCCGGAATCGAACGATGACCCTAAAAGGAGCATTTCAACCACAGATGAACACAGATGGACACGAATTTGCAGCCTAATGCCGAGCAACTCCGCCTCACCCCTGCAAGGGAAACGCTGAAACGCTGAAACGCTGAAACACTGAAAAGCTGAAACCCAAACCCTGCCCCCACCCAATCCCATTTCAGCCTTTAGCCTTTAGCCTTTAGCCTTTCCCTGCCCCTCCCCCATTCCCATTTCAGTATTTCAGTATTTGCTCAGTGTCTATCTGTGGTTTCATCGTTTCAATTGCCGTTTTCCTGGAAAGTGCTTTAGCGTCATTTCGCGTGTTTAGCGGGCAACCCCAGGCTGAAATCCGAAGGCTGAAATCCGAATCCGCCAGCTCACCCTCCAGTTCCAATCTCCGGTTTGGCTGACCCGTTTCCTGATGCCGACGCCTGTTTGCGCACCCGGCCAAAGAGCTGGTGAGAAAGTATCCCAGCGTAGCATCGTTGTCAGCTTTGGGTTCCTGCTTCACGGCTGTGTTCCTTTCGCTGGATGACAGCACCTCGCGTCCGCAGGGGGCGGGTCGAGGCGGGTTTGGTACGGGGTGCCGGTGCGGATGGACTCGGCCAGGGCGTCGTAGATTTCGAGGATGGTGTCCTTGGTGATGTAGCGGCCGGGCTTCACGACTTCGCCGGCGGCGTTCTTTTCCGCGGTGCGAGCCTCGTGCTTACGCTTCACGATGGAAAACGGGGCGTTCATTCTTCAGGTGTATTTGTTGCCCGCGGCGCGACAGAGTTCGATGCAGCGGTCAATCCAGTTCTGATACCAATACCACTGGCCGGCCACCAGGACGCCGTAGCCTTTAGAGGCATCCTTGGCGTTCTCCCCTTTCCACATGTCCACGTGGTCTGGTTGCCGCCGAAAGTTCTGGAAGCCAGTCTTTTGCACGGCGGTCACAACGTCCTTGGGCAAAAACTTCGGACGCTCTACCTCTTTCTTGACCCAGTATTCCTTGCTGATGCTTTGCGCGAGGTCCGATTTAGGGTCAATAAACTCCACGACTTTGTCCGCCTGGCCGGGGCGATTCACAAGCTTCTTCGTAAATAGCAAACGATACGCAAATCTCGGACTGTTGAACTCATCAGCCGTGAGTGACCTGTCGAACTTGTCCACGAAACGCAGCAACGCCCTGGGCAACGCCGGGCCGCTTTCGGCAAGGTCGAACTGCTTGGGATCGAGCTGCGCGAACTGGATGCTGAATTGAAGATGTTCGTCTAATCGGTGTTGCGCACCGAACAATCCGCTCAAGGAGTCATTGAAGTTGACGGCACAAGCCTGGTAGCGGCTGCTCAAATAGGCGTCCAAGCCAGGTGCGGCCATTTGGTGTTCGATCTCGTGACGCAGCCCAATCAAAAAACGCAGGTTCTTCTGTGTTTCCCCATCGATCGGACAGGCAGGTTCGTTCAGGCAGCGTTCGAGTTCCCAATGCTTGTAGGCGCCGTGGCTTGTGCGGTCGTATTTGCGCCGATTCCCGACGGTCTTGAAGTAGCGGTAATCAACGCCTTTCCCACGGTAGTACGCGTGCAGCAAGTAGGTCCACGCGATGATCATCAGGACCGTGAAGGACTCGGACTTAAATCGAATCAACGGGTCGTTGTAAATCTTGATTGCGCAAAGGGCCGCCTCTTTGGCTTTAGAAACCAACTGCGATTTGAGCGAGCCAATTGAGCCTTTGTGCTTTCCCATAGCTTTAGTGCGGTGCTCTTGGAACATGCAATGCGACGGCGACGGTAACTTTTGCGTCCGGTTGGAGACCGTGCTCCCGCAAATACAGAATCATTGCAGCCACGGTCTTGCCATCGTTGAACACGTCATCAACGACCAGCACGCGAGAATACTGCTGGAGGGCAATTTGTGGTTCGTGAGAGAGAGCCGCCTTGATTTCTGCCAAGGAGGCTCCGGTCGTCGCGCTAACTTCGGCCCGCTTCGAGAAAATAAGCGACGGCGTGTCCTTTCTAAGCTCTCTCGCCGCGTCAGCAAATGACCTTGCATGGGGCTTTGATGAGGGCGCCTGCAACAAGACGTCCCAGGCGAATTCACAGAGCAGCTTCTTGAATGCAGCCAAGAAAATTGGAAGTTCTCGTTTGTATTCCGCGACGCCACGATCCCGCTGGCCGGACGGATCTAGGTTTCTGGGTTGCTTTTCACGATGTATCCAAACGAGATTTGTTCGGGCCGTTCGAAGCTTCGTGATGGGATCGGTGCCGTAGGTGTCCAAACAAAGTAATTGAACCGACATTACTGGCTCGTCTATGGGTATTTCGATTTCCATGTCCGACTCAATAATCTCGGTTACTTCGGTTTTGGCGGATGAAAGCACCTCGGACCTGCTGGTGGGGGTCGAGGCGGGTTTGGCAGGGGCGGCCGGTTTGTGTGGCTTCGGTAAGGGCGTCGTGGATTTCAAGAGCGACGTGTTTGGCACAATAGAACATCAAAAATCCTCCTTGAGGAGCCGCTTATCCTTTTGGCGAGAATCCAGGACAGGGTCGAGCAACCAGCGGCTGCCTTGTTGCATGTGTTTTGGGGGCGGCGTGGTGGTTGTGATGAGGTATTGAAAGGTGGCTTCGTCGGCTGACGGGAAGGCAGCTTCAAGCTCCTCAGCGTAACGGAAGAACCGCCCGTAGATGACGCGCGCCATGTCACCTTCACGCGGGCCATCATGAATGAGAAAGCGTGGATGATCCCCCCGGCCTTCAATGCTGGAGACGAGGGCAGCCAAGTCGAAGGCTAGTGTTTTTATCGTGTCGAGCGCGGCGCCCGATAGTTCCCCCTTCCGGGTAACATGCGGCACGAATCCTTCGGCGGTAATCGCGATGGTCGCTTCTACGATTGCCCCCATCACCGCCTGGATGATGTCGGCGAAGTCCTTGGAGAACAGTTGGAGCCGATCATCGAAATCGCTGCGCAAAGCCGCTGCATCCCTTTTGTTCTGTTCGATCTCGCTTTCGAAACCCGAGTTGAGCTTCTTCTGACGATCCAACTCCTTGCTAGTTTGCGCGGCTTGCTGGAACCGACGCTTCATAAACTCAGCCCGCTCGGCTCTCCGAACGAGCGCGGTCACGTCTTTTGTAGCCTCCTTGAAGGCGGTGGCGCAGGCAGTATTCGCGTTGGAGTGTGCTGTCTCAAGGGCGGGGATCTGCTTCTGCAAATCCCTCTGCCGTTTCTTGAGGGAGGAAATCTCTTCGTCCGCCGCCTTCGCTTGTCTCTCCAGATCGGCGATGTTGGTGGCCGATTCGGCCGATACCGTGGGGGCATCAACACACTTCCTGGCAATGGCTGTCTGAATCGTGTTGGGGCACCAACCGCGCGCCTCCCGGGCGGGGTCCTCGACATTGCCGGTCTTGAGGTTTCTTATGATGAGAAGGTCGCCGTCTCGACGCCTCTCCTTTTCCGAGATCCTTCCCGGGAGCTGGGCTTTTTCTTGTTGTGCGTCCCTGAGCTTGTCGTGGGCGAGATTCAGTTTCTCACGCGCAGAGATCACCGCCGGTTTTTCAGGACGCTTGTCGAGTTCATCGAGTCCTTCCCGGAGCACCTCGATCATTGAATCCAGCCGTGCTTGGAGCGCTTCAGCCTCCGTGGGAGCGTCATTCCCCAATACTTCTCGCGCTCCAGCGTGCGCCAGTTCAAGTTGACCAGAGATCTCACTATCGAGCCGTCCAAGTCTGGCGGTGCCTAATTCCAGGTTCGCCTGTGCCTTTTCGATGGCGACGCGAAGTTGCGGCTCTTTGAGGTCGAGAAGTCCGAGAATGGCCCGCATCAGGAGATGCCGTTCGATGGCCTTGGTTTGGGGATTGTCGCCTTCGCTGGTTGCTTCGCGCCATTGAGCCAAGTTGCCAAATCGCGCCTCCTGGTCTCGCGACAGCCAAGGGAGGAGGTGTCGCCAGCCTTCTCCAGGATGCAATTCATCAGCCTTGATTGCCGTCAAGGCGATAGCGTCCAGGTACTCCTGAAAGCCGCCGGACGGGGGTTCTCCGGCCAAGACTTCATCTATGGTTTCCGACTTAATCGCAAAATCCGCTCCGCCTGATGTGAGGGGGCGACCGACCACCCAACTCACGCCGTTCACCCTGACCGACGCGACCGCCCACAGTTTCGCGAAATTACTGGCGATTCCGTCCCGCTGAGCCTTTGTGCCGAACGGCTGCTCGCCCAGCAGGCGGCGGAGCAGGCGACAGAAAAGCGTCTTGCCGCTGGCGTGTCCCGCCAGTCCGTCGCGATAGAGTCCCTCCTCGGTATCGGGATCTTCCGGTGCGGCCCACAGAATGTTCAGTCCACGATGAAGCACGATGCGCCTGCGCTCGACGCCTTTGGATGAAAGCTCTTCCAGGATCCGCAGCTCGCGAAACCAGACCCCTGGCTCGGAGTGTTGAGGCGATGGCTGGACCTTGCGACGCAACTTATCGAGGAAGTGGGCCTGCTGGAGTTTGCTCATAAGACAGCTTCGAGTTCTTGAATTGTGATCTCCTCCGCCGGCGCGAGCGGCGTGATCGGCTCGGTCAGCGGCCAAATGTCAGCGACCAAAATAGCCAAGCGAGCATCAAAAATTACATGCTCGTCGTCTGCGACTTTGGGGTCTCGCAACTCCAGCCAGCGCTCGCCGTTCTTCTGGACAAAATGAAGCTGGCGGCCCACAGCACCCTGAAGGTGAGGGATGAACATGTCCTTTTGAAGCGTCTCGCCGAACGTGCGCGACCACTTGCGGGCGATTTCCCCGACTGTATTCGAAGCGTAACGCTCAAGTATTTTCGGTTCCGTAAGGAGCCAGTAGGCCTTTCGAAAGCGGTCGAAGGAGATGCGCCCTCCCGCTTGGTAGAGAAGGTGTGGAACGACGGCGGCGCGATAACGGTCTGGCGTGAGGATGACCCTTCGACTCGTGGACAAAGCCAATGAACGATCCATCCACGTCGGGGCGGGAATCGGAGCCTGCTTTGGCGGATGACAGCACCTTCGGTCAGCCGGTGGCGGATCGAGGCGCGTTTGATACGCTTTGCCGGTTTGCATGGACTCGGCGAGGGCGTCGTAGATTGCGAGGATGGTGTCCTTGGTGATGTAACGACCGGGCTTTGTCACTTCGCCGGCGGCGTCCTTTTCCGCGGTGCGGGCCTCGTCCTTGCGCTTCACGATGGGGAAGGTGTCCATGATGTAATCCACGGCGTGGCGCGGGGTGGGGAACGCTTTGGTCAGGGCTTCCGGTTGCTGACGCCACTCGGTCTCCGGGCCGAGGTAGAGATGGAAGAAGGCGGCGTCCAGCTCGCAGCGGAGCAGGAAGCGGCGCTCCTCGTCCCAACGGAAAGGCGGGCCGGACCAGTCGCAGTCCTGCGCGAACGCCTCCAAGTCCCACGCTGTGTAGGTCAGTTCCAGAACCCGCGGCAAGATCCAATCACTGAGCTGCCCCGCGCCAGCAGCCCATGGACACGACGCCTCAAACGCCAGCAAGCTGATGACTGGTAGTTGGGTCAGGTAGTGGCCGTAGAGATGAAGGCCAGCCACCTTTTGCCGAGCTACATAGTCAAACGGCAATGCGTTCAAGTTGGAAAGCAAGCAAGCCGCCATGGATGCCTTCTGTGGGGTAAGAAGGCAAGGTGCCGAGTGAGTCAGTGCCACTCCGGCAAGCATAGCCGCAATGGCTGTTCGCTCGTTTGTTGACGACGTAACGTCCTTGATGGTCAAACACCAGCGGGGCAGTCCGCCACAGCGTTCGGCGACGGTCGCTGCATTGACCCAGAACATCGGCAACGCGAGTTGTGCTGGGTCCTGGTGGTCCCCCTGGGACAGTGCGACGGGCTGATTGCGCCGTACACGGTTGGTGGGGTCGAACCGGATGCTGGCTGCCCGGTGGTCATACATTCCGACCATCTTCCCCTCGTAGAATGGCAGCCAAACCTCCTGGTCGTTCACGTAACAATTTCCGTTTAGCCGGCAACCGGCGGCTTCCAGTTCCTCGGCCGTTCGATGCCCCTTCATGTCGGCGTTCATCATGAACATTAGCGCCGGCTTGATTCTCCAAGGGCGCTCGCCGTCGCTGCTGCCGATGTTGGGGCCGGCCTTCTGCATCCTGAGCGTCAACGCGTAGTCTTGGCGGGATCGGAACAGTGGGGCGGTTCGGCTCAGCGGGTTCAGAGCAGAAACGGCCTTCTGGGAAAGCCACACATGGCGGTCGGCATCTGCGAGGTCGGAAACTGAGTGTGCGTAGAACACGAAGTCTGTTTCAGCGCGGGCACCCTCGCCGCCAACCGTCAGTAAACAGAATCGGTAGCTACTATGGACCCCAGGAAACAGGCCCAACCGGTTCTCGAAGTCGTAGAGGCTCACCAAACGTCCTCCTCCATGAAGAGCAGCAAAGTGGTCCTGGGAGAACGAGTCCGAAGCGAAACCGGATGGCAAGACGATCCCGACTCGCCCTGTTGGCCCGACAAGTGTGTGGCCTGTTTCGAGGAACAGTCGGTAAAGGTTCATCCTGCCTGTGGCGGCTAGGGGGAATCGCCCGCTGCTTGCCATGAAATGACGCTGCCCATAGGTCACACGCACATATTCCTGATACGATTGCCACAAAGCCGGCTCGGATGCGCGAATTCGGGTCAGGACTGCGGCTTTGTCCTTAGCACTCTTCACTGACAGGATTTCGGGAAAAGTGGCCGCGAAGAACTCATTGTCCTTCACTTCCTGCATGTCCCATGGTGGATTGCCGAGGTTCAGGTCAAAGCCGCCCTGCGCGAAGACTTCGGGAAAGGCGAGGTGCCAGTGGAAGAACTGGTATTGGTCGGCTAGTCGTTTGGCTTCGACGAGCAGGCCGTCGGGCAGCGGTCCGCCTTCCACAAAGTCGCGGAGGTGCTGCGTCGTAATGCCAATCGGAGGAGTTGATGGTGGATGGTTGAGAGTTGAGGGTTTGCGGCCTTTTGCTTTGGGCAATTCTTCCGTGCCTCCGAACAGGCCGCCTTGCGTCGCCAGCGGTTGCGCTTCCAGCGACGCGACAACTTCAGATTTGAAATGGGAGATTTCAGACGCCGAAGCGGGGAAGCGCTTCTTGATGACGAGGGCGGCGCACCAGAGGTTGGCCAGGGTCCAAGCTTTGTCGAAGTCGTAATTGGCCTGGGCGGCGCGAAAGGCGGTTTCCTTGCGGAGGATGTCCTCGGGGCGGTTGTCGCTCATTTCGTCAATGGCCGCGGCTGCATGGAACAGTTTGTCGCGGATGGCGGCTTCATCGGCGATGAACCACTCGCCCAGTTTTGGGTTCTCGCGCTTGTTCTGCTTCTTGAGGGCCGAACAGGCTTCTTTGTCGTCACCTTCGATGGCTGCGTAGGCTTCGTCGGGAATCCCGCCCCGGATGAGTTCGGGTGTCGCGCCGAGGAGGCTATTGCCGCAGCGGATGTGGTGGTCGAGGAAGGAGAGGGGTTTGCCGGGTTCGAGGGCTTCGAGCCAAAGGGTGACTTTGCACAGTTCGACGGCCATGGGGTTGATGTCCACGCCGTAGAGGCAATGGCCGATGACGTCGCGCAGGGCAGTCTGGTAGAGGAGCGGGGAGGGTTCGCTCTCGCCCTGGGCCAGGGCGCGCACGCGGGCGAGGTGGCGGGCCAACCGGTGGGCTGCACCGACGAGGAAGTGGCCCGAGCCGCAGGCTTTGTCGCAGACTTTGATGGCCAGTATGGCTTCTTCCGAGATCTGCCAGCGCCGGAGGGCGGGCGGGATGGAGTCCCAGGCGCGCTTCAATTCGGCCCCGGTGGCGCCTCGCGCGGCCCCGGCGCGCTTGATCAGAAAGGCCAGAACATAGTTGCGCTTGACGGGGTCCGATTGAATCTCCTTTTCGACCGCCGCCCAGTCAGATTTCGCGAGTCGTTCGGCATCGGCGAGGCGTTCCTGGACCACGGGGTCGAGGGCGGAATCGAGGAGGCATTGCACAAGGCTGTCGGGCGTGTAGTAGCTGCCGCTCGTCTTGCGCTCGTTACCGGCGAATTCGGCGAAGGTGAACCGTGCGCCGTCGCCGATGATCTGCGGCGTCAGTGCGAGGAAGCTTTCATAGACGCCGCCGAATTCCGGAGAGCCGAGGTTCTTGTAGTCCACGGGGCGGAGGATTTTATCCTTCCGGATGAACGCGAGGTGGCGGAGGGCTTCGAGGAAATCAACGTTGGCAAGCTCGGTGCCTTCGGAGAGTTGATGGTTGGGAGTTGATAGTTGCTGGACCGGAGACGGCAATTCCCCCTCACCCAGCCCTCTCCCCGAGGAGAGGGTGAGAGCAGCGAACTGGTTGATGGTTGATCCGCCTTCGCCTGGCTTCGGCGCGACGGGGGGTTGAGGGGCCGGGGATGGCAATTCCCCCTCACCCAACCCTCTCCCCGAGGAGAGGGTGAGAGCAGCGAACTGGTTGATGGTTGATCCGCCTTCGCCTGGCTTGGGCGCGACGGGGGGTTGCTGGACCGGAGACGGCAATTCCCCCTCACCCAGCCCTCTCCCCGAGGAGAGGGTGAGAGCAGCGAACCGGTTGATGGTTGATTCGCCTTCGCCTGGCTTGGGCGCGGCGGGGGATTGATGGACCGGGGATGGCAATTCCCCCTCACCCAACCCCGAGGAGAGGGTGAGGCCGGGGCCGTTGAGGAGGGCGGTGGAGGCGGGATTCCAGAGCATGCTGCCGAGGGATGGGAGCGCAAGGGCGCTGCGCAGGGCGGCAAAACGACCATCGCCGGAAAGAGCGCCGACGATGAACTGGAATTGCCGCCAGAGGTCGCCGTGGCGGCTGCCTTTGATGCGGGAGGCGAGTTCGCGGAGGCGGGTGGTG
>SESF01017268.1_pt1 | contig 28735 bp, 32 predicted proteins | sample 3171521 | NCBI WGS metagenome assembly SESF01 (sample SAMN10866945, study PRJNA518727) | freshwater metagenome | biome: subpolar coniferous forest; feature: holomictic lake; material: water; isolation source: holomictic Lake 227, 6 m and 8 m depth | place: Canada: near Kenora, Ontario | collected...
TCAATACATAATTTTCATTCACTGGCACCCAGTTTCTATGATGATAATACTTAGAACCTGCATCACTTTTCAGTTTGATTTTATCTTTGATATCGGAACTAACCTTATAGTCCAATTTTTTCCAATCGTAATCAAACTCGAATTTTTTCTTTTTTAAAATCACATCGTCAGATTCATCCACAATTAGACCTTCTTTTTCCAAATGATCACCATTATAATTCCACCAGGGATACTTTTGCTTGGCTTGTTCAAATGCTAATTCATCGGCATCATTTTTTAGAAAATTGAAATCTTTATCAAAAGAATAGCTTTCAATACTGATCATATCCTTTCTTGATTTTACAATAAAACTATAAACCGATTGACCAGAATTTTGATCATAAGAGACATTTGCAACATCTCCGATATCGGCTTTTCCTGGAATGTCATAAGTTTTTTCCAGTTCAAGTACTTGTCCTGATACTTGAAAAATGGTTATCAGAAAGCAAAAACAAATAATCAATTTTTTCATAATTCTAAATATTAAGTTAGTGACTGGATTGTTTCTAATGCAACATCAATTAATAGAGATTCACATAAAATTATTTCCCAAAAATCATTTTCTTAATAGTAATAAACAAATATTTGAGACATACTTTTTTCAGGTGATTGTTGGAATTCCGTTTTTTTAAGTAATGATATTATTAGTTCATTTTTTAATCGAAATTAATAAGAATTAATTCTGGATGCAAAGAACGGCAAATCCGTACCTCTTGCTAACAGGACCTAAAGACACATTTTTATCATCGAAATCTATACTATACTTCTCTGCCATGCCTTCAGAACCACCTGTAGAAGACCAGAAACCAGCAGATTTCTCATAATTGTGAAAAAAACCAACGGCACTACGAATGCCGGTATAAAGGGTAAAAAACTCACTTATATTTGTGGCATTGGTTTTAAGGGTATCGGACGATTGGGTATCCACTATTCCCGTTTGTTTAATTTTATTGACAGCGGCTTCTAAATATGTTTTCAATATTATTACTTCACTATCAGTTGGAATATGCCATCCTTTTGGTGCCAAACCTCTTGGATCATTAACCGCATACCAATTATAGAGTTTGCCATACTTTCCACCAATTGTAGGATCATTATTGAAATAGCAACAAACTGGTTTCCCCTTTAATCCTGCTTCTCTCCATTCATCATATGTCTCGGCAATAGGTATCGGGTCTCCATTGGTGAAAGTATTTACGTTAAGATTTCCGGCCATCCATGTTTGATTACCAAATTTTATTGTTGTGCACATGGTGTTATCTCTTGAATTCTTAGAACTACTCACTTGTTCTCCATTAACACATCGTACATAAAAACCAGCAGGTTTAACGAAATGATTTCTGGTTACTTCCACACTTGGGGAATCCAGATAAAGAGCGAAAGCCGATGTTGCACCAAACTCAGTAGCCGACCACCAAGGAGCAGCGGAGCCTATGATCTTGAAACTACCATCGTCAAGGCGAAGTCCTCCTGGAAGCGCCGAGAAACCACTTATATTATCTGCCCCTGTATTTGGTTTATTCCAGTGTGATGTTCCAATTTCTTTCATTTTCCCGCCTGCCAAGTTTTTCCCACCAAGATAATTAATTAAAATTGTCCAGTCATCGTCACTTGGAACGTGCCATCCTTTGGGGCAAATATTGCGGTTATCACTTACAGCATACCAGTTATATAAATGCCCATATGTTATACCATTAGTAGATAAATTATCATAATTGCAATAAGCTCCAATACTTAAATTGTTCCATTGGGTGAAATCAGATACATTGGGGATTAAGTCTCCATTACGGTACCTTGTAACCTTCAGGTTTTCAACCATCCACAATTGTGTACCTATAGTAACTGTGTGGTAAATATTCCCTTCAATGTCCGTTACTTGTTCGGTTGAGTCGTTTATGGTTGGATTATCAGCCTTCATATAACTGCTTGTAGTCAATAAAAATACCCCAATTATTATTAATGAGTCAACCCAAAATTTAATCTTTTGTTTCATAACATTGCGATTAAAGAATAAAAAATAATTATTCGTTGTAATTTTTCTTTCCTTAATATAATAAAAATAGTAACGTTTCTGAATACTGTATTTGTACACTGAGCCCTTGTCCCCAATATAAAAATTATATATCTGTCACTGTCTTTCGGAAAAGTATCTCTGAAGAAAAACCTTATTCAATCTTTACCCTCCATTCATTTAGGTTTACACGTTTATGAAATTCTTTGGATGAATTAATCATTTTAAAACTATATGAAGAAATTTCTTTTATTTCTGCAATATCAAGTGAAACTTCTATTTGTTTATTGATTGGTTCATAATGTGCTGGTATTGTACGTGTTCTAATTTCCACTATAACTTCACCTGGTTTAGGATCCAATTTGAAATAATCATAGCGATATTGTTCAGTCCGTTCATGTACATATCTTTGGCGCGCTACATCGTCGGTATAAACGAATAAAATAAGTTTGTATTTAATGGAATCTATAGCTAATATTTCACCATGTGTGATGAAATTATCTAATTTTTGTTTCGTTACAAATGAAATCATATCTCCAACGGTAAGATAATATTGTTTCATTGTCTTAGGTCTCTGAAAAATAAGTTTTGTTACCCCTTGAGATTGAGGATTTGCATAATCAAAACAAAAAAATTGTAAAAATAAAATTGTATTTAGAATAATGTATTTCATTTAATTCATTGATGATTGATGATTATAAAATAACGAATAAACTCCTTTCATTCAACTCTTTTCATTTTTATAAGCTGCGCATGAAAAAAACAACATTTATATCATTTATATATCATAATGGCTTTTGTGAAGTTGGGTTTCCTCAGTTCTTAACGCAACGCACTGAGCGACCATATTGGGGGGTTTTAGTGGTACTGGAAGTCCGTGTAACATCATGTGAAAAACCTAAAACCCAAGAAACTTCGGAATAACCAGCCTGGGTTGAGGGTGACCAAAATGCAGCAACCTCATTTATTCCAATGAAACCGCCACTAAAAAGTACTACGCGCATACCACCCGGAAGAGCTGTGAATCCACTACTATTGGTTGCTCCTTTATTTGGTTTAGCCCAGTGAATCTTTCCAGCCTCTTTCATTTTATTTGCTGTTTCAACATTTTGTCCGCCAAGATAGTCAGTAAGGCTTGTCCAATCTGCATCCGTGGAGATATGCCACCCTTCAGGACAAATGCCTTTTCCCGACGTTGAATCATACTGCATCGCCTCCTCCCATTGATAAAGTCCACCATATACATCACAATTTGATTGTAAATCATCATAACAGTACTTCTCTCTGATACTGTTATTAGCTTGATTCAAGGTACCCCTAATCATATCCCCTATGTTCATGTTCTGAGCCATCCAACATTGTGTACCTATCTGTATCGTATTATAAATCTTTCCATCACGTACGTCGGTTAATTTCATACCACATTCAAATTGAGGTTCTAACATATCGGTAAATGGTTTCCATGAACCGTCGATCTCATCCAATGAAGCTGAATTATTGGATAATAAGCCATCTGTGGTTTTTAATATCTGGGCGGAAAGATGAATAGAGGTAAACATAAGCATTGAAAAAAGGATGGATAATAAGAAATTCTTTTTCATAAAAGTTTTTTTTGAATATAGATAAAAACTAATTTTCAATTCTGCTTCTTCAAACTGGCTGAAAGCATTAATAATATTCACATTATAGCTAACAGGTAGATCCAGATTTTAATTATTTTTTTCATAGCTATTTTTTTAATGGCTTAAACTCATATATTGGTTCCTTATTCATCTCAATAAAAAGGTATGCTCTATTCTTTTTTTTAAAAAAGTCCTTAAAAAAGCATTAAAAAGCCCTCACTGCACGAGCCTGAATGAAAGCGCCTTTGTCTCCGCTACCCTCTTTAGCATTCCAGAATTCAAAGTACCAGGCATAATAATAAGTAGCTTCAGTAGAACTCCAATAATCTCCAGAACTTTGAAAATTGCCAATACCCTTTTTAAAAAGGTTCCAGTACATCAACCTCAATTTATCTATCGGAGGTAAAAACCAATCATTAAAACCACTGCCTTTATAGGCTGTACAAACCTGAAAAGCAGTAGCCCAATCGACACCATTACCTTGATCAGTAGATGCGCACACAAAGCCATGTTGCTTTGTACTGTCAATATAAAAAATAATACCACCAGCATAAGTATGGCCAATTTCAATCGTTTCCGGACTGGCGCTATTATCCTTTTTTTTACAACTGCCTATAAGTATTAATAATACTCCCATTATTGAAATCAGGTAAATCCAGATTTTTGTTTTCGTTTTCATTGCTATTAAATTTTAATTATCCTATTATTCTTTCACAAATTTTCCCACTTCGACAGACATTTGATTTGTTAGTCTTACCAAATAAACTCCATTGGTAAGTTTGCTAATATCTATTAATGTTTTTCTATCCTTAATTTGTTGTTTTAATAATTGCTGACCGGTAATATTTACGAGGGTCAGATAACTTTCCCCTTTTATACAGTTTGCTTCTATTGTTAATATATTTATAGCAGGGTTTGGATATATTATTAAATCATTTGATTTTAAAGATATATCACTTAACCCTACACTACCTCCATTTATTGTTTTTAAAATTGTTCCATTTGCACCAACAACATATCCTATATCTGCATCTGGAAAATAAACTGAAGATAAATCATCTACAGTACCCGATGGCTGAGATGTCCAGTCTATACCACCATTTGTTGTTTTTAATATAATGCCACCTTTACCTACAACATATCCTGTATTTGCATCTGTAAAATAAACTGAACGTAAATCATTTGAAGTACCAGAAGTCTGAGAGGCCCAATTTGTTCCGTTATCAGTGGTTTTTAATATTGTGCCAGACGAACCAACAGTATAACCTGTATTAATATCTGGAAAACAAACTGAAGATAATGATTTTGATGTACCTGAAGTCTGATTTATCCAGCTTGCCCCTCCATCAGTGGTTCGTAGAATTGGAGCAGGATTACCGCCACCAACAGCATAACCAGTATTAATATCTGTAAAATAAACTGAAGATAACCACTGGGAGGTGCCAGACGTTTGATCTATCCAGTTCGCTCCTCCATTTGTGGTTTTTAGGATTATACCAGAATTATAAGTTTGGTCATAACCAACAGTATAACCTATATTTGCATCTGGAAAATGTACTGAATATAACAAATTTGAAGTTCCTGAAGTCTGATTTATCCAGGTTGTCCCACCGTTTGTAGTTTTTCGAATAGTTCCGTAATAACCAACAGTATAACCTGTGTTTGCATTTGGAAAAAAAACTGACTTAAACACATCTGAAGAATAATTCTGAGTAGTCCAATGTGTTCCGCCATCTGTTGTTTTTAATATACAGGCTACGCCAACAGTATAACCTGTGTTTATATCAGTAAAATAAACTGAGTTTAAAAAATTTGAAGTACCCGAAGTTTGAATTGTCCATTGTCCTATTGCTCCATTAAATGAAAACAATGCAATTATTAAAATGTAAAGATTTTTCATAATAATCCTCCTAATTTTATTATTGTTCGTATTTATCTGTTTAAATGGCAATACTATTTTTTTAAAAATTTACCAGCAAAAATTGAAGAAACTGTGTTCAATTTAATAAAGTATAATCCCGCAGGATAATCTTCAACAGATAGGATTAATTTATTCTCGACATTTTGATTTTTAAAAATCTCTATCCCGTTAGAATTATAAACTTCAATAGATTTCACTTTATAAGTTAAACCTGAGAAATCCATAGTCAGAAAAGTTGAAGCTGGATTAGGGTAAATATTTATTGAACCAGTATTATCGAAACTTTGAATTCCATTTAAATCCGATAATGATCGAGAAAATAACCCACCAGAACCACTGATCAATACATGATATAAACCGGCGAATAACTTATCTGTGGTTAATTCAAGAGCAATTACCTCATCATAATATGACCAAGGGCTATATTGATTAACAGGAAGTCCTGTATTCCATTCCACCCAGCGATTTTCATTTTTCATAAATCTATAAACTCCATTTCCACCATAAAAATTCTCATAAATGGCACCGGTACCAGCAAAAACCTTATCATTAGCGGCAACTAATGATTGTATGATTTTCCCTGCACCCGATAATATTCCTACATTCAATCCGTCGCTTATTTCTGTCCAGGTCTCTCCTCTATCAGAAGATAAATAAATTCCATTTCCCGTTCCTGCGAAAATTTGTGAACCATTAATTGCTAAAGCACTAATACCTCCAATACCGGATGATTTATCAATCCATTTCATAAGTGTTTTGGAAAATCTAAAGAATCCAGATGAAGTTCCGGCATAGATATTTGTATCTCCAAATGCAATTGCATTTACTCTACTACCATATGAACTTGGTAATCCTTCATTCAAGGCAGTCCAGACTGATCCTGTTGTATTTAACATGTAAAGCCCATTGTCTACTGTTCCGGTAAAAACACAAGTGTCATTCCAAGCTAAACAGATTATCATGGGTTTACCGTAATCACCCGGAAGGCCATCATTTATTATTGTCCAACTGTTCCCTGAATTAGAAGAATAAGCAATACCATCATATCCTAAACAACCGATATAAACCTTTGATCCTTTTGCAGCGATACTAGAAACCTGGATGAAGGGTATGGTCAGACTATTCCATGTAGATCCTCCATTATTTGATCTGACAAATCCTTTCCCGGCAGCAGCATAAAGAACATTTCCGGTAGCTTTAATGGAGGCAACACTAGAACTACTCGGTGCATTAAGTAATTGCCACTGAGCAAATGAAGTGTGAAATAAGAACATAAAAACCAGAATAAAACCGATTGATTTCATAGTAAACCCTCCTGATGATTATTTTATAAATTTCTATTTACTCAGTGTCAAAAAAATCTATTATTGCCAAACGCTCCTGAACTCACCATTTGAAATCTGTTGACTAAACCCGTCTCCTTCTAATGTGCCACTCAACGTACCTTTTATTGACTTTGTCGACACATTGTATGAAGAAATAGTTAATGAAACATTTGTTGAGTTGTAATCCCGGGTATAGCCATAAAGGGTCTTGCTATACAAAGCATAACTTGATGAACTACCATTCAATACAATAGTACCAACTGTCGGATTCGCCAAATAGATTTTAAAATATGCCGAACCTGTCTGAAAAGAAAAAGATGTTTGTAAAGTAATATTTGTTCCATCAGATTGACATGTACCCCCATAAGCTGATAAATCAAAAGTATCTATGATACCTTTAATTTTTGCCTGACCAGGACTCAAAGCGGGTTCATCTAATTGAAAGTCTGATGTGGCGGTATTCCCATTGACTGTAACTGATGTAGTAATTGACACATAACCATCTTTACTGGCGGTCACTTGGTATATTCCTCCATTTACTGAAGCTGAGTAATTACCATCCGCATCTGTCGTAATAATTGATGTAACGGGCACTGTCTTAATCAATGCGCCACCAATTGGATTCCCGGTGGATTTATCAGTAACTTTCCCTGTAATCTTGCCCGGGGTATAAGTGTTATTGTTATTATTATTTGTGTTATCTGATTTCTTACATGAAAAAATTACCGATAACGATAGTACCCAAATAATCAATAAAATTTTACTTTTCATAATTGGTCCTCCAAATTTTAAGGCTTACATTTTTTAGTTTATGGTACAAATAAAAGATACAATTTTTATTTTATAACAATCATTTTTTTCGTCTCAAGATATTTCCCGGCTTTAAGTTGATAGTAATAGACTCCCGAATTTAAAGTTAATCCGTTTATACTTATTAAATGATTTCCCGAATTCTGAGTCTGATTTACTTCTTTCCAGACCAAATTCCCCATTACATCGAAAATTAATAAATCAACTAACATTTTTGCGGGTAGATTGTAGGAAATCGTTGTAGAAACAGAGAAGGGATTGGGGTAATTTTTTAAATTGAATTGTATCTCTTTGTTTGCTCTTTCATCAATATCAAAATACCATACATTATAAATTGAAAAATTATCAAAATTACTTTCATAATCCCATCCGGAAGCTCCAATTTTTATTTTTTTAATGGACTTTGCTGATGGAAAATAATCCTGAATTAAGAATTTTTCCTGTCGTTTCCAAATACCTTGCTGACAATCGGGGAAAACCACCCGTTTATAATTGTTTGAGTTAAAACCCGTTCCTCCTCGATAATTGTAACATAATTCTAGCGTTAAAGAATCATTAGAGGCAGTAGTTAAATCTAATTCAACAACGGCAGGGTACATATCATTGTTAGAACCTGCACCCCCATCTATTGAAGAATATGTTGGGTTAACATCAAACTCTACATATGTTCTGTCGGTTACTTCAATACTGCAATTTGTCAGGAGAAAAGAACTATTGTCACATTGACCTGCCCCTGATTGATAAAACCTGACTGTGCTATCTATCAATGAGATTGTTCCGGGATTAGGAGCACACCCCTGAATAATGTTCATTGTCCAAAGGGTATCTTCAGAAAGAGTTGGATAATCGAAACTATCCTTTATTACCGTATTTTCATACTTTCCATTTATCAATAAATCTTGATACCTGACATTTGCTTTTGCCAATAAAGCTAATGCTCCCCAAGCATTGGACCAACCCAAAGGAATTGTACCTTTACTCTTATATTCATTTCCTTGCTTATAAAAGACTTCTGGAATATACTTCACATCAACAGTTACATCTGATAACCAATCAACTATAGGATCAAGTTTAGAGAAAGACGGTTGTGGGTCATGATATAATTCATACAATGCGAACATCAAGTAAGGTGGTACGAAACACTTTTGAGATGGATCCAGACTTGAAGTTAGGTAAGAATCTACCTCACTTCTAAAATTGTTGAAAAATGGTTCTTGCTCATTAAAAAGTTTGAATGGCCAGACTGAGGCATAATTGTTTAACTGCGACTTTTTTCTCGTTGATGGAACTGTCGAGTAAACCAAAGGAACAGTAGGATCACCAGGAATAAAGTTTATTAGTTGCACATAGGACGGTGGTGAGGGGGAATTATCTCCGTTAATATAATTTATATTTATGGAATTATTAATTACTCCTGAAGATTGTTGGTAACTTTGATCACCTGTAAGGATGTAACAATATTCCAATGCTTTTACAGCAGCGGAATTTGTAACAATACTCTGTCCAATCCCTGCTCTGTTTTGGTCTTTGAAAGCATTGATAGCATCATCCCGTGTTCCATCATTCTCGGGAAACTCATACCAATCAAATGATGGTTGTAATAATCCTGGTTTTTTTCCATCCACATTATCAGTTGATATTTGATTTTTTACAAGATCGGCTATCTCTGTTATTTGCGCATTATCAATTGTTGAAGGAATAGCAAGCTCCGGATTAGCGTAATTGCGATGTTTAGCAACTTCGTATAAAAACCATAAAAATTCACACATTTGATCTTCTTCAATCATTCCCAAATTAGAAGGATCAATTCCATTATAGAAATATGGAAGCCCCATATATCTGTTATTTGGATTATCAGGTTGTGGTTTAATACTATAACATTGTCGCCAGTATCGAAGTGATCCATTTAACAATGGTTGTTCTGAAATTGTCACAAGAAATCCAATTAGTTTATCGACAATATCTTGCTGGTCAAGAAGTTCCCACAACATGGCTTGGAAAACTGCATCTCGAACCCACACTGGATAATACTTAGGTTGACGATTGGGTGATGCAATGATAGCACCGCTCTCATTATCGACTAGCATGCGACAAGTAATAACCCAACGTTTAAGAAGATTGATCTCGTCTGAATTTAACGAGGTTAAACTCTCAATTTTGCTTAAAAAAGGTTGGTTCACCCACCAGGATATTGAATTATTTTCAAATGGAATGTATCCATATTGGATAGCATGATTCATTTTATCCAGAGTAGTAAAATAATCTGTACCAGATGCTGAATAAATATTAAAAACTTTTTGATTATTGGGGCTTGCTATACCAAGGTCATATTGAACAGCCCAATTAGTTTTATTTCCAGTTGCTGTATAATTCTGATTTTGAAAATTAATATTATCAGAATTATATACTCCAAAATTATTTGTATTTGGATCTAATAAAGAAAATACACATTTTTCAACTCCACTCATTGAGGTTGCATTGTTTTCTGTCCCAACGATACAAATATGCTGGTATTCTTCACCATCTGGTTCAATAAAGATTTTGTTGCCATCTACAATATATGCTTTAGTGTTCTCCGGGTTGTGAAAATCCCAACCTGCTGTAAAAGGCATTAACGCCTCTATCTTGGGATCTTGATTTTTATTTGTAGGATGGACAAATCCATAATAAACAAGTTTTATTTCTCTTGAAATAGAAGTATTATTATTAATAGTAAATGACTGTAAGTTCACATCCGGGTCATCATTTGCATTCCCAGAATAACTATTTAACACAATCTCTATATTTCCATTATCAAAGGGTACTGTATAAGTTATTTGAACAGAAGGATCATTTGAATCCGGGTGAACGATTTTGGGAAGTGGAAGCTGCCATAACCATCTAAACATACCATCTATTTCGATGCCAGCAAAAATGCCTTCATGCTCAGGTGCGCCATACAGAGGCATAAAGGAATTATTAACCTTGTCAGTACTAGTCGAATATGGGATAACATTCCAGGAACCGACAGAAGGAGTATACCATGCAACCAATTTCCCTTCTTTTGAATAGTTCATTATCTGACGTCCATTTCCTGTAATAATTTTTGTCGGGCAGATTCCCATTGCATCTCCTTCGTCATTACCCATGTTAGCGGGTTTCATAGCTTTTATCCTTCGTGTGATTGTTTGACTAGGATAACCTGCCGCAGTAATCGTGAAATTGATGTTGTAAGTCGTATTATCTAAAACGGTATACGGTACGAAATTAGAATAGAGGCCTTCTCCATTAGCATTTGTTGTCAATTGTGTGGTCACCCCTTGTGATGGTTCTTGAACATAGTCTGTAATATTAATTGTGGAATTTGGGACAGAATTACTGCCGGATTTTACCTTTATAGAATACAAATAAGGCAATCCTGCAAGCAATGAAAATTCAGAATCTGGATTAATCACAACATCCAAAGTTTGTGAAGATGGTGTATATTCCCAAAAATCTTTATAGTAATTAAAAGTAGAAGAATTCATTCCGGTTCCAATATATCCTTTTGTTCCAATTGAAAAACCGACCGGCTCGTCTCTTTCACTTCCTCCAAAATCAGTTTTTTGGTCCCATGAGTTAGCTATCGGGTCATAGGCCCAGAAATCTTTTGTATCGGCGAAAGCACCATCGAAACCAGTCCCAATATATCCTTGTGAACCAATGGAAATACCCACAGCACGCACTCTTGCCGTTCCCTCGAAATCAGATTTTCGTACCCAGGAGTCGGCACCCGGATCATATTCCCAGAAATCATTTGTACCATTGTACGACATTCCTCCTGTTCCGATATAACCTTTTGAGCCAACAGCAAAACCTGCTGCATAGTATCTTTCTGTACCACCAAAATCGGCCTTTCTTGTCCATGTGTTCGTGTTTTGGTCATATGCCCAGAAATCTTTTAAATAATTCGTAGTACTGGCTCCCGTTCCAATATATCCCTTTGTCCCTATTGAGAAACCAACCGCACTGCATCTTTCAGTGCCATTAAAATCAGCCTTTCTTATCCATGTGTTTGCGTTTGGGTCATATTCCCAAAAGTCTTTTGTTGGGCTACTTAATGATGTAATATAGCCCGTTCCGATATATCCTTTTGAACCGATTGAAAAACCCACAGCATCATTTCTTTCTGTACCTCCAAAATCAGCTTTCTGAGACCATGTATTCGTGCCTGGGTCATATTCCCAGAAATCTTTCATGTCAGTACCGGGAAATGATGATCCGTCATAACCTGTCCCAATATATCCTTTTGAACCTATAGAAAAACCTACAGCACCGGATCTTGAAATACCGGGGAAATCGGTTTTTTGCGTCCATGATCCCAGCTGGGCGTAAGAAAAATTTAATCCGGTATATAAGCAAAATACTGCGACCATGATGTTTGATAATATTGTCTTAGCTCTCATAATATTTCCTGTTTGTTAGTCAAACTATTCAATATTTACACCTATTTTATTTAATTCATTTAATGTTATTGATGGAGGAATGATATTTTTTATAATTTTTTCTTTAACTATCTCTGCTGTTTTTTCTGCATCGTTTTTACTTTTAAAATGCTTATTACCACTAACTGCAGGAATATATTCCTGATGAATGTATTTTTTCTCATTTATATATATATCATAGCCCCAACCATCTCTCAATCGGAAAGTTTTAACCGTTATACTGTCAGTTTTGTTTTCAGTTGAAAAACTTTTGATCGTGTTTGCAAGGTGTTTTTTATCATCCAGGTTGTTTCTATATGTTGCTTCCTGTGCATGACAGTGAATATTAAGAATGATAATTCCAATTGTTATAAGAATTCCTTTCATATCGTTGTTTTTTAAATTATTCCTTTTTAAATAGTTTCATCTTATCAACAGATAAGAATTGGCTGGAAACGGAGATCAAATTTTATTCATTCTCAATAAATTGATCATTATTCTCTGATCTGTATTTATAACCAGAAAAAAACATAATTATATAAAATAGGAGTGCAATTAAAAATGATACTGTTTTCATGACTTTAGTCTCTATGGCTTTAATGGTATGGTTAAATAATAAGTATAGTTAACCTGAAAAGTAAAAACATAACAAAATGAGGTTTTTAGCCTAACAATTATAGGATATCTCGCGTGTGAATATAATCAAAATATTGCAAAAACAAGAATTATTTTTTCTTTTCGTCTGAATTCTCATCCTCGTTCTGTTTTTAATGTGGATTATTGTCACCATAAAAAAAAATAGCGTGAGACAGTTGCCATCACATGCTATTGAGGTCCGACCAAGGACCTGTAAACCATGCTAAGCAACGCTCACGCTTACCGTGAGCGTTTACGCTTAAACTTCCTGGTTTACTTTAAAATTTGGTCGGTTTCAATAGCAGGGAATCTCGGCTAAACGCTATATCGAAATGATGTTTCTACATGATTTTCAGAGTTTTGTTAAACATTATAGCAATATTATAAAAAATAATATTACAATTTACAAGACTGAAGTAAAAAAATTTAGAAATCTGTCTGAAACGTTAATAGAAAAGGGAAAAACCTATGACCTTTCCCATTTGGAAGAATTATATTCCAAATCAAGACAATCCTGGAGTTTGAAAGAAAACATCACCCCATAGTCATTATCAAATACAGGCCCTAGGGTTTCATAACCCACGGAATTGATATTGAACCCTGGAATGGCTTTGACGGCCAGGGGTTCGCATTTAAGATGATCATGCAGCATTCGGGCCATGATATCCGTTCCAATCTGTTTCATCTTCGAGATAAGCTGCATTTCACCGGAAAAGTCATCGATCTGATCCAGGTGGCCGATGATCAGGAACCCGCCATTGATCGAATCCAGGATATTATCCAGGTTTGAGGCTTCAAAATTTCCGGACAGGCTTGTCAGGACCAGGGCGGGGTATTTGATATTCGACCGCAGAGCATCCAGCGGCTCGTTGATATCCATCATATAGAAATCATTGATTTCCTTATGCTCCGTGGCAAGCGTGCGGAAATATTCAACGTAGCTGTTAATGTCTGTCATTGGATTCGATTTTGCTCATATACTCATGGTACTCTTTGGACTTCTTGTTTAACCCAATCATCACATTGTAAAGGTTTGAATTCATTACCGTTTCAAGGCTTTTATCATCGGTCTTGCCATCGGCAAGCGAGATGATCAGTGATGCCCAGCCATTATCTTCGCTGCTGGCATCTCCTTTATGCTGATAAACATAGGGGTATAACACCGGCAATGAATTCAGAACACCGGAAAAGAACAGGAAAACGGAATACTTGACATTGAAATCAAGTTCTGCCATCCTATTACAGCGTTTTTTCAGCGACCGGTTGACAAACTTTTTCCGGGGATCCTGGTTATCGGTAAAAGCCTTCCGGACGAACCAGAACCATTTCTTTGGCCGGTAAAGAACTGCCACCATTTCATCGAGATACTTTTGATCCTTTGTTTTTGAAAAAGAATCGAGCAGGGAATTTGCCATTGTGAATTCTCCAAAGGTGCAGTTCATCATAGCATCAACAGGACCTTCATACTTTCTGCATCCAGTTCTGATTGCAGACAGAAGGTTCCTGGTCAGGGAGACATCCTTAAAAAGAAAATCAAGGCTCTCACAAAGGAAATAAGCATCCTCCGGATGGATTCGTTTGGTGACTTTCGGTTTGACCGAAAGGAAATAAAATAGCGCCCTGAGCTTAAAATCCACTGTGGTGAGTTGTCCCTGAAACAGGCGGCTGACAAATAAAACCTGTTTCTTTGTCAGCTCGTTCCAGTCCGAAGGTGTGAAATATGTTTTCCCATCAATCTCAACCTGGTTCATGGCAGCAATTTCCTTTTGAGATAGACCCGGATAAGATTTATCCCGAGCAGAATGACAATGATCGCCCAGGCTATTCCTCCTGACCAGATCAGGAAGTTTTGGAAGCCGGTCACTTTATAAACGGGCTTCTCGATGACTTTCAACTGGACCTTTGATTCCCTGATATGGGTTTCCTTCCAGGCAAAATAGATTGAACTGCTGTCGATCTTTGCCCCGGTTGTCAGGATATTGTTTTTCAGGTCAATGAACGGAACTACCCTCTTCCCGGGCCTGATCTCTTCGATCTGCCGGATAACCACTTTCCCTTCCCGACATTCAAGCAACGCCCGGATCAGACCGCTATCGGCAGGAAGCGGGATCAGGGAATCTTTTACATTGGTGACGGTATCATGCTGAATGAACGTTTCGGTTCGTTCAGCCGGAGGATAACGTTTCTGGCATCTTTGCTCAGATATGCACCCGGTCAAAGAAACGATCAGGAGCAGGATCAGAAAACCCGGTTTTATCATGCGACGAATTTGAAGTTGTTTAAACGGTTCATCCATCCGTCCAGGAACTTTTTTTGTTCCGGATGGTTTTTATCCAGACCAAGGATGAACCGACCCCTGGCCTGGAAGATGGCTTCATGAAGCCCCCGCTGGTTGGCGCTGTTAACAGCAAACAAAGTTGCATTGCCGACAATGCCATCATCAGGAACTTTCAATATCCGCTGCGGAATGACAATACCCCACTTTCCGCTTCCCCAAACCCAGTCAACCAGGATCTCAGCGATGCTCTGGTTGTTGATCTGATCTGCTTTCCAACGGTTCCAGTAGTTCAGCTTCAGCACAGAGATCGCATCGTTGGCTGAAAGCAACTTGATATCATCGGCATCAGTATCACCATCGCCGTCCTTATCATAACCAACCTGCTTCCAGGTTGCCAGGGTGACACCCATGTTCGTAGCTCCGCCATGATCCATGGGATCATTGACAAATCCGCCTTCGTATTTCAGGATTTTCGGAGCAAATACCAGGACCTTTGCCATGTTACTGTTTGAATGAGGGGTCTTTGACAAAGATCAGGGCAAAGCAAACCGGGGCAAATACCACGTATTCGGTAAGGGTTGCCTTCCCCAAACCTACTAATGCCAAACCGCCAGCCAGCATGAGAATGCCGGTCAGGGTGGTTTTCCAATTCTTAAAAATCCGTTCTTTCATACTTGTTTTATTTTGAGAGTTTACCTTCAACTTTAGAGATCCTTTCGCCATGATCGCCCAGGGTGACTTTCATTTCCTCGATCCCGGTGTCATGCCGGCACAAATGCTCGCCGATCTCCTTGTGCTTTTCGGTGCAGTAGGTTTCCCGGCACTGCATCTGGATGATCAGCTTGTCAACAGATTTTTTCAGGGAAACCACACCATTATAAAATTGGTACAGAAAAAAACCGATTACCGGTATTGCAATGATCTTGATGACATCAAAGACATCCTGAAGGATAAATTCGGTTTCTTTCATACCAGGAAAAAGGAGTTGGTGGATTTATTAATGAATTCATCTCTCGAACCTGCATTGGCTGGTCCGACATAGCGGGAAGAATGAAAGTAAGCCGGGTAAAGGGTTTCACTGGCATTTTCATCCAGGAATTGCTGCAGCGCCTTTAGTTCTGCTTCTCCGTCCCGGAGGTTTGCTTCATACATGACGGCAATGCGTTCTTTGTTGGATGCCTGTTTGGAAGAGACGCTGGCAAAGGTGTTGCCGGCTGTGTCGAAAATTCCCCAGTCCAGAAAATCGATGGCGATCTCCTGCAATGCCCTAGCCATGGCCAGGTGAGCCAATGCAGGACGAATGAGACCAAGCAGCTTTAAATTCTCTTCTGCCAGGATTTCATTTGATCTTCGGGCTGTTTTCAGTTCATCGAACAATTGCGGGGAAAGCGTAGGGCGGATATATTTGTTCTCAATAGAGCGGATAACAGGTTTGAGGGCTATGAAAACCCGTCTGCTCTCGCGTATATCCACCTCGCTGTTGTATTCAATGGTTGTTCGAATGAACAGATCGCTGTCCTGCTGAATATAGACCGAGTAATCATCAAGATTTTCCTCGATGAATTTCAGTGCAAGGTCCAAAGCGGTGTTTGCCCTCCGGATCCAGTTCTCCTTGAGGTTTTGCACCCGGTACTGGGGAGCTGTCTTATGGGTAGGCGTCTCAATGACCTGGATACCCTGCGACGAAACGCTCACTCCGAATTCATCGGCGCCAAGCCACAGGGAATAAAGAGCCAGCGGTTTGCGAATATTTTCAAGCAGAATGGCAAGTCTTTCATCAACCGGTTGTTTTTCAATCTCATGACTGATAATCGTCTCGGCAGTATCAAGCAACTGATCATACAACTCATCACCCAGAACCGGACGGATGAAAGTTTCCTGGGCTTCTTCAATATACGGGTACCAGTTCTCTATGGTATTGCTTACGTTAATGGAAGCAGCGTTAAGTACCTGGGAGATATTGTCAATGAGTCTTCTCATGCAATGTTTTTATCAATTCGTTTGTCAATTTTCGTCGGGTGATCCTGCATGGTTTGTGATGTATCGACGGTCACATAGTCGAAGTCGATATCCGGCGACCAATTATTGAAATCCCGGATGAAATAGAGGGGTTCAAGGCTGATCTGCCGGTAAATGCCCATTTCCGCATTTAACTGCCAGAAAGCTTCGCGTTTGTCGCTGCCGCTGCCGGAACCGAGATTACCACCGGGCAAACCGGATCCCACCAGGCAGGGATCGACTCCGATCGCAAACAGGATTTCACTGTTCGCAGCCTGGGAATCGGGCAAATAGGCATCATCCTTGAGTTTGTTATCAATGACGTTGATCTTCCACCCTCCCAGGTACTCTCCTTTGAATTTGTTGAAGAATGAGAACGATACAAAGGCTTTTCCGGAGTTCTCAACATCGGACAGGAAATCATTCATCTCGCCCAACACTTTTAATCTGGCGGATTCACGCTGTTCTTTAGTGAAATCTGGGGAAGGATAACGTGATGAGAAGTAATCATCAGGAATCTCGATGTGGTACTTGATGGTCATCTGATTGCGCATGATGGCCTGCTTGAGTTGCGGCACCTTATTGGCAATCTTAAGCCAGCCGCTTTCACGGATTCCATTCCAGACTGACAGATGATAGTAAGATTTATTGAAGGAACGATAATAAACCGGATAGGCGAATTGAGGATCAGCATACCTTACACCATCGTACTTGGACGGGTCATACATCGGGATTTTTACCAGGGAGCCGTCGCTTTCGGTTGGGTTCATGTCCCATTGGGCAGAATAAAACAGGGAAGGAATCCGGGTGGGCTTTTGGGAATCCATCTTTCCATGGCGGCAATAAGCAGGATCTTTAACAAAAACCTTGTTTATTTTATCTTTGTTTTTATTCAGGATGAACTCGATCCAGCCATTTGCAAAGATTTCAAGGCTCCCGATCAGGTCAATCCATTGGAAATTAAGATGGTTTATTTTCAAGAAGTCCACCACTTCCGGATCCTTGACCACCTCCCGGACCGGAGCGCCCAAACTGTCAATCCCTTTGTCCCTGTATGCAAGAATTCCCCGGCCATAATGAACTGTCTTTCGTTTCTCAAGAGCTCGCAGGGCAATTGAATTCGTTTCCAGGTCTTTCAGGACATTTTGCGGAAACAAATTATCGTCTCCCCAGGGCGACCATATGGATGAAGAAAAGTCTTTGGGGATTACAACCTGTTCAATGGTTGCATCATCTGATTTTGAATATGATGTTGCAAGGGCTTTTGCACCTGGCAAAAACGCGGTTCCGTTCTCAAAGATAATTTTCTGTTTCATCTAATAACAGACTTGCTTATGGTTGAATTCAATGATCAGGCGGATATGTACCTTTCGTATTTGTCCATTGGGCAGGAGCATATTCCGGGTTGAATGAAGCCAGTGGTTCGGGTTCCTGGCAACCTTATCATTCAGGGGTATTGCTTTTTGTTTAAAAAACTTTGGTTCTCCTTCCCTGGTTTTTCCGATGCACTTGCGGGCATCCTTCAATTCAATGATATCTCCGCCGGTTTCCTTGTCACGGTCAGCAGTTACATATTTGAGCTGGAACCTGACAGGTTTGCCCTCATTGTCAAGAGAATCCATCTGTTCAAGGACATCCCAGAGCCGGATATAATTGCTGTTCATGTTGCAATGGTAATTACAGGACCAGGAAAAATAAAGGACACTATTTTCTATCCGGACTTACGATCATAAAAAAAAGCGTTCCGGCTAAGGCCGGAACGCTTAATTAATAGAAAGAAAAATCTGCCTTATCCAAACTGAAAAAGCCTATCCAAAACGGGTAGGCTTTTTCAGTCTGGAAGTTAAAGATTAATGCTTTTCATCTTCTTCCTTTTCTTCCTTCTCCTTTTTCAATGGTGTTTTTTTCACTATATCACCCTTCGGAGAAAACTGGACTTCGTAGCCCTCTTTATCTTTCTTTAAATCCATTTCATAGATTAATCCTTTGCCGGGAGCCTCTGTTTTGGCAACCTCTGAAATTTTAAAACCGGCAAAGTTCTTGGCAACAGAAGCCGAAACTTCTTTTGGCAGATTACTTTCTTTTATTTCCGTTTCCGTTTCCAGCCATTTGCCTGTTACATCGAAATTGGCAGACATCTCAACTCCCTTGTCTTTGAAGTTGATTTCATAATCTTTCTTCTCCATTTCATATTTCACATCGGTAGCGGCAGGGAATTTTTTTGCAAAAGCTTGCTTTACCGGCGCAGGGACCTTATCAGGAGCGACCTTTTGGGTGTAACCCATTAAACTGATCAGCAAACATGCTGATAAAAATATAATTATCTTTTTCATGAATTGAATGAATTTAATGTTTTTAAATTGAATAAACTTTATCCTTATGAAAAAAGTAAGGGTCTTGGAGGATGAAATATTGAATTAAGATCAGTAGTAGTGTAATTCTCTACATAAGGAATGTAAGCTGATATCGGTTTTGGCTCGGGTTGAATCTCAATCACTGATTCTACTGTATAAAATGTAATGTTTGCATTGACCGTAATCAAATCTATCGGAACAGGATGACATTCTTTTTCAAATGGCTCATCTGGGGGTTCATTGGTGTCTTCAGGCGGTGAATAGGGAGCAAGAAATTCTTCTTCTAAAAATTCATCATAGGATGTGGTTCCGTTCATCTGAACAAACGTATCGTACAAGTTTGATAGTTGGGATAAAAAACCAAAGTCTCCTTTCGGAAGAATTGCAGTTCCAACCAAAACGTAAATTGAGAGAAATATGGAAAGTGCCTTGGTCATCAGGACAAAAGTAAGAGAATTTCAATCAAGTTGATAAACCAACATTACCCCAGAGCCGACATGGCTAATAGGAAGAACCTTTAATTTTTTAATGTGGTTATTCATGATCGTTTTACCGATCGCAAAACCCAATGCCGAGCCAACAAACACATCTGAAAACCAATGATCATTCTGATAGACGCGTGAAGCGGCAGTAAGGCCTGCTAAGGTATAACAGACGATTGGAACCCATATTGTTTTTTTATATGCTGTTGCCAGCACTGTTGCAATTGCAAAAATATTAGTGGAATGCCCTGATGGAAATGAGCTATTAATGGTCAGGTGAAACGGACCTTCCCAAATATTAGGATTGGGCGGAATGTCATTATATGGTCTGTGACGTTGTGTCAGTTGTTTAAATAGGGTGGAAAAAACGTTGGCTAAAACAAAAGCTTCTACCCCCTTTAAGGCCGTGTAACGTGCTTTGTCATTTTTAGTTATTGCACCCACTCCATAAAGTATGCCCATTGCCGGCAGGGCATATAATCCGCTGCCCAATCGCTCTAACCCATATTTAGAGACGTTGTCCATAAAAGGATTCTGGTTCATCTCCACTACTTTCTGAATCCTGGCATCTTGAGTAAACAACGCGGCGGTTATTACCACTACGCCGGAAAACGCAATCCATTGATACTTATTCCAACGGTAGGGAGAGATGGCGATGTCTCGCGTATCGGTAAGCCATGATTTAAAATAAGCTTTATCCGGAACAATGGATGCAGTCCTTTCATCTTTAGGAATGTTACTCAATGGCCTGGTAGGAATGGTATCTTCCTGCGCAAATGCATTGAATTACATTATCAGCAATAACCAGATAAAAAACAGTGGGTTATGTTTCGTCAACATCGGCATAATTGACTCATTCAGGATAATTCCTTCGTTTCGATGCAAAATTAAAGATGGTTAAAACAGAATGTGTTATACTATTCTGGCTATAGTTTACATGATTCACACATCTTAATCATTTTAATAACATACTTCTTTGTTGGTTTCCTTTTACCGCATTCCAATTCAACCGATAGCAATTTACGACCATAAAAAAAGCGTGCCGGCCTGAGCCGGCACGCCAGAATCTTGAAAATTAAGAAGATTCAGAAAGTGATCTTGTTTTCAGCTTCCGTGATGCTTGTATCGAATGAGGTCTTGAGAAACTCGATGACTTTCTTGATGCCAGGTGTGAAGCTGGTGGTGAAGACATTCCCGTCTGAGTCGTTCAGTCGCATCGTGCAGTTGAAGTCATTGGATGAGATCTGGAAACGGTCCAGTTCGGAGCGGGTCTGTACCAGCTTGGCCCTCTTTTCAATGACAAGCTGGAGGTTTTCGATCTTGAGGATCTTCTCCATCATGGTCATTTCCTTCTTTGGCTCGGGAGCGGGAATGACCGGCTTTTCGGGTTCAATCTGCAAAACCGGCTTTTTCTCTTCGGTTTTGTTTTCTGGCGGATTGAGGATGGTCTTCACGACTGCCATTTCTTCAGCGGTGGGTTTTCCGTTACCCGGTTTCAGTGCGGTGTTCGTTAATTTTGTCATTTCAGATCGCCACTGCCCTGTGGACTTATTTTGGCATCTGGCTCGCCAGGGTTAAAAAAAATTTATGCCCTGACAACAAACGGAATGAAAATTCTGGAACAAACGTTCGGGTCACGATTCCGGAACGGAATCTGAATGAACCCGAAGGGCTGCGGTTCCTTCAGGAGGCAGCGTTTAGTGACACGACATTTTCATGAGTTTAACTTTGCATGGAATTTTGAGTAACTGTGGGTGGGGTTTTTGGTTACTTTTTCACAAAAAGTTTCCCCGCAAAAGGATTTCTTTTTTCCCTGGCGGTTTTTCTTTGTCCTGGACTCTCAAAGAAAAAAAGCATTAAAAAAGGGAGAACCTTCACTAAAGAGGCTCTCCCGGTGAATCAGTGATAAACATTATTATAGCGGTCTTCGTCTTCGAAGGATGCTATTGACTGGCGGTAATCCTGGATATCGCAGTCATAATGGCCGGCCTTTTTACCGTTTGGCCAGTAGATAATGGTTTCACCTTTTTTGATCGGCTTGCCGCAGGTATGGCAATTTGATGGGAAACGGGCTGTGATCTGCCTTGGATCACCAGAGTAATTAGTATGTGACATGAGAATTTGCCTATGCCCTTAGGACTTGTAATGGCATCTGGCACGCCGGTTAGAAATATGATTTGCTATTCAGCCATTGCAGGCTCAAGGGTTTCGATCTCTGATGAATCAGCCGGGATGGGTTCCTCGGAAACGATTCCCAGGATGTGATCAGCAGCTTTCTCTGCTCTGGATGCAGCCCAGAGGATCCATTTCTGATTATCCCTCAGTTTCGATGCCCAGCCAGAGATGTAAGCGGCAGAATTGCGGATGTTCAGCTCCAGGTGAGCAATCTCGGCCAGGTAAGATGAGCAGAGTTCTGCGACCAGTTCTTCTTTTGAATAGGGTTCATCCCCGAAGCGGTTGGAGACTCCATCGAACCGGTTCAGTCTTTTCGGGTGGCCGGTCGAGTGGCCGAGCTCATGATAGATCGTGCGAAAAAATTCTGAGGGGTTTGTAAAGTACTTTATCTGTGGGACCGATATCATGTCTGCCATAGGTGAGTAGTAGGCACGATCGTCTTTGTCCGAGAAATGGATGTCCGGCTTGTTTTTATAGCCAGTGATGATCTCTTCGGCATCGACATGGCATTCGTTGTGTTTCTCTTCAACAAGGCTCTGAAGCTGGTCGATCTTGGCAAGACCCTGCTCGTCGAAGTTGGCCTGCTCTGTATTGAAAATATGGAAATACCTGAGCAGAAACATCCTCTTTGTTTCCAGCGTCGCTTCATCCTTGTTGACGGACATTTTCCAGAAAACAACGACGGTGGCCTTTTCGCCTTTTCGGACCTTGCCTCCGTTGGCCCTGATCTGCTGGAATGTTCCATAGACCCGGCTCTTGAATGGATCAGATGAAAGGATTAGCCGGTTGATCCCCCGGTAATAATGCCCATTCAGGCTGACCGGTGAAGGGATCTGCCAGAGCTTCTTCCAACTGCCGGCTGTTTCAAGGTTGGCAATAATCTTTTCGGTGATCGCTGCATAAATCTGAGTATTGTTCATAGGTTCTGCGCTTGCCCTGGCGACTTGTTATGGCATCTGGCCCGCCGTTTGAATAATTTTTGGCGGGTACACCAAACGAAGCGCAAAATTCCGGTGCAAGTGTTCAGGTCACGATTTACTGAAAGGAAATCTGAATGAACCCAACGGGCTGCGGTTCCTTCAGGAGGCAGCACTTAGCGGCGTGATATTTTGGCGAGTTTACCTTTGTCAGGAATTAAGAAAACAAGTGTTGGCTTTTGGTGACTTTTTACAAAAGTCTCCCTGGGAAGGATTTCTTTATTGCTAAGCTTGTTTCGTTGTCCCGGTATCAAAGAAAAAAGCGGAGTGCGGTCGTAAGCACATAAAAAAAAAGCCGGTCCGAAGACCAGCTCTCTCGGGAGAGAAGTACCCCTTTAGAAGGGCACTTCTGAAGTTTCCTGCTTTGCAGCTTTGGATTTTTTGGTTTGCTTTTTCGGAGCCGGGGCAGGTTCGCTGACCTGTTCTTCTTCCAGGCGGTTGACATAAACCGTGTAATCATGTCCGAAATTGTCGGGGTTCTGCAATTTTGCGACTTCCAGGGAGATGTAATCTTCGTCGTTGTATTTGTGAGCGAATTTTACAAGGTCTGCGATTTTCAGGTTGATCTTTATGATTTCAAGACCTTCGACTTTCTTTGCTTTTCCGATGTAGTTTTTTACAAATTTTTTCATGGCTTTGAGTTTTAGAGGTTAATTTATATGCAAGTGTAAATAAGACCATGGAGGGGCACTCAAGGAGGAACTGGAATACCGGAAAGCAATGAGGATATGCCGGGAAAATCCTTGAATGAGTGGAACTGTACCCAGGAAGGGGATTTTAGCTTAGCAGATGAATTGACCGGGAAACAAAGGCGTGAATCTTTGCAAAACAAATCCGGAAAGAAAAAGAGAAGTCAAAAAAATTATCAGATCAGAAAATCCATCTGGAGAATGCCCATGTAAAAGCAACGTAGACCGAAAAGGATAAAGATCATATTTATATGGAAGACTCAGCTCAGCAGATAATCGGATAAGAACTTTCAATCACCCGTTTGACATTAGACCTAATACGCTTATCCTTGATGATTGAATAATCAATTTTATGTTTACCGAATCTCGAAAATTTTATCAGCAGACACTCTTTTGTTTCGAGTTTTGAAAAATCAAGTCTGTCATCCAATATTCGCAATAAAGCCAGTCGGAAATGTTCAGAATCCTGCTTTACCATTTTTTGAAGAATCAAGTATTTCTCCTGAGTCAATTGCTTTGCGGTAAGAGGCTTTAATTCCAGTATGATATCAAAATTGTCCATCTTGGTCAAATTGAATGTGAATAAATAGAACTGATTTCGATCGAAGAAGAAATTCTAACTATCCTTAGATTATAACCCCTCAAGAAGTTCCTTCCATCTCTTGCGATTGACAGGTTGAGTATTATATTTATCCAATTGTTTGCCAACATTTTTAACAAAATCAATCCTGCCATCTTCACCTGTAAGAAATAGTCCAACAATTATCAAATCATCAATAGTAAGATGATAGATATTTGTTCCGGAAGCCCAGGTACGGTTTATCAAATCATTGATTTGCTCATTTTCATTACCGACGATTCCCGGGGCATTTAAAAGAACCTCTTTTATCGAAACACTGCGCGCTTTAGTGATTGTAGTTCTAACATCAGTAAGCGTGAGATTTCTTTCTTTTACTTCAATGGCAAGCCTGAGATTTCCATTTTCATCAACACATTCAATGTCACCCGCCAATCCGGTCGATTGATCTGATGCGTTTATGACATTTCTTTTAATCTCAGAATACAATTGGAAATATTTGCCAAATGTTTCAAATAATGCAGCCGCTACAGCTAATCCACGATCACCACCGCTTGATTCAGATAAGAAAATTTTGACAAGGAATTGCGTTTGTTCAAGACTTATTCTCTCCGGATTGTAATACTGGAAGGAAAGTTCTGAATATAAACTTTTGATGCTCCTTAAGGTCTGAATAAATCGAAGCTTTGTAAACTCAGGATCATCGTTATCCTCAACTTCTTTGAGCACCTGATACAATAACATCCATTCTTTCTCACCTTTCACATTTCCCGGAGAGGCTTCAAGATACTGTTTGCGTAATGGTTTGCTTACATACGGATCGGAACTCGTTCCTAAAACAGATTGATTCTCTTGCACCCAAGGAACGATAACTTTGGAAGAAAATCCTCTAGGATCCCATTGAGATTCATCTTCGCCATTACCTTTTTGAAGACATAGACAATTTAATCTGCTATCAGTCAATTTCCCAAGTAATTGTGTAGGCAGGCAAAAACGAATCGAAACGAATTGACTTTTTACCAGTGTTTCAATAACAAGATCAGCAACACTTTCAGATTCTTGAGAAACAATGCCCCATAATTCATTTAGGAGATCACGAGCTTCATCCTGGTTGGGAGATGTAGATTTTTCAGGCATGTTGGATGATTGGGTTAAAGTTGATCCACAATGATTCTTGTCTTTCCCCTTTAGAGGAATTGCAAATTTTTACTGGAGCATCAATTCTATTCCAATGAGCGAAAAGTTTATCGTATAATTTTGATCGATAACCTGATATCACCGCACGACCCTGTATCTGATTCAGAATCGATGCAAGTTCGAAATGATCCATGTCGGACATCTCAAAACCATATGCTTTAGTATCACCCCTGCTATCATGGACATACGGAGGATCAAGATAGAAAAGGGTCTCTTTAGTATCATACCTTTCGATCAGTTCCAAAGCAGGAGCATTTTCTATTTGAACCCTCAAAAGGCGTTGAACAATCTCTGGCAAACCATCAACGGCACCAAGCCACCTTGAAACTGCACCAGCCATCCCGGCTCTCGATGTCAATACACAATGAGCCCATCTGCCTTCACTGCTTGTCTGAGCTAATCCTGTACGGGTTTGACGAGCTCTGACATAAAATCGTCTTGCCCTTTCAAAATCTGAAAGCTCTGGATCATGTGTGCAGGCTAAAACAAGTTCCTCACGAGAAAAAGGTGTAAGGCTGATTGCTTTTATCAACTCTTCGCCGTGATTTCTCAGGGTGTCAAAAAAGTTGACCAATTCCGAGTCGATATCATTGTAAGTTTCCACCGATGCTGGTTCTCTGTTGATTAAAACAGCCGCTGAACCTCCAAATACATCGCAAAAATGTAATGCATCATTGGGAAGATGCGGTAAAATAAATTCAAGATGAGAGTATTTGCCTCCATACCACCCAAAGGCAATCATTTTCTTACGCCTATGATTAGCGTTTTTCACTAATCTCCTACCATTTATTACTGATTTCATTTGGATTAAATTTTAAAATTAATTTATAACAACTACTCCAGCGGCTCAATTACAAACTCAGGACCACGCATTAGATGGTTAAACACATTAATTAAATCCCTGTACTCTTGTTTTAAGTTAAAGTAACCTGATCGGTAATTTTCATCAATCTTGACAAGGTCAGCAACAAGCATTGCTGTTATGTAGGCAGCTTCTGAGACAATATTTTTTATCAAAAAATTGCAATAACTGTCTTTGTACATATCCCTCAACTGGTAAATTGAAATGCTCGTAGAATGGGCATACCAAGATAAGAAGCGGTAAGTTTCAGCAGAATATTCAGGCTTCAATCCAGTATTATTAATTAGTTCATGCCATCCCAATTTTTTGTAACTATCATGATGAAATGAAATTTTCCAGTCTTTTGCAATATTTTCCAGAAATGTTTTCTGTTTATCTACTGCAAGGGAAAGGTAATGAGGGCTTTTCACAATCTCAGTTTTTAAATATTCGATTGTACGTTTTTCTTCTTCTAATACCCTCTTGGACTCTTCACTTGGTAAAATTGTTGGAGCAATTTTACTTCTTTGCGTTAATCCAAAATATGTCCATACATAATAGCGAATTTTAATTTCCTCTTCATCTGGGGCAAAATTGATATGATTCAAAGTGAGATAACTTTCAAGAAGCGCTCTAAAGACAACGACAATCGACATTGGATCAGGCATCTGAATTGCCCTTTTTAAATCAGGAACCCTAACATCAACTCCTTCAATCAATTTGACCATCGAATATCCATGCAACATCGATTTTTGTGCAATTATTGATGTGTCATTCTTTCTGTCATCATGTTTTGAAATTAAATCAACAGACTCATAAAGCATATTATTACAAGAATCCAACATTGCAGAGAAACAAGCTAATCTTTCAGGAAGATTCTCACTTAAGATTAAATCACATAAAATCTTGACTTGTTCTGGTGACATTTTCTTTCAAATATGCAAATATTATGTAGAAATAAGCGAAATTGTTAAAACAATCGTAACACTGGATTTAAGGTGTAAAATTAATTATAATTTAGGTGACTTTGTCTGTTGAAATTCCATAAAAATCACCTACTTGTTAACAACATGTCTACAAGTATTTTACCAAAAGAATGAAGGGGTTATAAACCCCCTTCATCTGCAAAGGAATAAAAACGGTCATCCCCTATGATTATGTGATCCAGGACAGCGATATCCAGTAAAATGCCGCATTCTTTGATCTTTTTAGTGATCTTCTGATCTGCTTCGCTGGGTTGGATATTGCCAGAAGGATGGTTATGACCCAGAATCAGACTTGAAGCATGATGATCAAGGGCAATCTTGTAAATCTTTTTCGGGTCAACCACAGTCCCGGATACTCCACCTTCGGATATCCTAACTTTTTTGATGACCTTGTTTGCCTTGTTCAGCATTAAAATCCAGAATTCTTCGTAGGGAAGGTCGGCGATCAGGGATTTGAAGATTTCGAAGGCATCCGTACTCCTTGAGATTTTGTCTTTGAGAATAACTTCGGATTCATTCCTGCGACGGGCAAGAGCAAACATGGCATAGATCTTCACAGCCCTTTTCTGACCGATGCCTTTGATCTTCTGAAGGTCTGAAACGCTTATCTTCCAGAACTCACAAAGACTGTTTCCACAGCGGGAAAGCAGGTTACGGGCAATCTCAAGAGAGTTTTCGCCTGAAATCCCGGAACCGATGATGATACTCAAAAGTTCAGCGTCTGAAAGACTGCCGGAGCCTTTCATTAGCAGCTTTTCGCTGGGAAGATCATCTTCAGCCCAAAGGCGCATTGGGATTCGGTTTTCGTAGTGTTCGCCGTTTTCCATGGCGAAATCGGGAGTTGTGTTAGCTTTTTTCATAGGATGATTGGTTTTATATCAGCCGGCTGGCCGAAGGTGAGTAAATGAAATTTACCCGGGTAGGATGCGGAGTGAAAATTTTCAGCAAACATTCAGGTCAGGATTTTCGTAGAAAATCTGAATGAACCTGCAAGGCGACAATTCCATCAGGAGGTCGTGTTTAGTGCAAAATATTTTCACAAGCATAACTTTGTGAATTTCATTTTGATCACCGTGTGTGGGAGGCACTCATTTTGGATCTAAGCGAGCATAAAAAAAAGCAGGAAGCTTTCGCTTCCTGCCCTGTTTGATGATGTTATTTGCTTTTCTTTGAGAATTGCGCCTGGAACTCTTTCAGTTCCCAGTCGAATTTCATAGGATCTGAAGCAATGAGATCTTCTGTGTAACCTTCGTAGTAAATCTGATCCATCATTTCGGAGAAGATTTCAACAATTGACTGTTCTTGTGCGATAGTGGCGTTAGTTTTCATAGAGCGTTTGATTTAGAGGTTAATAGAAATTTTTTACGCCAAAGGC
>SESF01014696.1_pt1 | contig 28726 bp, 23 predicted proteins | sample 3171521 | NCBI WGS metagenome assembly SESF01 (sample SAMN10866945, study PRJNA518727) | freshwater metagenome | biome: subpolar coniferous forest; feature: holomictic lake; material: water; isolation source: holomictic Lake 227, 6 m and 8 m depth | place: Canada: near Kenora, Ontario | collected...
CAAAAGTGCGGAATGTAGGATTAATGTTTGCTAATAATCTTTTCTAACTCAAATCTTTTTTCGTCTATCAACATGTGTTGTTCTTTTATAAGTTCTTTCCGATCATACAATGCAAAATCATCATCTGTAAATTTGCTGAGAATAAAGGATCTATCATCATGACTTAGATTCTTGATCGTCACCTTCTTTTCCATAATGGTGTATATCTTATTGATTAAGTGGTCTTCTATTTGCCGATATTCAGTTATTAAATCCAAAGATTTAAGCTTTAATATTTTATCATAATCATTCATCAGGCACTTGAATTGACCTTTCGCTACATTAAATTTTCTAACATCAATATTATAGAATTTAACATTCGGCACTCGCTCAGCATTAGATAATTCCGATTTAGCAATAAGTCCACCTGTATAATTAATAATATTTAATATTTCTTTCTCCTTCCAAATTAGAATATTTTTTTCAGGTTCGTAAGGATCATTAAAATCTGATATTATAAGTCTACCATCCTCCTTTAACATTTTTATAGCGTTTTTAAAAATTATGGGAATTTCAAGTGGATCCATCTCATGTAGTACTAATATCATTGAAATTACGTCATATTTATCTTTAAGTCTTAATTTTGATGCTTCGGCCTTTTTGCATTCGCCAATAATATTATATTTTTTTATTAATTCTTCAGTTCGAGATTTAAATTCAGACGAACTATCTAAACCTAAATATCGTATTTTTGCTAACGTTTTTTTTGGATTTTTTCCATTAAAGACTTCTAGAATCTCTAAACAACGACCATCACCACATCCAATATCTAACCAAAGAACCTTTGATTTACTATTTACAGCATTTATTATTACCTCTTTCAGCATTACTAGTGTTTTTGAATTGATTTCGCTTTTATCTATTTTCCGCTCTTTTTGATACCTACCTTTAAGTAAATCATCTAATATCTTTTCTCCATTTGACGGACTTTTTATTTTATCCATAATTATTCATGTCTTCTATATTCTTAGTAATCTCACTATGGAAAAATCTTGAGCGTCTCGTGAGCTTTTTAGATGCCCTCAATCTATATAGGTTTATTAGATCTATATCATAGAACTTGATTGGAGTATCGTCTAGCATCGAATCTTCTATTGCCCAGGATTGTGATTTTTTCCCATTGATAAATACGGCCGAATAATTCTTCATTTTAATACTATTTATAAAAATAACATATGACATTGTCGCTAAACTTAGATCTTTACACCAATGAATAAATTCAGCAGGCTTGTCCGTGAAACAAGGGACAATGATTAGATCGATCGATGTGTATATATTATCTGGTTCATTTAAAACCCTAACATTCCAATTTAAATTTGAATCTATAATATCCGTTCCCAGTGTAACTATAAATGTGCCATATTTAGATTTAAATAAGGATATTTCTTTAGAACTCAAAATCCTTGTTTCCTCAGGTTCGCCAATATAGAAACCTCTACTATTTTTTACTTGAGTAAACGGTTTATGCGAATATGGTGTAAATATTGGCGATTTATTGAGTCCAAAATCACGCATCCTTAATTCATGATAAGATCCAGGTATTATGATACAATCATAACGTCTACATATATTATAAAGCTCCATGCTTAATGTCTCATCCTCAATTATTGGATAACTTAATTCACCAAAAATTATTAATTTGGCCCCGGCTTTAGCTGCCTCTTTAGAGATAAAAACAATCTGATTTTGAATATCTTTCGAGTATTTTTCCTTAATTTTCAATATTTTATAATTAGTAGTCTCGGATGTCTCATGTTCAAATTGATCAATGTCAAGACGGAGGGGAATTAAAGCTATTTTATAATTATATACCATCGGGTCAGTGAGTAAGTTTGCTACTTTAAACCGTGGCAAATGGGACAAACCCTCCGAAATTTTGGTTTTAATAAAATTCATTAAATCACTCTGGTTATAGTATGGTTAAATACGTATTGATATATTTAAATGTTTCTGTTGAATTTACTATTTGTAGAGTCCCGAATGTTTCTTAGTGTCCATAATCTGTTATATTATTCAAGCATATCATGCCGCTAGATGCCTATTTTCCATCTATATCTGCGGACATGTTGGTATGGCCGCAGCTTGCGGATTTCATGCATTTGCGTAATACAGCAAGGACACCAAGGAATGTTTTGCATTTATATATCCCGCAAGCTTTGGTCATGGCGTAGACTACTGAAAATCATCACAAAAATCGAATGCGTGAGATCTATTTGGCAGCAGACATCTATTGCGTTACTTGCTAGCGCTTTCAGTAGCCCACGTACGCGACCTGAAATTTGGATTTCAGCGAAATAAACTAAAGAGCTACCTGGAGAAAATCGGCATCGATTACATCCACATGCCAGAGCTTGGCATTCCCAGCGACTCCCGGAAGAATCTCAATTCCTATAAGGACTACCAAGCCCTCTTTGCTGGCAACAGAATGGAAATTGAAACGAAAATGGACTGCCTGGAAAGAATAAAGTCGATCGGACAAAATAAAAAAGTATCCTTGATGTGCTTTGAGAAAGACGTTAAGTTCTGCCATCGAGGGGTAATTGCAGAGAGGCTCAGAGAAAGCGGAGTCGAGGTAATCGACTTATGACCTGGGAAAAGAAAAGAGTCCTGGCGACGGTAATTGCCTGACGCAAACCAACAGAAAGCCAGCTCCAAAATAATGCACCTGATTTGATCGGCTACCCAACCCCGGCCCTATGGCAACCCGACCCATCCGAGCGCGCCTCCGGCCCCACGCGCAGGCTCACGGGCGCGTGCCCCCGCGGGCGAGCGGCCCCGCTTGCGAAGGCGGCCACGAGAATGCGAGGCGAGCCGGGGAGGACGGCTAGGGCAGTGACCAGCGTGCCTGTCAGGATGAACTGGATAAGCAATTGGAATTCCGGCTAACGCGGATTACATCTTAGAAAAGATCAAATGCCATAACCTCATTGTCTTTAGAGAGAGGAAAAGCATGAGCGACCAGATGCAGCCCATCCGTGAAAAGATAATAGGCATTTTGCACAGGAATGATGTAAAAAGGGCATCCTTTTTCGGTTCAATCGTGAGAGGGGAGATGACCGAAGAGAGCGATGTGGATCTTTTGGTGGAATTTGAAGGCAAAAAGAGCCTTCTGGATATTGCCCATTTGAAGAACGAGCTGGAAGATGCCATTAGCAGACGAGTAGATGTTCTGACTTACAGATCGCTGCACCCCCGCACCAAAGATAGAATTCTGGCCGAGCAGGTCCCGATAATATGAAGAAAGATCCAGAAAATACAAGAAGATCTCAGTAGTGAGGCCAAGTGAACGAGCAAGAGCTACAGCAAATTCTCGAAGAAGGCGAAGGCCAGAAGATCGAGTTCAAGGAGTCCCTGGCTAACCTTGACAAAGAGCTGGTAGCTTTTGCCAACGCCTCCGACGGCAGGATACTTGTGGGCATCACCGATGGACGGAAGATCAAGGGAGCAAAGATCTCCAATCGCAGTGAGATCATCGAATTTCTCAAGGACGAGGAGAAGATCAGGTTCGACGACCTGCGCAATTCTCAGTTCGTCTACGATGAGCACTTCGATTCCAAGAAGCTGGACCGATTCCTGCGCCTGGCAGGCATATCCAAAGTCATGGACGACCAATCGATCCTGCTAAACCTGGGAGCAGCAGAGCGGCTGGAAGACGACAGGATAATCGTAAACAACGCCGGGATTCTCTTCTTTTCCAGGAACCTGGACTACATCTACCCTCATGCCGCTGTAACCTGCGCTCTTTTCCAGGGAACGGATAAATTCACGGTGCTGGACCGCCGGGACTTCAACGAAGACCTGATGAGCAACATCGACGGGGCCATGAAAGTGCAAATACCAAGAAGTGATCAAACGAAGGATTTATCATACTTCTTTGATAAAATCAAGAAGGAAATCACAATTTAGTCTTTTGGAAACCAATAGCTGCAACGTTCGCCATGATAGGTAGGAGAGAGTCGCTGAGATTTCCTAGGGTGACGAGATACTTATAATAATTTAAAATATAATTACATTTCAAACGTAACATTGGAACTGGTGAAGGAGATGGACAACGTTTTTCCTCTTCCGTCTAACCGCCCATTTTAATACATTATGGAATGATCTATCAACAATTGCGCGATATTACTTTTTCGATAGCAATAGCATGAAAATATGCTGATTAATCCATCGCGCAACAAACTACTTATCAATCTGGAATGGTGTTTATAAAAATATCTTGCGATTCTGGTTAAGTTGTCTGGTTAGGAAAAGAGACGATGAGGCTAGCAAATTGTACATACCTTAGCGACTCTTATTTTTATCGTTGAAAATATAGCACTGCAAGATGTTTATATAAAGAGAACGATAAGTCGTTCGGAATCTATGACAAACGATGAACAGATCAAGGTTCTTATGCAAGGGGCAACGGCTTGGAATAAATGGAGAAAAGAACATCCTAATGATCCGATATGCCTCCATGATGTAGACCTTCGTGGAGCAAACCTCAGCGGGGCAGACCTTCGTGGAGCAGACCTTCGTGGGGCAGACCTTCGTGGGGCAGACCTTCGTGGAGCAGACCTCAGTGGGGCAGACATTCGTGGAGCAGACCTCATCGGGGCGGACATTCGTGGAGCATACCTCAGTGGGGCAGACCTCACCGGGGCAGACATTCGTGGGATATACCTCTGGCATGTAGAATGAAGAAAATGAGAGATTGGACTGGCCAGGATGGGGGCGCTGCCTGTGTTGATTGTCAGATCCAAAAAATAGGCAGAAGCCTCCGTTCTAAACTTTATTTAAGGCTCAGTCAAAGCTATCCATGGCCTCTTTAAGATTATGATGTATCGAAAATATATTTGAGAGACCAGATATATCTAGTATATTCCTGATAACGGGCTGAAGTGATGCCAGTCTCATTTCGCCATTTTTTTTATTCAATATCTTAAGCGTCGCAAGGAAGACGCGCAAACCTGAGCTGCTTATGTACTCTGTCTCAGATAGATCAAAGATCATTCTGGAATTCTTGCCTATGGCATCATTTAGAAATATCTCAAGATCATTTGCGGATACTACGTCGATCCTTCCAGAGATCGTTATCACTTGGATATTATTGATGTTCTTATCAGTTATCTTCATGATATTATTCCTAACTTTTTTCGACTTATTAATCGCTAGACTTCAACGGACGTCAGACTCTTTAATGCCGCGTCCTCCGTGGGATATATCTTAAAAACCATATCTAATCCCGTTATCTTAAATATGTTCTGCACAAAAGGCTGTAGAGAAGCAAGCTGAAGCGATCCCTGATTCTGTCTCTGTTTCTTCAAAGCAGCCAACAGAACCCTCAACCCTACACTGCTGATATAGTCCATTTTCGCCAAATTAATGATTATCTTATATTTACTTTCCTCGATTGCTCCGTCCAGTTTAGCCTCCACATCCTTGGAAGTAACCGTATCAATTCTTCCTGATATTGAGATAATACAGATATCTCCTATAATTTTCTCAGCAATTTCCATCTGCTCGCCATCCCCTCGAACTCTTTTCAAGAGATATATTTCTTTTGAGATCATTTCAAATAAGTATTATCGCTTTTCTTAGAGTGAACTCTCTTAGTTTTTATCAATATCAATTTATTTTTCCCATTGTTATACTCGTATTTCAATTCATCCGTTAGTGACCTAATAAGATTTATGCCCCATCCACCAACAGGATGATCTTGAATATTGCCCCCTTGATTTCGCTTATTAAACAAAGTAGGATCAAAGCGAGGGGCTTCATCCTCCAAGGTTACCATAAAGAATCCATTTCCTGAATCAAAAGAAACCCAGATAAGACCTTCTTCTTTATTATATCCATGGTTGGTTATATTAACGAACGCTTCCTCTACTGCCACCTGCAGCTCTAATATTTGTTCTCGGTTATAACCCCATTCAGACATCTTTTTGTCAATATAGTTAACGATCTTAGGTATATTTTCCTTGCATGAAATCATCTTTGTCCTGCAATGATCATTCTCTTGACATATGGCCTTTATTATTATCAAGGTAATGTCATCATGTTGCTCTGTGTTCTGGCTAAACTCAGATATGTCCGCACGTATCCTATTTAAAATTTCTTTTGTCTCTAACAGACAATTATCTCTAATGACTTCGATGAGACGATTTACTCCATATAGCTCTCCTTGGCGGTTCATAGCCTCTGTAATCCCATCGGTGTAAAAGATAGCCATGTCACCGGAGGAGAACTTGATGCAACTTTCCTTGTATTCAGCGTCATCTATAATACCCATGACAATTCCCATTGGAGCTTCCTCTTCAATGGTGCAGTCTGCCGATCTGAATAGCAAAGGCGGTGGATGACCTGCATTTGCATAATGGAAAGATAAGGTTTCTCCATCCAAAACGCCGTAAATTAGGGTTACAAACATGCCTGTCGGTGCATCAGATGCAATCATCTTATTGGCATTCTTAGCCACCCTTGATACATTAGACTGGTTTGTGGCATTGGCACGAATTATCGTCCTGGAAAGCGCCATGAAAATGGCTGCTGGAATGCTTTTTCCCGCGACATCGGCAATTACGATTCCATATTTTCCATCTGGTTGAATAATAAAATCATAAAAATCCCCACCCACCGCCATGGCAGGAATTGTCGCCGCTTCTATCTCAAATTCAGGAATATCTGGAGTCTTTTTAGGAATGAAGCTCTTCTGGATATCTGACGCAATATGCAATTCCGTCCTCGTTATTTCCAGTTTTTGCTGCATTTTCCTTCGTTCGGTAATATCCTTGATGGATTCTATGGCACCTACCGTATCACCTGCCGCATTGTATAGCGTTGCTGCCTTTGCCAACAGATAAGACCCATTTGGCCCAAGATGGGAGATAAAGATTTCACCTAAAACCGCATTTCCTTCTTTTTTGAAGCTCGCATACTCGGTTTCAAATTCCTTGAATGGTGTTAATACCATATCGACCAGAATTGGTCTTCGAAATCCGTAGAATGGCAAAGCATGCTCGTAATTGCCTTTGTCCAGCATATCCTCTGCCTTGACGCCCGTAAGGCTCTCCATGGCTTTATTCCAGACCATTACCCTACCGTCCAGATCAACGGCAAGGATGGCATCAGGCATGAAATCAATTATGTCGGCCAGACGTCTCTCCGACTGCTTGAGACCATCCTCGGCCAGCTTTAGCTCGGTTATGTCCCTGCCTACAGATTGAATCTCGATTAGAGAACCCGATTGGTTGAATATGCCATGACTGGTCCATTGGATCCAACGTCGGCCTTCTGGCCTCAAGAATAGACTCTCAAAGGATGCCGTAGGGTTATCGGGCATAAGCCCGCTGACTACGTCTACAGCCGGCAGCAAATTATCGGTTGGGACCAGACTGTCGATTCCTTTTCCAACTATCTTATCCAAGCTATTTGAGAAGAATCTACAGACAACTTCGTTGGCAAAGGTTATTGTGCCGTCACTCAAGGTTCTCAGGATCATATCCGATTGTTCTTCAACAACTGCTTTGTAGCGCCTTTCGCTATTGGTGATTTCTTCATGAGCCTGCCCTAAAGCATCGAGCATACCATTTACGGATGAAGCAAGACCAGACAACTCGTCCTTTCCTTGGATCACAAGGCGGGAGGTCATGTTATGACTCTTGCCTATCATGGCAACTCCTGCGGTAAGAACGCTTAACCGGTATAGGACGTAACGATCAAGGAAAAATAAGGTAAGAATAAATAGAAAAATGTCTGCCAGGGAGAATAGGATTACAAAACTGCGCAGGCTTTTCAAACCTTGCATATAAATCGCCCGTGTTGAATCAACTCTTAGTAATAATAGTGGATTGTTGTAGATATTGTTTAAGAGGGCATATCCCGCAATGGTGTCATTATCGAGATTTTTTACCAGCACGGAATCATTGCCGAGCAAAGCGAGTTGAGCCACCTTGAAATCCGAAGGCATCTTCTCATCTTTCAACGATATAATTGTTGTATGCAATTGAGTGATCTGGGAAAGCCTGGAAACCTCCTTGTCAGTCAGATAGCGCCCCAATACTACTCTGCCCGCAGAAGCTCCATCTCCTTTTCTCATGATTACAGGATTAGTGACTACAAGCATGGGATGGTTGGAAATCAGAATAATGCCAGAATATTTGCTTTGTTTATCCAAGCATCCTGGACAAAAACCATAGAAGGATAATTGATCTGGCAGGTCAGAGGGAATTTCTACGCGGCTGCCATTTTCGTCTAAGTATCTGCTGAAGGCGATTTGCCCAAAAGAATCCATGAAGAGCAGCATGTTAATCCCCATATTGCTCAGGCTCTCATCAGCAAGTTCTTCTAGATTATTTTTGACGAAAGATGAATCGTTTGCATTGAGGAAAGCAAAAGTATCATTCCTGGAGGCCCAATGATCCGCCAGACCTTCCATGCTATCGAGGTCATTTGATATGGCGTTTAAGGCTCTCTCAACATCCTTGCGTATAACATCCTCTTCCAGCTTCGAAAAACCTAGAAATAGTTCCATTTGGGCAGTGATGTATAGGATCAGGACTACGAGGATAAGGGAAGATCCCATAACAATTAGTGTCTTCTCGCGCAGATTCATTTATCACTTCCTCCCAGGACGAATATCACCAGAAATTGAAGAGATATGGATCAAAAGAGTTTGAGCGAAAGATCCACCAGACTCAAAGTCCATAGTGTACTATTGCACTTCTGCCTATTTTAACGTAATCGTTAAATATGCAACATATTCATTATCTATATAAAATCTCATAGCACCTGATGATTATTATGATAAAATCCAATATTATACAACCGATTCCTGGAACCAGAGGAATGAAGTTCTATCCATATATTCGAAAGATAGACCTCATGTCCTCTAATTCTTTCATCCTATCTGGAGAAAACCAAATCGCAGTAATAGACCCAGGTGCTCTGGACGACCAGCTCGATTGCCTGGTAGAGAACATTGCCATCATGCTTAACGAGAAGAATAGGCCGGTGGTTGTATATCTAACCCATGCCCATTTAGACCATTGTTTTCAATTAAACCGCCTCAAAAGTATCAAGGGTCTGGGCGAGATTGTAGTAGCAGCTCAAGAGATTGGGGCGGACGCCCTGATAAGGCAGGACTCCGAATTGACCTTGGCTGGCCTTCTCGGCATAAAAATGGCCCCCATTTCGGTCGATATCAAACTGCTTTCCAAACAGGATATGATTATTGGCGGATCGCTTGAGCTTGAACAGAAAGGATGGATATTTTCATATTATATAGACTCTATTAAAATACGCTATGGTCCCGTCCTGCAAAGCCAAACGATTTCATTGGGCAATGAGGACTCTCTTGAGATATATTCCATACCCGGTCACAGCCCAGATAGCTTATGCATGAGGGCTGGAAGTCTTCTTTTCACCGGAGACCTTTTCTTCGCCCCCAATCCGGGAATGGCAGGAGCATACGGCTGGAGCCAGCCGAATCTTATAAAATCTATTTATAAAATTATGTGGATTCTTGAGAAAAAGAATATCAGCTTTTGCTGCCCAGGACATGGCCGAATTATCGACATAGATACAGCATGGACTATTCTGAGCACTATGTATCAGGATGTACTTTCGCTGTCAGGCCTGGAGGAGATCACACCGCAGTGGGCTAGGAATACAGCAATTTATGCCCAGGATTTGATGAGAGAGCTGGAGAGGCTTCTTACGATAATAGTTGGCAGATTGGCTTATGTCTCTCATGTGCTCGATTGGCTGGAGGAAAGCGGAGAAGCGGAGGACATGCAGACACTCCTCGATATAAAAGAAATTGATAAGCTTTTCCTTGAATTCAATAGCTTTGTACAGGAATTGCATAATGGCAAGAAGCTTGATTGGGATTTGGTGCATAAAGCTGGACAGATTATAAAGAAGTTGGATCAGGTTTTTGAGGGCAAAAAGCTAGGATCGTTTCCGGACAGATCGCTTTTGAGAAGAGCCAATAGAATGCTAAACGACTATGCCATCACATATCGTGGCTTTAGGCCCACTTATTATGCAGATGATGTGGACCTCAATATAATCTTAAATGAGATCATAGATCGCTCTCTATCCAGGCCTTATGAAGATGATGCTATCATCGATGCCGATGTTCATGAAGATTACGTCAGGGAGCTGCGGACGAGGATAGCTTATGTCAATTTGCTTGAGAGAGCAAATCTGGAGTTCAAAGCCGACAAAAACCTGCCATTAGTGCGCATGGATAAAGAGCGTTTCACCGATGCCTTGATGGACCTCATGGAAAGGCTACCTAGTGCAGAGGTAACAGAGATACAAATAATTACGTCCTCTAATCAAGGCTGGGTCTCCATATGCATAGCTGTACAGGAAAAAGATCTGGATTATATTCTGGACGAACAAACCTGGAGATTTTTCGAAAGATCATTTGCCCTTTGCGGCGGAATCATCCAACGATATAAAACCAGCGATGGTTCTGCAATGGAGATTGAATTCCTGCCATGTGAATCATTTTTTCTTACATGCTGAGCCAAACATATACCAAAAGATTATTATCAATGAAAGATCATTAGCATTATGTTAAAGGTGATGGCTTTTGAAAAGTATTACTCTTATTACTATGCTAGCAGTCGTTATGCTTTTTTCTCTTGGATGCATTACGTCTCCAGAGAATAAGACCGAAAAAGTCACTCAACTTCGCATAGGTTACCAGCCTACAACTCATCACGTGGCAGAAATGATCGCGCAGGCGAAGGGCTGGTGGCAGGAAGATCTAATGCCGTTTGGGATCAAAGAGATCAAGGAATTTGGATATCCTTCGGGTGGTTCTGAATTAGAGGCTATGAAGGCAGGAGACATAGATGCGGCCTATATATGTACTGCGCCGTTTATTCGTCCCGTAACGAGAGGCCTAGATGCAAAGATTGTGGTAGCTGTAAATATTAATGGCTCAACCCTCGTGTTGAGGCCCGATTTTAATTATAAAGGACCGCAGTCTCTGCGAGGATTAAAAATAGGGGCCTTACCGGCAGGCACAGCCCAGGACACCTTACTGAAGGTATGGCTGGAAAATAACGGCGTAAGCATCTCCGAGGTCAACATCACTTCCATGGGGCCAGGAGATGCCGTGAGCTCCATGCTTGCAGGAAAAGTAGATGGGGTATTCCTCCCAGAACCAGGTCCCGCAATGATTGAATTGGCGAAAAAGGGCAAGTCCGCGGTGGCCTCAGGCAAAATGAAACCCAACCACGCATGTTGCGCCATAGTCGTCAGCGGCAAGCTGATAAGGGAAGAACCAGAGCTAGTGGAACAGATAATTCGTACGCATATTAATGCCACGGATTATGCCAATGCTCACCCCATGGAAGCCGCAGAAATTTACTCCAATCGCACGGGACAGGACCTGGAGATGATCAAGTACTCCATAAAAACATGGGATGGTAAATGGATGAGTGACCCGCATCTACTGATCAACGACACAATGGAATTTGCAGAAGCGCAATATGCAATGAATTATACGCAGAAGATGATGAACCAAAGTGACCTCTTCGATAACCGCTTCTACGATAAGGTGATGCAGTCCAAGAAGATGACATGAAACCATGCATTCACATTCACTCGCAAAATGTGGCGAAGAATCTAAGAATTAAGGTGGCAGCGAATAGATATGCAAAGCAAACCGCCGGCATTTCCGCTGCTGCCAATTTTTTAACAAATTGTTTATAAAAAATTAATTAAAAAAATATAGAATAATATGCACTCAGACTGCAATCGATTTTATTGCCTGCCCACCTGGAGCTATGGATGAAGATTGTGTTTGCCTTTGGAGTGCGTCCCTTTATGCGTATGGAATTTCCCTGTTGGATCTGTTCCTGTAACTGGATCCGTCTCCATCTTAGCATGAATCGTTTCGATGATATTTTCTGCGTAAGGACAGATATATTTACCTGCTTTGTTTTTGGCGGTAATGCAATTGCCTATAAATACGTGGGTCGGTAGGTCCCCCATTGGTGGTTGATTCCAAAACTTGAATTCATTAAGCCTTGCGCCCATAGCGACTCCAGGGCAACCTCCACAGTCAAGTAATCCAATGAGTTCGGCTGATGGGCTTATACCTGTAAACTCATCATCCCTGTCATTGAATGCTTTTATGCAACGACTGCATGCTACGCATTTATCGATCATGTCGATTTTGCATCCAACAACAAGAACATTCTCCTTACTTGTTCCTAGGCTCATAATCTCACCCCATTTCTTTTTAAAATATAATGTTACCATTCTAACTATTTAAAAGTTATTCTTGAGTATTTTTTAAAATGTAAAGCATAGGTATACTTGAAGTTATTTACCAGTCAAAGGAGATTAAACAGATGGATACGTACCACAGCTAACTGAGAAGAACTTATTTTTAAAAAAGTCGGGGAGATTAACGTCCCCAGAATGGGTCTTTCTTGCGCTTGATATCCAGAAAATTCCTTAGTATCCTAGAATTATTAAATTTGATCTGCAAAATTGCGACTCTGCTTTTGGTTTCTCCTGAGATTCCTTAATATAGTGCTTTATTGTGTCAGCAGTCACATTTCCAACGGATCGAAAGAATTTGCCACTTGACCACAAGCTTCCGCCCCAATATCTTTTTTTCAATTCGGGATGAAGCTTGAACATTCTATATGAACTGCCTCCTTTCAAAAATTGAACGACTCTTGATAGAGAAGAACTCGGGTGGAATTCCAGGAACAAGTGAACATGATCGTCTACAATTTCCATGGCATGAATTTTATAGCCTTGATCCATGCAAATATTGTTGAGAATTAGCTCGCAATCCTTTTTAACTCGCTTATCAAAGAATATCTTGTATCGATACTTTGGCACCAGTACGATGTGGTAGGTAATTTGACCTATGACCCGGAAAAAGAAACGAGTGCTGGTGACGGTAATTGCCTAACGCAAACCAACAGAAAGCCAGCTCCAAAATGCCGCCCCTGATTTGATCAGCTATCGACCCCCGGCCCGAGGGCACCGGCTCACCCGAGCGCACCGGGGCTCCGCTTACGGGCGCACGAGCGCGGGCAGGCGCATGCCCACGCGGGCGAGCGGCCTCGCATCCGGAGGCAGCGCATGAAGATGCGAAGCGAGCCGATGAGAACGATGAATTGCGCGACCGTCCAAGCATAGATTTATTTTCAAGAACAACCTCTTGCTAATAGATGCAGCCGATAAAGATAATTATAGAAAAGCATCCTGATGGCTATGTCGCCTATCCCATCGGCATCAAGGGGATAATAGTAGGTGAAGGCGATACTTATGAGGAAGCAATTGCTGATGTTAAATCTGCCATCCAGTTCCATATAGATACATTTCCATGAATAGGATAAATCCCGATGGAAGCAAAACGCCCCTGACTATGCCGAACCATGAAGTGATTAAGGGTTCCACGCTATTGATAATCTTAAGGCAAGCAGGAATTTCCAGAGAAGAGTTTATCGAAGTATTCAATGAGATATGATCGCTACTACTGCTATGCGATAAGTCAACAAAACCAAGACTCCCTTAATTTTGGCGAGATCGACCTCCTCATCAGGAAGATGCAAAAACCACAGTGGTCCGGCCCTATGGCCTCCTGCCCACCCGGGCGTGCCGAGCCCACATGCGGGCGCACGGACGCATGCCCACGCGGGCGAACGGCCCTGCGTCGCAAGGCAGCGCACGAGAATGCGAGATGAACCGGCCCAATACAGCCCCATGTAGAAGCTCGACTGGATAGCGGCGAAGAAGTATGGGGCCTCCTTGGGCAACGAGGTGAATGCTGCAGGAGTCACGAGATAACCAATGGAATTTGGGGAAAAAACTCTTCCAACAGATGTATCAATCAGAACCATTCATTAGTAATCATGGGCAATGACATCATCGATCGCAGAGAGGTTCTGGAAGCTCTGCGAAAAGCCAGGCAAGCTACAGAGGACAGCCAAGCCCAGTACGAGCAGGTCGTATCGATGATATCCGATATCGTCTGGCGCTATGATGTCAATGCAAAAGGCGAGCCTGTCGGCTCCTATATCTCGCCGGTTGCGGATAGGATGCTCGGCTTGCCGGAAGGCACCATCGGAAACAGCTTTGACAAATATTTCTCCTATGTCCATCCGGATGACTTGCCGGCTGTGCAGAAGATAATTTCCGAGGGGATACAAACGCTTGGAAAAGATAAAACCGCCGAATACCGTCTGCGAAAGGCTGACGGCACGACGCTTTGTGTTGGTTCTAAGGGTTCGGCTTATTCTCAGCCGGATGGCAGAGTTTCCGTCTTTGGCACCACAAGCAATATCACTGAGCGAAAGCAGGCGGAAGAGGCGATCGACGAGAGTCATAAGTGCCTAACGGATATTCTGGATAGCCTTGATTCTTTGGTGTATGTGGCGAATTTAAATTCTTACGAGCTATTGTTCATCAATAAATATGGTCGTGACACGTGGGGTGATGTGCAGGGGCGGAAATGTTGGCAGGTCATTCAAAAAGGCCAAAAAGGCCCATGTTCATTTTGCACGAATGATAAACTTGTGTCTGATACCGGGATCTCGACCGGTGTGTTCCTGTGGGAGTTTCAAAATACGGTTACTGGTAGATGGTATGAATGCCGGGACCAAGCAATCCCTTGGACCGGCAAAACGCTGGTTCGTATGGAAATCGCCACGGACATCACCGAACGCAAGCAGTCGGAGGAGGCTCTACGGCAAGAGAAAGAACTGGCCCAGCTATATCTTGATATTGTGGGGACAATAATTATCTCCATCAGCTCCGACCATACGGTAACTCTGGTCAACCAGGCCGGTTGTCGTCTGCTGGGATACCGTGAAGACGAGATTATAGGCACGAACTGGTTTAGCCGTTTTTTGCCGGCGCGGGCAAGAGCGGATGTTGAAGAGATATTTGATCATTTGATGATAGGGATTATTGAGCCGGCCAGGTATGTAGAGGGCGTGGTATTGACCCGCAATGGCGAGGAGAGAATTGTTTCCTGGCATAACACCATATTAAGAGACGAGGCGGGAAATATCACAGGTACGCTTTCATGCGGCGAGGATATCACAGAGCGTGAGAAGGCGGAAGAGAAAATTGCTTCATCAGAAGCACTTCTGAACGCTACCCTCGATTCCATACCTGATATCATTGGAATACAAAATCCTGACCATACGATAGTACGCTATAACCGCGCTGGATATGAATTTTTGAACCTTTCTCCAGAGGAGGTTCACGGGCGACGATGCTACGAACTAATCGGTCGAAACCTTCCCTGCGAAGAATGTGCAAGCGAAAAGGCGCAAAAGACAAAGAGATTGGAACAGACAGAGAAGTATCTGCCCGAATACGGAGTTTATCTGAACTGCCGGTCTAATCCCGTATTGAATGAAGAAGGAGAGATCGAATTCATTGTCGAGCAGTTGCGGGACATCACCGAGCGCAAGCGGGCGGAGGGGGCGCTGCGAGATAGCGAAGCACGATACAAACGAATAGTCGAGACTGCCAACGAAGGCATCATGATCATGGATGATCAATTCCGCTATGCTTTCGTGAACAAGAAGCTGGCCAACATGCTGGGCTATCAAGCAGAGGAGATGCTAGGTAAGCCGGTAACCGCCTTCATTTTCGAAGAGGACCTCCCGGATCACAAAGCCAGGATGCAAGTGCGTGTATCCTGCACAGGTGCGCAATATGAGCGCAGGCATCGTCGCAAGGATGGAAGCTGCTGCTGGACGATAGTATCGGCAACACCGCTTAAAGATGAAACAGGCCAATTTGCCGGATCCTTTGCCATGCTTACCGATATCACCGAGCGCAAGAATGCAGATTTAAGCCGTGCACATTCCCTGGTACGACAGGGGCAGTTGAATCTGCTTCAACAGACTCTGCTAAGCCCCGCCAAATTGGAGCAGAAACTCAAGAAGATCACCGACGGTGTGGTGGATATCTTCGGGGCCGACTTTTGCCGCATTTGGATCACCAGTTCCGGTGACCTCTGCGATGCCGGATGCATACATGCAGCGACGACTGTTGGACCGCACGTCTGCCTTTATAAAGATCGATGTCTCCGACTCCTGGCCAGTTCGGGACGGTATACCCACACGGACGGGGTGTTTCACAGACGCGTGCCTTTTGGTTGCTACAAGATCGGGTGCGTTGCATCGGAGCAGGAACACAGATTCCTTACCAACGATGTACAAAGCGAACCTTGGATTTACAACCACGAATGGGCAAAGGAGATTGGCCTCGTCTCGTTTGCCGGTTACCAGTTACGTTTACCTGGTGGAGAGACCTTGGGTGTCATGGCACTTTTCAGCAAACAACCTATCACCGGCGAGGAAGATGCCCAGCTCAACATCCTCAGTAATACAGTCACCCAGGTCATTCAGACCGCTCGTGCGGATGAAGATTTGCTTGAGACTCTGAACGAAGCTAACCGACTTAACAAGTATCTCAATGAGCAGACCGCTCGATCCAATGAGATGGCCGATCTGGCCAGGAAGGCCAATGCCGCCAAGAGCGAATTTCTGGCCAATATGAGCCACGAGATTCGTACCCCCTTGAACGGCGTCATCGGCATGATCGGATTGCTGCTGGATATGAATTTGAATGCCGAGCAGAGTGAATACGCAAAAATCGCCAGTATCAGCGGCGAAATACTGTTGTCTCTCATCAACGACATCCTGGATTTCTCCAAGATCGAAGCCCGTAAACTGGAGCTGGAAACGCTGGACTTCGATCTGCGATCTACGTTTGACAATACGATAGATCTCCTGGCAGTCGGTGCTCATGAGAAAAGACTGGAACTGGTCTCTATGGTGGACCCTACGGTGCCGTCGCGGCTGAGAGGTGATCCAGGAAGGCTGGTCCAGATTCTAGTCAACCTGGGAAGCAATGCCGTTAAGTTTACCGAGAAGGGAGAGATCGTGATTCGTGCCAGCCTGGAGAGCGAAGACGAACGAAAAGTCACAATTCGCTTCTCGGTCAGAGATACGGGTATCGGCATCCCGGCAAATAGGCAGGATATTCTCTTCTCACCGTTCACTCAGGTGGACGGATCGACAACACGCAAATATGGTGGAACCGGTCTGGGGCTGGCCATCTCCCGGCAGCTTGCCGAACTGATGGGCGGCATGATCGGCGTGGAAAGCGAAGAATGCAAAGGCACGACCTTCTGGTTCACCGCGGTGTTTGAGAAGCAGCCGGAAGGCTCTGGATCTGCAGATGAGATGTTTGCCAAAATTGAGGGAGGTGGTGCGATAGACCGTTTCGCGACTGGGCCTGCTATATCCCGATCGTTCAAACACAAAATACGCATCCTGGTGGCGGAGGATAATCCCGTAAACCAGAAAGTAGCCCAGGCCTTGCTCCGAAAGATGGGGCTGCAAGCGGATGTTGTGGCCAATGGTCTGGAGGCCGTCAATTCGCTCCAGACCACTCCCTACGACCTGGTGCTGATGGACTGCCAAATGCCTGAGATGGACGGTTACGAGGCCACACGCATAATTCGCCGGCAAGGATCGAAGGCACTCAATCCAGGCATTCCTATCATTGCCATGACGGCTCTCGCCATGCAAGGTGATCGGGAGAAGTGTATTCAAGCCGGAATGAACGATTTCATTGCCAAGCCGGTTAAGCGAAGAGAACTGGCGGAAATGCTCGATCGGTGTCTGGAAATAATGTGAATGGCTTAAGCGAGATTGCCGAGACGGAGAAAAAAAGGTTGCTCGATTTAGCATCAGGCATGGATAAAATCATACTTCTTCTCCTCTTTGAGACCCGCCTTGATCTTGAATACCTGATCAAGCTATGCGTCTCTGATCTGGACACTGAGAGCGGACAGTTGCAAGTTGCTGCGGACAGAAAGATTCAGCTTTCCAGTACTGCGCTTTCTGAGATTAAGCAATTTCTGAAAACCCGTCCCGGACAGGTCTATCTCCTAGAGGGAAGGTGCGCAAAGCCGGTAACCATCAAGTGGAAGCGATGCGTGCTGGAAAATCTACTGCTAAAAGCCGGTCAAGAAAAATAATAAGGATGGAAAATAATAAGAATGAATAAGCAAAACTCCTTGCCATGCAATATTCCGAGGGCAGTTTGGGCAGGGTATTCGTCCTGAGAATGGACCATGGCGAAGATCTAATTGAATCGCTGCAAAAGTTCCTGCAGGAGAAGAAGATCAAGTCTTGCACGGCACTTTTCATGGGGGCACTACGTGATGGCCGGGCAGTGACCGGTCCCATGCTGCCGATAGTTCCTCCCACGCCCAATTTTGAAGCCTATGAGAGTGCCTGGGAGGTCTTCGGCATGGCTACAATTTACCCATCTGTCGAGGGGCCTAAGCTGCACATACATTCTGCATTGGGACGAGGACGGCAGTCCATCTTGGGCTGCATTCGAGATAAAGCTGAAGTCTACCTGATTGTGGAAGCGGTATTATTCGAGATCTGCGGTCTTGCTGCAGAAAGAGCCTGGGATGAAAAAATGCAGCTTTATCTGCTCACTTTGAAGAACCGACTCTAATCTACGATCTACACTGCTATTGATTATCCCGCTTACTGTACCTCAATATGCCGCAAGTTGGCAGCAAACATTCCCGCCAAAAAGGCAGTAACCGGGAAATACTTACCAATTTTTGATAGCTATTTAGAGTCTAATATTGCCGATAGTTCTTCTGAATTAGCGACAACTATTAATAATACTACCTTCAGGCTTTCTTTTAAAAATTGAAGGCAAATCGGAAGTCCCATCTATGTTGTGTCTCTCGTAATTAGCTTAAGATATATGTCATGTATTATTCTAATATCATATCATTTTTTTCAAATTTAGTACCTCAAACGGCCAGAGGATTATCTTGTTAAAATGTGTATCGCCCTTAGATATCTTTCTGTGCACATGTGTCCACCTAAAGTGTCTATTAATACAAGGGAATATTCTTTAGTAAATAGGAGAATCAAATGAGACTTAGAGTAGTTAGCTCAAAAAATGAGATTCCAAATCTCAATCCCAATGAGAAGATGGTTCACCTGGCTTTTCGCGCCAGCAATGTAGACTTCCTCAGCTTGATGCAAAGATGCCCCAGGTTGCGAATGATTCAGGTACCCCCGTCCTACCACAAGACCATGTCCAATGCCATCCAGGTATTCCTGAACATGCAGGGCATTGAGCTATTGGAAGGAGATGTTTGGGGCCACAGAAAGGATCTGGACGAGTACTTCACCGTGGATGACAGCACCTTAGTGGAGATCAGCTCCCTGGTGGCCAGCGGCACCGCCATAGAGGATCTGGCCAGCCAGGTTCAGAAGAGGGCCAGACTCGGTCCGGACCTCATCAAGTACATCGCCAAGAGCAAGATCACCGCTTAAAGCCGGGCATTCAGAGACGGGCAAAATAGTCCGGCTCTGCCTTTTCTCCTTTATTTATCAGGCCTTTACGACAATTGTCTTAAGTAAGCCAATCCACCAGGGGACCATTTTCTGCGTCATCATACCAAAGCAGATAATACTTCCGACTGCTCCAATAATGATGCCGATGACGATGTTGTCAATAATGAGCGACACAAGCCTTATTCCTATTCTATGGGATTTCCCCAATTTGCTTGAATCTCACTCGCCATAAAATCACCGGCCAAATTTATGCTCTTATCCGATGAAGCCTATCAATGGCCACCGAGGCATTTTCTCCATCCGCGAGATATATCAGCTCCATCTCATCGTTGGAAATAATCGTCCCCAGGCTATAGCCCTTATCAAACTCGGCAATATAGAGCGTTTTATTATCCAAACCAATGGCTCCGGCAAATCCTTCACCAATCTCTGTCTCGTTCTCCTGCTTGATTGTTATATTTCCTGCGAAGAGACGGTCATCCTGCTCGATGAAAGCAAAAATGATGCTAACGTTTTCCGTCGAATTGGAGTGGCCTATCCCTTCATCATATGAACTCCACGAGCCGGTCCAAATCCCGAGCAGGTCAGGAACTTCTGCCGTACAGATCCCCGTGGCCAAAAAGACCATGGCCAGCAGTGCAAAACACCAAATATGTTTCATACACATTTGTAAGCCTATAATCTATTATAAATTTTGCCTAACGTAGAAAGGTGCTGGGCAACCTCACCCCGGCCCGCTAGGATTTCTGCCAGTCATCAGGTCCGCCCAGTCTCGCGTATCTCCCGCAGCCGGGCCTGGATGTTGCCTGCTTCATCGCCCGGCCCGCGAGCCGCCTTGGCCCGGATCCCAGCTTGATGCACTCGTAAATGGGTGTTTTGTGGACACGAGCTATTGTCCGATTAGGATGCCTGAGTAGTTGCCTGTAACAGAAATATCTTAATACGAAAATCGCATGAGTAAATAGTCATGGTTGAACCTGTCGATGCAATAAGGGCGATTCACAATGCGTTCAGGAATGATTTGGAACGTATCGATTCTGCCGCGTTAGACTCTGCAAGGGGAAAGGAGGGGCTTGGCGCCACCATCGAACGTTTCCGGTTCTTCAACGAAGTATTGGTCTGGCATGCCCACGGAGAAGAGTTAGCTATCTTCCCCCTGCTCGATAATGTTGCCCCCCTGGTTGCAGAAGCCTATGTAAAAGACCACCGTGGTTTGGATTTTGCATATGACACATTGAATAAATCATATTCTGCACGCGACCTTCTGCTAACGGCACGGGCCACTGCTGCATTCCGTTTTCATCTCAATATCCATCTGGACAAGGAAGATACACACCTCTACCGGATTTTCAAGGAACGAGTCACCCTGCCTGACCAAGGGAAGGCGATTGGTATCATGTCCAGCACTGTTCCTAAGGAGCGGTTCCCCGAATTGGTGGCATGGATGTTCCCGCTGATAGGAAACGACGATAGAGATAACATGATCCGCATCTGGCAGATGGTGATGCCTGCGCCTACCTTCGCGGGAGTAAAAGAACTCATCAAAACGGCCATCGGTAGCGAATGGGGCGAACTCACGCACCGTATCCCAACATTATAGAGACAAATGCAATCGAGAAGCCACCAAGAAAAATGAGGAGAACTGCATTATCGACGGCAGTGATCAGGCTGGTCCCTCACCGTCTCCAGCACCTTTTTCGCTGCCGAGCACCTCTCCGCCCTGGAGATATCCGCCTCCAAGCCAGGCTTAAAGTCGAACATCGGGCGAGGTCTGGCTATCAGGCTCCACCTTACCAAGGACGCCGGCCCGCCAACGTCTCGATATCTCTCTTGATTATTTCTTTGCTGTGAAAGTAATCTTTTCCAGCCTAAACCGAAAACCTTGACCGAAAGACATTTGGCTAATCAACTCGTAAAGAAAAATCAGAGGAAGAAAAATGAAAAGCAACATATTTATTGGAATAATGCTCGCATCCATTCTCTTGACGCTCTCTTTTGGCGTGGCCTTGGCTGCGAAAGAGAACATGGCAATGCCAGATAACAAGACTATGTCAGATAACATGACAATGCCGGTTAACAAGACTATGTCTATGAATATGCCAATGTCAATGCCTATGAGTATGAGCATGCCAATGTCGATGCCTATGGATATGCCAATGAACAGGACTAAAGAAATGATGAATGCGGCCACGAATGTTTTCATAATTCAGAATGTGACCTTGAACGTCATCACGATGCAGAACGTGACCTTACTTACGAATTCATCTTATGCCTAGAATATAGCCATTTTTTTTCATAATGCAGTGGCATAATGGTTGGGATCAGGCTGAATATCTCACCGCCACCAGCACCTTTTTCGCTGCCGAGCACCTCTCCGCCCTGGACTCGTCTGCCGTCATCTGCTCCAGGTCCTCGACGTTGATTTGGCCCATTTTGAACCTGGTAACGAGAATGCAGGTCATGACGGCATCGCTATGCTTCGCTTTCTTAGCTAATTTTACCCATTCTCCCATCTCAGATTATTGAAGAGGGTATAAATCTCCTCGCTCCAGCGCAGTGCTAAATCCAGATTTTTAATGATGATATTACTCGGAAGTGTCTATTAATATTAGGGAATGCATCTTAGGGTCTGGAGTGCTAAAATGAGACTTAGAGTAATCAGCGCCAGAAATGAGATCCCCAATTTGAATCCAAATGAGAAGACAGTTCACCTGGCCTTCAGGGCCAGCAATGTAGATTTCCTTAACCTGATGCAGAGATGCCCCAGGCTGAGAATGATTCAGGTCCCGCCATCCTACCGCAAGACCATGTCCAGTGCCATCCAGGTATTCCTGGACATGCAGGGCATTGAGATGCTGGAAGGCGACGTGTGGGGCCACAGAAAAGACCTAGATGAGTACTTCACCGTGGAAGACAGCACGCTTGAGGAGATTCGCTCCCTGGCAGCAAGCGGCGCATCCGCGGATGATGTGGCCGATCAGATTCAGAAGAAGGCCAGGATCGGCTCGGAGCTTATCAAGTACATCGCCAAGACCAAGATTACCGCTTGAGCCCGGACGCCAGTCCGGCTCAATTATTGATCTATTTTCCAGTCCAGGCGGCTCTCGACCGCCAACTACAAATATCTATAATGATTATATACATAGTTTGCCGCTTCATGCCATTGATAGGGTGGCGGGCGTGCCGTGGGCTTAACGTATCTGATGATGCTCTGATGACAAGGGCCTTTGCTCCACCATGGAGCAACATGCCGCTAGCTCCTAAAGGCTAGCTGATCTGGATCCCTTGGTACAGGAGATGCATGCCGTCGTGGCACTGCATTTGGCTACGAGCCTGTGAGGCTGATATTTCGGTGGGCTGAAAAAGTTGCGCGCTGTAACAGGCGCAGTAATCCACCGGATCTCACGCTAATACACGGTCGGGGCATGACGCGGCACAAATCAAGCCAAAGGCGAGAGGGCAGGCAAGAGGCCCCATGAAAAGGGTTCCTGTAAAATGGACGCTGTGTGAAATTCCAGCGCTTATGCTGCCTTCGAGCCCCGGTTTAATGTCGAGCTTCGGGCAGGGTCAGGCCGTCACTTCGCGGTGATCGGCTCCAGCCTATTAGGGCGCTGTGAATCGGCGCTGGCCTGCCTGGGACTTGATATCTCATTCTCTTGATGATTTCTCTCTGGGATGGAGAAAGGTCTTTTCTAAACTTGAAGCGAAAGCCTTTTATCTCGGCAATTGACGTATAGTGTATTGGCGAAAGTCGATGGCCATCATTCCCTCCTACATCCAATTGACTTTCTCCTCCCTCCTTCTTATCCCTCTTTCATGAGATCCTACAGCATCCTATTTCATTCATCCTGAGCTTCCCAAAGACTTATAGCCTGACTCGTCCTTATTCTCTCCAGAAGAACGCCAGCCATTAGGAGGAGAGAGGCAAATTAGTCGGAGTTATGGGGCTTGAGGACTGGCCAGGCCCGCAGCTCCATTTATCTCATTCAGCATAATCGATTTTATGAGATCGTTGCTCTGCTATTCTGAAATGGTTCTATGGCATTTCCATAAAATCATTTAAAAATGCCATAGAACTAATTGCAAGTTGTACGCACCGGATTGTACAACCAGCTCGGCATGATGAAAACAGCTCAAAAGCTCTTTGGGCTAAGTCCTCATTCCACACACCACAGAATAGAGCACAATTCTACTTGTTAGATCTACTCATATCGGTCTATTCAGGCTACAGATAACGGTTCTTGCAAGGGCCTTTTACGTAGCGCACCATACCCGGAGTTTGAACTCAAGTTTGCCTTTATAAAAATCGCCTGGCGATATGAGATGGCAAAGATTTGGGACAATAAGTCACAGGTTGTATGTACTTTCAAAACCCAAGTCCCAAAGTTCCAGAAAGGGCAGGGGGGCAAGCTGCCACCCCCCTTGATAGCAGCCTAAATGAGCGAGTTATCTGTTACTTGCGTTGCGGGATCGAATCCATTGGTCGTGGTCGGGTTATAATTACTCATGTATACGCCATATTGTTTATACCACGTAGCTGGAAGTGTGTCAGGCAGGTGTGCTTTATTGTATTTTACTGCAACGTTTGTACCGTCAAATGTAATAATCATTTGATCGCTATATGGGTCAGTATATATCCCACCGCCATAGCCAGATTTAGCCTGATTGTTAATTATTTGGCTCTTCCCACTTACAAATAAATGCCCTTGGCTATCTATGCCGCCGCCGTTATTATTTGCGCTGTTTCCTGAGATGGTTCCACCATTAATCGTGAATGATGCCATGTTTTCCACGCCGCCACCATCATATTTCGCGCTATTCCCTGAGATGGTTCCACCATTCATCGTGAAAGTGCCAAAATTGTTCATTACGCCGCCGCCGTCATGATTTGCGCTGTTTCCTGAGATGGTTCCTCCGTTCATTACGAAGGTGCCATAGTTTTCCACACCGCCATTTGTGTTCCCTGAAATAGTTCCACTCTCCATTGTGAAGACGCCGGGGCCGTTATTATTGTTCAGTATGCCGTGGCCGAAGTTTCCAGATACGGTGGTATCTTTCATAGTAACCGCACCAGCCCCCCGACTTTCGATACCATCATACACATTACCTGAGATGGTGCAGTCTTCCACGGTCAGCTTACCATAATTGAGGATTCCACCACATTCGGAAACTCCTGACCCTCCGCGGATAAGCATATTACTTAGGTAGACGTCAATGTTTGAATCAAGCTTACCGATGCTAAATACCGAGTCGGCTTGATTGCCATCAACAATGGTCTTGTCTGCTCCAGCCCCTTTTATCGTCAACGACTTGTCGATATGCACGTTTTCCTTATAGGTGCCATCAGCCACGTTGATTGTGTCACCGGGGTTCGCAGCATCTACCGCGGCTTGGATGGTGGAATACTTACATCCTTGGAGGCAAACATCAGCCGAAAGATCGATGAGCTTAAAGGTCTCCCAATCCTTGGGGTCGTCGCGGTTGGCTATCAATGGATCTTGGCCAGCCTTATCGGCGCAAACGTACTTGTTGTTAGCCGCGGCCTTAATGGCCATGTAATTGTCCCCGAGATCGATGAGTTTGAACGTCTCCCATGCATTTATTTTATCGCGGTTAGCCAGGACGGCTCCGCCACCGCTGCCTTCTGCACACAGATATTGCCCATTAGCGGCCTTAAGAGCTACCTCATTGTTACCCAGGTCGATGAGTTTGAACGTCTCCCATGCATTTATTTTATCGCGGTTAGCTAGGACGGCTCCGCCACCGCTGCCTTCTGCACACAGATATTGCCCATTAGCGGCTTGAAGAGCTACCTCATTGTTACCCAGGTCGATGAGTTTGAACGTCTCCCAGACATCTATCGAGTTGCCGTTAGCTGCGACCGCATAACCCTTGCCACCTTCGACACAAAGATACTGGCCGTTAGAGGCTTGGAAGGCAACTTTGCTCAGAGAGACAAGTTTGAACGTCTCCCATGCGCCTATAGCATCACGGTTGGCTTTCAATGGTTGTAGGCCCGCAGTCTCTGCGCAAACGATCTTTTCATTAGCATCGGCCTTGAGGGCCACGTTATTGTTCCCTAGATCGATGAGTCTAAAAGTTTCCCATCCTTGAATCCAATCGCGGTTAGCTATCAATGGATCGTTGCCGCCGTTCTCAGCGCTAACATACTTGTTGTTGACTGCAGCTTGCAGAGCTACAACTCTTTCTAGATTCATGAGCTTGAATGTCTCCCATGCGTCTACAGCGTTGCGGTTAGCCACTACTTCTCTGCCACCACTACCTTCAGCACAAAGATACTGGCCGTTATTAGCGCAGAGAGCAACATTTTCATTTCCTAGCTCGACGAGTACAAATTTCTCCCAATCATTTATCCAAATCCGGTTTGCCTTGATCTCCTTTCCACCGCCCCCTTCTGCACAAAGATATTGGCCATTAAATGCTTGAAGAGCGACGTAGTTATTGCCTAGATTTATGAGCTTGAATGTCTCCCAACCAAGTCTTTGATCGCGGTTAGCCATGACCTTATCGCCGCCACCATTCTCTGCAGAGACATATTGGCCATTGTTAGCGCGTAGAGCAACGTACTCCGGCAGCTTTTTATCTCCGGTTATGACCGCCTCTATCGCACGAGCATACTCTTTTGCGCCACCTTGGTTTGGATGACCTATCGCATTAATTCTATCTATATCATTAGAACAATATAGATTGCGATAGTCATACATATCGTCATCTGTTTTCGGTGGTGGGCCTAAGCTGATTAACTCCCATAACCATGTTTCAATTGCACCATAACAATTGTTGGACTTAAAATTTGTTTCAGCAAGTGAGATACGATTTGCGCCGTTATTTGCTTGCGTTACAGCATTTCTTAAACTGTCCGTTGAAGCTTGATAAAAGGTATCTGAATTTTCCTTTACCTTGTTAATATATGTAAATGTTGATATAAATTCAACAGGTCCAAGACCGAATGCAGTCCAAAAGCCAGGTAACAGTTTTGCGAAATCAAATGCAGCAAGAACGTTCTGAATCGTATCAGAGGAAACTAGTGGGTAATAATTTGTTACTATGATTTTAGCATTTGGACTCCTAATCAATAGATCATTTAGCAAATTCTTCATAGATTCTTGGATCTTCGTACAGTCGGTGTGGATTTCATCAGTCGGTGTATTATAATTTAGTATTTTCATGACACCCACATCATTTCCCCCACCAGACACCAAAATAAGATCTACATCGGCTGCATTTTCGATGCTATTTGCCTGATCCATTAAAGTGGGGCACCCACTACTAAAGGCTGGATCGATGTTTTCACAAGTTTCCCCAACTGTAGTTGCTTCAGATTTCTCAACTATAGTTGCCCCAGAATGCGCGTAAACCTTCACCTCTACTGCTTGGTTTCGAACTTTTCGAAGCCAATCAGCAACTAGATAGTAATACTTATTCTCTTGGCACAATCCATTGCCCCAAGCTACCGAATCTCCAATTACAGCTACATGGTAAGCTTCGGAATCTTGAGATCCTGGGGGCAGAAGAACGTAATCTGTTGGCGGCCACGTACTTTGTACTGAACCACAATTTTCAATCTGGGTTGGACCTGAGATGCTGCTAAATGTGATATTATCGCTTGGTCTTGGTCCACCATAAGCTATGACCGTTTTCTCTTTAGAGATGTTAACGTCTATGGCATCTATACTGGTGTTTGCCACGATAGCCGCTTCTGCTGCCGTTATGGGTATCGAAGCATTTGAAATCGTGGCTAGATGTGGATTTTCAACATAATTAATAGGCGAAAATGCACTCGTGGATGCAACTAATAGAAGGACTAATGTACCCACGAGAAAGGTGATCCGAATTTCGTTTTTTCCTCTCAACAAAACCACCAGGCTCAACTAAGTACGATTTAACTGTGTAAGTATATATATTTTAGCATAGTATTTTAGGACTGCTAAATTGGCGTCAATTTCGGCTTCATCCCATTGCTACCCGAAAAAAGGGGAAGCACAGGGTTTTCATCTCTCGCACAATCTAATGATTGCTGTTTACCCAACTTCTACGATGCTCCTTGTCCCCATCCCTGCTCCTTTAGCACATTTGACGCAGCATCTCGGATGTAGATATCTTTGTCCTCCTTGGAAGCCTGGATCAATGGATCAGCTGCTCGAACATCATTGATCTTTCCAAGAGCCACTGCAGCCCAATATCTTACGCTGTTATCTCCATCCTTCAGCGCCTGTATGAGTGGATCTACAGCACGGCTATCTTTGATATTTCCCAGAGCTTCAGCAGACAGATATCTGACTAGGGGGTCTTCGTCTTTCAAAGCCTGAATCAATGGATCGACCCCTTTTTCACTCCCGATCTTTCCCAGAGCTCCTGCAGCTCTAGCTCGTACAGAACTATTATCATCATTCAGAGATTGTATCAGTGGGTCCACAGCCCCAGAATCATTGATCTCCCCAAGAGCTAACGTCGCTGAACTTCGAACTTCCCAATTTGGATCATTCAATGACTGTATCAATGGACCCGCAGCACGATCATCTCTGATCCATCCAAGAGCTTTCGCCGACTCTGATCGAACAGAGCTGTTTTCGTCTTTAAGGGCTGAGATCAAAGGCTCTACGGCTGCGGCGTCGTTTAGCTCGGCGAGAGCCATTGCAGCCTGAGCTCGCACAGCACTATTTTCATCCTTTAGATCCTTTATATACTGATCAGAATTCTCTCCCAAGGCTGCCACGCTAAGCACTATTAGGCTTAGTGCAAATATAAGGGCCAATCGATATTTCAAGATACTACCTCCTTGATTCTTCATTTATTCCTGGTTGGAGATAATCCCTGCCGTTAATAACGCCTAAATATGCCAGGTCTCTATCTCCCGAAAAGTGATGTGAGGATAGAGTTCCTCACATCCATCCTAGGTGTTCTTGTTGGAATTTTGTATTTTGCGATATCCTAGGTCGGAATTAGGTTGAATGTCTCCCAGGCCCCTATAGAATTACGGTTGGCCACGACTCCATCGCCACCCCCACCTTCAGCACAGACATACTTGCCATTGGCAGCCTGCAAAGCTACGTTGCCGTTCCCGCGATAGAGAAGCCCAAATGTCTCCCATGCTCCTATCGCATTGCGGTTAGCTACGACTGCTCCGCCTCCTCCACCTTCTGCACAGACATATTGGTTATTGGCGGCCTGTAGAGCTACATTGCCGTTTCCTCGATCAATGAGTTTGAACGTCTCCCATTGACCTATTGCATTGCGGTTAGCTACGACACCATCTCCGCCGCCACCTTCGGCACAGACGT
>SESF01028003.1_pt1 | contig 28703 bp, 31 predicted proteins | sample 3171521 | NCBI WGS metagenome assembly SESF01 (sample SAMN10866945, study PRJNA518727) | freshwater metagenome | biome: subpolar coniferous forest; feature: holomictic lake; material: water; isolation source: holomictic Lake 227, 6 m and 8 m depth | place: Canada: near Kenora, Ontario | collected...
ATCACGACAAAGGCAGGGAACTGTCAATCACTTGCAAGGTGGGGCCAAGCAGCTACAAGAAGCACTTCCTTGGCCTGTCCGACAACGTAACGTACTTTGTCGAGCAATTGGAAGCCAAGCCTGCCAGCGTGTACCACTACCGTGTGGTATTCAAACCGTCAGCAATCATCCCTGATGTGGAGGTCAAATGAAATACCGCAAAAAACCCGTGGTCATTGAGGCTACGCAATGGTTCAAATATGGTGACCACCCTGCTGTGGTTTATAACCACAACTCAGTTCCAACCATTAGAACATTAGAAGGTGAAATGTTTGTCCAATCTGGCGACTGGATTATTACTGGTGTAAAGGGTGAACACTACGCATGTAAACCTGACGTTTTTGAAATGACTTATGAAAAGGTGGAGCAATGAATACCTGTTGTGACTACGGAAAATGCACCAATGGCCCTGACTGTCCTGTACGCAAGCAGCGCATCAAAGAAATCAATGATGCCTACGCAAACGGGTACAAAGATGCGCAGTTAAACGACCCACTGGATGATATGGCAGAAACTTTCAAAGCCTTGCTAACAATGGTGACTGTAGTGCTGTGCGGTTGGGTTTTGTATTTACTTATTTGGGGGAAGTGATGAAAGAAAACCATATACCGCCCGGCTCATGGGTAGAAGTAGACCCCACTAAATTTCAACAAATAATGACGGAACCAATTATGAAACACGACAAAACATTTACAGCAATTAACAAACTCAAAGACATTGAGCTTGAACTGCACAGGCTAAAGAACGCGCTGGAGATGGCAAACAAGGCGCTTGATAGCATGTACAACGAACGCGCGGCGAGTATTGACTTGGTACTTAAAGGCACCAACGAACCAGTGCAAACAAAAACCCTTGAGGTGTTACAGCGTGACCGCCTACGCATTGCCAAGCTAATTGCAGGTGAAGACAAAACGCTGCGGCAGCTTATTGATTCCTACACGATGGCAAGTAACGTAAGGGGACAAGCATGACAGGCTATCAAAGCAAAAAGGCAGCGGCGCAGTTTAAAGTAGAAGGCCCATTACACGTTGTTTGCCAATGCGATAAATGCAAGGCACAGCCAGCGCAGGAGCCGGTGGCTTGGGCTGTTTACGACAAACGTGGAGGAAGCAAGTCGCTACATTGGCCCGAACAACATTCACCCGATGGAGATGCAACTATGTTTGATGCTGTTCCTCTTGTGTTACAGCGCACATGGGTAGAGCCAACGGGTAATGAATGGTTTGAATGGTGGCGTGTATCAAAAGTAGCAGATGCAACAGAAGCAGAAATTGATTTTGCTGACTTTTTAATTATTGCTCAAGCTGTGATAGCTAAATTAAAGGAAGATAACAAATGAAACGACCACTTGAATCTGACTACACAAGCCAAGCGGCATACACCCGAGCGCTTGAAATGTATTGCGAAGACGATGACGCGCTATCTATTGCATACCAAAGCGGGTATTACGATGGCAAGAAAGCAGCACTAGCTGGTCTGGAGCAAAACTTTTGCCCCCGATGCGGTAAGCGCACAAAAGACATCCACACTTGCACACCACCACAGGAAAACACATGACTGACGTATACGAAATTATGAAAGAAGAAAAGCTGAAGCTGCAAGCAATGGCAAAGGAGGCAAAGTTAGAGTTGACGCCCGAACTGCTTACGTTTGCATGGCTGGTTAAGCACCACGCATTGATTCAGTTTTGGGAATCAGCAGAGAGGCAAGCAAAGTACCAACACAAAACGCTGGAACGTTTTTTGGAGTTGGAGAAAAATAATGACTGAGATTGAAGCACTTATTACTATTGCAGCGGGCACGTTTGCGTGCAAGGACGCGACATCTGCGGAACCTAACCCGTACTTTGCTAAGCCGCCGTACAAACCATTTGCAATGAATGCCGCATACCCCGATGGGGCGCATGGCGTATACAACGCGCATGGTTTCAACTGCTTACGCTTTAGGGATAAGCCCGGAGCGGTATTTACAACCAAAGAAAACGCAATTGCATTAGCAGAAAGGTGGAACGCATGACCCCCAATAGTTTTGATATTGACACCGCTAAGGAAATGGTAGGCGATGCGCGTATGCGCGTCATTGAAGCCAAAGCAAGGCAGGATGCAGACAACGGCGTTAGGGATGGTATGGCGCATGTAAAACCCGAGGCTGGATATTGGGATAGGGTAGTGCAGTCTATGGAGTTGGTTGTATACGATGCAACGTACCGCAAAAGGCTAGAAAGAATTCAACGTATTAAAGAAAAGGAGAAAGCATGACTATCGCATGGTACGACCCCACTAACCACCACGTTAGTACCGACAAGCACGACCCCTTGTTTACGCCGCTTGGTCAGTTGTGGCCTTTGATTGTGCAGCGTGAGTGGGTAGGGCTGACGGATGATGCAGAAATACTTGCTATTAGCAATACTATGCCGTATGCAGACAGATTTGAATTTGCCCGTGCAATTGAAACCGTACTCAAGGAGCGCAATGCGTAAATCAAACCACCACAACATAAGGATGCTTTTGCAAAAATATCCCGATGGTATGACCGCCACTGAGATAGCCGAGCGAACGGAGAAAGACAGGGGCGCTATCAACCGCGCCCTACCCCAAATGCCTGACGCTTACATTGACAGATGGACATCTTGCAAAAGCCATTGGGCCGCTGTATGGTGTGTTATTGTCCCACCCGAAAATTGTCCCAAACCAAAGGAGCGACCCCTTGAACGAGCCAAAAGACCTACCCAACTTCGCAGCATGGAGTAACAAAAACCTAGCTGACTTTGCAGCCGAGGCATACATCCGTATGCAGGAACAACAAGATGCAATGGAACAGCTACGACAGAACTGGAAAGATGCGATGGAGATAACCCGCAAACTAATGCTAAAGGACATCAATGACTGAACACGAACAAAACCTACGTGACTTGGCTGCGATGTTTGCAATGACTGGTTTAATTATTAGAAACAGAGAAAGCGATGACCTTATCCTTATGGCTTTTGAACTTGCGGATGATTTCATTAAAGCACGTAACCCTACCCAAGATGGCGGCATTACCGACATAACACCCAAGAGGAAGTATGGACGAAAAACCGCTGATTAAGTACACATGGTCGTACTCTTCCCTTGACATGTTTAAGCAGTGCCCTTACAAGTACTACCGATTGCGGGTTAAGAAGGATATCAAAGAGCCGCCCTCAGAGCAGATGGCCTATGGGTTGGAGGCGCACAAAGTTGCCGAAGAATTTATAAGGGATGGTACTCCCATCCCTGAACGGTTTGCCTTTATGCATGGTTCCCTTGAGCTACTTCGTAAGCGCGAAGGACAACATCTTTGTGAATACAAGCTAGGTATAGACCGGGCCTTCAACCCATGTGACTTTTACGATAAACAAGTTTGGTGGCGTGGTATTGCTGACTTGATTATTTTGCAAGGTGACCGCGCTTTGGTTGTGGACTACAAGACAGGTAAGTCAAGCAAGTATGCCGATACCAAGCAGTTGGAGATTCTGTCCCTTGCGGTGTTCAAGCACTTTCCCGAGGTAAAGAAAGTGAAGGCGGGGTTGCTGTTCGTAGTTGCCAACGACTTCGTGCCCGCAGAGTTTCATGTAGACCAGCAAGGTACGTATTGGTCACGCTGGATAACGGATACAAACAGGTTGGAGAAAGCTATTGAGTTGGACGTATGGAACGCCCGCCCTAACTTTAGCTGCAAGGGGTGGTGCCCCGTGAAAGACTGCGTGCATAATGGGAAAAGTTCATATCGTTAGGAATAACCATGCCTTACAAAAACAAAGCTGACAGGAAATACGACCAAGCTGCCAAGTACGAGGACAGCCCCGAGCAGGTTAAGAATCGTATGCAACGCAATGCTGCCCGCGCCAAACTAGCAAAAGCTGGTAAGGTATCCAAGGGTGATGGCAAAGATGTTGCCCACGTGGTAGCCCTTGATAAAGGTGGTAGCAACAAGAACGGAGTGCGGGTTGAATCGAAGTCTGCCAACCGATCTTTCCGCAGGGATTCCAAGGGTAACTTGGTGTCCGAAACCAGCAAAAAAGAACGTAAACGACCTTGACATGTAACCTACTGTGCGTAGAATAATATGCACTGATGGCTGTCTGTGTGTTAGGTGCAAGTGATACGGACAGAGGTACTAGGTTGCCTACAGAGTAACTGCACCAGCTAACGCCCTCTTGCTTTCTCCTTTTCGGTTCTTGGAGGGTGAGTTAGCCGAGTGACTACCGCAAGTAGTCAATCCCCGACTGATTGTGGAAATGCCACTTTCGGTCTATTTGGCATTTGAAGGACACTTAAACGTATGACAAAAGCAGAATTTGAAGCATTGCTAAAACTGCAAGACCGGCAACTACTGATGTGCAATGTCGTAAAAGTCTTGCACAAAGACCAACAAAGATTGTATTCGGCTGACGTAGTTGATAGACGCACCAATGTCATCATGGGCGGTGACCCAAAGAAAACACCCACTGCCGCAGTACAAAGTTCAATCGCAAAATACTACCGACAAAATGCAAATCATTGATAACAAAGCATTGCTGCTTAAAGTACGTGACCCAAGCCGCATCACAACAATCATCCCCAAGTCTAAGGCTACGGGTGAACATGAAGTGCTAGTGAAGTGGGGGCTGGAGGAAGCCCAAGTTCTGCGCAACATGCAGATCAAAAACGTACCGTCACCCATCGAGTCCCAATACGAGTGGACGGGTATGTACAAACCGTTTGACCATCAGAAGGTCACATCGTCATTCCTCACCATGAACCGCAGGGCATTTTGCTTTAACGAGCAAGGCACGGGCAAGACCTCAAGCGTCATTTGGGCAGCGGACTATCTTCTCAATATCGGTGCGGTAAATCGGGTGCTTGTGCTGTGCCCGTTGTCCATCATGTCATCAGCGTGGGAAGCCGACCTATTTAAATTTGCTATGCATAGAACGTGTGCGATAGCCCATAGCTATTCAAAAGAAAAGCGCCTTGAGGCAGCAAACAGCAACGTGGATTTTGTTATCTGCAACTACGATGGCATGGAGATCATCAAAGACTGCGTAAAAGATTTTGACCTCATTGTGATTGACGAGGCCAACGCGTACAAGAACGTAGCAACAAAAAGATGGAAGTTACTTAACTCCTCTATAAGACCTGACGCTTGGGTGTGGATGCTTACAGGTACACCAGCATCACAGTCACCGACTGACGCATACGGCCTAGCCAAGATCATCAACCCATCAGGCGTACCTAAATTCTATGGCGCGTTCCGCGACATGGTTATGCAAAAGGTCACGGCGTTTAAGTGGCTACCCAAACCCACATCAGAGCAGGTGCTACACGATGTATTGCAGCCCGCTATACGCTTCACAAAAGAAGAGTGCCTAGACCTACCGGACATGACGTATGTGACCCGCGAAATCCCATTGACAACCCAGCAGATGCGGTACTACGAAGCCATCCGCAAGAACATGATGACCGTGGCAGCAGGCGAAGAAATAACAACTGTTAATGCGGCGGCTAACCTCAACAAGCTGCTACAGCTTTCATGTGGTGCTGTGTACTCCGATAGTGGAGAGACCGTATCGTTTGATGCTAAGAGCCGCATGAGCGCACTGCTTGAAGTGATCGAAGAAGCAAGCCATAAGGTCATTGTGTTTGCCCCGTTTAGGCACATCATTGATATTCTTCATGAAGAACTAAAAGCCAATAGTATTAATTGTGAAGTGATACATGGCGGTGTATCTGCTACAAAACGTACCGAAGCATTTGCCCGTTTTCAGAACGAGAAGAACCCGCAAGTACTGGTCATCCAGCCCCAAGCCGCAGCGCATGGAGTCACGTTGCATGCAGCGAATGTGGTAGTGTGGTGGGGGCCAATCACCTCTATAGAGACGTACCTACAAGCCAACGCACGTGTGCATCGTGCAGGGCAACGCAACCCTTGTACCGTGGTGCATTTGCAAGGTAGTCCAGTAGAGAAACGCGTCTACAAGATGCTGTCTGAGAAGGTGGATATACACACCCGCCTGATTGATCTTTATAAAAATATTGTGGAGGACACTTGACAAAGTAAAGTAGCGGCCTTATATTCAGTACTGGGCACAATGACCCAACCTTTTACAAACGAAGGAGTAAGCATGTCAGAACCAACCGCCGAGCAATTGACGAAAATTTACGTCAAGATACGCGAAAAGCGCAGGGAACTTGCAAAGCAAGACGAGGAGTTGAAAGCACAACTGGACACAGTGAGCGGACATCTACTTGAGATTTGCAAAGAACAAGGCGCATCTACTATCCGTACTGAATTCGGTACGGTGTCACGAAGGATTTCCAAGAACTACTGGACTAGCGACTGGGATTCCTTTTTCAAATTCATCAAAGAACACGATGCTTTTTCGCTGATGTTTCAACGCATCAATAGCGCAAACATGTCGCAATTCCTTGAGGAAAACCCCGATCTGCTTCCGCCGGGGCTAAATGCGGAAACAAACCAAACCATCGTAATTGTTAAAAAGTAGGAGTAACTATGAGTAATGAACTCGCAATGTTGGACTTAGGTCTACCGGCATACCTTAAAGAACTTGACCTCGATGACGCAACCAAAGCCCTGATGGGTGGTAGCGGCAGTGGCGGCATGAAACGTATCTCCATCAAAGGTGGCGTATGGCGCATGATGGTCAATGGCAAAGAAGTTGCCAAGAACGAAGATCGTTCCATGAACGTGGTCATTGTTGCTGCCGCACCTAAAGTGTCGCGCACTTTTTATCTCAAGCAGTATTCCGAAGGTGGTGAGCCCCTTGCACCGGACTGCTGGTCTGCTGATGGCGAAGTGCCTGACTCTAAAGCAAGCATGCCGCAATCCAAACGCTGCGTGGACTGCGATAAGAACTTAGCCGGTTCGGGTCAAGGCAACAGCCGCGCATGCCGCTTTAGCCAACGCATTGCTGTTGTGCTGGGTAATGATCTGCATGGTGATGTGTTCCAGCTTACGCTTCCCGCTGGTTCTATCTTCGGTGCAGGAGAGCCGGGCAAGTGGCCTCTGCAAACGTATGCAAAGATGATTGGCGCAAAAGGGATTCCGGTTACCGCCGTGATTACCGAAATGCGTTTTGATACCGATAGCGCTACACCCAAGCTAACGTTCAAACCTATCAAGGTGCTTGAGCCTGCTGACCATAAGATTGTTATTGAACAAGGTAAGTCTGATTCTGCTATTAAGGCTATCACCATGACTGTGGCAGAAATGGACGGGGCCAAGGTACAACCCGAATCCAAACAGCTTAACGCACCTGCGGCGGAGCCAAAAGCCGAAACGACTCCTGAGCCGACCAAGCGCAGCGCGAAGAAGGAAGAAGAGCCAGAAGTTAAGAAGGATTTGTCAAAAATCCTTGACGAGTGGGACGATTAATCATGTCCAAGGGTTACTCACTACTTACATCACGAGAGATCAAGGAAGCCAATCAATCTCTACTTGGTGTGCAGCTTGGAGTAATCTGCGTTAACAAGAATATACCTGTTAAAGACGTTGCGGAATTTTTCAACGTGAGTCGAGTAGCGGTGTATTCTTGGTTCCGAGGCAAGACGGTTGTATCGGGTAAGTACGCAGACAAGGTGCAAAAACTAATTGCTAAGTTAAGCTGATGGTTTAAGGGGAGCTAGGTTAGCTACCGAAAAGGGCGATTACCGTCACGCCCCTGCTCACTCCTTTTTTGATGACGCATAAGGACGGATATGACCACGAGGAATGAGTTTTTGACTCTGGTACTCCCGCCGCTGCACGAAGGCGAACACTATTGCGCTTTTGGCATTAAGACGGTGGACGAGAAAGATGTTGTTCGACAGAAGTTTGTCGGCAGCATAGAGGAGATAAGCGCACGGGCAGATGCGCTGGTTACGGATGGGTACAACGCGTTCTTTGCTATGGCTAAATTTGGCAACCCCAAAGACGGTCGCACTACGAACAACGCAATATCTTTAAAGTCGTTTTATATTGATCTTGACTGTGGCCCGGGTAAACCCTATGTTGACATAGGCACAGGACTTGTTGCCTTAAAAAGTTTTTGTAAGACGACTGGATTGCCACGCCCCACGATTGTGAAGTCGGGGTTAGGGGCGCACGTTTATTGGGTGCTGGATGCAGCTATCCCCCGCAAGGAGTGGAAGCCCTACGCTGACCGCCTCAAGGAGTTATGTGTCGAGCATGGGTTTGATGTTGACCCTGCCGTAACTGGCGAAGCTGCGCGGGTACTGCGTGTGCCTGAGACCTACCACGTTAAAGACCCAACGAACCCAATTTTGGTTGAGGTGCTGCATACCGCGCCTACGCTAGCATTGAGTACGGTGCAGCAGCTACTTGCCCCAAGTGACGACATACTTAAGGCACTGGAGAAATCTGAGTACCGCCGCCCGATGGATGCGGTCACGATGGCGCTTATGGGTAGTAGTCAGTCACGCTTCAAGACAATTCTCATTAAGTCGGTAGAGGGTACAGGATGTAAACAGTTGCTTTACATCTACGAGAACCAAGCAACGGTGGACGAGCCCCTATGGAGAGCGGGACTGAGCATTGCCCAGCACTGTGTTGACCGCGACAAAGCTATCCACGTTATATCTAACAAGCACCCCGAGTACTCGCCCTACGATACAGACCGCAAAGCCAACGAGACAAAAGGCCCATACACCTGCGAAACATTTAAGAAGTTAAACGCCAGTGGTTGCGAGGGTTGCGTACACAAGCTGACATCCCCTATACAACTTGGTAGGGAGATTGCTGAAGCTACTGAAGCAGATAACGTTGTTATGGACTTGGAGCCTGAGACAAAGGAACTCAAGCAATTCGTTATACCTGCGTACCCGTTTCCCTTTTTCCGTGGTAAGAGCGGTGGCATCTACGTCAGGGATAAGGACAAGGACGATAACGACAAGGATGAAATTGTTTACCCGTATGACTTTTATGTAGTCAAGCGTATGCAAGACCCCGATTTGGGCGAAACGCTGCTATTGCGGCTGCACTTGCCGCAGGATGGTGTACGGGAATGGATTATGACGTTGCCCAATGTCTTGTCTAAAGAAAAGTTTATTGGGACTGTGGCTTCGTTTGGTGTAACCGCATTGGGTAAGAAGCAGGATTCCTTAATGTTCTATATAACTAAATGGGTGGAGACCCTTCAGATGAATTCCAAAGCAGAGAAAGCGCATCGGCAGTTCGGTTGGATTGAGGACGAGTCAGGCATCATTGTTGGCGATAGAGAAGTACGCGCCACTGAGACAGTATATAGCCCGCCATCCGCACCTACGCTGCCACTGGTTCCGCTATTCCAAGTTAAGGGCGACTTCCACGTATGGAAAGAAACAATCAATGCGTATGCTAGACCGGGCATGGAGTGCAGGGCGTTTGCCTTCTTCATGGGGTTTGGCACACTGCTGATGAAGTTCACCAACTTGGACGGATTCCTACTCAACTTAGTAAGCCGCGAGTCAGGTTCGGGTAAGACCACAATCTTGCAAGCTATCAATAGCATCTACGGCAGGCCCAAAGAATTGATGCTATCCCCCAAAGATACATACAACTCACGCATGAGCCGCCTTGGGGTAATGCAGAGTTTTGCGGTGACGATGGATGAGATAACAAATATGTTGCCTGACCAAATGTCTAACCAAGTGTATGACGTAACTTCAGGTCGTGGTAAGAACCGCATGAAGCAGCACGATAACGCCGAGCGCAGGAACGATACCAAGTTTCAGACTGGCCTTATTACATCGTCTAATCGTTACGTTACCGATGCGCTGCTGTCCATAAAGGGATTCCCTGACGGTGAACTAAAACGTATTTTAGAGATCAACATTAAACCCGATCCGTTTGACGATGCAACGTGGGCACGTGAACATTTTGGTAAGTTGATGAACAACTATGGTCATGCCGTTGAGCCGTTTTGTCAGGCAATAGTTGCACAGCTACCGATGGTCAAGGAAAAGTTATCTGAAATGCAGGCACGAATTGAGCGCATTGGGGAGATCAAGAATGCCGAGCGTTATTGGGCGTTGATGGCCTCCCTTGCTATGACTGGCGGCGCGATTGCTAAGCAGCTTGGGCTGCACGATATCCCAATCAAGCCGGTGTTTGACTACTCCATAGAGTTAATTAAGGAGACCCGTGTACGTAACCGTGAGTACATGTTTGATAGCGATGACTTTTTGGGTGGCTTCTTGCAGCGGCACTTCAGCGAAATCTTGGTTATCAACGGCACTAAGGATGGACGCACTGGACTAGATAGCGGGCCGGTTAAGGAACCACGGGGCGCATTGACTGCGCGGTACGAGCCCGATACCAAAATGCTATACATCGTGAACCGCAGCTATCGTGAAGATTGCGGCAAAAACTTTACCAGTTATGAGGACTCGCTTGCTCCGTACCGTAAGAGCGGCGCACTGGTCGGGCAGAAGAAGAAACGTATGACTGCTGGTACAACCGCTAACACCCAAGCACCAGTAAATGCCCTGTGCTTTGACACGACTAAGTTGGAGTTCTTTAACGAGAACGTACTGCTAAGTGAAGATTCTGAATCTCCCACTGCTGATTGAGTGGCACAAGTTCCAACCGGGAACATCTTTCTTTGTGCCTTGCTTAGAGCGCAAGCCCGTGCAAAACTTTATTTTGCAAGAAGCCAAACGGCTTGGGCTAAGCGTTGTTTGCAAACAAGTTATTGAGAACAAAGTTTTTGGGGTGCGCGTCTGGCGCAATGAGGATTAATCCTCCTCAAAGAACTTTGCTTCGATCTCAGGGCGTAGCTTCTTGTTAAACGTGACACCATTAATCATGTTCTTCTCAGCGTTTTTACGTGCCGCTAAGGATTTGTTTTTAGTCTCACCAGTTATACGTTCTGTTGGGTGCGCCGCATTAAAAGATGCAATACCATCATTGACCTCACTTAGCATATCAGTATCGCCAGCAGTTTTTGCCATATCGTACAGGTTGAGCAGACGGACGCGGCGTTGTAGAACTTCCTTCTCAAAGGCTTTAGCAGCAGAAGTCTTTTCGTAAGTGCTGGACAGGTTTGCGGGAGAGAATCCAAAGGCTTGCATAAATGAGTTATATGCGCCGATATCTTCCTCAATGGGGTCGCCCTTAAGTGTCTTAGCACCTTCGGTCATATAACGGAACCCCTTCATGCCGTTACGTATAAAGCTAGGAGCCAGCGACTCAACGGCGCGTTCTACATGCCCTTCGTTCATCATCTTGATTGCTTTATCCGCATTGACTGCATACGAAGCAGCAGGGCCAAGCGCCTGTTGGATAGCAGTCAGAGCAAAGCCATGATCGGCAACACTGCGTGGGTCATCCCGATAGATCAAGTCCGTTGCAATACCTATACGGTTTGCCAACTCCAAATTGGTTGTGTAATTTAGTGGGCCTTTGTATAAGAACTCACCAAAGGCATCCCGCATCTCTTCATTGAAGTCATACGGTTCATCGTCATCACCAAACAATGCGTGAATCATGGTAGCCAGCGTAGACATAGCGCCGTAGAAAGGTAATCCCTTTGCACCAGCAAATGCCATTGCCATACCGTATGTGGCAAGAAGTTGTTTACGGGCGGCATCACGTACCTGCTTACTCTCGCCCTTGTAAGCCTGATGGAAGGCACGGGCCATGACAAACGCGCTGTTCCACACAAACGACTTGAACGTAAAGGCTACACGGCCCAACGGGTGCTGCATCCACTTAGGAGCCGTAGCAGCAATGCCTGATGTATGAACATCTTTTACCGTTGTAATTGCTTCGCGGATCGCATCTTGCTCGCTCTTACCATTTTGCCTTGCCAAGTCATAGGCAGCAATAGCCGTAGTAGCGCGGTTGTATTTTTCACTTACAGAGAAAGGCCATGCTAAACCTTCAAGTATCTTAGCTTTAACCCCAGTGTAGTCCGCAGTGGTTTCTCTACGCCCTTCCAATATCTCACGGGCCGTTGTGTGCTCAAGTTGAGCATGGTCTGTCATGGCTTGGTACAGCGCTTTGTACTTTGGGTCGTTCTGCCACTGATTAACTGCAACCTTACTGGCATTGAGCATTGCAATTCGAGCATCATTAAGGCCGTACTTACCACCAAGCATAGGCCAAACCAGCATGGGTAGTGAAGTCAAGTTGACCAGTGCAGATGATACGTTACCTGCGATGAACTCGAAGTAGCTTAGCGTTGTAGCGCCATGCGTAAGAGCACCGAACGTGGGGTTATGGTAGAAGTTAAGTTGACTACGGATGTTGTTTGCTGCTGCGGTAACATCATCACGGTTAGTGTTTTCTGCTTGGGCACCAATCTCTTCTACTGCTTCGTCAATCTTAGCGGAGTATTCGGAATTAGCCAGCTTCCTAGCCCACTTAACAGATACATCCCCATAGGCACGGATGATGTCACGCTCCATACCCCGCACGTTGTCACGCTTCATGAATTGCTTGGCAATAGACTGAGCAGGAAACAAAGCTAAGTAAGATTGGTACACGCTATCGAGTTGCTGCTGGCTTGCTTCTTTCTTTTGTAGGTCAGCCATGATAGTTCCTAAGAAGGAACCGGGCGGTACACCAGCGCCATTAAACGCAATGGTTTGCAAGTTTTGGTACAGCTTGTGCGGCTGGTTTTTAAGTACATCATTGACGAACTGTTGGCGCTCACGGATAGACTGGAACGCAGAAGCCGCACGCTCCCCACTTGCAGGGTCAACATACTCTACCCAAAAATCCCCACGGCGCAGGAACGGGATGTAACCTGTAAGTTTCTTTCTGGTCTCAAACTGTAACTTCAACTTAGTTGCCAGTGTAGGCGACACATTGCTTAATAGGAAGGCTTCGTATTCCTTCAGACTGCCTTCATAGAAGCCCCGAACCGTTGTGTACACATTACGTACATCCGCAGGTAACGAGTTAAATGCGGCCCGCATCTGCGCGGCTTGAGCGGATTGGGTTGCGGTAGGCTGGAACTTAGGGTCAGCTAAATCAATTTCCTCAAGGCTGGCGTCATAGGCAAGCTGGTTAAGACGCTCCATTGCCTGCGGGTGGGCCTTCTGCACAGCCATAAACTTTTTGTAGTTTTGGTTGGCCTTAACAATACGCTGTTCTTGGCTACCATTACGCTTCTCAAGCGCATTAAGTAATTTCTGTATAGAAGGAAGTGCCTTGCCATACATAGTGTTTAGGTTATCCAAGCGCAACATACCAAACAACATCCTAGTAGCGGCTGGCCCCATGTACATTGGGCTATCTTTGTTGCTGATGTTGGAGAACGTATTCCTAGCATCTTCTAGCGTTTGCCCTATCAATTGAGGCATGGATTTACCAATATCCCCCACAGCATTGAGCCCAGAACTAACAGCTTGCCCCATACCAAAGAACAAAGTATCTACGTTGCTTGGCTTTATATCTTTGGAAATGTCGATGGCGTTGTTGACAAACTTTAACCCAGCATCATAGGCAGACTGCCCTTTACGGAAGCCCAAGAACTCGGCAACGGACTGCATGATGCGAACAAACATGTTTTCGCTGCGCGGTGCTTTGATTGTTTTGAGTAACGCTTGGAACTCAGGGTTACCAGTCAACTCAGCAGCAAACTCCTGCAAGCTGTTTGCACCATAGGCAGAACCGAATTGGTTTTTAACTTGCTCAAAAAACTTAGCAAATTCTTTGGTCAGTGGATGGTTGGGGTTATCCAGCACATGCGAAATAGCGGCATGGGTAACTTCATGGATAAAGGTATGCGCGTTTAATCCATTAATTGAATCAAGTGTAATCGTGTTGGTAACTGGGTCATAGAAACCTGATACCCCCGCAGTGTTGCCAATAACAATTTTGGTTTTTAAACCCAACGACTGAATCTTGCGTAGTATCCGTTGAACTTCAGGCGATTTGATGGTGTTGCCCAAATGCCCAAGCAAGCCATTAAGGTCACTCTTTTCCGCTAGGTTACGCCCAGCTTCATCTAGTTCTGGCCCAACATAAGTAATGTTGTACAAAAACGGGGATATTTCTTTTATCTCACGCTTTAGAGCAACGCCTTGCGCTTTAGGTAAAGAAGTAAGTATGTTGTTAATTGCAATTAACGGGCCTTTTTCTTTAAGAGCTTCTCCAAATGCGTACTGCATTTCTTTAGGTAAGCTATTAAATACATGAGTAGCTACTTTAGCCCATATATCTTTTGCGTTTAGTTTAGTTTTTTCAACAGCTTCAATGTTGTTTTTAGTTTCCCGTATATGCGCTTCTACTATACCTTTAGCCCGTTCTTCAAAATCAGAAATGGCTTTACGGGTCACATTAGAAATAACTGTGTCACGTTGCTTTTGAGGTAGCCCCTGCAAATAAGAAAGCAGTTGTGGCGCATCACCGCCAGAAGCAGCAATAGCTTTTGATACACCCTCAAGTTCACGCTGGTTCTTTGCTGTTTGCTCTGGTTCTTCAGCCTTGGCAATAATGTCTTGCAGGTCAATGTACCGATTAAGCAGCGCAGGTAGACGCAGCATGTTGTGCTCGTCAGTACCAATTTGGGACTGGGCAGGGAGGTCTTGGGGCTTAACTCCCATTTTGCCTGCCGTATCGAGCAAGATACCGCGCATTACGCTATCGGCTTTCTTGTCGTTGTCCTCAACAAACTTAGTGCGTTCTTGCTCCGCTGCAACTACACCTTGCTCGGCTTTGATTTTATCCGCCGCAGCCTTTTTGCCTATTGACTTGGCTGGTGCTTCTTGTCCTTGCGTTTCTGTTTGCTGGGTTTCAATGGTTTGATTGCCACTTGGGGTTCCTTCTTGAGTTGTGGGTTCGGTTATTGGGGCTGTTTCTAATGCACTGGGTTGTTGGCTTTCTCTTGCATTAGGTTCTCCAATAGCTGCGCTAGGAGATACCACTCCGACGGGTTCAGTGGATTCAATGCCTCCGGTGCTGGGTGCATTATTGGATTCACTAGGAACTGAAACGCTTGCTCCACTTGGCTGTTCGACATTTGCTGCAACATTCTCTGCTCCTTGGAACTCTGGACGCGCTAGGAATGCGTCAATCTTTTCTTTAATAGGCTGGCTGCGGTTCTCACTATACGCAGTAAGTATCCGTTTAACTTCGGCAGCATCAGCAGGGTTAGAGATATCCTTACCTTCTAACAACTTGTTCTTGCGAATAAGCGCAGTGTGCCCAATACCCAGACCCTTTAAAGCCTCGTCGTTAATGACCGTGGGTAGTTGTTGTGGAGTAGGCGGTACAGGTTTCTGTACAACTACAGGTTCAGTAATATCGGTCGTTACATCCGCCGCGTTTACATTAGGTTGAGTTGCTATTGCAGGAGTTGTTGTAGGTTGTACAGCTTTTGGCCCGCGCTTAGCGGCCAGCGCAGCATTTTCTGTCTGTACTTGCCCAATGGTTTGCGCCAATGGGGATGGCTGTTGGGCCAATGATACCAAGTCAGTAGGTGTATCGGTCAGTTCAGCAAGTGCGGCTTTTAGCTTTTTCTGAGCTTCTTTGACTTCAGCCGCATCACGCTGTTCAGCCAACCGCTGCTTGTTGATCTCAGCCTTTTCATCCTTTGTTGCAGCCTTCTCCACCGCAGGAGTCAACGCGCCTTGTTCAGTAAACAGTTCTTGCTGCGTACCCTTAAGTTCTTTAGGCGGCTTTATGCCCTCATACTTTTCCCTAAGCGCTTTTACTTGGTCAGTTTCTGACACGGGTGGGTTTATTAGACTTGTAGCTGGGCCAGTCTCAAACCCGGGCAACTCTTGTTGCGCTTGAGCAGCTTGTAAACCTTCAATCTGTTGTCCAGTGCGTCCAACTTCAGCAGCAAGCTGTCGTTCTTGTCTTTTACCCAATGCTTCTTGGTACTGCTGTTGGCGTTCTTTACCTCGACGCCCCGCCTCAATGCCACCACCTAGTGCACCAAAAGCACCACCACCCACTGCACCACGGACAGAGGACTCCATGATGCGATCCCACTCTTTACTACCAAAGATTTGTGGGTTTTTACCTACGAAGTTTTCAGCAGCAATACTGATGGCTTCTTGCATACCTTCGGTAAGACCTTCAGCACCAGAGGCTTCTAGCATGCCTGCGGACACAGAGCGCAACAAGCCCTTGTCCATGCCAGACTTCTCAAGAACTTTCTCAATAATGCCGACCTTCATGGGGCCGGTCAGCTTACCCATTAGCTTTGCAGGAAGCACGGAATCAAGCGCAGCAGAGCCAGCACCAAACAATAAAGATGCTCCGGGCGCTAGTTCGCCAGTTTTTTCGTATACGTTTTGGAATACCTCTGGGGCATTCTGTGCGTAAGAGCCAAGGAAGATACCGGCGTTTTGCCCAAGCTCTGCCTTTGCTGCAAGTTGTGGTGCAGCCTGTTTAAGACCTTGATTAACAAATGCAGTGGCGGCTTCCCCAGCAAGACCACGTTCTGCGGCTTGTGCGGCTAATGCTTTTGCTGCGGCAGTTGTGGCAGTACGTCCCGCTAATGCTGCGCCCCCTACACCGGGGATAAGTGAAGTAGCAATGTTAGGAACTTGTTCTGCAATGGTTTCCAAAGCAAAACCGGGGTAGTCCCCTATACCTTTAACATCACTTAAGCTGCCATACTGAGGGGCATAAGACTTAGAAATTTCTTCCTGTGTCTGTTTGGCCTCTTCCATTTGCTGCTTGGCGTAATCATCAAAGCCAAGAGCAGACGCACCCATTGCAGGGATAATGTCGCCAAAAGTAGACCCAAGCTGTTTAGCGCCACGGACAATACCCTTTTTTGCTATCTCCCCATACGTGTAGTCAGGCTTAAACCCAGACGTATCCGGTTCTGCGGGTTGGGAAAACTGTTGCGCAATTTGTGCTAGGCGTGTAGCGGCACCCGTATCTCCAGCAGCATCGGCATTTCGCAACGCTTGCAGGACGCTTTTCAAGTCCATACAACTTCCTTTTTACTTTGTTGCCGAGTACTTTTTAATTAACGCCATATCGTCTGGATTAATAGATGGCCCATTACCTATGTTTCGTGTTGCATCCCGCGCCAAAATTTGGTCAATCTTTTGGGCAAGTGCTTGTTGGAATTCTGGTTTGCCCTCTACGTTTTTACCATACTGGTCTATAAGCTGTTTTTTAAATGCCTGTACCTCGGGGTGACTAGCATAGTCGTTACGCCATTTAATAAGTTCGTTTTGACTTAAACCGCCTTTACCTTCAGCAGCAGCTTTAGCAAGATCGGCTTTAAGTTCAGCCGCTAATAGGCGGGAACTAGCACTGGTATCCGCAGCGTATCGAGTAGCCTCGCCATGTTCCCTAGCAGCGCCCATTGTGGCGGCAGCGCCAAGCTCCGAGCTATACCTGCTAGTTGCGGCCTGTACATCAGCATTACGCATAGATGCGCCGACTTGTGCCACGGTAGACCATTGCTGGCTGGCAATTTCCGCATCTTTAGTACCGAGGTCAAGGTCTTTACCCTGTGCCGCCAAAACGGCGGTAGTACCAAACCTATCTTGTGCCGCTTTTCGTTCAGCGGCTTGCGAACGAAACTGTTGCGCTGATTTCCAGTCATCCCTAGCTTCAGCCCGTTCTGCTTGCGCCACATAAGCCAATTCTTTCTGGCGTTCTTTCTGCGCTTTCTTAAGTTCTCTATTGGCAACTTGCCAATCTTCCGCGCCAACCATTGCACCCTTACCAATATTCTCAAGGGCGTGTTGCGAAGTGCCAGCCATCATTGCTAGGCCAGCTTTAAAAATTGCCATGCCTCTAGCCTGCTCTCTATCAGCACCGGCTTGTAGGGCTTCTGCTTCCAAAGATTTTTTATAGTCCTCTAAAGGAGTGCCTGTAGGCTTACCTTTTTCTAAATCGTCCTGTAAAAGCTGTTCTCTTTTAGCAAATTTAGATTCTTCGTCGGCAAGCCGTTCAGTTGTTAAATCAAACATACCCTTACCACGGGTCACTTTAGGAGCAGGGGGTATTACAAATGGGCTAGTAGCAGGCGCAGCTATGTTAGGCATGGATATGCCTGTACCCGATGTTGCTGGGGCTGTTGGGTTTTTAATAAGTTGGTCGATACCCAAAGCTGCCGTATCTCCAGATGGCGTACCAGTTGCAGGGGATGCGCTGGCTACACGGGGGTCGTTTGCTGTTGTCATTTGGCCCGGTCGATTTGTAATAAGCGCAGACGGGCCTCGCGTTTTAAGTTCCTGTAATTGTTCTAAAGATAAATTAGGCAATTTGGATATAACATCTTGCGCAGCTTTGCGTTCAGCGTCTGTTTGCGCGGTAAACAAACCACTAACCCCCGTTGCAGGGCGATACTGGTCGTATAGTGACTCGCGTAACTTACGCGCTTGCATCATCTTGTCGCCTTCTTCCCTAGCTTGGTCGTACCATTGGGAAGCCCCTGCTTTAGTTTGGTCATACCACCGACCAATTGGGGTTGTACTACCTTCAGCAAACGCAACAATGCCACCCGGCGCATAACTTTGTGTAGGTAAGTTGCTAGGTAAGTTGTCAACACCGCCCGCTTGCTGAGCTTGGGCTAGTATTTGTTCGGCAATGGGGGGCTGTTCCGCTTGTTGAGCGCCTTGCATACCACTCGCTTGCGCTTGATCTTTTGTCTTTTGCTGGATAAGGGGTATGCCAATATACGCAGGGATGACGCCATCCTGCACACCCTTAGTGAGCATCGCAATCGAATAGGATTCGGGATTAGCTAAGATTTTTTGGGCAATGCCGGTCATGCTGCTACCCTCTTTTTATTCAAAACATTGTGTAGGCCCAGTGTATCTAGGCCGTGGCTAGCTTTAATTACACCACCTTTTTTATTTGGCTTTATCATAGAATTTAAACCATAACCTGCGGTGGCAAGGCCAGCAAGTTGCGATATGCCGCTAGGCGCTGCTTGGTACGAAGTTGTTGTTTGGCCCGGCACAGCGTAGCCGCGTATTATTGCGTTATATGCATTGATGTTATTCAATGGCTGCTGCTGTTGCTGAGCGTAATTGTTAATCGCATTGTTAATGTATTGCTGATTCTGGTTTTGCTGCTGCCCACCAATTTGATTTTGCAGCCCAAGAATGTTCATCTGCGCCCCAAGTTGGGAAGTACCAATGTTACTTAATTGCCCAGCCGTTTGCCCAGCTAGGCCATAGCCAGCTTGTTGTGCGCCAACTCCTTGCAGACCAGTTTGTGCGCCTTGCATACCTTGCGCAGTACCTTGCAGTCCAGTCTGTGCGCCTTGGAGCCCATATTGACCGGCGTTGATAGCTTGACCAACCCCTTGCAGTCCAGTCTGTGCGCCTTGCATACCTTGCGCTGTACCTGCTAAAGACCGATCTAAACCCGCAAGTCCAGTCTGTGCGCCTTGCATACCTTGCGCAGTGCCTTGAAGTCCGGTTTGAATACCTTGCAGACCAGTTTGCGCACCTTGGATACCAGCTTGCATGCCTTGTAAACCCAAATTAGCGCCAAATTGTTGGGCTTGCTGTGCTTGTTGATATGCGTTTTGTAAGCCTTGCGCTTGGATATCACCTTGCTGTAATGCTAAATTACGCCCACGCTCTGCCCGCATAATGGCATCTCGCCCACCACCAAAGGCACCGGCACTAGCGGCTTGTGCTTGTTGTTGCGCACCTTGAATAGCTGATTGGCGTGTGGCATCACGTTGCTGGTTCGCTACAACATTTTGCATATACGGGGACATATATGCTTGCATAGCATTGGGATTAGTCGCTTGCTGAGCATATTGATTACCAGCATTTGCTGCTTGGTTGCCATAACCCGCACCTTGCGCACCGTAATATTGGCCCCCTTGGGTACCAAGGTTTTGGCCTTGCATGCCAGACTGCATCCCTTGGTTGCCATAATATTGGCCTCCTTGAATGCCGAGGTTTTGGCCTTGCATGCCAGACTGCATCCCTTGGTTGCCATAACCATACGCTTGGTTTTGCGCTATATTGGCATTTTGATTAGCTTGCCCATAGGCTTGCTGCCCTATGTTTTGGCCCTGCATACCAGATTGGAAACCAGCTTGTCCGTAACCAGCACCTTGGGCAGCGGTGTTTAGTCCGCCTTGACCTGCCATGCCAGCAAGTTGAGTGGCTTGGTTAAACTGCCCCGGCATTTGCAGGTTTGCAGCATTCCTTTGAACTTGAATTTGTAAAGGATTAAAACCAGCTACGTAATCTTGCGGATTTTGGCTATACGGCCTAAAGGGTTTTGTACCCGTTATATTACCCGCCGCGTCTGTATTAAACAGTTCTTTTGTAACCGCGCCAATTGATGTCTCAACTTGAGGACGAAGCCAATCAGGAACATTTGACTGCGTAACATTTGTATTGGTTGGTGTATTACTGCTACCGCCACCGCCGCCAGAACCAAAATGGTATAAACGAATACCATCTTTAGAATAACCATTAAATTTATTTGGAATTAGCATTTAAATGCTCCTTGCGATAATTTTCAAAACGCTCAACTACAATGGCTTTCCACATTTCTGGCAAATATTCACCGGCTTTTTCAGGCCCAACGCAAATATGTACGGCGTATGCCATTATGTTTCCGGCAGCATAACGAAGTGTGTGCGCGATTTCTAACCCATGCTCATCTTTTGTTCTCTCAAACGTGTTTGCTGTTTGGTATGCATGGATAACAGACACCCACATTGGTAATATTTGCTGTTGTATAGTTTGGTAAAAAGGATTTGTAGGTAAATAAACAAGGGCAATTGCAAACGCATTGTTAATTTCATGCTCTACGACTTCTTTGTCTTTATCAACAAGGTCATCCCACGTATGGGCTAAATCCACAAACATTCGGAACATGTTTAAAGCATCTTGGTTTCCACCAAACCACTCTAATTTTCCTTCCATGTTCATATAAGTGCCTCTACTAAAGTATTTCTAGGTTCAAAGTTGTAGCGTTTCCACAAGCGTACTATGGCTGGACGCCCATAGCCTTGGATTTTCGTTGCGCCACGTTGTTTTAGCAAGAGCTTTAGCTGCCCCATAGTGTCTTCACTTGAAATAAGTTTGCCCCCAATAGTGGTTACAAACGCTACCCTATGCAGGGGGTAATTGATAAACGACACGGTTGCAGCACCATGAATCTTGTTCTCTTCGTCAATTGCTACCAGTAAAAGCCATTGTCCAGCCGCTAAAAATGCTTGGATATGGGAGACATTGTAAGACGCCGCCCAATCTGGGAACTCCCCACCCTTTTGCATGGCCTCTTCAATAAAAGGCTGCACCGCAGGCCAGACTTGCTGAACATGCTCAGTTTCAACATGACGAATGTAAAGAGTCATTATTTTCTTAACAAAGAAATAATGCCACCCTTCGCAGAACCATTACCCCCACTAACTCTGTCATCCCTACGATTACCTTTATTGTTGATGTAACTAGCTAAAAGATCATCTTGATTTTGCTGCGGCATTGATTGCGGTTGCGGCATTGATTGCGGTTGCGGCATTGGCTGTTGATACTGTTGCTGCATCATCGGTTGTTGATACTGTTGCTGCATCATCGGTTGTTGCCCAGCGCCCATACCATCGTAGCTATTACTAAATGGGTTAAAAGTAGAAGGCATATAGAACCCTTGTTGTGGCCCGGTTCCATAATTACTTACGTTATTAGCCGTATATGGGTTTCCATAGTCTTGAAACTGTTCATGGTATATAGGTTGGTAAACCTGCGTATCACTACTTGATTTATAGTCTTTTGAAATCCCCGCAGTAGGAGTAGTGGACGCAGTGGGTGCAGCAGCAGCAGCATTACCACTACTACTACTACCACCACCACCGCCACCACCACCGCCACCACCGCCACCATAAGAAGGTGTTGCAGGTGTTGCTCTTGGGCCACCAGTGGAAGGACTAGCGCCTACGCCAAATATGGCGTTAGTTACCGCAGGGAAAGCTCCTAATGCTTTATTTGTAAGGCTTGTGCCAGTATTCCCTCCGCCAACACCGGCTTGTGCTGCGCTAACACCTGTACCACTTAGGCCACTACCTGTGCCAGCAAAACCCATACCTGCACGGGCAGCGCCGCCACCACCACTACTACCAGCAGGGCCATTACCACCAACACCGGCACCTGCCGCGCTAGCGCCTGAACCGCTTAGGCCACTACCTGTGCCAGCAAAACCACTACCCGCACGGGCGGCATTACCAGCAGCGCTGCCGCCTGAATCCCCACTAGAAGTGCCGCTGTCTTTACTACCTTCACCACCATCCTCAAAATGTACTACTCTAGTTGAAGCAAGACCACCTGTTGCCATGTGCCCGCTGGGTAGGTTATCACCTTGTGTTTGTTGCTGATACCCTTGTGGCATTAGGGATGCTAATTGCCCAAATTGGGATTGTTCCCAGCCACCATTTCCACCTTGTTGCGGTGCTTGATAACCTTGCGGCATTTGTGTCTGCAAGTACATACGGGGATCACCGAAGTTAAATGGGGTTGACCCACCAAACTGATTTGTTGCTACGCCCTGAAGCCCTTGCCCAATGTTATTAGAGCCCCCACCAAAACCAAAACCATTGCTACCATTAAGACCTTGGGCTGCTGGCGCATTTAAGTCGGAACCGCCGCCGTAACCACCACCAGTGTTGTAGCCACTGTTACCAAACCCACTATACCCACCGCCACTGCTACCCATGCCAAAATCGCCACGACCGTTTGAGCCGCCGTTTAGTAGGTCACCACCACCACCCCCCATACCCCTACCGGAAGGTGACCCGCCGCCAGTGCTACCCATTCCACTGCCACCACCGTTGCCACCGCCACCACCACCGTTGCCACCACCAGCCATAATATTCTCCTTATGCGGGCAAAAATTTGCCAGCGTTAATTTCACGACCCTGTTTGGGGTTGCCTGTACGCGCCTTGCGTACCCGATGCATCATTGAGTACAACTGTTTAGCACCAGCATCTGAAGACCCATTACCCAAGTGAGAAACGACATCGGCGGGAACTACGAACTCGTCGGTAGCCAACCGTGCGGGTTGCTTGCCAGCAATAGTAGCAGGGATATTGTCTGACATCCCATCGCCCGGGCCTTTGAGCATACGCCCACCATCAGAATAACCGCCAAGATCAGCAATGCCGCCATCAGCGTAACGGTACCGGTCTGACGATGGCTCTGACGCTTGATAAACATTGGGGTCAAATTTAAAATGGCTTAATGGCCCCGTGTATTTTTCTGGCGTATACCCCGTACCTTTTGGCGTCATCAACGCGGTAAGCCCAAGTGCGCCTGCGCCACCATATAGTAACTTCTTAGACGCTGGTAAGGATTTCCACTCTTTACCCAAATCTTGCAGGAAGCTAGATTCTTTTGTAGAAGAGACGGGTGGGAGTGTGGAAGAGCCGGGTTTGAGGCCGCTAATACCTAATCCTTCTGTACCAGTTCCAGAAGTTAAACCCGCCATTGAAGACTGCGGCGTTAATGGCGGCAATGATGTATCCATTGGGACGTTAGGAATGCCCATATCCCCTGCCATACCCGAACCCAGAGGAGGGGTTGAACCCGCTAACATTTGGTTAGTGTTAAAGTTTGCCCCCGGAACATCCAAAAAGTTTGTACCCGTAACACCGGTAGGTGGAATAGGTGCCGCTGCCGGAATAGCAGGAGGAGTCTGCATTGGGCTAAAAGAAGCACTGGAAGGCAGGCTTAAACCCGGAGTAGCAGCTTGTGTCCCAAGACTAAAGTTACTAGCGGCGGCGGGGTTAAACATATTTGCTTCTGGTAGAAGGCTAGTAATGCCGGGAGTTGTAGCAGCTTGAGCGCCTAGACTAGTTGCCGTTGGGGCCGCAGCAGCACCGGGCATAACCCCACTTCCAAATATCTTATTACCAATACCGCCCATTAGGCCACCCATTAAAGCACCTTTAAGGGGATCACCACCAGTAAGAAGTGATGAGCCTCCGCCCATTGCTGCGCCCATCAAGGCTGATTCAACTATTCCACCGTCCATAACAGACTCCTTAAAACTTTACAAATAATATCATGCGGGCAGCGCCGAGACAAACGACATAGTGGCTACTACCGACTGGGTAGAAGGTTTGGTTGGCGTGCCAGATGCTGCGTAGTACTCAATGGTTACGGTGGCAATTGTGGGTGACCAGTAAATTTCTATATAGTCATTTGCCGCCATAGAAACAAAGTAGTTCCAGCCTTTAATATCATGGGATGGAACACCCGCGCTTTTACGAGCCGGTATGCCAACTTTACCCGTAGAGCCGGGGATATCTGCGCCGTTTTGTTTAAGCCAAATAAAAACATCTTGCGGAGCGTTATCCAGATTTTGAATTTGTGCGCTAAATTGCAGGTTGTATATCCCAGCGGCAGCTACTGTAATCTTGGAAGAATTAATTGATACACCATTGGAAAAATCCGTGGTGTTCAGCGTCATCAGCGCAGCAGTGTTTGCAGTTGTAGTTTGTGATTGGTTGCTAGAAAACGCGCCGTAAGGAACCCGCAAGCCAGACGTATCCGACGATGCCCGTAGCTGTCCAAGAATATTGTCAAGTTGATTAAAGTACAAACGCAAAACGTTGGTTAACTGGTTGACGTAGTTTTCTTCATACTCTTTGGTAGCCGCAGGTAAGCGCGGCGCAACAACCCGATTGAGTTCGTATTCTGAGGTTACAACGTAGGTCATCGCCGTCCATCCGGTCTAATATCAATACGGGGAGCCCCAAGCTGCCATTGCGTACCGATAGTGTTGGATGTGATCTGCATTTGCATTTGACGACCACGAATCCTAATGTAAACCTGCCCCGTGAACTGATCGACATTAATAACCGAGGGGGCCATGCCTGTATAAGAAACCCCAGCACTGCCGGACTGCGTAATACCTGAACCTGAGTTAGTCAAGCCTTGCAAGTACATAGTTACAGCGGGGGTTGTACCACCAGTTGAACCACGAAAAGTCATATCAGGCAGCATACGATACACAAACGCAAAGTTGTGCCCATCCCCAATATCGTATTGAGAAGACGTTATAGACGCCGCAATTGGCAGCGTTGTGCTTGTTTCGTTGTCGTCTACGCCATACTCATGCTGCACAATGTTGTAACTGTAGGTAGCTGCAATTGGATAATTACGTAGACCAGTATCCAACCATGCTGTACGAGCCATAGACCCATACTGCCACAAATCTTCAGCATAGTTATAAACTACATATTTATCTACAGTATTGCTAGCCGATGAGCAGTAGAAAAACCAAACTTCGTTAAAGCCTTCATTGGTGCTGGCAAAAACTTGATCGGATTGCACAAGGTTGATGTCGCTATATATGTATTGACGCAAATCGCAACGGAGTGTTTGAACCCGACCATCATATTTGTAAAACTTATCTACGCCCATCCAATAGCTAACACCTGAAGCCATAGCAGCGGCGTTAGGGCCAATAATCGAGATGTTGTCAGCTAAAAGTTGCGTACCCCACACGTATGGAGGCCCAAGGTACTGCAATGAATACAGCGATGAGTCTGTCCACACCACAATTTCTTGGCGACTTTGTAGGGTTGTAACAATTTCAGAGCCATGCGATAAACGGGTGCTGCCAGCTTGGTTGGTAATGGCTGGATACCATGTAGTTAAAGACTCTTGATCTGACCAACGGATAAGCATGGGGTCAAATACCGTGCTGCCGTAATCATTGCAACCAAAAACAATTAAGAATCGACTAGCATCAGAAACAGTAAATGTACTTTGGGCCGAAGGAGTATAGCCATCAGAACCTGCTAAAGATGATAAAGGTATACCACGAGGGGAGATAGTTTGTATCCCTAGTTGAGAACCTGATGTATTGACTACAAGACCTGCATTCATAGGGCCAGAACTAACGGATGCCCCAGCGCTTACGGTATAGGTTCCGGCCCCACCTGTGCCCGTACCGGTAAACGTTATTGTTCCAAGAGATACGTATGTTCCACCGGATTCATAATAAATCGTCATCCCCGCTGCTAAAAGCGTTCCTGAAGTAACTTCGCTAACCGTAAGCGTATTAGTACCCGCGCCAGAGCAACTTGCCGTTACAGTTGCGTAGCTGGACATCAGATTAAATGTACTACTAGTCAAATACTTCACGTAATAAAGTACTCCCGGAAGCAAGCCAGTTGGTAATGCGCCCGTTGTAGATAGTGTGATCGGTGTCCCGTTTAGTAGCCCAAGATTGCAGGTAACAACGCAAGGCGACGCAATAGTCAGCGTAATGATTGTAGGTTGATAGCCTACAGCAGCGTCCCAGTAATACATTGGGCCATTGCGGGGGCCATAGATTAAATTTTGCCCCCAATTTATTTGGTTCCAAATACGCAAACCTGTAGTTGAAATAACCACTGGGCTACCAATGCCCCAACTACCTGAACCCCAAGCGCCAGCACCCCACCCCACTGCGGGAACATACGTAGTTGAGCCGGTTGTAACTTGATACACAGCGTAGGTAGTACCACCCCCTAAAGTAACATTAGACGTTGCAGCACCCGTAACGCGGATACTATATGTTGACGATGTTAAAAAGGTAATTTGGTATTCACCAAAAATAGACACTCCTCCAACAACAGGTATTAACGTATAAGTTAACCCCGTAGGAGTACCAGCAGTGGTAGTAATTGCAGTACCGTTATAGGTAGTAGACAAAGTGAACGTAGTAGTCCCATTTGTAGCAATAATGTAGTAGGTTGTTGGGCTTAAGTACCCAGTAATTGACCCCGTACCACCAAGCGTACCTGTGATTGTTATAGCTTGTCCTACTACTAAAGTAGTTGCAGTACATGAAAACTGCCCTGCTGTACCAGTGATTGCAACTGAAGCTAAGCTAGAAACCGCTGGGTAAAAAGTAACGTAATCCCCGTTAACAAAACCACCCTGCGAATCTGTTACTACAACAGTTGTTTGCCCACTGGAGTTGGTTGCAGTGTTGGTTGTAAATTTGTTTACCAGCGGTATTTCCGCACGGATAGGGGTAACGTCATAGTACGCGCCCCCATTCTCGATATAGAACTTAGAGGAAGTGCCAACCCCCAACAAATTTTGCCCAGCCAAAGTTATCCAGTTCCACAGGGAACGGCAAAGCCCTAAAAAAGTGTTAGCAGAAATACGCTGCCACCCACCAATTTTTTCGGGTGTACCTTGGCGAAAACGTACCTTGTCGGACTCGTACCAACCACCTTCGTTGGTATACCGAGTGTTTTCCCGGTTAACCCCCGGCTTGAGTTGGAGCTTTTGTAAAGGCATGGTTTACACGTTTCTTTCAAAATGCGGGCAATCGACCAGCGATTTGAAGTTGCCACCCCACCGGTTTTTTGGATGCAGGCTTTCCCAATAGGAGCCAAGCGGGGCAAGAATTTCTTTGTCCCAGATTATCTTCCCATCCTTGAAGAAATTCAAGTCTATGGCACACCTTTTAAGGTGGATGGAGTTCATGGTCTTTGAGCGACCAGTCTTAAAGTAGATAGCTTGTTGCTCGGGGGTGCGGGCCAATTCCCCGCCAGTGACCACAAAACCTTGGTCTGTAGCGTATTGGACAAGTTTGCCCATGTCCAGCAGGAATGCCGCTTGTTCTTGGTTCAGGCTCATACCACCTCCGATTTTTTGAGTTCTTCATCCGTTTCGCCGTGGGACAGCTTCACGCCAGCCAGTAGACCAATGAAGCCGCCGACGATGGTTTGAAATGCGGGCGATATGAGTTTGAAGATTTCTGCGTTGTCCACAAGAGGGTTAAAAAGACCAGCCATCAGCACCCCGACCATTCCAATGACAACAACGCACAGAGTGAAACTGACCATTAGGGTCACGAGGAAGGTAAGTTTTGCTTTCATTTTGGATTCCTTATATCTGCCAGCTTCTCAATTGTCCTGCCGCCAAAGTACGCACCCATAATGAGCATACCCCAGTTTCCAAGCAGGGTGACATAAGATTGGTTGGCATTGAGATTGAACGCCGACATCATGGCAAACAGGAAGTAGCCTACAAAAATAGCTACAAGGCTTAAAGGGCGGATATTCTTGGACAACCAAGAGTCAGACCCCATATCTGACTTCCAACGCTCAGACACGTTGTTGTCCTCGTTCTGCGCTGCGGCAGCAAAGACCTTGAGGGTTTCCAATTCCATTTGGGCTTTCTGGATGCCTAGTTCAATCAAACGCTCTTCGTGGTCAAACTGCAATTGGCGCAGCTTGGTAATGTCTTCTGGGCTGGGGTTGTCGGCAATCTTGATGCCAAAGGTGTTCTCAACCACTTCCTTACCCTTGGCTTGCAGGGCGGAAGACAATAAACCAAGGCCGTTTTCAGCAAGTGTTCCCAGCAGGGTTGCAACTATCGGTATCATCTATTTCCCCATCAAAAGTGTTAGCCACCAAAAACACATTCCCAGTAGCAAGATTATCAGCGCACCGGCTATCAGCCAAGTCACCAAGTCCTCAATCTCTTCCTTGCGCTTCTTGGCATGATTGGCTGCTAGTATCTCTTCAGCCTTGCGCTGTTGGATGATCCTGTTGCGCTCCACCAGAAGCTGCTGCCAGAGGTCGGCGTTACCCGACATGACCATGTAGTTGTTCAGTTCCCGCTCGGCATCTGCAAGTATCTTGGCCTGCATCACCACTTCAAAAGCCTGTGCTGTATCAGACTGGGCAAAACTACTCTTGGGCTTGGCTGCTGCCTTTTGGACAACATCCTTGGCCTCAAAGAACTTCATCAGGTC